>Ga0126313_10000762_pt1 | contig 15902 bp, 16 predicted proteins | sample Plot105A_FD_89954 | JGI IMG/M metagenome (GOLD analysis project Ga0126313, IMG submission 89954) | Serpentine soil microbial communities from UC McLaughlin Reserve, CA, USA - Plot105A | ecosystem: Environmental > Terrestrial > Soil > Grasslands | place: USA: UC McLaughlin Reserve, Lake County...
GCGTCGTGTCGTACTGCGCGAGCGCGGTCCAGCTGGCGTTCCGCGGCCTCGACCCGTCCGAGTCGCTCGGGCTCGCCCGGCTCGCGTGCCGCACCGGCCGCCACGACGAGATCGGCGGCCTGCTGCGCTATGTCGACCGCCTGCTCGAGATCGCCCAGGAGAACCTCGCCGCCGACCCGGAGCACCCGCGCGCGATGGCGCCCGCGACGTTGCTGGCGGTCACGATCGCGGGCACGCCGACCGCGGGGATCCCGGCCGCCGAACTCTGAACCGTCGCCCCCGCGGCGTACGCTCGGGTGCCCGTGCCCGAGCCGCCGCCACCCCGGCGCGTCATCGTCCACATGGACTGCGACGCGTTCTACGCCACCGTGGAGCTGCTGCGCCGGCCCGAGATCGCGGGCCAGCCGGTGATCGTCGCCGGGTCGGGCCCGCGGGCGGTCGTGACGACCGCCTCCTACGAGGCCCGGCGCTACGGCGTCGGCTCGGCCATGCCCGCCTCGCGGGCGCTGCGGTTGTGCCCGCAGGCGATCGTCATCCCGCCCGACTTCACGGCCTACCGCGAGAAGTCGGCCGAGGTCTGGGACATCGTCCGCGACCGGCTGCGGAGCCCGATGCAGCACGTCTCCCTCGACGAGGCCTATGCCGACGTCACGGCGGTCGAGAAGCCGCTGCGGGTGCTGCGCGCGCTGGTCGCCGAGGTGCGGGAGCGCACCGGCATCACGATCTCGGTCGGCGTCGGCCCGAGCCGGCTCGTCGCGAAGACCGCCAGCGACGCCGAGAAGCCGGGCGGCTTCGTCGTGCTCTCGCGCGAGGCGGCCTGCGAGCGCTTCGCCGGCGCGCCGACGCGCCTGCTGCAGGGCGTCGGCCCGCGCACGCAGGAGCGCCTGCAGGAGATGGGCATCACGACCGTCGGGCACCTGCAGGCTGCCGACGGCGACGAGCTCGTGGCCCGCTTCGGCGAGCGGATGGGGCGGTGGCTGAAGGCGCTGGCGTACTTCCACGACGGCTCGCGGGTCGAGTCCGAGCGCGTCGCCAAGAGCCGCTCGAGCGAGACGACCTTCGACGTCGACGTCGGCGACCTCGACGCCCTGCGCGATACGGTCCGCAAGCTCGCCGCCGAGGTGTGCGAGGGGCTGCGGCGCAAGGAGACGCGCGGGCGCACGATCGGCATCAAGGTGCGCCTCGACGACTGGACGAACATCACCCGCGACCGCTCGATCGACGAGTACACGAACGACACCGCGCGGGTGACGGAGGTGGCGCTCGACCTGCTCGACCAGAACCGCCCGGCGCGGCCGGTGCGGCTGATCGGCGTGCGCGTGGCCTCCTTCGAGGGCGCCGCGCCCGAGCGCCCGGCGCCGCTCGAGGGCGTCGACGGGCCAGTGCAGCTCGTGCTGCCGGTCAGCGACGCCGAGCCAGCCCGATGACGTCCGTCAGCGACACCGGTCCGGCGGCGAACGCGAACCGCCGGCAGCGCTCGATGGCGAATCCCGCCGCCTCGATGGCGGCGGTCGTGTCGCGGCCGGCGTGACGGCCGCCGGAGAGGCGCGGCCACAGACCCGAGTCGTCCACCACGCGGACCGGCCCCGGCGCCGCGGCGGCGGCCTCCGCGGCCCGCTCGCGCAGGTACGGCTCCGGCTCGACCGCGACGACCCCGGTTACCGCCGGCGGATAGCGCGCGAAGTCCAGCCCGTTGCCGGCGCCGAGCTCGACGACGCGCCCGGCGACACCGGCGAGGAGCTCGGCGCGGTGCTCGGCGCCGCCCTTGCGCTCGACGCCCGGCTCAGGCGGCGTAGAGCGGGCGAACAGCGGGTGGGGGATCTTCGTCATCGACCCGCAGCCTCGCCGCGGGCGGCGGCTACGACAGGGCGGCGGGCGCGCCGGCCAGGCGCCCGTTCGCGCCCAGCACCTTGAGCGCGTCGATCGTGACGTAGCCGCGCCAGTCGAGCTCGGCGGCCGGGCACCACGCGGGCCACGGGAACGTCCAGCCGCCGTCGTCCTGCTGGCCGGCGGCGAGGACGTCGAGGTGGGCGTCGATCGCCTCCGGGGCGAACATGCGCCGGCTGCGCAGCTCGGGCCGCGGCGAGTACTGCAGCGGCGTGAACGTCTCGCCGGCCAGCGTCGCCGGGTCGACAGTCACGAGCCCCTCCTCGACGAGCCGCGGGCCGATGCGGTCAAGCGCGGCGACGGCGCGCGCCTCGTCGGGCACCGCGTCGAGGAACGCGACCGCGTACCGCAGGCCGTACGCGCCGTCGACGCGGCCCGACTCGATGCGCTCCCAGCAGAAGGCGGTCGCGCCGTCGAGCCACGGATGCGCGCGGCGCCGCTCGAGCAGGACGGCCGCGTGCGCGGCGGTCTGGATCACCGACGACTCGTCGGCGGGCTGCCACCACGGGGCGTGCGGATGCTCCATCGCGGAGGCCAGGACGAACGGGATGCCGCCGTCGTCACGCGTGATCGTCGCGAGGAAGTCGCACACGTCGCCGACCATCGGATCGTCGAACGCGCCGGCCTCGGCGAGCATCTCGAGGACGTGCATCGTGGCGCCGGGCTGGCTCGACGGCGTGCGGATGTCGGGCTCCAGCGCGTGGCCGAAGCCGCCGTCGGGGTTCTGGTGGGCGCGCAGGGCGCGGACGACGGGGGCGGCGTCCGCGCCGAGGAAGAGGTGCGCGAAGCGGTGGCGGTCGATGAGGCGGGCGTGGCGCCAGATGAAGTCCGCGGCGGCGTCGAGATCCGTCATGCCGCCATGGTCGCCGGCGCGGTGAAGGGCGTCTTGAACGAATCGGACCTCTCGCCGGCCGGGCCGGCGCCGCTCCGCAGCAGCGCCGCGGGCGGCAGGCCGGCGAGCCGCCGGGACTCGCGCGTGAGGTGCGCCTGGTCGGCGTAGCCGGCCGCGAACGCAACGCTCGCCAGGTCGCCGTCGCGCTGCGCGAGCGCGAGGAACCGCTGGAAGCGCAGGATGCGCTGGAGCGTCTTGGGCCCGTAGCCGACCGCGTCGGCGAAGCGCCGGCGGAGCTGGCGCTCGCCCAGCCCGACGACCGCGCCGAGCGCCTCGACCGCCACGCCGGGGCGCGCCGCGCGCACGGCCGCCGCGCGCACCACCGCGTCGATCGCGCCGCGCTCGGACCCGCGCCGGGCGACCTCGGCGGCGAGCACCGCGAGCCCGGCCCGCGCATCGGGCGCGGTGGCCAGGCGCTCGGCCAGCTCGGCGCCGGGCGCGCCCCAGAGATCCTCGAGGCCCACGGTGCGGTCGAGCAGCTCGCTGGCGGGCAGCCCGAGGGCGCCGCCCGCCGCACCCACGCGGAAGCGCACGCCGACCGCGGCCGCTCCCGCGGGGATATGGGACAGCGCGGGTCCCGTCGCCGGACCGGCCACGACCAGCCGCTCGCCCGCGACCCAGACGAGGTCGGCGCAGGCGTCGGGGACGACGCGGTGCACCCGCGGCCGCGGCTCCGCGTCACGGATCCAGAGGCACGCGACGTGCGGGGCGCGCGGCCCCGGCGGCGCCAGCTCCCGATACGCCATCGCCTAGAGCCGGCTGACCGCCTCCACGAGCCGCCCCACGTCGTCATCGTCGGTGTAGGCGACGGCGCCGGCGCGCACCGCGCCGTGCCGCTCCAGGCCGAGGTGGCGGGCGAGCTCGACCGCGTAGTAGTTGCCGTGCCACACGGCGACTTCGTCGGCGGCCAGCGCGCGGGCGACCTCGAGCGAGGTGCGCCCGTCGACCGTGAACATCACGGTCGGCGCGCGGTCGCGGGCGGCGCCGTGGACGGTCACGCCGTCGATGCCGCGCAGGCCATCGAGCATCTGCACCAGCAGCGCGTCCTCGTGCGCGCGCAGCGCGTCGCGGTCGAGCGACAGCATGAACTCGGCCGCGGCGCGGACGCCGGCCAGCCCCTCGAACGGCAGGGTGCCGAGCTCCCACCGGTCGGGGACCTCGTCCGGGGACGGCCGCAGCTTGTCGGGCTGCAGCTCGGCGAGCAGGTCGGGCCGGCCCCACAGGATGCCGACGTGCGGGCCGAACCACTTGTACGCCGAGCAGGCCAGCGCGTCGGCGCCGAGCGCCTCGACGTCGAGCGGCCGGTGCGCGGCGGCGTGGACGGCGTCCACGTAAACGCGCGCCCCGGCGGCGTGCGCGGCGGCGACGATGCCGGGCAGGTCGGGGACCGTGCCCACGGCGTTGCTCGCCGCCGTCACGGCGACCCAGCGGGTGCGGTCGCCGAGGACGGCCTCGACCGCGCGCGCGGGCAGCTCGAGGGTCTCGGGCTCGGGGTCGGCGAACCGCACTGTCGCGCCGGCCCGCTCGGCGGCGATGAGCCACGGCGCGACGTTGGCGTCGTGGTCCAGGCGCGTGCAGACGATCTCGTCGCCCGGGCCGAGCGTGCGGCCGACCGCGGCGGCGAAGCGCATCGTCAGCGCGCTCATGCTCGGCCCGAACGCGACACCGTCGGGCGTGCCACCCAGGAAGCGGCCGACCGCGTCGCGCGCGGCGGCGGTGAGCTCGTCGGTCGCCGCAGCGGCGCGGAACACGCCGCCGTGGTTGGCGTTGTCGCCGCTGCGCATGAACTCGGCCATCGCCTCGATCGACGCGTCGACCATCTGGGTGCCGGCCGGGCCGTCGAGGCGCGCCCAGCCGTCGCGCAGGCCGGGGAAGCGGTCGCGCAGGCCGGTCAGCGCGGCCCCCGTCGACGGTTCCGCCGAAACGGACGCCGTTGTGGGGGAAACCCGGTGGGCCTCGGCCATCAGTACAGCGCGGCGGCGAGCCGCCGGCGCGCGTCGCGGGCGAGCGGGTGGTCGACGCCGAGCTCGTCGAGGATCGCCACCACGACCCGGCGCACGTCGTCGCGGTGCCCGTCCGCGCTCGGGATCGCCCCGATGAGCAGCTCGAGCGCGCGCTCGCGGTCGCCCTCGTCGAGGGCCGCGAACGCGGCCGAGAGGTCGACCGCGTCCTGGTCCTCCAGGCGGATCCGCGCTGCGAGGCCCTCGGCGCGGAAGCTGCCGGCCACGTTGCGCACGAGCTCCGCGGCCTCCTCGCGTTCGCCGCGCTCGAAAAGCAGCTCGGCGAGCTTCACCTTCGCCTCGGCGTTCGTGGGCTCGACCTCGAGCGCCCGGCGCAGCGACGGCTCGTCGCCGGCGGCGACGAGCGCGTCGGCCTCGCTCGGCACGAGCGCGTCGAAGAAGCGATCGACCTGCGCGGGCGGCAGCGCGCCGACGAACTCGTCGACGACCCGCCCGTCGCGGAACGCCTTGACGGCGGGGATGCCCTGGATGCGGAAGGCCTCCGAGATCCGCGGGTTGGCGTCGGTGTCGAGCTTGGCGAGCACGACTTGGCCCTCGCGCGCTTTCGCGGCCTTCTCGAGCAGTGGGCCGAGCATGCGACACGGGCCGCACCACTCGGCCCAGAAGTCGACGACGACGGGCAGCTCGCGCGAGCGCTCGACGACCTCGCGCTCGAAGTCCTGTTCGGTGACATCGATGACGGCCATGAGCCGATGATAGGACTCCGGCTGTGGATCTCTTCGTGACCGACGAGGGCGAGGGAACGCCCGTCGTCCTCCTGCACGGGCTCACCGCCACGCACCGCTACGTCGTGATGGGCTCCAAGGCGCTCGAGCGCTCCGGGCACCGCGTGATCGCCTACGACGCGCGCGGCCACGGGCAGTCCGAGCCGGCGCCCGACTCCGAGGCCTATCGCTACGAGGACCTGCGCGACGACCTGGTGCGCGTGATGGACGAGCGCGGCATCGACCGTGCCGTGCTGGCCGGGGCGTCCATGGGCGCGCACACCATCCTGCGGCTCGCGCTCGAGCAGCCCGACCGCGCCGCGGCCCTGGTGATCATCACGCCCGCCTACGACCCCGACGAGCTCGGCGCAGAGGAGTCGCTCGCGCGGTGGGACAAGCTCGCCGACGGCCTGCGCAACGGCGGCGTCGAGGGGTTCGTCGAGGCCTACGGCGACCCGGGCGTCCCCGAGGCGTGGCGCGAGACCGTGTTCCGGGTGATCCGCCAGCGGCTCGCCGCCCACGAGCACCCCGACGCGGTGGCCGACGCGATGCAGGCCCTGGCCCGGTCGCGCCCGTTCGAGCGCATCGCCGACCTCGGCGCGATCGACGTGCCGACCGTGGTCGTGGCCGACCGCGACGAGGCCGACCCCGGCCACCCGCTCGCGATCGGGAAGGCCTACGCCGACGCGATCCCCGGGGCGGACCTGCGCGTCGAGGAGGAGGGCACGTCGCCGCTGGCCTGGCAGGGCAGCCAGCTCTCGAAGATCATCGCCGAGGTGGCCGAGCGGACCGGCTAGGCCGCGGCGCGCGCGGGCGGTGCGTCGCGCGGCGCGCGGTTGCGGTCCAGGCGCCGCGCGAGCAGCAGCCGCCGCGCGGCCGCGAGCTCGCCCATGACAGCGGCGTCGACGAGCCCGCGGGCGACGAGGTCCGCGTCGGTGGCGGCGACGAGGGCGGCGGCATCGCCGGCGCGGGCGAGCGCGTCGAGCCGCCTCAGTCGCGCCTCGGCCGCGTGCGCGATCGGGATCGGCAGCCGCGCGATCTCGGAGGGCACGAGCTCGAGCACCCCGCCGCCGAAGCTGCGCCCCTCGAGCTCGGCGCCGAGCAGCGTCAGCGAGCTGTGGAAGCCGGCGACGATCGCCGCGGGCTCGGGCGCGGCGCCGAGCGCCCGCCCGCGGTAGATCGTGTCCGTGGTGAGCACCCCGGGCTCGTTGAGGACGACGCGCGGGTGCAGGTGGCTGCGCTTGGAGAGCAGCAGCTCGCCGCGGACGATGCCGGGCACCCGGTACCACGGCGCGCGGATGCGGCACTTGTAGCGGGCAGGCAGGCCGCGCTCGACGCCGGCGCGCAGGTACGCGGCCGGGCCGGCCCGCGCTCCCGGGTCGGGCGCGTCCGTGCCGAAGTCGAGCAGCCACGCGCGCGCCCCGGCGCGCCGGGTCGCGGCGTGGTCGGCGGCGGTGTAGCGCAGGCCGGGCGCGTGGCGGGTTCGCGGCAGCAGCGGCCGCGCCCAGGCGCCGAGGTCGTGGCGCTCGAGCGTCGCGTCGGAGACCGTGAAGAAGTCGTTGGCGCCGGTGACGACGCTGACCTCGAACGCGGCGAGCGATCCGAGCGGCGCGATCCGCGGTCCGGCCATCGCGGCCTCGAGCGCGTCGACCTGAGCGGGGGAGAGGAGGTAGCGCGTCCAGGGGTCGTCGCGGGTGACCCGATGGGTCCGGTCGAGGCGCTCGCCGGCCGCGCGGTCTTCGACGATCCGCACGCGCCCGTTCGCCTCGCGTGGGCTCGCGGCGCGCCGGCCGCTGAGCACGATCACCTCCTGCAGCACCTCGGGGAACGACCCGGGGGCGAACAGGTCGAGCCTGACCCCGGCGCACCGGGCGATCAGCCACCGGCGCACGAGGGCGGCCGAGGTGCCGGTCAGGCACTCGGCCGGCACGACGAACGCGAACGCCCCGCCCGGGCGCAGCCGCGACAACGCGCCGAGCAGGACCGGGATCCACAGGTTCGCGACGCCGGCCACGCGCACCCCGAGCCGGTCGCCGAGGCGCAGCGCCGCCGCGCGGTCGGCGGCGGACACGAACTGGTAGCGGACGAAGGGGGGGTTGCCGACCGCGAGGTCGAAGCGCTCCTCGGTGTCCGCCGCCCAGGCCACCGCGCTGGCGTGGAGCACCTCGGCGGTCCGGCCGCCGCCCAGCGCGCGCCGGGCCTTCTCGGCCTCAGGCGGCAGCGGCTCGATCGCGGTGACCGCCGCGACTGCGGCGCACAGCGGGGAGCGGCACACGCCGCGCAGGAACGCGCCGTCGCCGGCGCTCGGCTCGAGCATCCGCAGCGCGCCCCCCGCGACCAGCCCGGCGGCTCGCGCGAAGCAGGCGTCGACCAGCCGGTCCGGCGTATAGAACCCGCCGCGGAGCTTCTCCGCCGAGACCTCGGCCGCCGTCCGCATCGGTCCGTGACCCTACGGCCGCGCCCGGAGCGAAGCGCTCGGGCGTAGGCTGCCCGCCCCATGAGCGGCGCGACGCCCCCCGGCCACCGCCCCGCCGGGGCAGACCTCCCTGTGGGCGAAACCCGGTCGGCCCCCGGTTACGGCGGCCCCCTGGTCAAGAAGCTCGGCTTCAAGCCGGGCTTCGCGGTCGCCTACGTCGACGCGCCCGAGGACTTCGGCGCGCTGCTGGGCGAGCTGCCCGACGACGTGACCGTGCGGCGGCAGCTCCGCGGCCCGCTCGACCTGATCGTCTGCTTCGTCACCGCCCGGCGCGACCTCGAGCGCCGGCTGCCGAAGCTGCGCGCCGCGCTCCGGCCGGCGGGGATGCTGTGGATCGCGTGGCCGAAGCGCGCCTCGGGCGTGCCGACGGACATGACCGAGGACGTCGTGCGCGACGTCGCGCTGCCGACCGGGCTGGTCGACACGAAGGTCGCCGCGATCAGCGACGTGTGGTCGGGTCTGCGCCTCGTGATCCGCAAGGAGCTGCGCTGAGCGCCGCCGAGCCGATCTTCCGCCGCGACGGGGACCTCGTCGTCCCCAGCGGCCACACGCGCGGACCGTGGGACCCGGGCGCGCAGCACGGCGGCGCGCCGGCCGCGCTGCTCGCCGAGGCGGTGCGCGAGGACGGCATGCACGTGGCGCGGCTCACGTACGAGTTCCTCGGCCCGGTGCCGCTGCTCCCGCTGAGCGTCGAGGCGCGCGTCGTGCGCCCGGGGCGCCGCTTCCAACTCGTCGAAGCCGAGCTGCGTTGCGAGGGTGCGGCGATCGTCCGGCTGCGCGCGGTGCGCCTGCGCCGCAGCGAGGTCGGCAGCCTCGACGCCAGCGCCGACGCCGAGGCCGTGCCCGGCGGCGGGCCCGACGCGGCGAGCGCCGGCGCGTTCCCGTTCGAGGCGTCGGAGGACGAGGGCTTCCACCGCACCGCGATGGAGATCCGGTTCGGCGCCGGGACGAGCTACGGGCGGGGCCCCGCGCTGGCCTGGTTCCGCTTCAACCGCCCGCTCATCGACGCCGACCCACCGTCGCCGCTCGCGCTGGTCGCCGCGGCCGCCGACTTCGGCAACGGCGTCAGCCGCGTGCTCGACTTCGAGCGCCACCTGTTCGTCAACACCGACCTGACGATCCACCTCGCCCGCGAGCCGGTGGGCGAGTGGGTGATGCTCGACGCGCGCACGCGCGTGGAGCCGCACGGCGCCGGCCTCGCCGCCTCGACGCTGTACGACGAGCGCGGCCCGATCGGGCTCTCCGCGCAGTCGCTGTTCGTGGCCGAGCGCTAGGCGCGGCCGGGCGCCCCGCCCGCGTCAGCGCTCGGTGAGCCGCACCACGAGCACCGCCACGTCGTCGCGCAGCGCGCCGCCGGCCTGCTCCTCGGCCACGGCCACCGCCCGGGCGCGCGATCGCGCCGGCCCCCTCGTCGAGCACGGGCTGCAGCGCCTCGCCGAGCGCCGCCGGCGCGAGCGGGCGGTCGGCGCGCGCCTCGGTGATGCCGTCGGCGTAGAGGACGATCGCGTCGCCGGGCGTCAGCTCGACCTCGCAGTCGGCGGAGCGCGCGCCCGGCTCGACGCCCAGCAGCATCCGCGCGCACGTCGCGACCTCGCTGCGCCCGCCGGCGCGCACGATCAGCGGCGGCAGGTGCCCGCCGGACGCGAGCGCGAGCCGGCCGCCTCCGTCGGGGGCGATGACCAGTGGCCGATGCTCGCGCGTGTCGAGTCCACGCGGAACGTCCCGGCGCGGGCAGCGTCGAGCGCGAGCAGCAGCTCCTCATGGCCGATCCCGCCGAACGGCTCCGTGCCGGACGGCGCTGCGCGTGGTTCGGGCGTGGGGGGCCTCCTCGCGGGGCAGATTATCGGTGCAGAACGTCGGGCGCGCACGCGGGGACGGACGCGGGCACAATCAGGGCGATGGACCCGTTCAGCGTCCTGGGGCTGCCGCCGGGCGCCTCTCCCGAGGCGGCGAGCGCCGCGTACCGCCAGCTGGCCAAGCGCTGGCATCCCGACCGCCGGCGCGGCGCCGACGCCGCGGCGCGCATGGCGGAGATCAACCTCGCCTACGACATGCTGCGCGCGGGCGACTGGCAGCGCGGCGCGCCGCCGGCACCGGTCGCCGGCCGCAACGGCGCCGCGCCGGGCGTCCGCCTGCGCGCGGCCGGCGGGTGGCTGTCCGAGCCGGTCCGCCGCGCCCTGGGGCGCGAGCTGCTCGTGGCACTGGAGGAGGGCGAGGACGTGGCGCTCGTGACGCCCGCGGCGACGTGGGCGAGCCCGCGCACGCTGCTGGCGGTCACCGACCGGCGCCTGCTGTGGCTGCTCGACGACGCGCCGACCAACCGCGTGCGCTCGCTGCGCTACGGGGCGATCCGCGAGGTCGACCACCAGGTCCGCCGGCCGCGCCGCCGCGTCGCGGTGCTGCGCGTGCGGACCGCGCAGGGGCGCGGGCTGTCCTTCAGCGAGCTGCGGCCGGCGACCGCCGCGGCGATCGCGGGCCACGTCGGCGCGGCGCGGCTGGCTGCGCCGGGCGCCCGTGCGGCATCCTGACCCGGTGCCCGAGCCGCCTCCGCTGTTCGCCGCGCTGCCCGAGCAGTACTTCGCCGGGATCCTCGCCGCCGCGGCGGCCGCGCGGGGGCAGCCCGGCCCGCCGCTCGTCGACCTCGGCCGCGGCAACCCCGACCTGCCGCCGCCCGGCCACGCGGTCGAGGCCCTGCGCGCGGCCGCCGCCAACACCGCGGGCGTCGCGATCCACGGCTATCCGCCGTTCAGCGGGCTGCCGGAGCTGCGGGCCGCGATCGCGGAGCACTACGCGCGCGAGCACGGCGTCGCCCTCGATCCCGACCGCGAGGTGGCGGTCGTGCCCGGGACGAAGACCGGGATCATGCTCGCCACGCTCGCCGCCGCCGGGCCGCGCGACGGCGTGCTGCTGCCCGACCCCGGCTACCCGGACTACCGCTCGGCCGTCGCGCTGGCGGACGCGCACGAGGTGGCGCTCCCGCTCGACCCGACGGCGCGCCACCAGCCCGACCTCGACGCCGTGCCCGCCGCGGAGCGCGACCGCGCGCGGCTGCTCGTCCTCAACTACCCGTCGAACCCCTGCGCGGTGTGCGCGGCGCCCGGGACGTTCGCGGCGGCGGTCGCCTTCGCGCACGCGCACGGCACGTGGCTGCTGAACGACCTCGCCTACGGCTTTCTGGCGTTCGACGGGCGCCGCGCCGAGAGCGTGCTCGAGATCGAGGGCGCGCGCGACGTCGCGATCGAGCTGTGGTCGCCGTCGAAGATCTACGGGATGGCCGGCTGGCGGATCGGCTTCGCGGTCGGCGCGGCCGAGCTCGTCGGACGCATCCAGACGCTGCTCGACCACACCACGGCCGGCGTGTTCAGCGCCCTGCAGCATGGACTCGTCGCCGCGCTGCGCGGCGACCAGGCACACGTCGCGATCCGCCGCGAGGTCTACGGGCTGCGCCGCGACGCGCTCGTGGGGGCGCTTCGCGCGGCCGGCGCGGAGATCGACGCGCCGGAGGGAACGTTCTACGCCTGGTGGCGCCCCCCGGCCGGCCTCGACGCCGCGCGGCTGCTGGCCGAGCATCGGGTGGCAGTGGCGCCGGGCGAGGGGTTCGGCGCGCGCGGCGCGGGCTGGGTGCGGCTGTCGCTGGCCCTCCCCGACGCCGAGGTCGCGCTCGGCGCCGAGCGCGTCGCGCAGGCGGTGGCGGAGGCGCTCAGCGCCCGAGCGGGCGCGGCCCCGTCGCCCTGACCGGCCACGGCAGCACGGGCTCGCGGTCGGCGAGGACCGCGTACTCGGGGGCGGGGCCGAGCACCATCTGGCGGCGCAGGACCGCGGCGTCGGCGCCCTCGAGCGCCGCCAGGAGCCGCGGGACGAACGTGTCGTAGGGCATGCGGTCGGGCTTCGCCAGCCAGCCCGTCCACGGGCGCGGGCCGTCGAGGTCGCCGTGCTGCAGCGCGTAGACCGCGCCGGCGCCGTTCGTGGCCTGCGCGGCGACGGCATCGTGGGGATCCTGGCGCGGCGGGCGGACGGCCTGGTCGTTGAGCGTGCCGAGCGCGGCCCAGTCGTCGGCGAGGTACCAGTCCTCGAACGGCTCTCCCGGGCCGCCGTCCCAGGGCGCGGTGCGCAGGGTCACGCTCCACGAGCGCCGGAAGCCGGGCGGCGGGGCGGCGGCGAGCGCGCGGTGGAAGTCCTCGAGCAGCGCGAGGTAGCGGTCGCGGTCGACCTCGGGGCGCCGCTCATGCCAGAACAGGTACGCGAGCATCGCGCGCATCCTCTCACCCGCGGTCACCGGCGCGCGCGACGCGGGCCGCGTGCCGCGCGCGGCGCAGCGGCTCGGGGGTGCGGGCGCGGCGGGTGGTCGCGGCCAGGACGATCGCGATCGCGGTGGCGACATCGGTGCGCCACCCGGCGTGGACCGCCAGCGGCCGGCGCCGCGCGGCGACCCGCAGCCAGGCGCCGACCTCCTCACCGCCGCCGAGCCGCAGCGGGGCGCTCGCACCGCGCTCGGGCGCCGGCCAGTCCCCCGAGGCGAGCAGCGGCCGGTGCGTCACGCCGACCGTGGGCAGGTCGAGCACCGCGCCGAGGTGCAGCGCGAGGCCGGCGCGCCGCGGGTGGTCGCGCCCGGTCGCATCGACGAGCAGCACGTCCGGGCGCTCGGCGAGGGCGCGAACCGCGGCCTCGAGCAGCGGACCCTCGCGCAGGGCCAGACGCCCGGGCCGGTACGGCGCCCCCGCCGCCCCGCGCACGACGGCGGGCGGCCCGCTCGCGGTCGCGGCGGCCGCCCAGGCCGGGTCGCCGCGCGCGCCGGCGCCTGCCGAGCCGCGCGGGAAGCAGACGAAGCAGCCGGCCACCAGCGGCGCGCCCACGGCCCGCCATGGCGCCGGCGGCGCGCCCGCCAGCTCTGCCTGCGCGCGCTCGAGCTCCGCGTCGTCCGCGGGCCAGCGCATCGCGCGCTCAGCCGACGAGCGCCCGGGCGACCGCGTCGCCCAGCAGGCGCCCGTCGAGCGTCAGCGCGGCCCGGCCCGCGTGGAGCGCGCCCGGGTCGAGCCGGCCTGCCGCCGCCTCGGTCCGCGCCGCCGCGCGCGTCGCCGCGCCGAGGCCGTCGAGGCGCAGGCCGTCGGCGAGCCTCAGCTCGAGCATGATGCGCTCGGTGCGTCGCTCCGCGGCGCCGAGCACCTCGCGCCCCGCGGCGGGGGAGCGCCCGGCCCGCAGCCGCGCCGCGTACGCCCGCGGGTGCAGCACGTTCCACCACCGCACGCCGCCGACATGCGAGTGCGCGCCCGGGCCGACGCCCCACCAGTCCGCCGAGCGCCAGTAGCCGAGGTTGTGGGCGCAGCGCGCGCCGGGCGCGGCGGCCCAGTTGGCGACCTCGTACCAGCGCAGGCCGGCGTCGGCGAGCAGCGCGTCGGCGATCCGGTAGCGGCGGGCGAGCACGTCGTCGTCGGGCGTCGGAGCGCCCGCGCGCACGCGGGCGTACAGGCGCGTGCCGGGCTCGACGGTGAGGCCGTAGGCGCTGAGGTGGTCGACCCCCGCGCCGAGCGCCGCGCGCAGCGACGCCTCCCAGTCGCCGTCGGTCTCGGCGGGCGTGCCGTAGATGAGGTCGAGGCTGACGTGCTCGAAGCCGGCCTCGCGCGCCTGGGCCGCGGCGGCCACGGCGCGCCCCGGCGTGTGCGCGCGGTCCAGCGCGGCGAGGACGTGCTCGCGCGCGCTCTGCATGCCGAGCGACAGCCGCGTGAACCCGGCCGCGCGCAGCGCCCGCAGCATGTCCCGCTCGACCGTCTCGGGGTTGGCCTCGACCGTCACCTCGGCCCCGGGGGCGAGGCCGAACGCCGCGCGGACCGCGTCGAGCAGCGCGGCGAGCCGCTGGGCCGGGAGAAGCGTCGGCGTGCCGCCGCCGAAGAACACCGTGTCGACGGCCGGGGCGCTGTCGCCGAGCACCCGGCGGGCGAGGCGGATCTCGGCGCGCGCGGCCTCCAGGTACGCGGCGGCATCGTGCGCGAGGTCGCCGGAGACGTACGTGTTGAAGTCGCAGTACGAGCATCGCGCCGCGCAGAACGGGACGTGGACGTAGACCCCGAACGGGCGCTCGCCGAGCCGTGCCAGCGCGCCGGCCGGGAGGGCGCCGTCGGCCGGGGAGGGTTCGCCATGGGGCAGGGCGGGCACGAGCACAGTGTGGCGCCTGCAAGACGCCGCCCGCCAGAGGGCAGAACCGCTGGTAGCTTCGCCCACGCCGCGGGCCCGCGGGGCCGCGGCCTGCCCATGGACCGGTCGATCCCGCCGCCTGCCCGCGCCGCCATCGCCGCGATCCTCGCGGCCGCTGCGGCGTGTGCCCTCATACCGCCGGCGCTGTCCGGCGCCCAGAGCGAGGGCGAGCTGCGCGACCGCGCCGGCCAGGCCCGCGCCCGCGAGCGCGCGCTGGCAAGCGACGTGGCCCGCCTCGGGGGGCTCATCGCCCGCCTCGACGGCGACATCGCCGTGATCGAGCGCCGCCGCGGCGAGGTCCAGGCCGAGCTCGACGCCGACCGCGTCGAGCTCGCCACGATCCGCGAGGACCTGCGCGCCCAGCGCCGGCGCGTCGTGCGCCTGCGCGCCCGCCTGCGCGAGGCCCGCACCGTGCTCTCGGCGCGCCTCGTCCAGCTCTACCAGACCCCGCGACCGGACGTGATCACCGTCGTGATGAAGGCGCGCGGGTTCGCCGACCTGCTCGAGCAGGCGACCTACGTGCGGTTCATCGGCCGCCAGGACGCGCGGATCATCGGCCTGGTCCGCCGCGCGCGCGTCGACGCCGACCAGGCCGTGGACCGGCTGGCACGGGCCGAGCGCCGCCAGCAGGAGATCACGGTCGGAATCGAGGCGCGCCGCGACGCGCTCGTGGCGATCGGCGCCTCCCTGGCCGAGCGCCGTGCCGCCGCCGCTCAGGCGCGCGCCGCCCGCGCCGCGGCGCTGGGCGCCACCCGCGCGAACCGCCAGAACCTCGAGCGGCGCATCGCCGCACTCGAGGCGGCGCGCGCCCGCGCCGCGGCGGCGGTCGGCTCGGGCGGACCCTGGGCGATCCCGTGGCCGATCGTGCAGTGCGAGTCGGGCGGGCAGAACCTTCCGCCCAACAGCGCCGGCGCGTCGGGCTACTACCAGATCATCCCCGGGACCTGGCGCCTGTTCGGCGGCTCGGGCCCCGCGGCGTGGAAGGCCTCGAAGGCCGAGCAGGACCGCGTCGCCGCGCGCATCTGGAACGGCGGCGCGGGCGCCTCCAACTGGGTGTGCGCGGCGCTCGTGCGCTGAGCGCCCGCCGGGGTCCTCCGGCAACCGCGTAGCGGCCGGCCGCGGCGGCACGCGGGAGGCCGGCCGCAGCGAGCGCCCAGCCCTTCAGACCGGTCGGCCGCTGCCGATCACCGGGTTACGCGACGCGCGCGCGGCTTCCCCGACACCGCGACGCGCGCCTCGCCCGGCCCACCATGCTCCACCGTCCCCGCTTCTCCACGCCCTCCCGCCGCGCCCGCGCCGCCGCGGCCGCGCTCGCCGCGGTCCTCGCGCTGCCCCTGCCCGCCGCCCTCGCGCGCACCGTGCACGGCACTCCGGGGCCGAACCGCATCAACGGCACGCCCGCCGCCGACGTCCTGCACGGCAACGGCGGCGCCGACCGCGTCCACGGCCTCGGCGGCGCCGACCGCCTGTTCGGCGAGACCGGCCCCGACCGCCTCTTCGGCGGGGACGGCGACGACCTCCTCGACGGCGCGGCCGGCACCGACCACCTCGACGGCGGCCCCGGCGACGACATCCTCGCCGGCGGCTTCGGCGCGGACGCGATGACCGGCGGCCCCGGCGCCGACGCGATCGACGGCGGGCCCGACACCGACACGATCAGCGGCGGCCCGGGCGACGACGTCATCCACGGCGGCTCGGCCGGCGACACGATCGACGCCGGCGATGGCAACGAC
>Ga0126313_10000763_pt1 | contig 15896 bp, 20 predicted proteins | sample Plot105A_FD_89954 | JGI IMG/M metagenome (GOLD analysis project Ga0126313, IMG submission 89954) | Serpentine soil microbial communities from UC McLaughlin Reserve, CA, USA - Plot105A | ecosystem: Environmental > Terrestrial > Soil > Grasslands | place: USA: UC McLaughlin Reserve, Lake County...
CCTCGCGGATCTCGAGGCGAATTTGAGTGCACGCCGCCGCCCGCATCCCGACCCCGGTGCCACGACTGAAAAGTGACGACTGGTTCGGCCAGAAGCCTCCGACACGCCGCAAGAGATGTGACTGGCAGTCACTTTTCAGGGCGACGCCGTTGCCCACTACGGCTGGGCGATGGTCAGATGGCGAAGGGCCCGAGGGATTCCCTTAGCGCGAGAAGACGTCGCGGAGAACATTCGCGTCGCGGTTCCGATCATCGATGTCCCGGATTACGTCGAGGCTGCGGAGACCGCGACGCGGGAGCGGAACGCGGGCTTCATGACAGTCATACTCGAGGGGCGGTATACAGACGCCTACCTCGCCGAGGCGGGCGGCGACTCACCGAAATTCACCGATGACGAGCTGAAGACGATCGCTTCGCCGCTCGACTTCGTCGGTATCAATGTCTACAAGCCCGGTTGGTACGTCGAACCCTCCGCCGAGCCGCCCGGCTATCGGGACATACCGATCAACGCCTCACACCCGAAGATGCAGTCGTGGTGGCACGTCCTCGATCCGGAAGTCATGTACTGGGCGCCGCGTCAGATGCAGTCGATCTGGGGCGCGAGGTCGCCGCCAGAACGCCGTGCTCTGATCTGGCGCCAATCTACGCGGAGCCGAGCATCGCGGGGTCGAACCTGCTGGCACGCACATCGAGACGGTCGGGGGAGCCCGAGCCCTGGTATGTCGAGACCCGCGTTTGCTGTGCGGCCGGGAACGCTGTGACGTTGTCCGGACCGCGGATGCCATTTGGCCCGTTCGGTGTACTTCAGCGGAGGAACGCCGAAGTGTGCGACAGTCTCGAAGTCACCCAATGCGACCCCGACCTTCTCCTCGAACGTCATCATCCCCAGCAGGGAGTCGGCTCGCTGTCCGGGCGACGCGGCGGAGTCCCGCCACTCTTGGCCGATTTCGTCACCGCTAGTGGACGTCCAGCCTCCCGATGCGTTCGAGGTGAGCGGCTGCGCCTTTAGCGCAGGCGTACACAGGTGCACCGCCCCAAGCGCGACGGTACACGGGCCCGCGTTGGTCCCCGGAGCCCGAATAACCCGCCTTCCTCAGGCCAGTATGGAACACGCTGTTGACCTACGCGCCCCCGCAGAGCGGGTTAGCGCAGGTCTGCCAGGAGACTGCCTGGGAGTCAGAGGATTCTCCTTCAGCCGAGCTCGCGTGCTGCAGGTCTGCGCAATCGTCGTCCTGGTGATCGTTGGTGTTGCGCTGCCGTACCTCACCATGGTGTGGCAGAACCCGGCGAGCGAGATTGTCGTCTTCCGTGGATCCCTGAACCCATCGGCCAACCTTGTGGGTGGCCTGGAGCCACTGGATCTCCCGAACTCTTCGCCAGGTGAGAAGGCTCAGCGAATAGTGTTCGCGCTCAATGTCATCGCAGCAGGTCCGTCCCTTCATCAGATCGGTGCCGTCGTACCGATCATTACGGTCGCCTGCTCATTCCAGACGAGATCAACAAGTTCTTTGGTGGCCGTTACATCTGTCCGGTTGGCTGCTTGCCGTTGGATTCATTCCGCTCCTTCTTGGAGCGGCATTGCTTTCGCGCGAAGAGGTTGAACTCACTGTGCTGCCCGCCTGGATACCGCTGACCGCTGCGGGCATTGTCGTTCTGATCTGCACCTTCAGATCGCGCGACCGGATCGACCGATAGTCGGCAGCCAGGGTTCCTATTTGGGCACCGCTGATCGTGCAGATTAGGAGTCAAGGCAGGCACTCTGTCGGATCGGTTGCGGGTACGGCGGGCGAGCTGACGCGCTCGGCGCAGCGGCTCGGGTGTCCGGCGCTGTTGGGTCATGCTCACGACCACTCGACCGCAACGGGTAGGTCGATCGCAATCAAGTTTCGCGCCGCCGACCCTCTTAACGCGGTGTAGGGCGGCGACCGATCAGGAAGTAGGCGATCGGGCCTAAGCCGAGAAAGTTTGCGCAGGACACCAAGGCCCACACCCGTTTGGATCCCCTGATCTGATCTGCGGGGCGCCGACGCAGGTCCCACAGCGCCGCCACAAGCAACCCCAACTGAATTGTTGCTTGGACAATCGTTCTCAGACGTTGCTTGCTCGTTCGCTCCCGCCACGGCACGCCACGGGGCAGAGTCACGGCCGACGACGATAGGAAGTGCATGATTGCCAATAGACCCTCCGACGATCCTGCATTGGAATCCGTCATCTTCAGGCCGGGGCTACGACCGCCTGAAAGCGCGCGATGAGTTCGGAACACATACATCGTGATCACCTCACCTCGCTGGCGGGCCTTCCGAAGACCCGGGCGGCGCTTTTTCCGCTGTGAATGTCACCTGTTCGCTGACCTTCACGGTACAGGTGGGGACTCCCGCGTGCGTCGTCGTCGTCGGACGCCAACGGCGTGAGACCACGCTCGATATGGTGCACCAGTGGGCGATGCAGGGTCCGAGCTGCCGTCGACTTCACGCTTCGAGCTGCGTCCGCGGCCGCCGCTCGCCACGCTTGCTGCCGCGGCTGCAACAACTGTTGTCGGTTGCGGCCTTCTGGCGGTCTACGGGGTACGCAGCGGCGGCGTGGCACTGCTGGTCATCGGCGTTGCGCTGCTGATCTTCGGCATCACGCTCGCGGTCGGCGCCGCGCTGTTCGTCGCCCGGTTCCGTGCGGTGATCTGCCTCGACGCGGAATCAGTCACCATCCGGCGCGGGTCGCGGCGGCGGAAGCTGCGATGGAGCGAGATCAAGCAGGTGTCATTGGACGGTCCACGGCTCACTCTTCGGGCGAAGCCTCCAACGGAGGATGCTGTGGTGATCAATCCGCGAATGCCTGGCGATCCGCGATTCATGTTGCTCCTGGCGGCGCTATCTGAGCGGCTCGACGCCAGCCGGGGATACGGCGGGCCAGATAGCGCTGCTCAGCGCACCGGTTGAGCCGTCGCCGCGACCCTCGGGTTGTACGCGCAGGTGCGGTTGATGTCTTCGCTCTCGGGCTTCGGTTTGGGACTCTTCGCCGGCGCGCTGCTAGTTGTTGGCGCTGGCGCTGGCGCTGCTGACGACGGCGCTTGGGTCTCGCCGAGGGCCGTCTGCACTCGGCGCTGCATCAGAACGAAGTTGGGATTGGGGCTGCTGAAGCCGCCTTCACCGCTCTTGAACACGATGCTTCGGAGATTGCCCTCTTTGACTCGCCAGCTCAGGTCCACCATGATCGGCAGCACCTCGCGGGGTATGTCGGTACGGACAATGTCTCCGCCCGCCTTAGCGATGTTCTCATAGCGGGTCAGCATGTTTGTGGGGTTGGCTTGCTTGATGATCGCGTTGATCACGCAACGCTGCCGATCCATCCGGGCGTAGTCGTCGGAGCCGTACCGGCCGCGCGCGTACCACAAGGCGTTCCGGCCGTTCAGGTGCTGATTCGGCCCGGGCTTCAGGTATTCCTCTGGCGGTATGCCGAGATCGGTGTTCCCACCGACCGGGATGTAGGTGTTGATGTTGATGGTGATGCCACCCAGTGCGTTGATCAACTTGGTGAAACCCCGCAAGTTGATCAGCACGTAGTAATCCACCGGGAGGCCGAGCGCTGCACCGACCGACAACTTCATGGCATCGGCACCGAGGTTGTCGGTGGGGCCGAGCACATCCTTCGGCACGCTGACGGGGAGGTTGTCATACATCGCGTTGAGGAAGAACTCGGCGGCATTGCCGTTGCCATTGGTGAATCCGTTCGGGTATTGACCACGCAACGGCGAGTCGGCGGGGAACGGCATCCGGGCCGTGTTACGAGGCAGGCTGAAAAGCGTTGTATTGCCGGTCTCGGTGTCAATGCTTGCCAAGATCACGGTGTCGGTCCGAGTACCGGTACGGGTCGGCCCGGCATCACCACCCAGCAGCAACAGGTTGAGGCGCGGCTTGTTCGCCCACGGATCTTGAGGCGGCTGTCCGGGCGCCTGGACTGGTCCCCCGGCCCAGGTCGGCCGAGTCGCGCTCTTGATGTCCTTCTCGCTGCCGAACACCTTGTTGACCAGATTCGCCTGGTCGTAGCTGTAACGGGAGGCGACCGCCATTGGAGCGGCAACGGCAAACGCCAGGGCACCGACCAGGATCCCGCCCGCAATCCGTTGCCCCTGTGTCGGGTGACGGCGCAGGCTCAGGTGGCTAGTGATCACAACACCCACCCAGAGCAGGGCGACCAAGATCAGACCAATGGTGAGTGTGCGCAGCACCGCGGGCCGTACGACAAGCGAAACGAGGCCCCTGATGTCCAACGCTGCCCAGATTCCCAGCGTCACGGCCACGGCTAGGAAGAGGCTGAGGATGATCCAGCCAGCCAGACGGCGCCTGGCGGCGATCAGGCCGAGTCCGGGCAGTGCGGTACCGGCGATGGTGAATACCACTGTTCGGCGGAAGTCATCTCCAGCGGGAGCCGGCTGTGCCTTCCTCGGCACAGCCGACGGTGCTGGTACACCGCGACGACCGGAAACCCCCGTCGAAGGGCTGCGGCGGGCCCACGCGGGGTCGCTGGGTCCCGGGCCGGGCATTTCCCAGCTCCACTTGTCGGGTGGGTCCGCAACCCTGTCCCTTGTGTCCCAGTTCCACTGACTGGAATCTGACACCCTGCCTCCGCGCACCCTGCAGATTGAAAACGGACCCCAGAGTAGTGGCAACCTGGTTCGCTGGCATCTTCGAGTCCGCCCCATTGTTCAGGTTGCCACCACCCGGTACGGCTTTGCCAGCGCATCGTCGCGTGGGTAGTGTTGCGCAGCGTTCTGCAAAAGGCAGAACGAGCATGGGAGGCGTCGCCTAGTCCGGTCTATGGCGCCCGCCTGCTAAGCGGGTTGAGGGCTCAACCCTCTCGCGGGTTCAAATCCCGCCGCCTCCGCTGAATTTGTCAACCGCGCTGAATTCGCTTAGCGGGCGTAGGCATAGTTTCCAGCAGGATCGCGCCCGTCAGGCTTGTCTTGTGTCCACGGGTGCTTGAACGACTGGCGTGGCGGGCTCCCGCAACGAGCTCAGTCTCAGCACGATCGCCAGGATGAGCGGCGCGGGGGATGTTTCCTCATACCGATCCACCCACCTCACTTGCGGAAGGTGAATGCGCCGCTAGGCATTTTCTACCCGGATGGCGCCGACGGTCGTCTTGAGCGAGATCTTGTGGGGGGAGGCCGGATCCTGCTGAACGCGGATGTCGGATTTACCGGCGCCTGTTGACGCCTCGACCGCGTACGCCGTTCCGCCGGGTACCTTCACCGAGATCGCGCCCAGCTCGGTGGACGCGGTCACGGTGGCCGGCGGCTCGCTGAACTCCAGGGAGGTCGCACCGGCCTCAGTCGTCACCGAGACCTTTTCTCCGCCTAGACCGGTACCCTCTATGGCACCCGCATCGCTGTTGATCGTAACGTCACCCTCCAGATCCGTAAGATCGACGGCGCCCGCGCGGGTGGTGACGCTGACTGCCGTCGAGGCCGGTACGCGCACCTTGAACTCGACACCGCAGCGCGACTCGTCGCTTGCGCAACCGCTATCGGTCAGGCGCAGGTCAGTCCCACTGACCTGGTGGGAGGTCCCGGGCCTGTTGTTGGTGAAGTGATAGGTCTCGGTTACCGTCACCGGGCCGTGACCCACGTCGACGGTGACCGCAGCGGCCTGTGCATCGACGATCAGGCTCTTTACCGGCTCGGTAACTTCGTACGACTGTTCCTCAGTCTTGGCGTTTGCACTCGTGCAACCGGCAAGAGCGGTCAAGGCGAGCACGCTCATGGCGACGGTGCAGGCAGTTCGAATCCTCACGGTCGTACCTCCTTGGAGCGGTGGTTGGTGAAACCCGTCAGTCGTGAATTGTGTCGTCAATTCCGCAATTCTGATCAATTTCAGCCCGCGGGCCTACCCGGCACGAATGGACTGCGTTTCGGGCGGCTGAGGGATCGCGCGGCGCCGTGACAGGAGGGCAAAGCCCACCGACCCCCAGAGCAGCGCCAGCAGCAGATTCTCGGCAGAGCTGAATATCGCATTCGCAACATCACCCAGCGGGAAGGCCACGATCAGCAACACAGCACACCACCAGGGCAGCAACCGAGCCCGAATGATGATCACACCGAGAAGCAGAGAGCCGATCAGCACCAGGATCCCGCCTCCGAGCCGGATCGTCAGGAGGTATTCGAAGTCCTGAATCGTGGCGATTACCGTGACGACGGCGATGATCGCATAGCCGGCAATAGTCATCACCGATCCGGCAGTTCCCAATGCTCCATACCGGGCATTGTCCTTGTGCAAAGCGTGAATGCCCAAGACGGCAACGATGACAGCGATGTACGCCAGGATGACCACGACGCGGTCGAGGTATTCGCTGCCGGTGCCAACGATTCCCTCCGCCGGCGCGACCTGCTTGATGATCGCCGAGAGGATGAACAGCACCGCGGCTGCGATCCCCGCTAGTCCGCCCGCTCTGACAACGTTTGTCGACATGATCATTCCTTCGGTTTTCGACGGTGCCGTTCACGACACTCCTGCTTCCATCATCGGCGAGAAGAGGCTGCCGGAGATCCTGTTGTTCGCGGCGTGCAGAACCATCACGATCAACACGCTGCCTCGAGCGTTGTTGAACACCCAGTTGACAACAATGACGGCAGCGAATATCAGCACGAGTCGGAGAAGTGAACCTGCCCTTCGACCATGAGTGGCAGGTGCCACGCTGCGACAAGCGCCCCCAGGGTCAGGCTTGCCACGAGTGCGGATCGTCGGGTCTGAAGACGGGGAGGCGCGTAACCTCTCCAGCCGGGCTCCTCCCACGCACCCACCCGCACCGGGAACGAGAAGGACGAACGCGAAGGTCGAGAAGAGGCCGGGCCGCCGGGCAGCTCAGCTGAGGTCGGGCCCTCGGCACCCAGCAGGACATTGAGCGAAGTGGCGGCAAGGGTGGGTGCCAACGGCAGACCCAGCGCCACCACGTACCAGCCAAGCCCGACACGCCAGCGAACCATCCTGCGGAACAGGTCCATCAGGCCTGCCCTGCCTGAGTCAGGGCCAGCACGACAAGAAGGGGCCGAAACTGGCGATGGGATTGGCGAAGCTGCCCACCGCGTAGAGAATCCACGCCCACCAGGACAACGCGTACGTCACTAGAAAGGAACGTGGTCAGGGGATACTTCTTGATCACCGCCGAGATGTGTGACATATGGGCCTCCTGCCTATGGTGAGGAGCTGTGCCCGGAAACCGTGCCCATCAGGTTCTGCTGCGAGCACGAATCAACGTGAGGGCAGCGATCACTCCAAGTGCGAGAGGGATGACGATCACGAGAGGGAGTGCGACGCCGGCGTTTACAGTGGATCTTGTCGCCACGTCGAGCTTGACCAGTGGGCTGACCGCGAGGTCCTCAGTGCCGGCGACCTTTTGGCCGAAGGGCAGCACGACGACGTACGCGGCGAACGTACCCGAGTTGACTGCCTGGATATCCCAGGAGAGCGTCCGGCTTTCCCCTGGCTGGAGCGAGATCTCTTGGCTGCGCGCTGGCGACCAGTCCTCCGGATCGACATAGACATCGCCTTGGACACTGGCCACGTTGAGGTGGGCTAAGACGGTGCCGGTCGGAGTGCTCCCGGTGTTTGTCACCTCGGTCCTGAGGACGAAGCGGCCCCCCAGCACTGTCGAGACGTGCGACTGATCAGGGGCCACCTTCACAGTGAGGGGTGCAGCGCCGGCGGGCGCGGCGATGATCATCAGAAGGATGATCATCGCAGCGGTCAGCAAGGCGCCTCTTCTCATTCGACGCCCCCCGCTCGGAGCCGAATGAGCCGCGGACCAAAAAGAATCAGCCCACCGCCGGCCAGCACGGCCGTGAGCAGTGGCGAGATCAGATAGGAGAGATCCTCGGTCCAGGGCCCACCTTGCAAAAGCTGCGTGCTGAGGTAGCTCAGCGCAGCATCCACCGGGTTGGCCCGCACCAGCACGTCGAAGAACCAGCCTTGGGGCAACCCGCTTGGCAGCTGGGTCGGCGCGAACAAGATCAGCAGCAGGAAAGCGCTGGCGGCAAGGCTGGTTTTGTTGGAATTGCAGGCAGCGCTGATCAACAGCCCGATCGATCCCAGCCCGACCGCGACAATGGTGCCAACGACCAGGCCCAGGATCAGAGCTCGGGCCAAGATGCCCATCCCGCGAGCCAGCACCCAGACGTACGGGACACTCACGAGAGATGCGGCGAACCACAGCGAGAGCGCAGCGAACAGTTTCCCGAAAATGATCGCTCGACGAGACACCGGCGTTACCAGAAGACTTTCGAGCGTCCCCCGCTCCCGCTCACCGCTGATCCCATCAGCGCTCACGATCAAGGTAAGGAGGACCCCGACCGCCACTGCGAATTGGAGCAGCAAGTTGGCGGCCTCACGTCGTTCCAGAAAGTTCAGCGCCTGGTTCGTCGACGCCAGATAAGTGATCCCGCTCATCAGCACGCTGAAGCAGAACACCAGTAGCGGACCCCGCCCACTCTTCCAAAGATCCCGGCATTCTTGCCCCGCGACCACCAGCCACCCCGACGTTCCGCCGCCCCGGCCGATGGCACGATCCGGTGCTCCTAGTTTCGGGGGTTCAACCACGGTCGTCATCGGACCGCCTTCTTGGTCATCTGCAGGAAAGCATCGGACAATCGCGCGCCTTCCATCTCGTAGGAGAGCACCGGCACATTCGCCGCCGCAACCGCGATGACGGCAGCATTCAGTCGCTGAGCAGACTCATCTGATGACGTGGCTGAGGCTGTTCGAAGACCAATCTTGAGCAGATCAGGCCTCCCGTCCGTTGCCTCGATCGTGAGCTCCGGCAGTTTTTCGATTGCCATCCGGGCAGGCTCGATCAAATGGCTTGGCACTCGCAGTTGAGCAGATCGTTCAACCACAGCGGTCCGCATCACATCGCCCATCGAGCCCGAAGCCACCAGCCGTCCCTGATTGAGGATGAGCACCTGAGAGCAGACCTCCTCGACCTCTGACAACGCGTGCGTGCTCAAGATGACGGTTGCGCCTCGCTCTTGTGCGACATGCCGCACGATCTTGAGGATCTGCGACTGGCCCGCGGGATCCAACCCGAGGTTCGGTTCGTCCAAGAACACTACGGCGGGGTCGTTGACCAGCGCTCGGGCAATGCCTAGCCGCTGTCTCATACCGCGGCTGTAGCCAGAGATCCTTGATCTGGCCCGATCTGCAAGGCCAACATCGGTGAGCAGGGAATCGGCGACGTCGCGCGCGCTGCTGCTGCTCAAGCCGTAGAGGCGGGCGTGGTAACTCAGATGCTCTAGGCCCGTCTGGAAGCCGGGGTAGCCGCTGCTCTCAGGAAGTACTCCTACCCGCCGCCGGATTTCGCCCGGCGCCTTCGGTGACCGCCCGGCGATCCGGAAATCCCCGCTTGTTGGTGTGAGGACAGTAGTCAATATGCGAATGGTTGTGGTCTTGCCCGCACCGTTGGGGCCAAGCAGACCCACGACATCGTTAGAACGGGCCGTGAAGCTCACATCCTCGATCGCGGTGCGCTCGCGGTACTTCTTGGTCAGGTGAACGGCTTCAACCGTGATGTCGGCCATCAACACGTCTGCCTTTCTGAGCGGCAGTTGTTGCTAGGACGCATTGGTTTATTGCAGCAGCCGGCGCATGTGTAAGCGATGAGAATCCGGTGCATAGCATTCGACCATGGCGACGTCCAGTGCACAGCAACCTGACAACCCTGGCCCCCCGGGTGGTATTGCTGAGGCTACCGTCCAGCCTGCCCAAGGGGTACAACGGGGCCTGGGATCGGAGGTGAAGATGCCGGCGGCAATGGAAGTGCGCTGGATCGACGCAACCGGGATGCGCCGATGCGATCCAGCCGAGTTGCATGATCTCCGCTCGCGGACCGACGGGTTTTTGTGGCTCGACATCCCGGAATGGAGCGAGAAGGCTGAACGGCTACTGGCCGACGATTTTCGTTTCCATCCCATCGCGATCGAAAATTCCCGTGATCGAAATCATGTGCCGCGCGTTCATGCGTATCCCGATCATCTCTTTATCGTGATACACGCTCCCGAAATCGGAAAGTCTGGTCATGTTCACTATCTCGAACTCGACCAGTTCATCGGACAGCACTTTCTCGTCACGGTCCACGGCCCGCTCAACCCGATAGTGCCGCTGGAAGCCGCGCTGCGCGAAACCAGGCAGGTGATCTCTCGGATGGAGGCTGGGCGGTTGCGGCCAACATCGCCCTTCGGTCTGTCCTACGCGATCGTGTCGACCATAGTGCGGCGCGATGCGGACCTTGTCGCCGACATCGCCCGCGAAGTCGGACTGCTTGAGCAGCGTGTGATGCTGGCCGCAGACGAGGAGCCGCAGACGTTCCTGACGCAACTGTTCACTGCCCGCCACGAGCTGTTGACGATCAAGACGATGGCCTCTCAGGGTGGTCAGATCTATGAGCGAGCAATCAACCTCACGACCTTTGCTCCACCTGACGGGCTGAAGTTGATGAAGGATCTACTGGACCAGTACGGGCGGGTGAGCAGCATCAGTCAAAGCCAGCTCGACTTCCTGATGGGCGTAACCGAGTTCTACCGGGCTCGTACGGACACCAAGATGACGATCGCCGCGGAGCGGTTGGCGGTGATCGCGGCGATCACGCTGCCGATCACCTCGCTGTCCTCTGTCATCGGCATGAACGTGATCGTGCATGAGCAGACACAATGGGTGCAGCTGGCCATCCTGCTTCTGATCATGCTGATCATCTCCCTGATACTGCTGCGCTGGACGAGGAAGCAGGGCTGGTGGTGATCCGCGCTGAGCTTGTCGGCTGCGTGCGCTGAGTCTGTCGAACACACGCTGAGTTCGGCGTACGCGGGCTGAGCTTGCCGCAGCCAACGTCAGTGGAACTGCGACACGATCAAGTAGATGCAGAAAAGCACCAGCAGCGCAGCCAGGCCGAGCAACGCATAGCCGGCCGAGAGGGTGGCGGTCGCCGGATTACCCTGGTTCGCCTTCAGCCGCGCGACCGAAAGCAGTCGGATGCTGGAAGACAGCAAGATCACGAAGAGCACCGTGGCGCTGATAGAAACAACCGCGACGATGCCGAGTGCGGCCCAGTCGATCTTCATCAGACGGCGCTCTTTGCCTTGTGCTTCTTCTTTTTTTTGGGCTTCGCAACAGGCTCTTCGCTGGTGGCATCGACGTACGCGGTTTCCGAGGCCGAGGCCAAAACCAGGACCTCCGGGCTGTCGATGACATTGTGATGACCGACCCTGTGGCGGCGTGAGAAGGCCCAGATCACCGAGCAAGCCGCGGCGAGCAGGACGACCAGCGCGATAACACCTCCGACCCCGTTATCGGCCAAGAGGGCGGCCGCCCCACCAACCAGCCCGGCACCAGGCAGGGTGAGCAGCCAGGCGAAGGCCATCTTGCGCGCGATGCCCCAACGCACCTCGGCGCCACGACGACCAACGCCCGAACCGAGGATGCCACCGGTGGCGACCTGAGTCGTGGACAGTCCGAAGCCCAGATGTGCCGACGCCAGGATGGTGGCAGTGGACGCCGCGCCGGATGCCGCTCCTTGGGGTGTCTGGATATCAACGACCCCCTTGCCGAGCGTCCGCATGATGCGCCAGCCACCTGAGTACGTGCCGAGCCCGATAGCCACGCCGGCGGCGAGGATCACCCACCGCTGGGGCCCGGTGTCTGGGGCCTGGAGGTTCGCGGCGACCAGCACGAGCGTGATGACACCCATGGTCTTCTGCCCGTCCGATGTGCCGTGAGCAAGGGCGACCAGCGACCCGGTGAATGCTTGGCCGTACTTGAATCCGGTCTCCCTATCCTCGCTCTGGGTTCTCCGAGTGATCCGATATGCCAGCTTGGTGGCCAGCGCGGCGGCGATGCCTGCGACCAGGGGGGCGACGACGGCCGGAAGCAGCACCTTGGACACGACGACCCACCCGTTAACCGAAGCGATCCCAGCACCTACGATGACGGCACCAATCAGCCCGCCGAAGAGGGCGTGTGAGGAGCTGGACGGCAGACCGAGCAGCCACGTGACCAGATTCCAGAGGATCGCGCCGACCAGCCCGGCGAGAATGATCGGGACGGTGACGAGGCTCTCGTCGAAGAAGCCTCCGGAGATGGTCTTGGCGACCTCGGTCGAGAGGCAGGCGCCGACGAGGTTGAGAACCGCGGCGAGCAGCACCGCGGTACGAGGTCTGAGCGCGCCGGTCGCGATGGGACCTGCCATCGCATTCGCGCTGTCGTGGAAGCCGTTGGTGAAGTCGAAGATGAGTGCCACCGCTATGACGACGGTCACCACGAACAGCACTGTCACTTCTGATCCCATCTGGAATCGGTGGCGCAAGTGTCAGTAGACACCTCGGGCACTGCAGACGCTGAATCCCACCGCCCAGATGAACAATAAGAGAACGGCTGGTGAAGTCAATGCGCCGGATATGCGTATCTAGACGGCTCGTCGACGTCCTCTTCGACCCCGTCGGGCTGCGAATACCCACCAGGAGTGGAGCTGGCTAGAGTCCGCTCATGTCCAACAGCTTGCTGATCGTCCATGTTGACGTCTTGGTGTTTCCCGACCGAGTCGATGAGTTCCTGGCGGCGACGAAGGTGAACGCGACGGCGACTCGTTTGGAGAAAGGGGTCGTACGCTTCGACGTCCTGCAAGATCGTGAAGATCCGGGCCATGTCGTGCTGGTCGAGATCTATCAGGACGACGAGGCCGCCAGCGCACACAAGGCAACGCCGCACTACGCGCAGTGGCGTGATGCGGTGGCGCCGATGATGGCACGGCCCCGGCAGTCAGCTCGCTTCATGAATGTCTCACCTGACGACTCGGGCTGGTAGAACGTGTCGGCGCGCTTTGATGTCGCAGCGCCTTCCGATATCCGTTTTGGTGCAGGCCGTGTGGCCGAGGCGCCCGCGTCGTTGGCCGGTTTGGGAGTGCGCCGGGCACTCGTGATCACTGGCGCCACGCCTGGACGGGCAGACGCTCTAAGGACGGGACTTCAGGAATCCGGGATCGAGAGTGAGGTGTACCCAGTGTCGGGCGAGCCTTCGGTCGAGGTGGTACGTGCCGGGGTCGCTGCCCTGTCATCGGCCGGCTGTGACGGGGTCTTGGGGTATGGCGGCGGAAGTGCACTGGACTCGGCGAAGGCGATTGCGGCGCTGGCCGCCTCGGGATCTGACCCGCTGGACCATCTGGAGGTGATCGGCGCGGGCAAACCGCTGAGTCGGCCTGGGTTGCCATGCGTGGCCGTGCCCACCACAGCTGGCACCGGTTCCGAGGTCACTCGCAATGCCGTGTTATCGGCCGGTGAAACAAAGGCCAGCCTCCGCAGCCCTGCGCTTCTGCCGCGGGTAGCGATCGTCGATCCCGATCTGCTCATTGGGTTGCCGCCCCCCGCGATTGCCTCCGGCGGTTTGGACGCGCTCTCCCAAGTGATCGAACCCTTCCTGTCGGCACGAGCCAACCCGTTCACTGACGCCTTGGCCCGCGAGGGCATCCAGCGCTCGGCCCGATCACTGCGGCGAGCCTCGGAGCAAGGTATGGACGCCGACTCGGCAATCCGCGACGATCTGGCGCTGGCCAGCCTCTTCGGCGGGCTGTGCCTTGCAAACTCCGGCCTGGGCGCCGTCCACGGCTTCGCGGCAGGTCTAGGGGCTCGACTGAAGGCTCCCCACGGTGCACTCTGTGGAGCGCTGTTGCCGGCAACCTTCCAGGTGAACTATGAGGCCCTTCGCGGAAGGGAACCGAACCATCCAGCGCTTGGTCGGATGAGCGAGGTGGCCCACATGCTGACCGGCGGGAGGACCGCAAGCCCAGAATCAGCTGTCGAGTTGCTGGTTGATCTCAAGGACGCGCTGCGCGTTCCCGGGCTGGCGCACTACGGCATCGCGGAGTCGCAGATCCCGGTCTTGGTCGACGCCGGCCGCAAAGCCAGCAGTATGCGCGGCAATCCCATCACTCTGACTGACGAGGAACTGGCGAGCATCCTCATCCGCTCGCTATAAGTGGCAGGCTGACGCCAACGCTTCTTCCGCGCGCCGGTCGGAAACGAACGTGTACGTACATTCCTGTCGGTCTACGCCGGTAACAGCAACGTGTCCAAACCGCAAGGAACGAACGTGAACGTTGAGGTCCCGCAGGGCGCCCAAGCGGTCTCGGTTGGCCCGCAGTCGAGCGCCGGGCTAGACTCGCAGGTCGTCGTTAGCGGCTCATTGCCGCGGCGAGCACCCGTGGCTCAACGGATAGAGCATCTGACTACGGATCAGAAGGTTGGGGGTTCGAATCCCTCCGGGTGCGCCAGCGTTTACCCTAGCCAGGGACATTTCTTTGACCGAAGGCGGTTCTCACAAGCCGGCGCACAAGGCCGGTTGACAGCAACGTTGACAGCAACGCGGTTCAGTTCGGCTGGACGAAGACACGATCCATGGCGTCCGCGGCCTCCCGTAGCGCAGTCGGCATCACGTGGGAGTAGAGGTCGGTCGTCATGGCGAGCTGCGAGTGCCCGAGAATTTCCATCACCACTCGCGCTGGCACGTTCTGCGCGAGCAGGAGTGACGCGCAGGTGTGCCGCAGGTCGTGGAAACGAATGCGGCGAACGCGTGCTTTGCCGATGAGTTCATCGAAGAAGCGGTTCAAATTTCGCGGCTCGACGACCGTGCCGACCGTCGACGTAAAGACCAGGCCGGAGTCGACCCAGGCTGGTCCTAGCGCAAGGGCTTCCGCAGCCTGATTGGCGCGATGGGTTCGCAGCACCTTCACTGAGGCTGCAGGAAGCGCAATTGTGCGGCGCGACTTGTTCGACTTTGGGGGACCGAACACGAGGCCTAACTCGGGCAGCCGCTGTACGTTTCGCCGGACATGGAGCACGCCACCTAGGAGGTCGACGTCGTCCCAACAGAGGGCGAGCAATTCGCCCTTTCGTAGCCCCAGAGCGACACCGACCGCGAACAGCGCGTGCAGGCGGTGATCGGCGCTTGCGGCCAGGAACCGGCTCGCCTCCTCAGTCGACCACGGTTGGACCTCGACGCGTTCGATCGAGGGCGGACGCACCACTGTCGCCACATTCCGTTCGATCAACTCCTCGCGCATGGCCTCGCTGAGCATTGTGCGCAGGGTGCTGTGGATGATCTGGACCGAGCGGGTACCAAGTCCGTCGGCAGCTTTGTTGGCAAGCAGGGTTCGCACGTGGGTGGGAGTGAGCGCGCGGAGGTTCATGTGGCCGAGCGTCGGAATGACATGGAGACGCAGCGTCTCTCGGTAGCTCGAGAGTGTCGAGGGACGCAGACGGGGCCCGACGACGTCCTTGAGCCAGTGTTGTGCGAAGCGCTCGAGAGTCCACGACTCCACGGCGAGAGGAAGGCCGGCCTTCGTCTTCGCGATCAAAACCGCCAGCTGGTCAGCGACGTCCTTGCGGGTCTTGCCATACACAGCCCGGCGTACACGCGTTCCGTCGGGTCGCAAGACATAACACGCAGCTGTCCAGCGCCCGTCAGCGCGTCGATAGATCGAGCCCTCACCGTTGGCGCGCTGGTTCATGCCAGAGCGTCTTGCTCGGTCAAGCGTTCGACGTATGCATGAACCGCGGCCACCGGAACTCGACGCGACTTGCCGATCCGCACGCTGAGCAACTGGCGGGTGCGCATAAGGTCATAGACGCGGGATCGGCCCACCCCGAGCGCTTCGGCGGCCTCTTCGGGGCTAAGCAGCAACTTCTCCATGTAGTCCTCCGATCTGTGCCTGCGGGAGGTCCGTCGGCGTCCCCCGCCTTGTGCTGATGTGATCTTCGGATCGCCCACAAGGCGCATCGCGCCCTTCAGGTTCGCTTCGCTCACCCTGACCGGAGACGGGTGGCCTGGTCGTCGGGGAGGCCAAGCGGAGTGGTGGACGAGGGAGCCCGCG
>Ga0126313_10000764_pt1 | contig 15892 bp, 19 predicted proteins | sample Plot105A_FD_89954 | JGI IMG/M metagenome (GOLD analysis project Ga0126313, IMG submission 89954) | Serpentine soil microbial communities from UC McLaughlin Reserve, CA, USA - Plot105A | ecosystem: Environmental > Terrestrial > Soil > Grasslands | place: USA: UC McLaughlin Reserve, Lake County...
GACTCGCGATCGCGCGAGAGCTTGCATGGCTGATGGACGGAACGATCGAGCTCGAGTCCAGGCCCGGGCGGACCGTGTTCTCGCTCGCGCTCCCAGCAGCAGTCGAAGAAGTCGTTCCAGCATCGTTGTCATCATAGGCAACGAAGCGGACGACACGGGTTACGCCGGTACAGTCATCCTCGAATGCGTCGCCCTGTTGTCGCTGCCGCGATCGCCGCCGTTGGCGGGATAGCCGGCGCTGCGCTCGCGCTGGGGATCGCCAGTGGCGCAGGCTGGCTCGATTCCGGCACGAAGACGGTCGTCGTCCGGCCGGTGCAGCAGGCGCCGCCGGCTCCCGCAGCGGTCAAGCCCGCGGCCAAGCGAATCCCGCTCCTGTTCGACGCGCGGCGCATCTACTCGCGCCGCTCCCCCGGTGTGGTCACGATCTACAGCTCGTTCCCGAGCGGCGCGCAAGGACAAGGGTCGGGCTTCGTGGTGTCCCGCAAGGGATACGTGCTCACAAACGCGCACGTGATCACGACGGCGCCTCAGCAGCCAGTCGCGCGCGCCAAGGAGGTGTACGTCGAGTTCGCGGACGGCGATCGCGTCAAGGGCACCGTCGCTGGCTACGACCTCTTCAGCGACGTCGGGCTCGTCAAGGTCGACGCTCGCACGCACAGGCTGACACCGCTCCCGCTCGGCGACTCGTCGCGCGTCGTGGTCGGCGAGCCCGTCGCGACGATCGGGAGCCCGTTCGGCAACGAGAACTCACTCTCGGTCGGCGTCGTCTCGGCGAAGGGCCGCTCGATCTCCTCGCTCACTTCGCAATTCCAGCTCGTGGATGCGATCCAGACCGACGCCGCCATCAACCATGGCACGTCGGGCGGGCCGCTCGTGGACGCCGATGGCCGCGTGATTGGCATCAGCGCGCAGATCCGGAGCTCGACCGGTCAAGGCGAAGGAGTCGGCTTCGCCGTCCCGATCAACGCGGCGAAGCGCTCGCTCCAGCAGCTGCTGCGCCACGGGCGCGTCTCGTACGCCTACGTCGGGATCACGACGGACGACCTGACCCCGTCGCTCGCGAAGTACCTCCACGATCCTGTGTCCCACGGCGCGCTGATCACCTGCGTGAAACGCGGGAGCCCGGGCGCCGACGCCGGCTTGCGTGCGGGCAGCGACCACACCTTGTTCGAGGGCGCCGAGGTCGTCGGCGGTGGCGACGTCGTCGTCGCGATCGACCGGCACGCCGTACGGAGCGGCCAGGATGTCGTCCGCTTGATCGGCCAGCGGCTCAGCCCCGGTGACACCGCTGTCTTCACAGTCGTCCGCGGCGGCGAGCGCAAGCGTTTCTCCGTGAAGCTCACGGAGCGGCCGACGCAGCCGAGTCAGGAATGCGCCTAGCCGCCCGCATGCAGTACCGTCTCCGCCCGTGACGGCGAACGCCCGGACCGTTCGGCTCACGATCCCGGCGAAGGCCGAGTACATCACGCTGTGCCGCCTCGCGCTCGCGGGCATCTCGCGCTACCGGCCCGTACCCGACGAGACGCTCCACGACCTCAAGCTCGCGTTGACCGAGGCGTGCACGAACTCGATCCGGCACGCCTACGACGACGTGGAGGGACACGTCGAAGTGCTGTACGAGATCGGCAGCGAGACGCTGGCGATCGAGGTCACGGACGCCGGCGAAGGGTTCACGGCCCGCGAGCAGGCGGAGCCGGAACACATGAGCGAGAGCGGTCTCGGGCTCGCGATCATCGACTCGCTGAGCGACGAGCTCGTGATCGAGCAGCTGGAGGGTAAGGGCTCGAGGCTGCGTTTCGTGAAGCGTCTCGACGGCGACTCATAGCGGATGCTCCAACTCGTCAACGTCGGGCGCAAAGCGCTTCGCGACTACGCGACCATCGCGACCCGCGGGCTCATGGACGAGATCCTGAGGCTCGCCGAGCCTCTGGCCGGCAAGCGCATCCTCCACCTCTCTGCGACGGCGTTCGGCGGCGGGGTCGCCGAGATCAACTACACGCTCGTTCCGCTGATGGCGGACGCCGGCCTTGAGGTCGAGTGGCGCGTGCTGCGGGGCGCCGACGACTTCTTCGACGCGACGAAGACGATTCACAACGCGCTGCAGGGAAACCCGCAGGGCCTGACCGCAGCGCAGGAGGAGATCTTCCGCCGTTTCAACGAGGCGAACGCCCGCGAGCTCGAGGACGCCTACGACTTCGTGATCGTCCACGACCCGCAGCCTGCGGCCGTCCGCGAGTACGTCCCCGACTCGACGGCGCGCTGGATCTGGCGCTGCCACATCGATCTGTCGCAGCCGAACGAAGACGTGCTGCAGTTCCTGCTCCAGTCGCTGCAGCGGTATGACGCCGCCATCTTCCACCGCCGCGCGTACGTGCCCGTTCGAGCGCCGTTCGCGCTTACCGCGGTGTGGCCGCCGGCGATCGATCCGCTGGCGCCGAAGAACATGGCGCTGTCGCCGGAGGACGCGAGCTACATCGTCGACCAGTTCGGGATCGACGTCGGCCGGCCGCTGCTGACGCAGGTGTCGCGCTTCGACCCGTGGAAGGACCCGCTCGGCGTGATCGACGCCTATCGCGCCGTGAAGGAGGAGCGTCCCGACGTTCAGCTCGCGCTCGTCGGCTCGATGGCGCACGACGATCCCGAAGGATGGGATTTCTACGACCAGACCGTCGCCTACGCCGGCGGCGATCCGGATATCTACATCCTCTCCAACCTGAACAACGTCGGCGCCGTCGAGGTCAACGCCTTCCAGGTGCATTCGGCGGCGGTGCTGCAGAAGTCGATCCGTGAAGGGTTCGGCTTGACGGTCAGCGAGGCACTCTGGAAGACGCGCCCGACGGTGGCCGGCAACGTCGGCGGCATCGTCGACCAGATCGACGACGGCGCGACCGGCTGGCTCGTCGATTCAGCGCTCGAGTGCGCTGCGGCGTGCATCGAGATCCTCGAGGACCCGCAGGCCGCGCGGCAGCGTGCGCTGCGTGGCAAGGAGCACGTGCGGCGGAGCTTCCTCACGCCGCGCCTGCTCCGCGACTGGTTCGTGCTCTTCAACCGTTTGCTCGGGAACGACACGGCCGGTGCCGAGCTCCTGACGGTGCCGGCGCCCGCGCCCGCCTGATGGCTGAGTCGCGTCGGCGCGAGCTGATCGTCGTCTCGAACCGCGCGCCGGTCTCCTACCGGGTCGACGCCGACGGCAACCGCGTTGCCCGGCGCGGCGGCGGAGGCCTCGTCACGGCGCTGCGGAGTCTCGTCACCCATCACGACGTTACGTGGATCGCGAGCGCGATGAGCGAGGAGGACCGTGTCGTCGCCGCGGAGGCGGGAACGGAGCCGTTCGAGGAGACCGCCCGCGACGGCTCGACCTACCGGCTCCGGCTCGTCGCCTGCGAGCCGTCCGCGCACGACTGGCACTACAACGTAATCGCCAACCCGACGCTGTGGTTCCTCCAGCACTACCTGTGGGACCTCGCGCACGCGCCGCAGGTCGATCAGGGCCTCAACTATGCGTGGGACGAGGGGTACGTTGCCGTCAACGCGGCGTTCGCCGATGCGGTGCTCGAGGAGCTCGATCGACGGCCGCACGCGACCGTCTTCTTCCACGACTACCACCTGTACCTCGCGCCGCGGCTCGTCCGGGAGCGGCGCCCCGACGCCCTGCTGACGCACTTCGTCCACATCCCGTGGCCGCAGCCGGACTACTGGCACGTGCTGCCAGAGCCGATCCGCCGTGCGATCCACGATGGGCTGCTCGCGAACGACATCGTCGGGTTCCACACGCTGCGCTGGCGCCGGAACTTCCTGAGCTCCGCGGTCGAAATCGTCGGCGCTGAGGCGAATTTCGCCGACTACGTCGTCTCCTACGACGGCCGCGACACGTACGCGGCCGCTCATCCGATCGCCGTCGATCCGCTGGAGTTCGACGAACTGGCCGGGCGCGAGGATGTGCTCGCGGCGGAGGCGCACCTCCTCGAGCGGCGGCCGGAGTTCCTGATCGTCCGCGTCGAGCGAACCGACCCGTCGAAGAACATCGTGCGCGGGTTCCGGGCGTTCGAGCTCCTCCTGGACGCGCACCCAGAGCTGCACCAGCGTGTCGGGATGCTGGCGAAGCTCGATCCGTCGCGGCAGGATATTCCCGAGTATGCGGAGTACGTCGGCGCCATCCAGCGCGAGGCGCGGCGCGTCAACGACCGGTTCCAACGCAACGGCTGGGTGCCGATCGACCTGCGGATCGACGACAATTTCGCGCTCGCCGTCGCCGCGTACAAGCAGTTCGACGTGCTCGTCGTGAATGCGATCTTCGACGGGATGAACCTGATTGCGCAGGAGGCGTCGCTCGTGAACGAGCGCGACGGAGTGGTGGTGCTGTCGGAGAACACGGGCGCCCACGACGAGATCGGCGAGTTCGCGCTCACGGTCAACCCGTTCGACGTCTCCGGCCAGGCGCTCGCAATCGCGGCGGCGCTCGAGCTCCCGGCGGACGAACGGCGCCGTCGCATCGAGGGGATCCGCGCGCACGTGCGCGAGCACGACCTCGTCGCGTGGATCGACGCCCAGCTCGCCGATGTCGACCGCTGGGCCACCCGCACCGCAGCGGCGTAGGGTTCTCGAATGGCTGTGACGGCGCGAGCGGGCGAGCTCCGCGTGGTCGATCCGGCGACGCTCGAGCCGCTCGCACCAGTCCAGACGACGCCGGCGGCTTGGCGACATCGGCGCGGGCTGATCGAGCTTGGACGGCGCTACCTCTCCTGAGCGATTTCGCCGACAGCCAGGGCGAAGCGCTCGACCGCATGGAGGCGGCGCGGAACTACAACGCGTGGTTGTTCTCGCGCTGCGAGCCGCACCTCGGCCGTCGCGTGCTCGACGTCGGGGCCGGGATCGGGACGTTCGTGGAGCTGGCCGCGCCGGGGCGTGAGGTCGTGGCCGTCGAGCCCGATCCGGCGTTCTGGCCGGTGCTGGCCGAGCGGTTCGGTGAGTCGCCGAACGTCGAGGTGGTCCAGGGGACGGCGGACGACGTCGCGGGTTCGTTCGACTCGATCCTCTGCCTGAACGTGCTCGAGCACATCGCCGACGACCTGAGCACGCTTTGCCGGTTCCACGAGCTGCTCGTGCCGGGTGGGAAGCTGCTCCTGCTCGTCCCGGCGCACCCCTCGCTCTACGGCGGGATCGACCGCGCGATGGCACACGAGCGTCGCTACCGGAAGGCGGAGCTGCGTCGCCGTCTCGTTGCGGCGGGGTTCGAGGTCGACACGCTGCGGCTCGTGAATCCGGCTGGCGCGCTCGGCTGGCTCGTCTCCTCGCGTCTCCGCCGCCGCGAGCACGTGCCCGAGGGACAGCTGCTGCTCTACGACAAGCTCGTGCCGCTGCTTCGCTTCCTGGACCGCGTCGAGTTGCCGCTCGGACTGTCGGTCTGGGCGGTCGCACGCCGTACGATGATCGCTGGTGGCTGAGCTCTCCCACGTCGACGACACGGGCTCCGTCCGGATGGTGGACGTCGGCTCGAAGCCGTCTTCGCGCCGACGCGCAGTCGCCCGCGCGCGCATCACGATGGCACCCGAGACGGTGATGCGGCTCCGCGAGCTGCCGAAAGGCGACGCGCTCGCGACAGCCCAGCTGGCGGGGATCATGGCCGCGAAGCGCACCGCGGAGCTCATTCCGCTCTGCCATCCGCTGCCGCTGACGAGGGTCGACGTCGCGCTCGAGCTCGGCGACGCCGCCGTCGAGATCACCGCGTCGGCCGAGACGGTTGCGCAAACGGGGGTCGAGATGGAGGCGCTGCTGGCGGCTTCGGTCGCCGCGCTCACGATCTACGACATGGCGAAGGCAATCGACAAAGAGATGGCGATCGGCGAGGTCCGGCTGCTCGAGAAGACGAAGACGCCGGCATGAGGGCGGCGGTGCTGACCGTGTCGGACGGCGTCTCCGCTGGCACGCGCGACGACGCGAGCGGCGACCTGCTGGAGGAGCTGCTCGCAGGCGAGGGCTACGACGTGGAGCGGCGGATAGTCCCTGACGATCACGCCGCGATCGCTGCCGCAGTCACCGAGCTGGCGGCTGCCGCTCAGCTCGTGCTCACGACCGGCGGGACGGGCGTCGCGCCGCGTGACGTGACGCCGGAGGCGACGAGCGAGGTGGTCGAGCGAGAGGTGCCGGGGCTCGTCGAGGCGATCCGAGCCGACGCGCGGGCGAAGACGCCCCACGGGCTGCTCTCGCGCGGCGTCGCAGGGACCCGCGGGGCCGCGCTGATCGTCAACCTGCCCGGCTCGCCGGGCGGCTGCCGCGACGGCTTCGAGGTGCTTCGGCCGGCGCTCCGGCACGCCATCGAGCTCCTCGCCGGTGAAGCCTCCTCTCACCGGCAGACGTGATCGCCGGAGCCGCAACCTACCCGCGGCGCTTCGCGTCGCTGGTCAAGATCGAGCACACGATTTTCGCGCTGCCGTTCGCGTACGTCGGCGCCTTTCTTGCCGTCGACGACGTGCCGAGTGCGCACGACCTGCTCTGGATCACGGTTGCGATGGTCGGTGCCCGGTCGCTCGCGATGGGGCTGAACCGGCTGATCGACGCCGGCATCGACGCGCGGAACCCGCGCACCGCACGGCGCGAGCTGCCGAGCGGGCTCCTGCAGCCGTGGCACGTCGTCCTCTTCTGCCTCGCGTCGCTCGCGCTCTTCCTCGTCGCCATTTTCCAGCTCGACCCGCTCGTGCGGTGGCTGTGGCCGATCCCCGTCATCGGCTTCGTCGTCTATCCGTACCTGAAGCGGTTCACGTGGCTGTCGCACCTGTGGCTCGGCGCCGTCGACGGGCTCGCTCCCGTTGGAGCCTGGGTAGCGATCACCGGGCAGCTGCCGTGGCAGTCGTGGGTGGTCGGCGCCGCGGTCGCCGCCTGGGTGGCCGGCTTCGACTGCTTCTACGCGCTCCTCGACCTCGATGTCGATCGCGACGAGGGGCTGCACTCGGTCGCCTCCGACTTCGGAGTCCGCGGCGCGTTCTGGGGCGCCCGGCTCCTCCACGCGGCGACGGTCGCGCTGCTCGTGGTCGCGGGCCTGGGGCTGGCCGTCGGCGCGTTCTACTGGATCGGCGTCGGCGTCGTGGCGGCGCTCCTCCTGTACGAGCACTCGCTCGTGCGGCCTGGCGACCTGCGCCGGCTCGACGCAGCGTTCTTCACCGTCAACGGCGTGATCAGCGTCGCGTTCTGCGCCTGCGTCTTGGCGGACGTCCTGTGATCCGTGCTCGCGGCCTCTCCAAGCGCTTCGGCGACCGGCGCGTGCTCGAGCGGCTCGACCTCGAGCTCGAGGGCGGCGACTTCCTCGTCGTCACAGGAGCGAACGGCTCGGGGAAGACGACCCTGCTGCGCTTGTGCGCCGGGTTGGTCGCTCCGACCGCGGGCGAGCTGCGGGTGGACGCGCCGCGCGGGCGGATCGGCCTGCTCGCGCACGAGCCGCTGCTCTACCGGGAGCTGACGCCGCTCGAGAATCTCGACCTATACGGACGGTTGTACCGCGTGCCGGAGCGGCGCGAGCGGATCGGGATGCTGCTCGAGCGCTACGGGCTCTGGGACGTGCGCAACGAGCGATCCGGCTCCTTCTCGCGCGGGATGCTCCAGCGGCTCGCGCTCTGCCGGACGCTCCTGCACGACCCGGAGCTGCTGCTGCTCGACGAGCCGTTCAACGCGCTCGACGCGGAGGGTGTGGAGTTGCTTGCGCGCCAGCTGGAGGACCTGCGCCGCGAGCACACGTTCGTGGTCGCGACGCACGACCCTGACCGCCTCGCGCCGCTGGCGTCGGCGAGGCTCACGCTCGCATGACGTACCTGCAGGACCTCGCCACGCTCGCGCGCAAGGACTTCCTGCTGGAGTTGCGGGCACGCGACACGGTGCCCGCGATGCTCCTGTTCGTCGTTGCGACGCTCGTCGTCTTCCACTTCGCGCTCCCCGAGTCGAGCTCGAACCTCGCGGCGTACGGCCTGTTGTGGGTCGCGCTCGTCTTCACCGCGCTCCTGGGGCTCGTGCGGGCGTTCTCATCGGAGCGGGATCAGGGATTGCTCGACGCGCTGGTGCTCGCGCCGTGCGATCGGTCGGCGATCTGGCTCGCGAAAGCGCTGGCGATGCTCGGCTTCCTCGCCGTCGCGGAGCTGGTCGCGCTCCCTGCGTTCTCGATCTTCTTCTCGGGTGTCGACGGCGCGACGATCGCCGGGGTTGCGCTCGCGGATATCGGCATCTGCGCGGTCGGGACGCTCTTGGCCGCGATGGCCGCCGCCAGCCGCACGCGCGAGCTCCTGCTGCCGCTGCTCTTCTTGCCGCTCGCGGTGCCGATCGTCGTCGGCGGGGTCGGCGCGAGCGTGGTCGACGACGGCGGCCGCTACCTCGTCCTGCTCGCTGTCTACGACGTGATCTTTGCGATCATTTGCTGGGCTTCCTTTGAATACGTGGTTACGGAATAACGCCGTCGCTGCGACGGCCGCGCTCGCCTTCGTGCTCGTGTGCGCGGCCGTCTCGCTGATCTTCTTCTGGGTCCCCGAAGACGCCGACCAGGGCTTCTCCCAGAAGATCTTCTACTTCCACGTGCCGATCGCGATCACCGCGTATGCGTGCTTCGGCTGGGGCGCGCTGAAGGCGTTCCTGCACCTCTGGAAGCGGTCGCCCGGGGCGGACATCGAGAGCTACGTCGCGATCCACCTCGGCGTGATCTTCGGCGCGCTGACGCTGGTGACGGGGTCGATCTGGGCGCGTGCCTCCTGGGGCGTCTGGTGGACGTGGAGCTCGAAGCAGCTCGTCCTGTTCCTCGTCCTCTTCCTCTTCTACGCGGCGTACTTCATGCTGCGCTTCTCGGTCGATCCAGGCCCCGCGCGCGCCAACGTCTCGGCGGTCTACGCGCTCTTCGGCGTCGTGCTCGTACCGATCAGCTTTCTCGCGATCCGGCTCGCGGACGACTTCATCCATCCGGTGGTGTTCGACTCGAACGGGCCGAACATGGCCGGGTCGATGTTCTTCACCTTCTGCGTCTCGCTCGCCGCGATGCTCTCGCTCGCGGGTGCGCTGTACCAGACCGAGCTGGCCGGCAAGCGCCTCGACGCGACGCTGCGTGAGCTTCGGGAGGTGCTGGCGTGAGCTCCGGGGAGAAATACGTCGCGGCCGCGTATCTCGTCGTGTTCGCGTTCGTGCTCGTCTACGTGCTGATCATCGGGCTGAAGCTGCAGCGGCTGCAGCGCGAGCTGGCCGAGTTGGCGGCGCGCGCGCGGGCGCGGCGGCTCGAGGAGGAGGAGCCGGTCGAGCGGCCCGAGGTGACGCCGGTTGGCTGACGCGCTGCTCTGGACGACGCTTGGCTGCTACGCCGCCGCGGCGGTCGCGTACGCGATCGGCTTCCGTCGGCCTGCGCCGTTCGGCGCGGCGGGGACATGGGCGGTTCGCGTCGGCTGGATCGTGCAGTCGGCGCTGCTCGGGGTCGAGGCCGGCGACGCGGCGGGCTTCCCGTGGGCGACCTGGTCCGGCTCGCTGAACCTGTTCGTCTGGCTGGTCGTCGCCGCCTACTTGATCTGGGGCTGCCGGCCGCGCTACCGACTGCTCGGTGCAGCGGTGATGCCGCTCGCGGCCGTGCTGCTCGCGGTCTCGTACGCGGGCGGGGGCACGAGCGGCGGCGGCGGGCGCTACTCGAGCGTGTTCCTCGTCCTGCACGTTGGCCTCGTGCTCGTCGGTTTCGCCGGGTTCACGCTGGCGGCGGCTCTGGCCGCGCTCTACCTGTGGCAGGAGCGGAGGCTCAAGCGCCGCGAGGCCCGGATCTTGCGCGTCGGCGTCCCGTCACTCGTCACGCTCGATGACCTCGCCGGACGCACGATCGCCGTCGCGCTTCCGTCCCTCAGCGTCGGAATCCTCGTCGGTCTCGTGCGCCTCGGGCTCGACGGCGGCGGCTTCGACGCGCTGATGGCACTGACGCTCGTGACGTGGGCGGTCTACGGATCGTTTCTGCTCCTTCGGTACGAGGCGCACTGGCACGGCCGGAAGGCGGCATATCTGCTGCTGGCCGGGTTTGCCCTCGTGATCGCAGTCCGACTCGGCCTCCCGGCCGCCCATTTCTCATGAAGCTCGTCCTCGTCGGAACGTCGCATCGGCTCGCACCGCTCGAGGTGCGCGAGCGGGTCGCGCTGGGTGAGCGCGAAGCAGCACAGGTGGCGGCGGAGCTCGCGGCGAACGGGATGGAGGCCGTCTGCCTGTCGACGTGCAACCGCACCGAGCTCTACGTTGCCGCCGCCGACGCAGACGACGCCGAGGCACGAGCGTCGGCGCTGCTGTCCGAGCTGGCGAGCCTGCCGGAGAACGAGCTCCATCCCGTGCTCTACCGGCTGCAAGATCAGGCGGCGGCACTGCACCTGTTCCGCGTCGCCGCCGGTCTGGACTCGCTTGTCCCGGGTGAGGGCGAGATCCTCGGGCAGGTGCGGAAGGCCGCGGAGCTCGGTGCGACGGGTCCGATCCTCGATCGCGTCTTCCGGCAGGCACTCCATGCTGGTCGCAAGGCGCGCTCCGAGACCGCGATCGGCGAGAGCCCGTCCTCGGTCTCGGCCGCTGCAGCGGCGCTCGCGCAGCAGGTCTTCGGGGAGCTGACCGGCCGCACCATCCTCGTGATCGGCGCGGGCAAGATCAGCGAGCTCGCGGCGCGGAACCTCGTCTCCCGCGGCGCGACCATCGGCGCGGTCGCGAACCGGAACGTCGAGCGGGCGCGTGAGCTCGGGGGGCGGTTCGGAGCGAAGGCGATCCCACTCGATGCCGTCGCGGACGAGCTCCCGGCCGCAGATGTGGTGGTGTCGTCGACCAGTGCCGCGGGGTTCGTGCTCGGCCACGAGGTCGTGCGTGAGGCGCTGCCGGCGCGGCGCGGCCGGCCGCTCTTCCTGATCGACCTCGCCGTTCCGCGCGACCTCGAGCCCGCCATCCACGAGCTGCCGGGTTGCTACCTGTACGACATCGACGACCTGGAGGCCGTCGTGACCGAGAGCCTGGCGGGGCGGCGGAACGAAGCGGCGCGCGCGGAGCAGATCGTCGCAGCCGAAGCCGAGCGCTTCAGGGCGTGGCAGGCGTCGCTCGACGTCGTTCCGGCGATCGCGTCGCTACGGGCTTTCGCGGAGGAGGTCCGCGCGGGCGAGCTGGCGCGGGCGCAAGGTCGCCTCGGAGCGTTGTCGGAGGACGATCGCAAGGCGGTGGAATCGCTCACGTCGCAGATCGTGAACAAGCTCCTGCACCTCCCGACCGTCCGGCTCAAGGAGGCGGCTGCGGGTGCGGACGGCGGCGCGTACGCGGACGTCGTCCGTGATTTGTTCGGCCTCCGCGACGATGCTGGTTCGGATCGGCTCCCGCGGCAGTAGGCTCGCGCTCACGCAGTCGAGCCTCGCCGCGGCGCGGCTGCGGCGCGTGGGTGTCGAGATCGCGCTCGTGCCGATCACGACCGCCGGCGACCGCGACCGAACGCGGCCGTTCGGCGAGATCGGTGCCCGCGGCGTGTTCGTCAAGGAGATCGAGGAGGCGCTCCTGGATGGACGGGTCGACGTGGCGGTCCATTCGGCGAAAGACATGACGTCTACGGACACCGCTGGGCTCATCGTCGGCGCGTACCTGGCGCGGGAGGACCCGCGGGACGCGCTCTGCGGCGCCGCGGAGGTTCGGCCTGGCATGAGGATCGGCACCGCGTCGGTCCGGCGCCGCGCGCAGCTGCTCGCGCTGGAGCCGACGCTCTCGATCGAGCCGCTGCGCGGCAACGTCGACACCCGGCTCCGGAAGCGCCGCGAGCGGCGGCTCGATGCCGTCGTGCTGGCGGCGTGCGGGCTCGATCGGCTCGGGCTCGGCGACGAGATCGGCTGCCGGTTCGATCCGCAGGAGCTGCTGCCGGAAGCGGGTCAAGGGGCGCTCGCCTTGCAGGTGCGTGCGGGTGAGGAGGAGCTGGTCGCGGCGGCGGACGATCCAGAGACGCGCCGGCGCGTGGAGGCTGAGCGTGCGTGTGTGTTCGCGATCGGAGGCGGGTGCCTGGCGCCGGTCGCTGCCCACCATGACGGCAAGACGCTGACCGCGCTGGTCGCGGCCGAGGACGGATCCTGGATCGAGCGGCGGAGCGGCGAGGACCCGGCAGAGGTGGCTGCCGAGCTTGAAGCGCGGCTCGTCGAGGCGCATGGCTCCTCTGCCGGCGATGTGTCAAATCCGTGACACATCCGGCACCCACGCGTCACAAAATCGCGGCTAGCGTGTCTGCAGGGGTCCCGGGGGACCCCTGGGGGACGTTTGGGGGTGGATGCGTCCCTTGAGGGTGGTCGTGACCCGGCCGCGCGCGGATGCTGGCGAGCTCGCGGCTCGGCTCGAGGATGCCGGCTTCGACGTCGCGCTTTGCCCGCTGATCGAGGTCGAGCCCATCGGGCCCGCGGAGGTCGACCTCTCGAGCTACGACTGGTTGGTTGTAACGAGCCGGAACGCCGCGCGCGAGCTCGCGCGCCGCGGACGAGGCCGCGCGCGGTCGGTCGCCGCGGTCGGACCCGGGACCGCCGCCGAGCTTCCGGAGCCGCCCGACCTGATCGCGACCGTCTCTACGCAGGAGGGGCTGCTCGCAGAACTTCCGCAAAGCGCCGGTCGCGTGCTGTTCGCGGGCGCGGAGGGAGCGCGGCGGCTGCTCGCGGACGAGCTGCAGGCGGACGTCGTCGCGCTGTACCGGACGAGGGAGCTGCGGCCGGAGGCGTTCCCCGACGTCGACGTCGTCGTCCTCGCGTCCGCATCGGCCGCCCGCGCGTATGCGGCGCTCGGTCTGCCGACGCCGGCGGTCTCGATCGGCCCGCAGACGACGGCCGAAGCCGATGCGCGAGGTGTGACCGTCATCGCCGAGGCGGTGTCGCAGGACGTGGACGGCCTCGTCGACGCAGTTCGGGCAGCCGCGAAAGCCGCTGCCGAAGCCTGACGGACGCACCGCGGGCCGCTGGCGGCCTGTGTCAAGGTGCAGCCGTGTTCATCACGTTCCTCTCCGACTTCGGGCTCCAAGACGACTTCGTCGGTACGTGTCACGGCGTGATCAAGCGCATCGCGCCCGACGCGCAGATCATCGACATCACGCACGGCATCTCTCCGCAGCAAGTCCTTCAAGGCGCGCTCGTGCTCTCGAACACCCTGCCCTACATGCCTCTCGGTGTTCACCTCGCGGTCGTCGATCCGGGCGTCGGCGGCGCACGCCGGGCGCTCGCGCTCCGCGACGTCGACGGCCGGCTGTACGTCGGCCCGGACAACGGCTTACTGGTCCACGCGGCGGAGCAGCTCGGCGGGATCGTCGAGGCGCACGAGCTCGCGAATCCGGCCTACGCGCTACAGCCTGTCTCCCGGACCTTCCACGGCCGCGACCTGTTCTCTCCCGCCGCGGCCCACCTGGCGAGCGGAGTCGACCTGCACGAGCTGGGCCCGCCCGTCGCGCCGGAGGCGCTCGCGCGGCTCGACATTCCGGCGGCGGATGTCTCCGGCGGGCGCGCACGCGCGAGCGTGCTGTATGTCGATCGCTACGGGAACATGCAGCTCAACCTGTCCCGCGAGCACATGGACGCGATCGACATCTCGCCTGGGACGCGGGTCGAGCTCGAATGCCGAGGCGAGCGGTACTACGCCGTCGCGGCGCGAACGTTCGCCGATGCGCGCCCGGGCGACATCATCCTGTACGAGGACTCGTACCGGAACATCGCGATCGCGATCAGCCGCGGCAACGCGGCGGAGATGCTGTCGGTGCGCGCGGGAGACGCAGTCCACGTGCGCGCCAAGGTTCCGTGACGAGCGCCCAGCAGCTGAGGGTCGCGGCGGGCCGGCGCTTCGCGCGACTCGCGACCGTCGCCGTCTCGCGGGCGCCGCGCCTCTGGCCGCTCTTCCGCTCCGCGCTGCGGTTCCAGTTCCAGACGCTGGCGCCGCGGTGGGACGAGCTCCTCCGCGACGACCACCTCGCGCCCTACGAGGCGGCGCTCGACGCGGTGCCGGACGCCCGCAAGGCGGTCGATCTCGGGACCGGCACCGGAGCGGGCGCGTTCGCGCTCGCACGGCGATTCCCCCAGGCGGAAATCCTCGGCATCGATCTCGCCGAAGCGATGATCGAGACCGCACGCCGGAAGACGCCACCCGAGCTCGCTGACCGAGTTCGGTTCGAGGTCGCGGACGCGTCGCGGCTGCCGTACGCCGATGACACCTTCGACCTCGTGGCGCTCACGAACATGATCCCGTTCTTCGACGAGCTCGCCCGCGTGACGGCGCCGGGCGGCCGAGCCGTGATCGCGTTCGCGAGCGGGCACGAGACGCCCATTTACGTGCCGCTCGAGCGCGTGCGCGCCGAGCTCGCAGCGCGCGGTTTCTCGCAATTTGCGGAAGTCTCGGCCGCGCGCGGCACAGCTCTGGTTGCCGGCAAGGCCGAGAGCGCGTAACGTCCTGCCAGGAGTTCGCAGGCACGGTAACACCGGCCCGGACCCTTTCGCCAGACGCCGTTGCGGGCGTCTGGCGTTTCTCTGCTACGCGCCGCCGAGGAAGGTGACCTTTTCCTGCAGGAGCGGGACGAGGAATAGAGCACAAACGCGGCTGAGATCACGTACATCAGTGGATGCACGTCTCGCCAGCGGCGCTGGGCCAGCCGGATCAGGACGTAGGCGATGAACCCGAAGCCGATCCCGTTCGTGATCGACCACGTGAACGGGATCACCATGATCGTCAGCGTCGCGGAGAGGCCGAGCGCGAGGTCGCCAAAGTCGATTCCGGCTAGGTGCAACGTGCCGTGGGTAGTGCAGAAAAGTGCCTTGGCTAGACTCGGCGGCTGAGGCGAGGTAGCTCAGTTGGTAGAGCACACGGCTGAAAACCGTGGTGTCGCCGGTTCGATTCCGGCCCTCGCCATCCTCTTGTGTGGCGGCCGACCGGCCGCCTGAGTTTTCATCACGCGAAGCTGCTTCTTGCGCCGAGGTCCCTCGGGAGCTTGGGCGGTGGGAAGGGCTCTGGGAGGCGCGTCGCGGCGGCTTCGACGTTTCGCACGAGGAGCTTTGCTTTCAGTGAGACCGAGTCGACGGCGTAGAGGTCGAGCGGTCGCCCACAGCCGCCGGCAGCGACGAGCAGGTCTGCGCGCTGCGTCCCGTCGATCCATCCCACTGCATGGGTGGGCCGCGCCTTCGGAAGCGCCTCCACCCCGCTGGGATGACCGTACGACACGATCAGCGCGCGGTCGTCCTGGCAAGAGCGCCCGGCGGTGAGCGCGAGCCGGGTCATCGCGCGCTCCGGATCGAGCGGGATCAGGTCCGAGACGTGCACGCCGGGCTGCCCGTGCCAGAGCACGGGCGCGTAGTCCGCACCGACCAGCGCCAGCGAGTGCACGTCGACGTGGGCGTCTCGATGTTTGGCCGCGAAGTAGATCGAGTTGCCGTGATTGCCGAAGGCGATCGCCTCGAACCCCGTGTGCAGGCGACCGTGGACCAGCTTGTGGGGCTTCGTGCCGACGTTGCTCGAGATCCAGATCGACTCGTGGCCGCCGCGCTCGAGCACGAACGCGATCGCGAGCCCCGACGGGTGGTACGCGACCAGCTTGTACGCGGCGCGGTGAACAGGCGTGATGTCGAGGAAGCCGCCGCCGCTCGGGTGCGCTTTCAGGAGCGCGCGTCCGTTTCGTCCAACGAACACGATCGACTTGCCGATCGGGCGCCCCCACGAGGCCGCGGTCGGATCGGTGGCGGATGGCGGGCGCTGCGGCGGACCGCCTCCCACCGATTTGACCTCGAGATGCGCGAGCAGGGCCCGATCGCCGCGCGGCCCCCACACGGGCGGTCGAGTAGGTGGCAGCCGAAAGAGGCAAAGCGGCTGTGACGCTTTCGACCCGAGCGCCCACGCGCGCCCAGCCGCGACGAACGTGACGGTGTCCGCGGCGCGCACGTGCCGC
>Ga0126313_10000765_pt1 | contig 15889 bp, 8 predicted proteins | sample Plot105A_FD_89954 | JGI IMG/M metagenome (GOLD analysis project Ga0126313, IMG submission 89954) | Serpentine soil microbial communities from UC McLaughlin Reserve, CA, USA - Plot105A | ecosystem: Environmental > Terrestrial > Soil > Grasslands | place: USA: UC McLaughlin Reserve, Lake County...
CTCCATGCCGCCGGTCCGGCGCGCGTTCGCGATCCGCTTGCCGGCGAGTTGCATGGCGATGTCCGGGGCCTCGGCCATCGCCGCACGCAGGACCGGCTCGATGTGGCCGCGCAGCTTCGTATGGCGCGGTGGGTCGGAGGAGAAGATGCCAGGGTCGAACACCCGCATGGCGCCCGAGGCGCCGAGCTCCGGCGGCTCGCCTCCGGGCGGCGCCTTGCAGAACGTGTCAGTGCCGGTGAGGATCGCCACGCAGTCGTCGTAGGAGAAGAACCATCGGGTCTGGTACTCAGGGACGTCGACGTACGGGCCGATCGCACGGAGCCTCGCGTACGTCGGGTAGGGGTCCGTGATGAAGCTCGGGGCATGGGGGTCGAAGGCGCGCCCGACGCCCGTCGTCGCCGGTTGCCCGTTGCCGGCGGGCGCGTCCGCCCCGGCCGGGCCCAACTGCTTCACGATCCAGTCCGAGACCTCGGGCGTCATCTCCAGGTGCTCCACGTTGTCGGGGCTGCAGACGTGCGCGTCGAACGGGCCCGCATCGTCCGCGACCGGGGCGAACGGGTCGTCCAGGCCGATGTCGAGCGCGCTGACCGTCGGGATGCCGCAGGTCACGTCGCACGCGTGCTCGACCGGCCCGATGCCGAACGACTGCGCCACCCCGGCTGCCTGCGCGTTGTAGGTGTTCTGGCTGCCGGGCACCGTCTCCCACGCGGTGTCGGTGACGCCGCCGTCGGAGGCGATGCGCGGCAGGTGGTGACCCGGGGCCAGGAACAGCGACCCAGCGGCGACGACGTGCTGGGCGTCACCTGGGAGCGTGTTGACGGCCATCTCGACGAGCGGCGGGACCGACCACTCCAGCGTCCGCGTGCCCGCGCTCGCGTTGCCCTGGCCGTCGCCACGGCCGCATGCGACGGCGAGCTTGCGCGGCTTCCTCGGATGGCCCACCGCCTCGAGGTCGGCCAGCCACTGCTTGCGCAGGTCGCTCTCGACAACGGCGCCGTCGTGCAGCCAGGCGATCATCAGCTGCTGGTTCGAGGGCGCGTCGAGCAGCGCGGCGAAGCCGTTGAGCCCGGGCGCGTGGTCCTTCAGGGTGTGGACGAACCACTGCACCCCGAGGCTGGTGTACGTCCCGCGGTGCGGCGAGTCGACGCAGAGGTAGACGCCCGTGCCGTGGTCCTGGCCCGCCTTCTCCATCTGCGCGAGCGTGTAGCGGCTGATGAGGCCGCCCATGCTCACCCCGCCGACGACGAGCGGACGCGACGTGCGCTCGCGTGCCTGGCGGATGCAGTCCGCGAGAACCGGTGCGTTGTCCTGGATCGGCGCCATCCCGTCGTCGAGGCCGACGATCACCAGGTCGTAGCCCGCCGCGTACAGGTCGCGGAGCATGTCGTTCTGGTTGAGCAGGTCGTACATGTAGTCGCACGCGTGCCCGCCCGGGAAGCCCTCGACCATGATCACCGGGTTGACGAGGTCCGCATGGCCGGGAGCACGGAACACCCATGCGCGGCCGGTGAGCGCGGGCTCTCCGCCGGTGGACGGCGGCGCGAGCGTCCATGTCTCGTCGGGCAGCGGCGGTGCCGCGCGGTCGGAGATGGCGAGAGGGAAGCGCGCCGTGTACGTATCGGTCCCGTACCGGCAGCGGACGGCGACCTGCGCCTGATCGCCCTCGGCATACCTCATCCCGAACGGCACGCCGGGGCGCACCGGCACGAAGCCCTGGCCGGCGCCGAGATCCACCTCGACGGCGTCCGGCAGCGGGTCCCCAGGCCGCACGAGGTGGAATGCCGGATCCACCACGAACTGCACGCCGCGCCCGCGGTGGGCGGGGACGTCGACGCCCCACTGGTCGTGGAGCAGGCCGGTCGCGATGAACACGCGGCGCGTCTCGGTGGCATCGGCGAGGCGGTCGGGCAGATCAACCGAGCCGTCCCCGCCGGGCGACCGCACGCCGTCGAGGATGTCGGGTCGGACGACCGTCGCTGCGTAATTCGCGATCGCGATCGGCACGGGGTCGTCGGGGCGGATGTCGCGCGTTGCGGCCTTGACGAACGGCAGCGGGCGGACGACGGGCGGGTCGAGGTCTGAGGCGGGCGGGACCGCGCCGTTCTCGAGTTGGAGGTAGGCGCCCTCCCAGACCGGTTGGAGCAAGGCCGGGGAGTCCGGGCGTCCGTCGGGCAGCCCGCGGCCGCCGGTCCACAGCAGCACTCCGCCGGGCACGGTCTCCGGCGTCGCCTGGGCGAGCAGCGCCCGCAGCCTGTCGGCCACGCTGTCGCCGTCCGTCATCGTCCCCCTCCTTCGCCGTCCTGCGCTGCGATCCAGCGCAGGCCCCCGATCCCGGGCAGCAGGCAGTAGACGCTGCCGCGAGTGTACGTCAGCGTCTGCAGGCCCCCAAGCTGGATCGGCCCGCCGTCGGCCGTCGAGATAAGGAACGCGCCGTCGTCCTCGTGCTGCGTGCCGCCGATCGGCTCGCGCGTGCCGCGGATGCCGGCCGTCGCGATGTCGTCGTGGACCCAGACCCGCTGGATGAACTCCCACTGGGCCTCGAGGTCGGCGCATAGGAAGTAGCCGATGAGGCCGCGCTCGTTCTGGTCGTCCGGCTCGTCCTGCTGCCGCTCCGGGCCGTAGGGCAAGCTCCGCCGGACGAGGCGGCGGCTGTAGGGCTTACCCATCACGCGCGAGCCGCGCGGGTTGAGACGCCGGATGTGGGACCCGATCGGGCACCGCGCGCCGGCCGTGTCGTCCGGCGGGTAGTCGAAGGCGTTGAGGCCGCGGGCGAGCGTCGGCTGCCCCAGATCGTCCGTATCGGGCGCCAGCACAAGGGGGGCGCCGTTGCGCCAGCGCCCCATGAGCTTGGCCGCGATCATCCCCGGTTCGAGGCCGGTCTCCTCGCCCCAGTCCTGCAAGCGCTTCTCGAAGGCGGCGGCGCGCTGCTCGAGCATCCGAAACGCGCCGTAGGTGGCGTTGTCCGCAAGCGCGCCGGGCAGCCCGCCCGCGTAGTTGCCGCAGAACGAGTTCTCGTAGCCGCAGCCGAGCAGCAGGTCACCGGTCGGCATCAGGGGCTGTTGTCGGGCCAGCCCTCGGGCGGCGGCGTGTCCCGGCGCGACCCAGGTGGCCCGCCCCAGCGGCGCGGCGGGGTGCCGGCGACGTTCGGCTGCGAGATGCCGTCGACGTAGCCGAAGTGCACGCGCTCATCCGCTTTGCCGTCGCGGTCGCGCAGACGTGCGGCGTCGTGGCTCCAGACCTCTTCGAGGCCGTGGTCTTGGAACGCCCCGCGCAGGCCACGCGTGACCGCGTCGAGCTCGTCGATGTCGCGCGCGTGGATCGAAAGCAGGAAGTGAACGTCCGGCGTCCGCGGGCCGCCCATGACCCATCGGGCCGGGTCGCTCGGCCCGACGTCCCCGAGCCCCACGCCCGACCGCGACCCGTCGACGGACGCGTGCGCGCGGGCGGCAGCGCCCGCCTGGAAGACCGGCGGGAACGCCTCCAGCACCGCACTCGGGAGCGCCAGCGCGCGGAGCCCGGGCCACGTGATCCCGATGTTCAGGCGGCTGCCCGGCGCTTCGTCCCACTCCGTGCCGCGGGCGATCTCGACGCCGTCCGCGCGGTCGCCGTCGACGAGCTCGGCGATGAAGGCGCGCCCTCCCGCGGCGTTGCCGAGCGGGACCGCCGCGGCGATGTGCCGCGCGACGGGGAACCTGAGCCCGTAGCCGCGGACGACGTTGCCCTGCACGTCCGCGAGGTCGACGACGACCTGCTCGTTCGCGCCCGAATCGGCTGGCGTCATGGCCCACCGAGCGTGTCGACGATGTCGATGACCGTCCGGCTCGGATATGCCGACCACACCTCGGTCGAGACGTTGTGCGTGATCACGAACTCGACGAACTCGCGAGCGAAGCGCTGGACCGGAAGCGGCGGCGCGTCGCGGACGTACTGGAGGAGCGCCGTGAAGACGTCGCCCAGGACCCCGACGAAGTCCATGATGTACGGCTCGATCTCGCCGTCGAACGTGGTGATCACCCAGAGCGCCGAGTAGTCGGGGCTCCGCAGGAACCGCGCGAAGTGCACGTAGTGGAGGCTCCCGAGCGCCTCGTAGACCGTCGGCTGCGCGGCCTTGATCTCCGCCGCCAGCGCGGGGAACTGCGCCGGGGTCTTGAGCGGCAGATAGAGGTTCAGCGCGCTCTGGACCTGGCCGCCGTCCCACAGGTTCACCGACGGCTCCGCCGGCCGCGCACCGGTCGTGCACCGCTGGGGCATCATCGTGCGCGAGAGCATCACGTCACCTCCACGGGTCCGGTCTCCTGGGCCTCGCGCACGCGGCGCAGATTCCGCCGCGCGCCGAGGGCCTCGAACGTCGCCGCCGCGTCCGCGAGGTAGGCGTCGCGCTCCGCGCTGGGCGGCGCGTGGCGGGCGATCTCGTACCGCGCGCCCGCCCGCTCGTACGGGACGTCGAGCGTGAGCGCGGTCGTCTCGGCGCGGCGCCACGCCTTCCGCGCGCGAAGCGGGTCGCCCCTCTCCCACTCGAGGAGGCCCTGGAGGAGCCAGCGGCGCGCGCGCACGTTGTCGAACTGCCATGACAGGCGTCGCAGGAGCCGGCACCCGCGCTCGGCCTTCCCCAGCGTCGAGGACCGGTCGCCGTCGCCGTACTCGAGCGCGTCGAAGTACACCCGCACGGCGCCGGCGCAGAAGTCGACATAGTGGAAGGCGGTCGGCGGGCGCCCGGCGATGATGTCCACGACGGCATCGGCGGCGTCGACCGCCTCGTCGAACCGTCCCTGCGCGGCGCGGACGATCGCGGTCGCGTAGTGCTTTTCGATCGTGCTGCTGCCATCGTTCGGGGCGGTCGGGATTGCGAGCGCCGCCTCGAGCGCCACCGCGGCCGCGGCGACCTCGTCGCGGCCGATCCGCGCCTCGGCCTCGTCGAGCAGCGACCAGCACTTGTTCTGCGCGTTGCCCTTGCGCTCGGCGAGGACGCGGTGCCGCGTCCACGCGGCCTCCGCGTCGTCGAAGCGTCCCGAGCAGATGTAGATCGCCGCGCGGGTCTGCCAGACCTCGGCCTCCAGGTTGAAGTCGCCAATCTCGCCGAGGCGCTCGAGCGCGGTGCGGTTGGCGTCCTCGGCGGTGGTCCAGTCGCCGCGGTGGGCGTTGATGACCGCCCAGATGTTCCAGACGTACGCGCTGGCGTCGCGGTGCGCGCCGGTGTCGACCATCCGGATCGCGCGCTGCGCGTAGCGGTCCGCCTGCGCGCCGAGGCCGACGATTCTGCACGCCGCCGCGGCGTGGATCAGCATGCGCGCGAGGTGCGGCGACGGGCCGGCCTCCTCGCCGAGGTTGAGCCCGGCGAGCGTGCCGTACAGGACGTTGGCCGTCGGCTCGCCGTCGAGGTAGCCGATCTGGCCGAGGATCTTGTAGCACTCGAGCGCCTCGGCGATCTTGTCCTTGTCGTCGTGCCGGCGGCCGCGGTAGCGCGAAGGTCGGGCCAGGTGGGCAACCTGCGTCGCCGCGGCGGCGGCGAGGCCGCGCGCCGTGCCGACGGCGCTCGACGGGAACGGCCGGTCGAGCCGCGCGAGCGCCTGCACGAGGCACGCGCGGCTGCGGGTGAAGTCCCCGAGGAAGTAGTGCGTCGTGCCGAGCCCCTTCAGGCACAGCGCCTCGCGGACCGGGTCCTCCGCGGCGCCCTCGACACTGATCGCGTCGGTGAGGAACAGCAGCGCCTCGCGGAACGCGCCGGAGCGCAGCGCTTGCTGGCCCGCGCGGACGAGGTACGAGACGGCCTTGTCGGCGTCCTCCGCGCGCGCCCAGTGGTGGGCCAGCAGCGCGAAGTGTGGCGCGAGGTCGGCCTCCGAGTACGTGCGCTCGTGCCACTCGGCGACCGCGCGATGCAGGTGCCGGCGCTGCTTCATCGTCAGCAGCTCGTAAGCGACGTCGCGCGTGATCTGGTGGCGGAAGAGGTAGGCGACGTCGGACTCGGCGATCTCGCGGACGGTCAGGTCCAGCGTGGCCAGCATCTCCAGGTGGGCGGGCACCGCCTGGCGCTCCTCGCGCAGCGGCAGAGTGTCGCTCACGGTGCGCGTGAGGAAGGAGCGACCGATGACGGCGCCGACCTTGAGGCACAGGAGCTGGCCGGCTGTGAGACGGTCGACACGGCTGAGGACCGCGCCCTCGATCGTCGCCGGCACGTCGAGGCTCTCGAGGTCGCCGACGACCGCGACGCCGTTCTCGACGCGCACGATCCCGCCCTCGCGCATCGTCTGAACGAGCTCCTCGCAGAAGAACGGGTGCCCCGCGACGCGGTCGTCGACGAAGGTCGTCAGCTCGGGCGGCAGCTCGTCCAGGCCGAGGCGGTGCTCTACGAGGGTTTGGATCTCCTCGGAACTGAGGCCGTTCAGGACGACGACCTTGGTCGAACGCATCGAGCGCAGGCGGCGCAGCTGCTCGGGCGGATTCGTCATCGGGCGCACGGTCACGGCGACCACGACCCGCGGAACGGACCGGACGATCTCGAGCAGGAGCGCCCACGAGTTCGAGTCGAGCCAGTGTGCATCCTCGACCACGATCAGCGCCGACGCGGTCGCGGTCGTCTGGCGCAGGATCGACGCGAGGAGGACCTTCGTGTTCTCCGCGCGGACGTTGCCGACCATGCCCTCGGTGATGTCGTTGTCCGGGATGGCGACCGGCACGATGCCGCCGAGCAGCGGCAGCATCCGGCGTAAGGCGGGGTCGCACGGCACGTCGCTCAGCGTCGTCGTCCCGGGAGTCACGTTCAGCAGCTCCGTGAACGCGGCGCGCCAGGCGTAGTAGCTCGTCGCGCTCTCGACGGCGTCGGCCGCGGCGGTCAGGACCCGCACGCCGCGCGCGCGGGCGATGTGGACCGCCTCGGCCACGAGGCGCGACTTCCCCATGCCCGCCTCGCCCTCGATGATGACCGTCGCCGACCGGCCCTCCGTGACGAGGTCGTCGATGCCGCGCTCGATAAGCGCGCGCTCCCCCTCGCGCCCGACCATCCGGGCGTCGCGGCCGTCGCGGGCCGGGCGGGGGCCCGCTGCGCGATGCACGAGGACCGGTTCGGCGTGGCCCTTGACCGAGACTGGGTCGAGGGCGTCGAACGTCACGCCGTCGCGCGCCTCGCGGACCGTCGTATCGGCGCAGATGATCTCGCCGCGGCTAACCTGCATGAGGCGCGCAGCGAGATTGACGACCTCACCGTGGAGCGTGTACTCGCGGCGCAGGTCGCTGCCGAAGATTCCGCAGAACGCGCGGCCGCTGGCGACCCCGATCGTGCACGGCAGGCCGATGGCGTCGAGCTCCCGCCGCAGTGCCTCGGCCGCGTGGACGGCGCGGCGCGCGTCGTCGGCGTGCGCGCGCGGCGGGAGGCCGAAGGCGCCGGAGAGCGACACGCCTTTGTCGTCGATCAGCAGCTTCGCCGCGCCCTCGAAGCGCGCCATCACGCGCTGGAATGCGCGCACGCCCGCGTGCCTCAGCTCGAGCCCAGCGTCGTGGGCGTCGTCGGTCGCGAGCGACGCCATCACGACCGTCACCCGCCGCTTCTCCTGCATCCACTCTGAGCCGGCGGTCACCGGGCCGCGGCGCACGGGCAGCGGGACGAAGGGCGCGATGAGCCCGTCGGGCGGGTCGGGGGTGGTGAGCGCGGGCGCCGGTACGGGCCCGGCGGGTCGCAGGACGTCGGTCAGCTCGAGGAGGCCGTCCTCGAGCGGACGGCCCTCGCAGCGGTCGGCGACGAGGCGCCAGGCGGGCGCCGCGATCGCGACCGTGCCCGGCGTGGCGGTGCGCTCCGCGCGGGCGACGTCGTCGAGCGCGTCGCCGGCGGGCATGAGCTCCCAGCGGTCGGCGACGCCGCCGACGAACCCGACCCGCAGCGCGCCCGCGCTGACGCCCGCGCGGGTCTCGAAACGGTGGACGGGCGCACGGCCGCGATGGGCGAGCCCCGCCTGGACCGCGCGGCCGGCCTCCATCGCGCGCATGACGGCGTCCGCGAGCTCGTGGTCCGTCGCCGCGGGCCAGTAGGAGAAGAACGCGTCGCCGGCGATCGCCAGCACGTCGCCGCCGTAGCCGTAGACGAGCGCGACCAGGTCGGAGAAGTACGCGTCGAAGTCGCGCGCGAGGTCCTCCAGCCCCGTCGGCCGTGCCGCCGACACCCGTTCGACGTGGGCGGTGAACCCGACGATGTCGGTCAGCAGGAGCGCCGCGCGGACGGTCCGCGACTCGAACGCCGGGATCGGCCCCCCCGTCGCAAGCCGGTCGGCGAGCAGTCGCGACACGTAGCTGGACATGTCGCGTGAGGACGTGGATCCCCGAACGGTGACGGCGGGTTTCTCGAGCATGGCGGCGTCTCTGAAGCCTTCGGCGACGCTATCCGCCACAGTCATCGGGCGCAACGTGGCCCGGCACCTCGGCGCGTGGCGGCAGTCCCTGCATTGAACACCGGCTCCCGTCTACAGTCGGTGATGACTGGCACACAAGCGCGAGGGGTAACCGATGAGCGCTGAGCCGCAGCACGCGCCGATCGAGTCCGACGGCGAGCGCGACGCCGCGCGAGGGGAGGCCGCGCACGTGCCGCACGGGGACGCCGCGAGGGCGCTGCCGCCGTGCGATCTGGTCATGAAGGGCGGCATCACGAGCGGCGTGGTGTACCCGGGCCTCGTGCAGCGACTGGCCGCGAACTACCGCTTCGCCAGCATCGGCGGCACGTCCGTCGGGGCGATCGCGGCCGGGGTCTGCGCCGCCGCCGAGTACGGCCGGCAGGGCGGGGACCCGAACGCGATGGCCCGGCTCGACGCCATCATGGACGACCTCGCGAGGCCGGGGTTCGTGCTCGGCCTGTTTCAGCCGACGCCGGGGACGAGGCGGCTGTTCGAGACGCTCACGAGCGCGATGTCGCCGCGGGTGGCCCGGGCCCGGGCTGGCTCGCGGCTGCTGGTCACCGCCGCACAGCTTCGGTGGGAGGTCGTGCTCGGCGCCGTGGTGGTGCTCGCGGGGCTGGCGACGCTGACCGTCGCGTCGTTCGGCGGGCTCCCAGCCGGCGTCGCCGCGGCGCTCGCGGTCCTCATCGCCCTGCCGCTGGCCGGAATCGTGATCGTCGGCGCGGGCCTGCTGGCCCTCGGACTCCTCGTCGCCGGAGGCGTGCGCTCACTGGACCGCAGCGGTTTCGGCATGTGTCCGGGGATGCCTCAGCCGGGCGGAGCCGGTGACGCGCTGGTCGAGTGGCTCCACGAGCAGATCCAAACGTGCGCGGGCCGCACGACGACCCACGGTCCGCTCACGTTCCGGGATCTCGCGGACGCCGGGATCGAGCTGCGGATGATGACGACCGACCTGAGCTTCGCCCGGCCGGTCACCGTGCCGGGCGGCCTCGGCGGCTATCTGTTCGACCCGGCGGAGATGAGCGGGCACTTTCCTGGGCGTGTCGTCGACGCCATGATGCCGGCCACCGTGAACGATCCACGCGAGGCAGCCCGCATTCAGTACATCCCCACGGACGACCTGCCGGTCCTGGTCGGCGTTCGCATGAGCCTCAGCTTCCCGCTCCTGATCTCGGCGATCCCGCTGTATCTGTCGAACCCGGACACGACGCCCCCGGTGATGCGCCACCTGTTCTCCGACGGCGGCATCTCCTCGAACTTCCCGGTCCACTTCTTCGACGCCTGGTTCCCGTCGCGCCCGACTTTCGGCGTCGAGCTCGTGGAGAACGCCACCGCGGAGGATGACGACGTCTTCATGCTCGACGATCCGTCGCTGCCGCTTCCGCCCCGACGGCGCGAGATCGGATCGGTGTTGACGTTCCTCGCGGCGATCTTCGACACGCTCCAGAACTGGCGCGACACGCTGCAGACCGAGCTGCCCGGCTTCCGCGACCGGATCTGCCAGATCCGGTTCGAGAAGGGGCAGGGCGGGCTGCACCTCGATATGTCCCCGGACGTGGTGGCCGACCTCATGAAGCGCGGGCGCGACGCTGGCGATCGGATCCTCGAGGAGTTCGACGCCCAGGCGCGATGGGATCAGCACCGGTTTGTGCGCTACCTGACGCTGATGGCCGAGCTCCAGGACAACCTACGGAGCAGCGCGGACTCGTTCGGCACGTTCGCGCCGGACCTCGCCGCGGGTCTTCCCGGCGTGACCATCTACCGCGAGGGGCACGACGCGGCGTGGTGCGCGCGGGCGGCGGCGGCGACCGAGGCGCTGCTGGCCGTCGGCGCCGCGTGGGGGCCACCGCCGCACGAGGTGGACTTCGACACCGACGACGTCCCCGTCCCGGAGCCCGCGATGCGGATCGTCCCCCGGGCGTGACCGGGGCGGACGTGGACGCGGGCAGAGCGGGCGCGGCTCGCGCATCCGTGCGTGACCGCGCACCACGGGCGCTCCTGGGATCGCGTCCCGGGCCCCCGTGGACTGGTAACCCGACCGCGTCGTCGCGCCGGCTGCGGTCATTGCCGTGCGCGAGCGCGCGCCCGCAGGGCGCCGGCTGGAGCTACAAAGGTCTGCGGTTCGGTTTCCCATCGTGCACCAGCGGCGGTGTCCTGGCGCTCGTTGCCGAACCACAGGTGTCGTGAACCACAAGGGCGGCACGGGGCGGCAGCCCCACATCGGTGTCCGGAAGCCGGAACGCGCCGTACAGGTCGCCGCCTACGGCATCAAGGGCGCACGACTCGAGGACGCTGCGAAGACGGGCGCGGACCTCAACCGTGTTCGCCTCGTCGACGCTGACCGCGATCGCGTCGCGCAGGCGGGTGCAGTACTCGAGCGCCTCGTCGATCTGAGGGGCGGTTCTTCCATGACGCGAGGCGGTCCTTCGCGACCTGGATCGCACCGGCGACGTCCGTGGCCTGGGCTTCAAAGCCGACCGTGGCCTGCAGGTGGTGCGGGGGAGGTCGTCGTCCGCGTTGAGGGCCTGGGCGTACCTCTCGCGGGCCCGCCGCGCCCGCAGTTTGAGCTGGCCCTTCTCCCTCGAACCTCGGCGATGCCTTCTGCGTAACGCGACCCCGGAGAGCGCCTGCACCGCGCTGCGCGTCGAGGCGACGGCGCGCGAGCCGCGGCGGCGCGCAGGTGCGGCGCCCCGCCCGTACCCCCGGATACGATCCGCCGATGGACCCGGTCCAGCGCAGGGGCGGCACCACCGATGCCGCGGTGAGGCGATGACGATCCCGGCGGCCGAGCTGCTACCGCTGCGCGAGATCGAGGACTACCTCGACGCCCAGGGGCTCGGCTCCGGGCCTGCCGAGGCCCAACGCATCGGCGACGGCGCGTCGAACCTGACCTACCTCGTCGAGCGCGCCGGCGCGCGCGTCGTGCTGCGCCGCCCGCCACCGCCGCCGCTGCCGCCGTCGGCCCACGACATGGTCCGCGAGGCGCGGATCCAAACGTGCCTCGCAAAGGGCGGCGTGCGCGTGCCGCGGATCCTCGCCGTCTGCGAGGACGAGGACGTCATCGGCGTCCCCTTCTATCTCATGGAGGAGGTCGTTGGGGCGGTCGTCTGCGACTCGGTGCCGCCCGAGCTCGACACGCCGGAGGAGCGCCGTCGGCTCGGCTTCGAGCTCGTCGACGCGCTCGCCGAGCTGCACGCCGTCGACTACCGCTCGTGCGGTCTGGAGACCCTCGGCAAGCCGACCGGCTACCTCGAGCGCCAGATCCGCCGCTGGTCGGGCCTCTGGGAGGTCAACGCGACCCGCGAGCTCGGCGACTGCCTCGAGATCGGCGAGCAGCTCAAGGGCACGATGCCCGAGAGCCCGCCGGCCACCGTGGTCCACGGCGACTACCGCTTCGGCAACGTGATCGTCGCCCCCGAAGCGCCCGCCCGCCTCGTCGCGATCCTCGACTGGGAGATGGCCACCATCGGCGACCCGCTCGCCGACCTCGGCTACCTGATCACGAGCTGGTCGGAGCCGGGCGCACCGGACCACCCGCTCCTGCTCAGCTCGGTCACCGAAAAGCCCGGCTTCCCGTCGCGCGCGGAACTGGTCGACCGCTACGTCGAGCGCACCGGCTACGACGTCTCGCACCTGCGCTGGTACGAGGCGTTCGCGCTGTGGAAGGCGTCGGTTTTCTGCGAGGCGATCTACGGCCGCTACCAGCGCGGCGAGCGGGACGACCCGTGGGCGGGCGGCCTGTGCGATGGCGTGCCGCGGCTGCTCGAGGTCGCACGCTCCCTCCTGTGAGCCGTGCCCGCCTGTCCGGCACCGCACGGCAGGCGTTTGACACCCCGGAGGGCGGGCAACCGGCCAACGCGGGCGCGTCGTGGCGCGCCCGGTGCAGCTCTGAGCCGAGGGAGAGTCAGGATGAAGGCATCGCCGTTCCGCACCGAGCTCACGCCGCTCAACTTCCTGCGGCGCGCCGCCGAGACCCTCGGAGAGCGCCCGGCGGTGGTCCACGGCGATCGTCGCCGCACCTACGCCGAGCTCCAGCAGCGCTGCAACCGCCTGGCCTCGGCCCTGCGCGAGCGCGGCATCGAGCGCCAGGAGCGCGTCGCGTTCCTGTGCCCGAACACGCCCGCCCTGCTCGAGGCGCACTACGGCGTGCCGCTGTCCGGCGCGGTGCTCGTCGCCATCAACACGCGCCTGAGCCCCCAGGAGGTCGAGTACATCCTCAAGGACTCGGGCTCGCGGCTGCTGATCGTCGACCACGAGCTCGAGGACCAGCTCGAGGGCGTCGACCTCGGCGACATCGAGAAGATCGTCGTCCAGGACACCGGCGCCGACGACGACCCGTACGAGCAGCTCCTGGCCACCGGCTCGGACGATCCGATCGACGACTTCCTCGAGAGCGAGGACGACCCGATCTCGATCAACTACACGTCCGGCACGACGGGCAAGTCGAAGGGCGCCGTCTACTCGCACCGCGGCGCCTACCTGCGCGCGCACGGCGTCGCGCTCGAGACGCAGCTGAGCTACGACTCGGTGCACCTCTGGACGCTGCCGATGTTCCACTGCAACGGCTGGTGCCTGCCCTGGGCGGTCACGTCCGTCGCCGCCACGCACGTCTGCATGCGAAAGGTCGACCCCGAGAAGATCTGGGAGCTGCTCGACTCCGAGGGCGTCACCCACTACAGCGGCGCGCCGACGATCCACATGAACATCGTCGCCCACGCCAAGGCGCACCGGCTCGAGCAGCGCGTCACGGTGCCGACCGGCGGCTCGCCGCCTTCGCCCAAGCTGCTGACCGACATGCGGGCGCTCAACCTCCACCCGATCCACCTCTACGGCCTGACCGAGACCTACGGCCCGATCATGGGCTGCTCCTGGCACCCGAACTGGAACGAGCTGCCCGACGACGAGCAGGCCCGCCGGCTCGCACGGCAGGGCCACACGTACAACGGCTCCGACCTCGTCCGCGTCGTCGACGAGCGGATGAACGACGTGCCACGTGACGGCGAGACCGTCGGCGAGGTCGTCATGCGCGGCAACAGCGTGATGCTGCGCTACCACAACAAGCCCGAGGAGACCGAGGAGGCCTTGCGCGACGGCTGGTTTCGCTCGGGCGACCTCGCGGTGTGGGACGAGAACGGCTACGTGGAGCTGCGCGACCGCTCCAAGGACATCATCATCTCCGGCGGCGAGAACATCTCGAGCATCGAGGTCGAGCAGGTGCTCGCCGAGCACCCGGCGATCTTCGAGGTCGCCGTGGTTGCGATGCCCGACGAGAAGTGGGGCGAGCGCCCCAAGGCGTTCGTCGAGCTGCACGACGGCAAGCAGGTCGACGAGGACGAGATCATCTCGTTCAGCCGCGAGCGCCTGGCCCGCTACAAGTGCCCGAGCGCGGTCGAGTTCTGCGAGCTCCCGCGCACCTCCACCGGCAAGGTGCAGAAGTTCGTGCTGCGCCAGAAGGAGTGGGAGGGCCGGGAGAAGGCGATCGGCTGAGCCGATCGCGGCGCGCCGGTCGCCCGGCGCGCCGGCCCGTCAGATCTCGTTGCTGCGGCGCCGGATCCAGTCGGCGATCTGCGGCCGCGCCACCTTCGCCGCCTGGCGGCCGGCCACGAAGCCGACGTGCCCGGACTGCAGGCGCAGCTCGCTGGCGTCCTTCGAGCCGACCAGGCTCGTCAGCGGCTCCGAGGCCGCCGCCGGGACGATGCCGTCCTGCTCGGCGAACGCGTTGAGGTAGGGCACCGTGATGTCGTTGAGCCGCACCTCGCCGCGCCCGAACGGCACGACGCCACGCATGAGCGCGTTGTCGCGGATGAGCGTCTGCACCGTCTGGCGGAAGGCCGCGCCCGGGAACGGGACCTGGTCGCGAGCCCACTGGTTCATCGACAGGAAGCCCTCGACGAACTCCTCGTTCCACAGGTTCTGGAACAGGTTCACCTGCTGGACGATCTGGTCGGTGGGCTTCAGCGACTGGAAGCCCTCGTCCATCCGGCTCGAGGACACGAGCCCGGTCTCGTCGATGACGTCGTCGGGGTCGAGCCGGCCGCTGGCGAACATCTGGCTCATGAAGCCCATCTTCGAGTAGTCCGCCGGCGTGGCCAGCGTCACGAGGCTGCGGATCGGCAGCTCGGGATGGCCGGCCGCCAGCAGCAGCGTGAGCACGCCGCCGAAGCAGTAGCCGATGAGGTTGACCTCGTCGGTCCCGGCCTCGCGGAGGGTCGCCTCGATCGCCTCGGGGATGTAGTCGTCGACGTAGTCCTCGAGCGTGTTCTGCGCCTCGGCCGGGTCGGCCACGCCCCAATCGAGCAGAAAGACGTCGAAGCCCTCGCCGAGCAGGTAGCGGATCATGCTGTTGTTCGGCATGAGGTCGAGCACGTAGCTCTTGCTGACCAGGCTGTGCACGATCAGGATCGGCGGGGCGTAGCGCACCGTCTCGCCCTCCGCCCGGTAGCGCCACAGCTGCGCCTTGTCGCGCCGCCACACCGTGTCCTTCGGCGTCTGGGCGATCGCCGGGCGGTTCGTGCCGGCCAGGTAGGCGAGCCCGTTGCGGGCGCGCAGCACCTGGCGCTCGATCAGCGACGGCATCAGCGGCCCTTCGCGTTCGTCGCGGTCGCGCGCCGCGTGGTCGCGACGGGGCGCTGCTCGGCGACCTCCGAGCCGTTGCGCCGCTCGAGCTCGCGGGTCACCTGGCGGACCTGGCGCTCGAGGCTCGCGACCTGGTTGACGAGCGTCGTGAGGTCGCTGCGCCGCGGGACCGCGAAGAGGTCGAGCCACAGCCCGAGGCCGCGCTGCATCTCGCGCGTCACCCGCTTCTGGACCTTCCAGCTCGCGGCCAGCGCGTCCATGAAGACGTCGGTCTGGACGAGCGCCTCGGACGCTGCGCCGACGGGCCGCTCCACGAGGTCGAAGGCCAGCCGCCACAGCGGCGGCGTGCGGCGCGCCGGCGGCGGCTTGGCGGCGGGCTCGGCGTCGGGCGACTTCGGCGGTGTCATCGCTCTCCTGGCTTCCCGTTCCTGAATCGTCGGAAAAACGGCGGGTACGGTATCCAACCGGCTCAGACCGCCGTCCAGCCGCCGTCGACCGCCACGATCTGGCCGGTGACGTACGTGCTCGCGTCGCCGGCGAGGAACAGGAGCGCGCCGTCGAGCTCGCCCTCGCGGCCGTGGCGCCCCATCGGCGCACGCCGCGCGACCCACTTGGGGCCGCTCTCCTCGGCGAACATGTCCTCGGTCATCTCGCTCTCGAACCACCCGGGGGCGATCGCGTTGACGCGGATGCCCCTGCGGGCCCACTGCGCCGCGAGCTCGCGCGTCAGGTTCACGACCCCGCCCTTCGAAGCCGCGTAGCCGGCCTGCGGGATCTGGCCGACGCCGCGCAGGCCGAGGATCGACGCGACGTTCACGATCGATCCGCCCTCGCCGCCGTCGAGCATCGCGCGCGCGGCGCGCTGGGCCAGCGCGAACGGCGCGACGAGGTTGACGGCGATGACGTCCTGGAAGCGCTCGAGCGGCTCGTCGATCGCC
>Ga0126313_10000766_pt1 | contig 15889 bp, 12 predicted proteins | sample Plot105A_FD_89954 | JGI IMG/M metagenome (GOLD analysis project Ga0126313, IMG submission 89954) | Serpentine soil microbial communities from UC McLaughlin Reserve, CA, USA - Plot105A | ecosystem: Environmental > Terrestrial > Soil > Grasslands | place: USA: UC McLaughlin Reserve, Lake County...
CCATCCGGCTTCAGGATCGAGACCTTCACCGAGGACGACGTCGACGTCCCGATCGTCACGTTCGTCAACCTCAGGCTGACCAGCCGGCCGGCCACCCCCGGGAACGAGAGACGCGCGTTCTGGCCCGGAACGGTCGATGTCACGCCGACCGCCGGTCCACCCGGTGCGATCGCGGCGGCACCGTCCGGCGGAACGTCGTACAGCGTCAGCGTTGCGCTGCCCGTCGCGCTCGACTGCGGGTCGACGAAGATCCTGTAGGTGCCCGAGACGGGAAGCGCCTTGGTGTCGACGAACCCTCCGCTCGTCCCGAAGGACACGGACGCGACCAGGGTCGTCCCGTCGGGCTTCAGGATCGACACCTTCACCGACGACGAGGTCGACGTCCCGATCGTCACGTTCGTCAACTTCAAGCTGATGCGGCTTCCCGCCGTGCCGTCGAAAACGAGGCGCGCGTTCTCGCCGGAGGCGGTCGTCGTCACGACGACTGGAGCGCCACCCGGGACGATTGGGTAGACCTGGGTTGCCGTGCCGGCCATGGCCTGGACGTCCGTCGAACCGCCCGCGGTGGCCGTCGCCTGGATGGTCACGCTGCCGGGAGCCGACGGTGTATAGGTCCCGACGTAGAGTCCGTCACCGCGAGCCGTGAGCGAAATCGGCGTCCCATTCCCTGTCGCCGCCACGGTCGCTCCGGCTGGATCGCCACAGCGTCCGGCGAGGACGCGTACCGGAACCGGCTGACCGACGTCGACGTCGAAAGCCGGCCCCGGCGCCTCGAGCCAGACCTGCGGCGAGCCGCTGCAGGCGAGGGCGTTGCCCACGTTCAGGCGACCGCCGGTCGTGGTCTTCCCGGCGAGCGAGGCGTTCGCGTCTGTCGTCCTCAAGAGAAGCGCCTTCACGGCCATGGAGCTCGTGGCAGGCGAACGGGCGCGCGCGAGGGCGGCCGCGCCCGCAACGGCGGGCGCAGCCATCGACGTCCCGTCCACGAACGCATACGCGTTTCCGGGCCAGGTCGAGTAGATGTTCATCCCCGGCGCGCCGAGATCGACCGTGCGGCGCCCGTAGTTGGAGAACCAGGCACGCGCATCGTTCTGGTCGGTGGCGGCGACCGCGATCACGTTCGCGAGGTCGTAGCCGGAGGGGTAGTTGGGGCTCAAGTCCGTGTTGGCGAAGCTGTTGCCTGCGGCTGCGACGAAGAGCGTGCCTTGCCCGTCCGCGTGCGCGATCGCGTCCGCGAGCGCCTGGGAGTACTCCCCACCGCCCCAGGAGTTGTTCGTCACGTCGGCGCCCATCGCGTCCGCATAGAGGACGGCGCGAATCGCGTCGGCCGCGTCCCCGCTGCCGTCGGCGCCGAGGAACTTGAGCGGCATGAGGCGCACCGTCCAGTTGACGCCGGCGACGCCCACGCCGTTGTCGCCGACTGCGCCGATCGTGCCGGCGACGTGCGTTCCGTGGCCGTTGTCGTCGAAGGGATCGTTGTCACCGTTCAGGAAGTCCCAGCCGTGCAGGTCGTCGACGTAGCCGTTGCCGTCGTTGTCGATCCCGTCGTTCCCGCAGCCGGCACAGCCCTCGCCCGGATTCGTCCAGATGTTCGCGGCGAGATCGGGGTGCGTGTAGTCCACGCCCGTGTCGATGACGCCCACCGTCACGCTCGCGTCGCCGGTCGTCACGGCCCACGCCTCGGGAGCGTCGATATCGGCGTCGGGAGTCCCCGGGACTCCGTTCACGACCTGGCCGGAGTTGTCGAGCCCCCAGAGCCTCGCGAAGGAAGGGTCGTTCGGCGACTGGTCGATGTGAAAGCGGACGTTCGGCTCGGCATAGCGCACGCGCGGATCGCGCTCGAGCGCACGCATGACGCCCCGACGTGCATGGGCGGGCACGGAGACGAGCATGGCGTCGATGCGCCGGAAACGCTCCTCGGACACACCCCCCGACCTAGCGACGATCGCTCGCTGCGAAGCGGCGGAAACCGCCGGCCGGAAACCCACGAGAACCTCGGCGTGCCCCCCGACACGGTCCGGGGCGCCGGCCGCCGGACCGGCCGCGACGAGCGCGAAGAGCGATGCCGCGAGAGCTATCACCGACTCCAGGTCCCGGGGCCGCATGCTGCGAGCGTAAAGTGATGCGACAGTCGTTACAAGCCTCGAAACGGTGAACTAGCCGATGGGCGAGCGGCACGTGGAGACGCCGACCGGTTCACTTCGATCGACCTGTGCCTCGGTCCCTACGCTTCCGGCGTGCCACGCTACGCCGCGCTCCTCCGCGGGATCAACCTCGGGTCGACCAACCGCGTGTCGATGCCCGACCTTCGGTCCGCGCTCGCCGAGGCCGGGTTCGACGACGTCGCAACCTACGTCCAGAGCGGCAACATCGTGCTCTCCGGCTCGGGATCGACGGACGAGGTCGCGCGCTCGGTCGAGCGCGTTGTCTCGGCCCGCTTCGGGCTCGACGTACCCGTCGTCGTCCGAACGGCGCGCCAGATCGCCGCGGTCGTCGACCTGAACCCGCTCCGCGACGTCGCCGCCGACCTGAAGCGCTACCAGGTCTCGTTCCTCGCCGACAAGCCGCCCCGCGGCCTCCGGGGCAAGCTCGAGGAGGTCGCCGCCCCCGAGGAGCGTGTGGCCGTCCACGGGCGCGAGATCTACGCCTGGCATCCCGCGGGCGTGGCCCGCTCGAAGCTCTGGGCGCTCCTCGCGGCAAGCAGCTCGGGGTGACCGCGACGGCGCGAAACTGGATCACCGTCACGAAGCTCCGCGAGCTGCTGGACGGCTAGAGGTTCCCGAGCTCGCTCTCGGGGACGCCGGGCGGAGGCGGGATCGCGGGCGGGCGCCTCAGCCGATGGCGAAGGCCCCATACGACGCCCCCGAGACCCGCGACGAGGAGAATCCCGCCGGCAGCGGTGAGGCCGACGCCGGTCGGCGCCAGGAAGCTCACCTTCGCGCCGAGTTCGAGCCGCGCATTGATCCCCGCCGACGCGTCGGCGTTCATGACGACCACCGCCCAATTCCCCCTCTGGACTTCCCAGGTGAGCGTGCCCGTGCCGGGCAGAACTGCGTGCGCGACCCAGAACGTCGCGGTGCCCGGCGGCTGCGGCGGGCGTGAGCCGATCGCCTGGTTGTAGGTGACGTCGAACGGACTCGTCCCGACCTGGGTCGCAACCTCGTGCGGGACGTCGGCGAGGAAGCGCGCCGCCTCGCCGGCAGGCGCAACACCAACGAAGATCGGTTTCGACGACTGCGTGGAGCGAATGCGGATGGTGTCGAGCCGGTCGGCGTCGAAGAGCCAGCGCGGGGCGTCTGCGACAACCTCGATGCCCTGGGATGAGATCGCGAACGTAGGGCTCTCGAAGTGGTGCGGGCCAGTCGTGAAGTAGCCGTCGTCGTCGCGCTGCGTGCCGAGCCAGATCAGCGCTGCGCCGGCCACGAGGAGACCCGCCGCGAGGAACGCGACGATGCCCCCGGCGACCGCGAGGACAACTCCTCCCGTAGCGCCGTCCTCAGGGTTCACAGACACACAGTGCCGGATCTCGGGGCGATCGCTCAGGTGGCCAGCAGGCCGATCGGAGTGCGGTTAACCGAACCGTACGCGGGGCCCGTCTCGCGGAGGAGCGCGCGGCGCACCTGCCACGCTTCCTCGACGCGCGTCGCGAGATTATCCTCGCGCCATGGCCGCGCTCGACCTCGAGACCCGGCGCCGGCTGACGCTCGTTGCGACGATCCTCGGCTCGTCGCTCGCATTCATCGACGTAACCGTCGTCATCGTCGCGCTCCCGACGATTGAAGATGACCTCGGTCTCGGGCTGGCGGGCGAGCAGTGGATCTTCCTCTCGTACTCGCTGGCCCTCGCGGCGCTCTATCTCACGGGCGGAGCGGTCGGCGACCGCTACGGGCGGCGGCGCGTCTTCACCTACGGGATCGCCGGCTTCGCGATTGCCTCGGCCCTCGCTGGAGCGGCGTCGAGCGGCGCCGTCCTCATCGCCGCGCGGGCGCTCCAGGGGGTCGCAGGCGCGTTCCTGACGACGAACTCGCTCGCGCTCCTCCGGGCGGTCTACGCCGATCGGGCCGGCCGGGCGATCGGCCTATGGACGTCGTTCACGAGCGTCGCGACGATCGCTGGTCCACCGGTGGGAGGCGCGCTCGTCGAGTGGGCGTCGTGGCGCTGGATCTTCTTCCTGACCCTCCCGTTCGCCGTCGCGGCCATCCTGCTCGCCCGTGCCGGGCGCTGCGAGGAGCGGTCCGTGGGCCGCGTCGGTCACCTCGACTTCGCCGGGGCGTTCCTGACCGCGACGGCGTTCGGCTTCCTCACCTGGGGGCTCGTGGAGGGTGCCGACCAGGGCTTCCCCGACGTCTGGTGGACGTTCCTCGTTGCCGCAGCCGCGTTCGCCGCCTTCGCCGTTGTCGAGCGGCGCGTCGCCGAGCCGATGCTGCCGTTCCGGCTCTTCCGAACCCGGAACTTCGCGGCCGCGAACTCCGAGACGTTCCTTGTCTACGCCGCCATCTACGGGTACCTCGTCTACTTCACGCTCTACGTCCAGTTCCTCGGCTTCACGGCGTTCGAGGCCGGGCTCATCAACATCCCGTCGAGCCTCGTCCTGATCCTGCTTGCCGCCCGCTTCGGCGCGATCGCGGACCGCCGCGGGCCGCGTCTCCTCCTCACGGCGGGCCCGGCGCTCGTTGCGCTCGGGGCACTCCTCTGGCTCCCGGTCACGACGAAGGACGACTTCTGGACGCTCGGACTGGCCGGCCTGCTCGTCTACTCGCTCGGTCTCGCGGTGCTCGTCGCGCCGATCACCTCGACGGCGCTGAAATCGGCGCCCTCCGAGTACGCGGGCATCGCCTCCGGCGTCAACACCACCGTCTCGCGGGTGGGCAGCCTCACGGCCGTCGCGGTGATCGGCCTCGTGATCACCCTCGTTTTCGCCTCCCAGATCACGGAGGGCGACGCGATCCCGCTCGTGCGCGGCCAGACCGACCCGGTGTTCCGGGCGGCATCGATCGACGGCTTCCGCGCAGGAATGCTCGTCGTCGTGGGCCTGGCGATCGCAGGCGCGGTGGTCGCGGCGCTTGCGATCTCGGACGCCGAGGCGCTGGGCAAGCGGAAGGCGGTCAACGAACCGGCACCGGCGCCAGCCGAAAGCTGAGCGCCGAACCCCGCTCGCGGCAGCGCTCGACTGCCTCCTCGCGCGTCTCGCCGTAGCCGTAAAGGATCGCAAGCCGGTAGCTGTCGGAGTCGTTGACGCCCTGGTCGGAGAGGAGGCGGCCCGGCCGGACGAGAAGCTCCGTGTCGTCGACGGGGTCGGGAACGTCCTCGACGAACGCGTCTGCGAACGTCCGGATGACGTAGCTGACGCCGACGCCGTCCGGGGGGCCAGTCCGCCAGCGCGGATCCTCGCCGGTCGCGAGCCAGAAGAGCGCGTCGTAGGTCGAGCGGCCGTGGAGGCGGCGGACGAGCGGAGAGAACTGCGATGCGATGCGCCCGTTCACCTCGATGATCTGGGCCGGGCCGCGCTCGGGGACGAAGAACTCGACGTTGAAGAACCCCCAGTCGAACCCGTGCGCCGGGACAACGCTCGCCGCGAGGTCCGCGAGCTCGGCCTGCCGCTCCTCGGAGAGGACGCTCGGGTACTCGAACCGCTCGAAGCTGTTCGTCCCGGGGTACTTGACCGAGTCGGTGACGCCGATCGTGGTCACGCGGCCGGCGTGGACGTAGCCCTCGAGTGTCACCTCGCTGCCGTCGAGGAGCTCCTCGGCCAGGAAGCCGTGCACGATCTCCCGGTCGGCGCCGGCGAGGGCGGCGATGTCGCCGTAGCGACTCGTGTACCGGTCCGCCTCTTGGAGCCCGTCGAGGTCGAGCGGCTCGTCGATCCTGCGGGCACCCTGGGAGAGGCGTCCGACGACGGGCTTCGCGAAGAAGGGGTACGGAAACGGCGGGTCGCCGTTCAGGACCTTGAAGCGTGGCGTCGCCTCGGGAGCCACGCCGGTCTGGATCAGACGGGAGGTCGGCTTGTTCTGGCAGGCGAGGAGCGCGGACGGCCGAGGGCCCGGGAGACCCCGCCGAGATGCGACGAGCGACGCGAGGAGCGCCGACTGGTCCTTCGACGCGACGACGCCATCGGCGGGCACGTCACGGATCGAGTCCAGGAACACGACCGGATCGAACGACTCGAGCTGGTCGAGATCGGAGCCGGCGTAGCGGATCGTGTAGCTCCGCTCGAGCCCGGCATCAGCAATGCTCCTGAGGTCCCGCTCCTGCGGGCAGATGACGAGGATGTCCTTCATGGGGCCTACCGCTCGGGCCGGCCTGGGATCGTAGCGAGATGGTTCTAGGCCGTTACACGAGAACCCAAACGTCGTCCCTGATGATAGGGACCCGCTCCCCGCCGGGCACGACCCCCTCGACGAGCACCTCGGGCCCGCCGATCATCGCGTCCTGGTGCACGGCGGAGCTGTTGAAACCGAGCTTCTCGCGCCCCGCCTCGTCCTCGGGCAGATCGTCGACCGTGAAGGGATAGGCCTGGCCCCACGCGACGTGGCAGGTCGCGTTTTCGTCCAGGAGGACGTCGCCGAAGACCATGCCCGTCCGCCCGACCGGCGAGGAGCCGTCGACGAGCGCGACCTCGCCGAGCCTCGCCGCCCCGGCATCGGACGCCATCTGGGCGCGGATGGCGTCCGCGTTCGTGTCGGCGTCGATCTCGACCGCCCGGCCGCCCTCGAAGCGGAGCCGCAGGCCTTCGACGAGCACGCCACCGAGGAGCTGGACCGGCCGCGTCATCGTCACCGTCCCGTCGACGCGGTTCGCGTCCGGGGTCGTGAAGACCTCGTCGGTCGGCATGTTGACGATGCATTCGCATCCCCAGCGGGTCACGAGGCCGCCCGAGAGCCAGCGGCCACCCCGGATGATGCCGACGGTCAGGTCGGTGTCCGGGCCCGTGAAGCGGATGGCGTCGAACCCCCGCTCTTCGAGCGCCGCGGCACGCTCCCTGAGCCCCGCGACGTGCTCGGCCCAGGCCCGCGCGGGATCGGGAGCGTCGAGCCGGACGATCGGCTCGATCACGTCCCAGAGCCGATCGACGTCGGGCGTGCCGAAGAGGCGCTCGGCCCAGCCCTCGCTCGGGCCGGGGACGAACGTCCAGTTCACCTCGCCGCCGCCGACCGCGCCGAAGAAGGAGGGGATGAGCGGCATGTGATCCTCGCCGCCGCGCGAGGCGACGTTGGAGAGCAGCGTGGGATCAGGGTCGCCCCAGACGACGATCAGCGCGCCCTGCCGCTCGACCGCCTCCGACACGAAGCGCTCGAACCAGTCGGGAACGAAGCCCATGGAGTCCTCCGGGCCGTGCGCGAGCCGCGAGCGCTTCGCGTGCTGGTCCCAGTAGAGGAGGCTGACGTATCGCGCGCCGGCCTCGTACGCGGCCTCGGTCACGGCACGCGCGACGGGCGCCTGCTGGACGTCGTAGCAGAGGACGAAAACGTCCTGCCCCTCGGCGACGTTCGCCCCGACCTGGACGGCGAGCCGCCCGAGAGCCTGCTCGCGTTCGGCGCGGCTCAACACGCGCGGATCGTACCCACGCCCGCCCGGCGGTAAGGTCGCCGCGTGCGCGAGATCCGGGCAGACGTCGTCGGAAGCCTCCTGCGCCCGCCCGCGCTGCGGGAGACACGCGAGCGCTTCGACCGCGGCGAGCTCTCGAACGCCGAGCTGAAGGCCGCCGAGGATGACGCCGTCGACCACGTGATCGCGCTCCAGGAGGAGGCCGGCCTGGACGTCGTCACGGACGGCGAGATGCGGCGGCTCTCGTTCCAGGCCGGGCTTCCAGAGGCCGTGGACGGCTTCGGCGCGTGGGACCTCGACGCGTTCCTCTGGGGCCGCTGGGAGAGCGACGAGCTCGGACCGATGGAGGTGGCGCGGCCGCCGATCGGCGTCGTCGGAAAGCTCCGCCGCATACGCTCGATCGCGGCCGAGGAGTTCGTCTATGCCCGGGCGCGTGCCACGCGGCCGGTCAAGGTCACGCTTCCGAGCCCGAGCCTCTTCGCGAACTTCTGGGATCCGGAGCGCTCGGCGGACGCGTATCCGGCGCTCGAGGACTTCCTCGCCGACGTGGCGGCGATCCTGCGCGAGGAGGTCGACGAGCTGGAGCGCCTCGGCTGCACCTACGTTCAGCTCGACGCGCCGCACTACCCGCTCCTCCTCGACGAGGGCTACCGCGCGTTCTACGAGAGCCGCGGCTGGCCGGCCGATCGCTGGCTCGACCTCGGGCTCGAGCTCGACAACCACGTCATCGGCGAGCGGCAGGGCGTCACGTTCGGGTTCCACCTCTGCCGCGGGAACCAGGCGAGCCGCTGGCTCGTGTCGGGCGGCTACGACGGGCTCGCCGAGCGGATCTTTCCCGGCATCGCCGCGGACCGGATCCTACTCGAGTACGACGACGAGCGCTCGGGCGGCTTCAAGCCGCTCGCGCACGTTCCCGAGGAGAAGGTCGCCGTGCTCGGGCTCGTCACGACGAAGACTGCGCGGCGCGAGACGGCCGCCGAGCTCGAGGCGCGCATCCGCGAGGCTGCGCGGTTCTGCCCGCTCGAGCGGCTCGCGCTCTCGCCGCAGTGCGGCTTCGCGACCTCGGTGGTCGGCAACGCGATCTCGGAGGACGACGAGCGGACGAAGCTCCGGACGATCGCCGAGACGGCGCGGGCGGTCTGGGGATGACCGTCGTCCTGGACGGGCACTCGCTCGGGATCGACGCCGTCGTTCGCGTCGCACGCGGACGGGAGCGGGTGGAGCTGACGGACGAGGCGCTCGTTCGGATTCGCGCCGCCCGCGAGGTGGTCGAGCGGGCCGTCGAGCGCGGCGACGAGGTCTACGGGCTCTCGACCGGGGTCGGTGCGCGCAAGCGCTTCACGGTCGGGCCCGACGACCTGGCCGAGTTCAACCGCGCGCTCGTTGTCAACCACCGGACGGGTACGGGCCCCGACGCGCCCGAGGACGTCGTGCGCGCGACGATGCTCGCGCTCGCGAACAGCTTCGCCCTCGGATGCTCAGGAGTGCGGGCTGAGCTTGTTGAGCTCGTCGTCTCTCGGCTGAACGACGGACGGCTTCCGCGCGTCCGCATGCTCGGCTCGATCGGCGTGTCGGACCTCGCGCCGATGGCCGACCTCGCCTGGGGTCTCCTCGACGGCGAGGCGCCAGCGCCGAAGGAGGGCCTGTCGCTCCTCAACAACGGCGCCTTCTCGACCGGCCTCGCGGCGCTCGCCGTCGCCGACGCGCGTCGCCTCGTCCGCACGATCGACGTCGCAGGTGCGCTCGACCTCGAGGCATTCGCCGCGAACCTCTCCCCCCTTCACCCGGACGTGGCGCGCGTCCGCCCCTGTCAGGGCCTGCCGGAGACGCTCGAGCGCCTACGCGGACTCCTCGCGGGGAGCGCTCTCTGGGACGCCGGCGCGGCCCGGAACCTCCAGGATCCGCTCTCGTTTCGTTGCCTGCCTCAGATCCAGGGCGCGGCGCTTTTCGCTCTCGGTCACATCGAGGCGCACGTCGAGACCGAGCTGAACGCCTCGCAAGAGAACCCGCTCGTCCTGCCCGACGAAGACCGGATCGTCTCGGTCGGGAACTTCGATCTCCTGCCGCTCGCCGCCGCGCTCGACTACCTTCGGATCGCCCTCGCCTCCGTGCTGACCAGCGCGAACGAGCGCATGCTGAAGCTCCTGCTCCACCCGCTGACCGGGTTGCCGGAGGGACTCGCGCCCGAGCGCGGTGCACCCGAGGACTCGCTCGGCGAGTTCGGCGTCACGGGGCAGGCGCTCGTCGCCGAGGCGCGCCTCCTGGCGCAACCGGTCTCGTTCGAGCTCGCAAGCACGTCGCACGCCGAGGGGATCGAGGACCGCACCACCATGGCGCCACTCGCGGCTCGCCGCCTCGCCGAGATGGTCGACCTCGGCGAGCGGGCCGTCGCGATCGAGCTCGTCGTTGGCGCGCAGGCAGTCGACCTACGCGGCGCCGAGCGGCTGGGCGCCGGAGCCGCCACCGCGCACGCCGCCGTCCGAGAGCGGATTCCCTTCTCGGGACCGGGCGAGCCGATTCCGGTCGACCTGGAGCCGCTTCGCCTCGCCATCCGCGAGTCCCGGTTCGCCGAGATCGAGTAGCGTGGCGGCCATGGCCGACCGAGGAGCCGGTCTCCTCGAGCGTCTCGACGCGGGACACGTCATCTGCGCCGAGGGATACCTCTTCGAGCTAGAGCGCCGCGGCTATCTGCAGGCGGGCGCATACGTCCCCGAGGTCGTGCTCGAGCATCCCGAGGCCGTCACAGAGCTCCACCGCGAGTTCGTCCACGCTGGCTCCGACGTCGTGGAGGCGTTCACCTACTACGGGCACCGCGAGAAGCTCCGCCTCGTCGGCAAGGAGGACCTCCTCGAGCCGCTGAACCGGGGGGCACTCCGGCTCGCGCGCGAGGTCGCGGACGAGACGGGCACGCTTCTCGCCGGGAACACGTGCAACACGAACGTGTTCTCACCGGACGACGATGCGCGGCGGACAGTGCGTGCGATGTTCGAGGAACAGGTCGGCTGGGCGGCCGAGGAGGATGCCGACTTCGTCATCGCCGAGACGTTCTCGTGGGGCGAGGAGGCCCTGATCGCCCTCGACGTCGTCAAGGAGACGGGCCTGCCCGCGGTCATCACGCTCGCGATCCACAGCGAGCCGGAGACGCGTGAGGGCTGGACGCCCGAGGAGGCGTGCAAGCGCCTCGAGGACGCCGGCGCGGACGTCGTCGGCCTGAACTGCATCCGCGGACCGCGAACGCTTTTGCCGCTCGTCGAACGCGTCCGGGAGACGGTCGCGGGCCACGTCGCCGCGCTGCCCGTGCCGTACCGCACGACCGGCGAGGAGCCGAGCTTCCAGTCGCTCCACGACCCGCACTGGGATGAGTTCCCGAACGACCGCCCCTTCCCGACGGCGCTCGACCCGTTCACCTGCAACCGCTACGAGCTCGCCGATTTCGCGCGGCTCGCTTCGGAGCTGGGCGTCCGGTACCTCGGCGTCTGCTGCGGCGCCGGGCCACACCACATCCGAAGCGTCGCGGAGGCTCTCGGCCGGACGCCGCCCGCGAGCCGGTACTCGGCCGACATGTCGAAGCACGCGTTCTTCGGCAGCGACCCGTCGCTTCGCGACGAGAACCGAGGGTACGCGGAGCGGCTCTAGGCGTCGCCCCGGGAGGCCCCGCCGAGCGCGCGCTCGAGGAACTGGGCTACGAGGGCCGTCACCCGGCGGAACGTCCGGTCGTCGTCGTGCATCCACTCGATGTGGCCCGCGCCTTCCAGCACGTGGAGCTCGCGGGGGTCGCCCGCGAGCTCGTAGAGCCGCTCGGCCTCAGCAAGCGCATAGAGATCGTTCTCGGCTCCGTGGGCGATGAAAAGCGGGCGGGGTGCCAGCCTGCCGACAAGATGCTCCACGGAGAACCGGAGCAGCGCCTCAGTCGAGTAGCAGCTGACCGGAAAGCCGAACCCAGCGTCCTTGTAGAGCTCCTCCTCGACGTGCTGCCGCGTTCGCCCGGAGAGACGGACGACGTCGAAGGCGGGGACGAGCCGCGAGCGGCCGTGCTGGATGCGCGCGAACCGGTCTTTTTCGATCCGCTCGAGAAGATTCGCCCAGGACGCGTCGTCATGGAGCGCCCGTGTCGTGCGATACCCGTCGGCAATCGCGTTCAGAGCCAACACCGCAGCGACGCGCGAGTCGTCTGCCGCCTCGGCGATCACAAGCGCCCCGCCTAGACCCCAGCCGAGCAGCGCGACGGGGAGCCGAGCAGTGTCCTTGCGGCTCTGGACGTAGTCGACAGCGGCCCGGATGTCGTCGATCTGCTCGGCCGGGACGACGCGTCCTCGTTCGCCCTCGCTGAACCCGAACCCGCGGTAATCGAAGCACAGGCAGGCGTAACCCAGCGGCGTCAATGCTCGAGCGAAGCGGGCAGGCTGCAAGCCCTTCAGCCCGGCGTAGCCGGAACACGGGACCACGAGTGCGGCCGGATTTCCCGCGTCTTGCCGCCACAGATCGCCGTCGAGTCTGTGCGCGTCGCTGAAGAACTGGACCGGTTGCGGATCGATCATTCGGTAGGCCGCGACGACCGGGACGTCACTGTGCGCTGCCGGTTCGCGCCGAGCGGCTAGACACGCGTCGATGTCGTCGGTTCGATCGTGTGGTGGGCAACTGCCTCCCAGTCGAGCGCGACGCCAATGCCGGGCGTCGTGTCGAGGCGGATCCGGCCGCCCTCGACCACGAGCCGGTTCGCGACGAGCTGCTCGAAGTTGTAGATCCCTTCGTCGAGGGCGAAGTATTCGACGGTCAGGCAGTTCTGGGTTGCCGCTGCGAGCTGCGCGTGGAGATTCGCGTGCCAATGCGGTGCCACGGGGATTTCGTGGGCCGCGGCGAGCTCGGCGATGCGCTTCCATTCGGTCACTCCGCCGGCGACGCACGCGTCGGGCTGGAGTATGTGGGCCGCCCGTTGGTTGACGAGCTGTGCGAACCCCCAGCGCGTCGCCTCTATCTCTCCGGTCGCAATCGGAATCGGCGAGCGCGCCACGAGGCGGCTGTGGTTTTCGAGATCGTCGGGCAGGAACGGCTCCTCGATCCACCAGATGTCGAACGGCTCGAGAGCACGTAGAGCCTGCACTGCCTCTGCCAGCGTCCCCCACCCGTTGTTCAGGTCGAGGGCAATCCGAGCGTTCGGACCCAGCAGCTCGCGGGCCGCCTCGACACGCCGGCAATCCTCGCGCAGGGGCAGGCGGCCGAACTTGAGCTTGTAGTCGTCGAAGCCGAGGTCGCGGTAGCGCTCGAGCTCCGCAACGACGTTCTCGCGCGGGTCGCCGGGCCGGTAGTAGCCGCCGCTCGCGTACGCATCGACCGTGTCGCGTGCCCCGCCGAGCAGGTTGCGGAGCGGAAGGCCTGCCTTGCGGGCGTTGAGATCGCAGAGCGCAATATCGACGGCACTCAGCATCCGCAGCAGCGCACCGCGACGACCGATCAGGAGCAAGTCGCGGAAGATCCCGTCCCAGATTTCCTGGATCGCGACCGCGTCGCGCCCGACGATGTGGGGGACGAGCAGGTTTTCGATCCCGGCGCGAAGCCACGCGCCGCCGGAATCGCCGGCGTACGTGTAGCCGATGCCTTCGTCCCCACCTTCGTCGACGACGCGGACGATCACGTATTCCCGGCCTTTGATCTGGCGGGTGGAGAAGGCGGTCGGGGTCCCCAAGGGAACGAGGACCGCGTGCGTCTCGACCGTCTCGATCAGCATGGCTCGATCATTCTCGCGGAGAGGGCGACGACGTCGCGGCGAGGGAAATGCGGGGCCGACATACGGAGTGGTCAGCCGACACGCGCGATCGCGTCGATCTCGACGAGCGCCTCCCGCTGGGCGAGCGCCGTCACGCCGACCGCGGAGTCGGCGGGATACGGCTCCGAGTGGTACTCCGCGATGACGTCGCGGAGCTCGGAGAGGTAGCGCATGTCCGTCAAGAAAATGCCGAGACGGACGACGCGATCGAGGCTGGAGCCGGCTGCCTCGAGCACGAGCCGCAGGTTCTCGAACGTCTGGCGCGCCTGCGCGAGGAAGTCCGGCCCGACGATCCGTCCGTCCGGGTCGAAGCCGCCCTGGCCGGAGACGAAGATGAACCCGCCCGAGATCACCGCGAAGGACGAGCGACTGTCAGAGACCCAGATGCCCTCGACCGCGACGCCCGAAAGGTCTTTCACGACACCGCGCCCGGCTCGGCCAGATAGAGGCTCGTCGCGGTCGCGCTCACGCCGGGGTCGGCGTCGGCACGTCGACGGTGCGTCCGCTCGCCAGCGCCTCCTCGCAGGCCGCCGCGACTGCGAGCGTGCGCTCAGCATCCTCGGGTGTGCAGAAAACGGCGTCCTTGTCGCCTGCGGCGTTCGCCTCGAGAAAGCGGCGGATGCCACGCTCGAACGGATGCATCGCCGAGCGGACGTCGACCTCGCGACCGCAGGACGGCCCGTGCAGGCGGAAGTCCGGGTCGAGATCGAGCCGCAATGTCGCCTCGCTCGCGAAGACGTCCAGATCGTAGGCGCCAGGCAGACCCTTCCGTGTCCACGCGACCTGGATCGTGCCGATGCTGCCGTGCTCGAAGTGGAGGACGAGGATGACCGCGTCCTCGATGTCGCCCTGGGCCTCCTCCTCTCCCTGCGCGAGCGAGATGGCCGAGCCCGCCGCCTGGACGCGCACGACGTCGCCGGCGACGGCGCGCTGCAGGTCGAGGTGGTGGCTCGCGCGTTCGAGGATGTTGCCGCCGCCCTGCGCACGCTCGAGGAACCACGGACGCGACTGGGTCGCTCCGATGTTGCGCCCGACGAGAAGGCTGATCTCCTGACCCGCGAGCGCTTCGCGAAGATCTGTGAGCACCTCGATTGCGTGCCACTGGTAGCCGACGGCGCAGACCGCTTCGCTCGCGCGCCAGGCGGCGACGATCGCGGCGGCGTCGTCGAGCGTCCGCGCAACGGGCTTCTCGAGGTAGACGCCCAGGCCGCGCTCGAGGGCGGCCACCGCCGGCTCGCGGTGGTGGAGCGGCGGCGTGCAGACCCAGACCGCGTCGAGCTCGGTCGACTCGAGGAGCGCCTCCCAGTCGCTGTGCACGTCCGCACCGTGCGGCCCGGCAGCCTCTCGCGCGCGGGCCTCGTCGACGTCGCAAACAGCGACGACCGAGACGTCCTCGAGGCGGCCGAGGATCTCGAGATGGTCGCGGGCGATCCACCCCGCTCCGATGAGACCCACCCGCGGCACGCCCCGAGCGTACGCACGACGTGGGTCATCGCGCAAACGGCGAGATTCGGACCGCCGACGTCGCGGCTGGTCGCTACGCGGAGGATGCCGCCGCGGGGATGTTCGTGCCCGGTCGGACGTAGCGGCCCGGTCCCGGGTCGACGAGCTCGCCCTCCGAGACGGCAAGGCGTCCACCGCGGACGACGGTGCGGATCCGGCCGCGAAGACGCAGGCCCTCGTACGGCGAGTCGCCGATCCCGTCCACGAGGTCCTCGGCGGCCACCTGCCATTCGGCTTCCGGATCCCAGACGACGAGGTCGGCGTCGGCCCCCGGTGCAATCGCGCCCTTCGCCGCGAGCCCGAAGGTCCGGGCCGGGGCGGTCGCGAGCGCGTCGGCGAGGCGCTCGATCGGCAACCCGCGCCCGAGGCCGAGCGAGAGCGCGACGGGCACACGCATCTGCGCGCCCGGGATCCCGTATGGAAAGCCCGTGAAGTCGTCGGCGGCCGGGGGGTGGTACCGACCCTGGCCGTGGTCTGAGCCGACCGTCGCGAGCGTTCCGTCGGCCAGACCCTCCCAGAGCGCTTCGAGGTCCGTGCGCGGGCGAAGGGGTGGCACGGTGAGGAATCGCTCGGCGTCGTCGCGGTCGTGCGCGGCATCGTCGAACGCCAGGTGGTGCACGCACACCTCGGCGACCGTGTCGACGCCGCGGCGGCGCGCCGCCCGGACGGCATCGAGCGACCGCGAGGTCGAGACGTGGACGACATAGACGCGGCTCCCGGTGAGCTCCGCGAGGACGAGAACGCGTGCAACCGCCTCGGCCTCGACCAGCGGCGGCCGCGCCGCGGCGAACGCTCGTGCGCCTGCCTGTCCCCTGAGCTCCTCGGTCAGCACCTCGATCGCATCGCCGTTCTCGCAATGGACGAGCACCGGGATCCCGAGCGGCCCCGCGGCCCGGAGCGTTCGGAAGACGACGCCGTCGGAGGCCTGGAGGCCGAGCTCGCGGTAGGCGGTGAAGAGCTTCACGCCGGTCGCGCCGAGTTCCGCCACCGCCTCGACGTCCTCCTCGGTCAGGGCGTCGGGTCGCGAGACGTACGCGTGGAGCGCGACGTCCGTGGCCGCCTGCGGCACCTCGTCGTCGC
>Ga0126313_10000767_pt1 | contig 15865 bp, 14 predicted proteins | sample Plot105A_FD_89954 | JGI IMG/M metagenome (GOLD analysis project Ga0126313, IMG submission 89954) | Serpentine soil microbial communities from UC McLaughlin Reserve, CA, USA - Plot105A | ecosystem: Environmental > Terrestrial > Soil > Grasslands | place: USA: UC McLaughlin Reserve, Lake County...
GCCGATGCGGCCCTCGCGGTCGACGAGCGCGACCTCGCCGAGCCGTGCCGCGCCCTCGTCGGTCCGCGCGATCGTCTCGAGCGTCTCGCCGCCCTCTGACGCGCGCAGCTCCACCACCCGGCCGGCCTCGAAGCGGACGACGAGGTCGCGGACGACAGTGCCGTCGCTCAGCACGAGCGGCTTGGTGGAGGTCACCGTGCCCTGCGTCCGCTCGGGATCCGGCGTCGTGAACACCTCCTCGGTGGGGAGGTTCGGCATGTGCTCGATCCCGTCGACCGTCTGGAAGCGGGCGGCGCGCCAGCCCGAGGAGGACAGCAATCCGATGGTCAGGTCCGTGCCCGGGCCCTCGTAGTGCAGGGCGTCGAACCGGCGCGCGCTGAGGCGCTCGGCCGAGGTGACGAGCGTGTCGGCGCGCGCGCGCCACGCGGCGATCGGGTCGTCCTCGTCGAGTCGCAGCACGTGCAGCAGCTCGCGCTCCAGCCGCGGCAGTCGCTCGCTCTCGTCCAGGTCCGCGAAGACCATGTCCGCCCAGACCGGCGTGGGGCACGGGCAGACCGTCCAGTTCGTCGTCCGCTCGTTCACCACCCTGATGCCCTCGCGGACGGTCGGGAGGCGGTCCTTGCCGACCAGCACGGGATCGAGATCGGCCATCAGGCCCGGCGCGCTCGGGCCGGCCAGCGCCACCCGCGCCGCCCGGTGGTCGCCCAGCGCCAGGATCCGCTCGCCGTACCAGGGCGGGACGAACTCCAGCGTCTCTGGGCGCGCGTGCTCGATCCGGGCGCGCTTGACGTACGGGTCGAACCACCCGACGTCGACGAACTTCGCGCCGTGCCGGTAGGCGCTCGCGGCGAGCGCCCGAACGAGGTGCTCCTTGCCCGGCTCGCAGCCGATCGCGACGATCTGGTCCTGCTGCACGTTGGCGCCGAAGCCGACGATGAGGTCGGCGAATCGGGCGAGGGTTGCGTCGTCCATGCCGGCCAGATTACGAGACGATTCGCTACCGTAGTCCGTCCTCTCGGAGGGGTGCGAGAGTGGTTGAATCGGGCGGTCTCGAAAACCGTTGTGCCCGCAAGGGTACCGTGGGTTCGAATCCCACCCCCTCCGCTCGCTACGCCGGAACTCGGACGCGCCACGGGTCAGAGCCGCGGCTCGTCCGCTGTCCGAGCGGCAGATCCCGCCGATGCGAGGCGGGCGGCATGGGCCGCGGCGGCGGCGCGGTTGCGCACTCCGAGCTTCGCGAGGATGCGGCTCACATGATGCCCGGCTGTCTTCTCGCTGATGAACAGGGTCTGCGCGATCCGGGCGTTGGACATCCCCTGCCCGAGGAGATCGAGCACCTCGCGCTCGCGGGCGGTCAACTCCCCGCGAACGCGGGGACGCGCGGCCGTGCCGGCGCCGAGCTCGCGCAGCACGGCCGCGGCAGCGTCCATCGCGCGCGAGGCGCCGAGCTGCTTGAAGGTCGCGTACGCCGCGCTCGCCTCCTCCTGGGCGGGTTCGGTGGCGGTTGGGGCGAGCGCGCGGGCGAGCTCGAGGCGTGCCTCGCCCGCGTCGAGGGGCATGCCGAGCCGACCGAACTCCGCCAGCGCTCGGCGCGCCGGCTCGGCGGCCGCGCGCCCTGCGGCACTCGCGACGCGCGCTGCCGCAAGGTGCGCCCGGGCGCTGACGAGAGCGATGCCTGAGGTGTCGGCGAGCGCGGAGAGCTCGGCGGCAGCCGACTCCGCGCCGGCAGCATCGCGGCACGCGAGGCGCGCTTCCACGAGCGGCGCCAGCAGTTGCGCGGTGAGCATCGCGTTGCCCTCGGCGCCTGAGATCCCGCGCTCCAGCAGCGCCGCAGCCACCTCGGGACGGCCCTCGACCATCCGCAGCTGGGCCAGCGCGCGCAGCGACGACGGCCGCTCCTGGCGCCCTTCCAGTAGCTGTTCGGCCTCAGCCAGGCGGCCCTGGCGGACGCGGAGCTCGGCAAGTGTCGCCACCGTTTCGGCGCCCATCTCCGGCACGAATCGGGCGTGCGCCGCGAGCGCGCTCTCGAGCGCCGCCTCCGCCTCCGGCCACCGGCCGGTCGCCAGGAGGACGTCGGCGTGGACGGTGCGACATACGCCGGTCAGCGGCACGATCGCATTCGCATCGGCGAACTCGTCGACCATCTCGCACCACTCGCGCGCGCGCTCCCATTCGCCGGCGCTGATGCAGGCTGCGATCAGATTGCAGTACGCCTCCCCGAGCGTATGAAGGTTGCGAACACGGCCGGCCGCGGCCGCGGCCATCGCCTCCTCGAGGAGCCGCATGCCTTCCTCCCGGGATCCCGCGCTGACTTCGGCGCGCCCGAGAAGACTGAGTGCGAAGACCTCAAGATCGTCTGCGCCCGTCTCCCGGGCGATCGTCATGGCGCGCCGCGCGTGTTCGATGCGCTCGTCTATGTCTTCCGCGTGACGGGCCTGCTCCACCGCGATCCAACCGTGGCCCGCGCAACGCGGGATACCCTCGAGGACCCGCTCGGCGCGGCCGAGCCACCCGCGGGCGGCTGACGTGCGGCCCACCATGAGACGTTGGTTCGAGATCCAGACGGCAGTACGCGCGGCCTCCTCGCACCGGCGCTGACGCGCGAGCTCCTCGAAGGCGCGTTCACGCTGCGCGATCCCGTCCTCGATCTCGCCGAGAAACCAGAGCGCCTGTCCGAGGCCGTCGCGCGCGCTCGCTGACGGCGCGTCGGTGAGCGCGGCCTCGAACGCCTCCCGAGCGGCCTGCCACCGACCGGTTTCGAGCGCTCGCCAGCCCTCGTCGACCAGCGACTCTGCTCGATCCTCGCCCTCCCTGGCGGTCAACCGGTGATCCACCCGCTGAACTATGACGCAGCCGGTTCGCGGGGACCGTCAAGCCGAAATAGGGATCGGATGGGGAATTCGGCCGATGTGCCGGAGGCGCGTGGAGCGCACGATGCTCCGCATGACCACCCTGATTGACCTCAAACACGCGCACCGCACAACCTGGGAGGCGGGCGATTACGCCGCCGTCGCCGAGCAGATCGACCACGTGCCGCCGCGCGACCTCCTTGACCGAGCGGACATCCGCCCCGGTCAGGCAGTGATCGACGTGGCGACCGGCACCGGCAACATCGCGCTGCGGGCGGCCGCCGCCGGTGCGCACGTGGTCGGCCTCGACCTCGCGCCGGCGCTGTTCGCCACCGCTCGCCGCCGCGCCGCGCAACACGGCGTGACCGTCGAGTGGCTGGAGGGCGACGCCGAGCAACTGCCGTTCGCGGACGAGTCGTTCGATCGCGTTCTCTCCGTGTTCGGCGTCCAGTTCGCCCCTCGGCATCAGGTCGTCGCCGACGAACTCGCCCGCGTCTGCCGCTCGGGCGGCCTCATCGGCCTCGTCAACTGGACGCCGGGCGGACTGATCGGCCAGCTCTTCAAGATCATGGGCCGGTACCTGCCGGCACCGCCCGAGTTCGCCTCACCTCCCCCGCTGTGGGGCAGCGAGGAGCACCTGCTCGACCTCTTCGAGCACACGGACGTCGAGCTCGAATTCGAACGCGGCTACAACCCCTGGATCTTCGACTCGGCCGAGCACTGGGTCGTGTTCATGGAGACGCTGTACGGGCCTGTGCTCAAGGCGCGCGAGCGTCTCACCGCCGAGGGGCGCTGGGAGGCGTGCCGCGACGAGATGCTGGCCCTGGCGGAGCGCCACAACGAGGCGGCCGACGGCGGCCTCGTGATGAACGCCGAGTACCTCATCGCGGTGGGCCGAAAGTCAGCCTAGCCCGTTCGCCGGCCGGGACGGCGACCTCGTGGGCGCTCGACTGCCACGAGGTCGCCGGGGTGCCGACGCACCCTCCGCTAGCGGGCCGTGCCGCCGAACGGATCCCGCACGTCGATCCCGTCGTAGCGCCGGAAGTCGCGGTCCCGCGTGTAGATCGTCCGGACCCCGTGCTGGCGCATGAGCGCGACGAGATGGGCGTCCGGTACGGCGTTCCCCCGGGTCTGCTGCTCTGCGGTCGCGCGGTACAGGTCCCAGAAGCCGTCATGTTCCCCCGGCGCACGAACGTGGGCGAGCGCAAGCAGCCCGCTCACGTTGTCGACGGCGTCCATCGGCTTGAGGGGTCTCGGCAGGATCGCCGCATGCGTGACGATGCGGAGGTAGCCCATGACCGCCGGCCAGAAGAGGTAGAGGAGATCCGGCCCGGAGGCCAGCCGCTCCAGCAGCGCACGGGCGGGCGCGTGGGCCGGATCGGCCTCGTTGGAGGCGTAGACCAGCACGTTCGCGCCGAACGTCGTGCTCACGAGCGCTCGTCGAGGATGCGGTGCAGCGCGTCCTTGTCCTCGAGATCGAGGCGCGGCGCGCCGAGGTCGGCGCTCTTCCACGTGAAGGCTGGTGCCCGGGCGGGCCGGGCGGACTCGGCGAGCGCGCCCGCGAGCAGCTCGGACGCGACGCGCCCCATGCTCTTGTGCTCCTGCTCACCGCGGCGCCGCAGCTCCCGGAGCACAGAAGGGTCGAGATCGAGTGTCGTGCGAGCCATGATGCGTGATGCTATCGATCGCCGCATCAGATGTCGAAGTCGTTACGCGGTCGGGATGCACCGGGCGTGGATGCCCCAGGGATCCACGAGGACGTCGCCATCGCCCAGCCCGGCGCGCTCGCGCAGCGCCGCGAGCGCGGAAGGCTCGAGCACGATCGTCCACTCGCGCAGCCCCACGGTGCCCGCCGGCGCAGGACCGACGCCCTCGCCCCGCCAGGTGTTGACGCCGAGGTGATGGTGGTAGCCGCCGGCGGCGAGGAAGAGCGCGCTCGGCATCGACGCCATCGCCTCGAACCCGACCACGCCGGCGTAGAACGCCCGCGCCGCGTCGATGTCGCCGACATGCAGGTGGACGTGGCCCATCCGCAGGCCAGGCCCGGCGTGGGCGACCGGCTCCGCGCCCGCCACCGTCCTGAGCAGGTCCTCGAGGTCCAGCGCGCGCGTGTACATGCCGACGCGGCCGTCGCCCTCCGGCGGCGGCCAGACCTCGCGCGGGCGGTCGGCGTAGAGCTCGATCCCGTTGCCGTCGGGATCGGAGAGGTAGATCGCCTCCGACACGCCATGGTCCGAGGCTCCGGTGACCCGGGTGCGCGCGACGGCCAGCCGCTGCACCGCACGGCCCAGCTCCTCCCGCGACGGGAAGAGCAACGCATAGTGGAAGAGGCCCGCGTGGCGACCGGCGGGGCGCGCGCCGGGCTCCTCGTGCAGCACGACGAGCTCCTCGTCGCCGCCGGCGCCGAGCCCGGCGACGGCGTCCTCGCGCCGATGCCGGCGCAGCCCGAGCGCGTCCTGGTAGAAGCCGATCGAGCGATCGAGGTTCGTGACGGTGAGGTGCACCGCGCCCAGGCGCAGCGTGTCCGGCAGCACGGTCGCGGTCATGGCTCCATGGTGGCAGCGCGCTACCGGCGCGAGGCGAAGAACCCGACCAGCAGCGCGGCGCACTCCTCGCGCAGCAGACCAGCCTCGACCTGCGGCCGGTGGTTGAAGCGCGCCTCGGCGAGGACGTCCATCACGCTGCCCGCGGCGCCGGCCTTGGGATCGGCCGTCCCGTACACGACCCGGCCGACCCGCCCGAGGACGATCGCGCCGGCGCACATCGCGCACGGCTCGAGCGTCACGTAGAGGACGCTGTCGAGGATCCGCCAGCTGCCGAGATGGGCGGCGGCCTCCCGCAGCGCGAGCACCTCGGCGTGCGCGGTCGGGTCCTGGCGCAGCTCGCGCTCGTTGTGCCCGGCGCCGATCACCTCGCCCTCGCAGACGACGACCGCGCCGACCGGCACGTCGTCGTGCTCCAGCGCGCGCCCCGCCTCCCCCAGGGCGAGGCGCATGAAGTGCTCGTCGCGCGGGAAGAACGCGGCTCCCATGATCGTCAAGCGTGGCAGGTTGATCGCAAGTTCAGGGTTGTCCGGCAACTTCCACGCATCGAGAATGTTCTACGGGTGCCGGTCGGGCCCCCGACCGCAACCGTCACCCCGATGATCCGCCGATCCGTCCTCCTCGCCGCCCTCGGGCTAGCGTCCCTCGCCCCGGCGGCCGGGGCGGCCGAGTACGTGCCCGGCGAGGTGATCGTCCGCTATGCGCCGGGTGGCCGGACGGCGAGCGCGGCGTCCGCCGAAGTGGTCGCGCCCCGCACGCGCGTGCTGAAGACGCGCGCGGGCCAGAGCGTGGCGGAGAAGGCCGCGGCCCTGCGGCGGCGTCCGGACGTGCTCAGCGCCACGCCGAACTACGTCGCCCACGCGAGCTACATCCCCAACGATCCGGGCGCCGGGACGACGCCCACCGGGTGGCAGGCGGTCCAGTGGAACTTCGTGGGGCCGTTCGGCGTCAACGCGCCGGCCGCGTGGGATCACGTCGCCGAGGCCGGCCGCCCCGGCGCCACGGGCGTGACGGTCGCGGTCCTCGACACCGGCGTGGCGTACTCCGACCGCGGGCCGTTCACGCGCTCGCCCGACCTGCGCGGCGACCGGTTCGCGCGCGGCTACGACTTCATCGACTACGACCGCTATCCCAACGACTACAACGGCCACGGCACGCACGTCGCGTCGACGATCGCGGAGACGATCGACAACGGCGTCGGCGTCACGGGGCTGGCGTTCGGGGCGCGGATCATGCCGGTCCGGGTGCTCGACCGCTACGGCGGAGGCGACGCAGCGGCGATCTCGAAGGGCATCCGCTACGCGGCGCGCAAGGGCGCGGCGGTCATCAACCTCTCGTTCGAGTTCGCTCCCGAGGTGACGGCGAGCCAGATCCCGGACATCCTCGACGCCGTCCGCTACGCCGACGACAAGGGCGTCCTGGTGGTCGGCGCGTCCGGCAACGAGCACAACGCGGTCGCGTACCCGGCCCGCGCGCACGACGTGCTGTCGGTCGGCGCCACGACGGAGCACGGCTGCCTCGCGCGCTACTCCAACAACGGCCCGGCGCTGGACCTCGTCGCGCCGGGCGGCGGGAAGGACGCGCGGCTCGACGGCGACGCCAACTGCCGGCCGTCGGAACAGCGAGGACGCGACATCGTGCAGATGACCTTCCGTCCCAGCACCGGGGAGTTCGGCCTGCCGGCCGGCTACAAGGGCACCTCGATGGCGGCGCCGCACGTCTCCGCCACGGCGGCGCTCGTGATCGCCTCGGGCGTGCTGGGGCCGGATCCGGCGCCGGACGCGATCGTCGACCGCCTCAAGGGGACCGCGCGCGACCTCGGCGTGCCCGGCCCGGACACGCTCTACGGCGCGGGACTGCTCGACGCCGCCGCCGCGACGCTGCGGTCGCCGCCTACGTCGTCCGGATGATCATCACCGCGCAGGGCGCGTGGTGCGAGACCTTGTTGGGGACCGAGCCGAGCAGGAAGCGCTTGGCGCCGGTCATGCCCTTGTTGCCGAGCACGATCAGGTCGGCGCCCAGCTCCTCGGCGACGTCGAGGATCGCGTCGGCGGGATCGCCCTCACGGGCGAACGTCTGCGTGGCGACGCCGGCGTCGCGGGCGCGCTCGGCAGCGTCGCGGAGGGTGGCGTCGACGTCGGCGCGGCGGTTGACGATCCACTGCAGGTCGGGCGGCACCTGGCGCGCCTCCTCGCGGAGCCGCTGGCCGCCGACCGGCTCGTAGGCGGAGACGAGCTCGAGCGTCGCGCCGCTCAGCTGCGCCAGCTGGACCGCCGCGTCGACCGCCCGCGCGGCGGTCTCCGAGCCGTCCGTGCCGACGACGATGGAGCGGAACACGCCGCGATCATACGAGCTTGACGATGGCGATCGCCGCGCTGATCAGCACGCACACGACGATCACCACCTGCATCCAGATCCAGAAGGGCTCCACCTGCGGCCCCAGGGTATTGGGCGCGACTACGCGTGCGCCTCGATGCGCTCGGTCCCCTGCGCCGTCACGGTCGTGACGGGAAGGCCGAGACCCGCGGCCTTGTGCGGCAGGTCCAGCTTCAGCCAGCGGCTGACGCGCTTCGGGAGCGTCGAGATGATCAGCTCGTCGAAGCCGTGCAGGTTGACCGCGTCCTGGATCGCGGCGAGCGGCTCGTGGACGCCGATCATCGGCTCGACCGGCGCGCCGGCGGCGCGCTCCAGCAGCGGCAGGGCGAGCTCGATCGTGTCCTCCGCCTCCGACCGTCCCTGGTCCTCCGGGTCGACGAGCTGGTGCAGGCCGTGCGCGGAGGACGGCACCAGCAGCGTGAAGCTGGCGGGGCCGCGCGCCGCCCGCTCGCGCACCGCCTCGATCAGCGCGGGCGTCGCCGCGGTGCGGTTGGCGACGACGAGGACGCGGGCGGTGGCCTCGGAGGACTCCATGGGACTCCCTTCGTCAGATGACGTCGTGGCGATTGTCGCAAGTTCGCGAGGCGCCGTCCATCGCGGCGGGCTCAGGCCGGCGCCGCGTCGGCGATCGCGGCGAGCAGCGCGCGCGCCGCCGCTCGCAGGCCCGCCTCGGGCAGGCGCGCGTAGCCGAGCACCAGCGCCGCGGGGCGCGGCGCGACCGCGTGCTGGCCGACCGTGCCGACCGCGACGCCGCGTGCGGCCGCTGCGGCGACGACATCCTCCTCCGCGACGTGCGCTGGGAGCCGCACCGCGACGTGGAGCCCGGCGGCCACGCCCTCGACCGCGAGGTCGTCGCGGCCGGCCAGCAGCGCGCCGACGAGCGCGTCGCGCCGGCGGCGGTAGCGCGGGCGGACGCGGCGCAGGTGGCGGTCGAGGTCCCCGCGCTCGATGAGGTCGGCGAGCGCGAGCTGCTCGAGCACCGGCGTCCCGAGGTCGCTGCGCCGCTTCGCCTCCGCCAGCGCGCCGGCGAGCCGCGCGGGCGCGACTGCCCATCCGAGCCGCAGTGCGGGCGCCAGCGTCTTGGAGACCGAGTGGACGAACACGACGTGGTCCGGCGCGAGACCCTGCACGGCGCCGACCGGCGCGCGGTCGTAGCGGTGCTCAGCGTCGTAGTCGTCCTCGACGACCAGGCCGCCGGTGTCCTGCGACCAGGCGACCAGCGCGGCGCGCCGCTCCGGCGCCATCACGACGCCGCTCGGGAAGTGGTGCGCCGGCGTGACGAGCGCGGCTCCGGCGGCAGGCGGGATAGCTCGCACGTCGAGCCCCTGCTCGTCGACGGGGACCGGGACGGGCTCCAGGCCGCCGAAGGCGAGCTGGCCCTGCGTCTCGGCGTGCGACGGGTCCTCGACGGCGACCATGGTGACGCCGCGGGCGCGCAGGACCGATGCCGTGAGGCGGAGCGCCTCGGCGACGCCCCCGCAGACGACGATCCGCTCCGGGCTCGCCCGGACGCCGCGCACCCGCCCGAGGTACGCCGCGAGCGCGGCACGCAGCCGCGGATGGCCGGCGGGGTCCGGGTAGCCGAGCTCGGCGTCCGGGATCTCGCGCAGGGCGCGGCGCAGCGCGCGGCCCCAGTCGGCGCGCGGGAACGCGGAGAGGTCGGGCAGCCCAGGCCGCAGGTCGTGGCGCGGCGGCGCGGCGGGCGGCTGGGCCGGCGCCGCGGCGCCGCCGGCGGGCACCGCTCCGACGACGGGCGCGGCGCCCGGCCGCACGCGCAGGTAGCCCTCCGCGGCGAGCTGCGCATACGCCTCGACGACGACGCCGCGCGATACGCCCAGCTCGGCGGCGAGCGTGCGCGAGGACGGCAGCCGCGTGCCGGGCGCGAGCCGGCCGTCGCGAACCCCGTCGCGCAGCTGCGCCTCGAGCTGCGCGTGCAGCGACGCGCCGCCGCGGTGGAGCGCGACGAGGAGCTTCGAGCGATGAACTGGTCCGGGCCATCGTGTCGATAGTGGACCTGTTCCGCGGTCCAGTTGCAACCTAGCCTCCGCTGGATGGTGCCGTCAGGCGTTGCCATGGAGCGGGGTTCCACGCTCCGCGGGACGGCCGCGGCGCTCGCGGCCCTGTTCGGCGTCGGGAGCTCGCTCGCGGTGCTCGAGACGGTCGATGACTACCCGGCCGCGGGCGGCCAGGCCATCCGGTATGCGCTGGCGGCGGTGCTGCTCGCCTTCGTGCTGCGGGGCCGCGGCGTGCCGCGGCCGACCGCCCGGCAGCTCGGGCGCCTCGCGCTGCTGGCGGCGAGCGGCCTCGCCGGCTTCAACCTCCTCGTCATCGCCGCCGAGCGCAGCATGGACCCCGCGTCGGTCGGCGTGGTCGTCGCGACCGTCCCGATCGTGCTGGCGATCGCCGCGCCATTGCAGGAGCGGCGTCGCGTGCAGCCGCGCGTCCTGCTCGCGGCGGCGATCGTCGCCCTCGGCGCGGCGGCGGTGCAGGGCGTCGGCGGCGAGGTTACGGTCGCCGGGTTGAGCGCCGCGGTCGGCGCGCTGCTCGGCGAGGCGGCGTTCTCGCTCGTCGCGGCGCCGCTGCTCCCCTCGCTCGGGGCGCTCGGCGTCTCCGCGTGGTGCACGGCGCTCGCCGTCCCGCTGCTGCTCGTCTACGGGGTCGTCGCCGACGGCCCCGGCGGCATGCTTCGGGTGCCCGAGGTCGACGAGGCGCTCGTGCTCGTCTACCTCGGCGCGGTCGTGACCGCCGGGTGCTTCGTGCTCTGGTACACCGGCGTGCGGCTGCTCGGCGTCGAGCGCGCGGGGCTCCTGACCGGTGCGATGCCGGTGGGCGCGCTGCTGACGGGCGCGGTGCTCGGGCTCTCTGCGCTCACCCCGGGGCGCTTGGCCGGCGTGCTGGCGGTCGCGGCCGGGATCGCCGTGGGGATGCGAGCGGCGCGAGGACGGGCGCCGGCGCCGGTTCGTTCATCAGGGGCGGTCGCGGAGGCGCCGGCGGCGTGATCGGCGGCGCCGCCGCCCACTCCGGGCCCGCGGTTTGAGGGAACGGCCGCGGCGCCGCCGCCCACTCAAGGCCGGCGGCTGAGGACCGGAGGAGGCGCGAATCGCGACGCCGCTGCCCAGTCAACGCCGGCGACGTGCGGACGCCGGCGCCGTGAACTGCGGCATTGAGCGCGCGGGTCGAATCGCCGCGGCGCTCACGCGGGGCGGGGTTTAACTCAACCCCGCACAGCATCCTGAACCGCCTCGAGTCGCACGCGGGGCGGGTTGACCTCGGATAGCGAGGTCACCCCGCCCCACATGAGCGCCGCGGCAATTCGGACCCTTCCTCAATGCCCGCCGTTCACCGACGCCTGCGCCCGCCGCGCCGCTCAGACCGCAATTCACCGGCGCCGCCCGCGCCGCTCGGACCGCGACGCGCCCGCCGTTCACGGGGCGCCCGCGCCCGCCACGCCGCGCCGCTCAGATCGCGATGCGCGCCTTGGGCCGGCCCGACTTCGCGCGCCGTCCCTTGCCCTTGCCGCCGTGGCGCGCCGCGCGCGCCTTCGCCTTGCGCGCCTTGCCCCGGCGCTTCGACCGAGCAGACCGCGACTTCTTCGCCTTCTTCACCGCCGCGCGCGGCACCGCCGCCGCCCCCGCCTCGATCGCGCCGAACTCCGTCGCGTAGGTCGCGCCGGCGCCGTCCGGCCGCGCCGGGTTTCCGAGGGCGATGCCGACGCCGATCTCGCGGTACGCCGGGTTGAGGATGTTCTCCCGGTGGCCCGGCGAGTTCATCCATGCCTGCATGATCGATCCGGGCGTCGCCAGCGCGCCGGTGCCCCACGCCAGGTTCTCGCCGACGGTCCACTCGGCCGCGCCCCGGAGGTACCCGGTGCCCTCGATCCGGTCGACCACGTCCGAGCCGTCACGGCCGGTGTGGGAGAAGTACGAGCCGGCGACGAGGTCCTGCGCGAACGCGGACGCCGCCGCGCCGAGCTCGTCGCTGGCGGCGAGCGGCGCGAGCCCATGGTCGGCGCGCTCGCCGTTGAGCAGGCAGAGCGTCGCCTCCGCCACGGCACCGAGCGCCTCGGCCGCAGGTGCGAGCGACGGGTTCGCGCACGTCGCGCCGGCGCCCACGCCGTCGCGCCGCGGAGTGTCGTCGCGCTCGCCGATGTCCGGCTTGCCGCCGGGCGAGAGCTCGCGCAGCGGGTCGCCCGCGCGTGCCTCGGTGGCGCCGCCGAGGCGCCCGTCGGTCTCCTCGACCGTCGCAGGGCCCGCCTGCGCGACCGGCGCGACGGCGGGCGCGGCGGCGTCGCCGCTCCCACCGCAACCGGCGACGAGCGCTGCGAGCAGGGCAGCGGCGAGGAGAACGACACGGACCATCTCCCTGTAGATCGCCACGAACCCGGCCGGGCTTGAGGCGGGCGTGCGCGCGGTGGACGCGGGCGGCGCTCAGGCGGGCTCGAGCCCGGCGGTCCAGCTGCCGGCGCCGAGCGCGTCGAACGCGGCGACCACGCCGGGATCGAACTGCGTGCCGGCCCCGGAGCGGATCTCGCCGGCCGCGTCCTCGACCGTCCAGGCCTCCTTGTACGGCCGCTCGTGCACGAGGACGTCGAACACATCGGCGACCGCCACGAGCCGCGCGACCAGCGGGATCGCGTCGCCCGCCAGCCCGTCCGGGTAGCCGCCGCCGTCCCAGCGCTCGTGATGCGAGCGGGCGATCTGCTCGGCGACGTCGAGCACCTCGGACCCGCCGTCCGCCAGCACGCGCGCGCCGAGCACGGCGTGCGTCTTGACCACCTCGAACTCCTCCGGCTCGAGCCGCCCCGGCTTGAGCAGGATCGAGTCCGGGATCGCGATCTTGCCGAGGTCGTGGAGCGGCGCTGCCTGGCGCACGAGCCACACGACGCGATCGCTCTCCCCCAGGTGCCGCGCCATGCGCGCCGCGAGCGCGGCCACCCGCTGCGTGTGCTCGGGCGAGTTGTCGTCGCGGTACTCCGCCGCGAGCGCGAGTCGCTGGAGCGTGTCGACGCGGATCGCCTCGGCGTCGCGGAATGCGCTGAGGACCTGCCCGGCGAGGATCGACTCGAGCTCACCGAGGCGCACCCGCATCTCGCGGTGCTCCAGCACCAGCCGCAGCCGCTGCGCCCCCCAGGCGCCGAGCGGCTGCCCGTCGGAGACGAGCTCCGCGACGGCCACGACCGGCGGTCCCACGTCGAGTCCGAGCGGGTCCAGCCGCGCCCGGACCGCCTCCGGATCGGTGTCGCCGAGGCTGATCACGACCTGGGGCTGCGCAGCCGCGGCCTGCGCCGCGACCAGGTCCAGCCCCGGCACCAGGTCGACCGACGGGCTCCCGGCCGCCGTCAGCTGCGCACGCAGCGATTCAGCCGCCTCCCGGTCCCCGCCGATAACCAGGATGCGGGTGCCGGCCAGGAGGTCGTCATCCATACTGGGACATGATGGCGGACACGACAACGGACCCGCATCTGGGCAGGGTCGTCGCGGGCTACCGGATCGAGGAGCGGATCGGGCGCGGCGGCATGGGCCTGGTCTACCGGGCTGAGCACCTCAACCTGCGTCGCCGCGCGGCGATCAAGATCATCGCGCCCGAGCTGGCCGAGGCCTCCGGGTTCCGCGAGCGCTTCAACCGCGAGGCGCGCATCGCCGCCGCGCTGCAGCACCCCAACATCGTGACCGTGTACGACGCGGGCGAGGAGGACGGGCTCCTCTACCTCGCGATGCAGTACATCGAGGGCAACGATCTCTCCGCGGTGCTCCGGAGCCAGGGTCGCCTGCGCCCGTACCGCGCGATCGACGTGTGCCGCCAGATCGCCGCCGCGCTCGACGCCGCCCACGGCCAGGGCCTGATCCACCGCGACGTCAAGCCCGCCAACGTGCTGATCGAGGGCCGCACCGCGTTCCTCACCGACTTCGGCCTGACGAAGCGGATCGAGGGCACGCGCACCCAGCTGACGAAGGCCGGCGACGTGGTGGGGACGATCCACTACGTCGCGCCCGAGCAGATCGAGGGCGGGCGCGTCGACGCCCGCACCGACATCTACTCGCTCGGCTGCCTCGTCTACCACTGCCTCTCCGGCGAGCTGCCGTTCGCGCGCGACACCGACGTCGCCGTCATCTACGCGCACCTCTCGGAGGAGCCGCCGCGGCTCACCTCCGTCCGCCCCGAGCTGCCGGGCGGGCTCGACGCGGTGATCGCCAAGGCGCTCGAGAAGGCCCCGGAGCGGCGCTTCCAGACGTGCGCCGACCTGATGTCGGCCGCGCGGGCGGTGATCGACGCCGCCGGGCCGCTGTCGGACACCGCCACGCCGCGGCCGGTGCCGGCGCTGGGCGACCGCGCCGACGTGCCGACGTCGAGCGGCGGCCGGCGCGTCCCGGCGACCGGCGACCCCGCGTCGCTCGCCACGAACATCGAGGCGCCGACCGGGCACGTGGAGGCGGCGCGCCGCCCGCGCGTCCTGCTCGCCGGCGTCGACGCGAACACCCGCGCGGTCGCGCGCGTGGCGGTCGGCGACCGGATCGACGTGGAGGAGGCCAAGCCCGGCGAGTCGCTCCTCGACACCGTGCGCGACGGCCGTCCCGACCTGGTGATCCTCGCCTGGAACGCCCCCGGCCAGCCGGCCCGCGAGGTCGTCGCCGCGCTCCGCGCCGACGCGGTCACACGCGACGCCAAGGTCCTCCTGCTCGTCGAGCACAAGCAGACCGCCAGCATCGACGTGACCGCCGCCGGCGCGGACGACCGCCTTGCAGCGCCGTTCTCCCCGCTCCAGCTGCAGGTCAAGCTGCGCAAGCTGCTCGGCGCCGACGCGGTCGCCGGCTAGCCCTCGGTCATGTGGCTCGAAGTCCTCTCCGGCGAGGACGCCGGCCGCGTGGTGGAGGTGGACCGCCCGCTCGTGCTCGGCCGCGTCCAGGGCGCCGACCTGGTGATCCGCGACGCCCGTGCATCGCGGCGGCACGCGCAGCTCGCGCCCGAGGGCGACGGCCTGCGGCTGCGCGACCTCGACTCCGTCAACGGCACGCTGGTCGACGGCGAGCCGGCGCGCGACGTGGTCGTCCGCCCGGGGCAGGAGATCCGGATCGGAGCGGTCCGGATCGCCGTGCTGGCGACCGAGCCGGCGGTCACCGGGGCGCCGATCGCCGAGCCGGTGCGCCCGGGCGTGCAACTCGAGACCCAGGGCCCGTCGTGGTCGGCGATCGGCCGGATCGTGGATGCCCGCACCCGGCGCGGGCGGCGCCTCACCTACGCGGCGCTGGGGGTCGCGGTCGTCGCCGTCGCGGCGGTCGCCGGCCTCGCGCTCTCCGGCGCGCTCGCCGGCGAGAGCGAGGAGGAGCGCGTCGCGGCGACGGTGCGCGCGGTCGCGCCGGCGACGATGCGGATCGAGGCGCGCAACGAGGGCGTGCGGAGCGGCCTGGGGAGCGCCTGGGTGCTCGATCGCGACGAGGGGCTGGTCGTCACCGCCGCGCACGTCGTCAACCGCGGCGAGCGGTTCTTCGTGGGCGGCGAGGAGGCGGAGGTCGTCGGCGCCGCGCCGTGCGACGACCTCGCGGTGCTGCGGGTCGCCGGCAGGCTCGACGCCGGCCCGCTCGGGCTCGGCGACGCCTCGCCCGGGGAGACCGTGCTCGCGTTCGGGCTGCCCGAGACGGCAGCCGACGGGGAGCCGAGCTCCGCCACCCGGGGCGTCGTGTCCGCCGCGCACACGGCGTTCCGCGAGCCGGGCGCCGACGTGCCGCCGTACCCCGACGCGATCCGCACCGACACCGCGCTCGATCCCGGCTTCTCCGGCGGGCCGCTCGTGGACCTGGAGGGCCGGGTCGTGGGCATCAACGCCGCCGCGCGGACGCGCGGCACGGACGACCGGTCGCTGCAGGGCGCCAACTACGCGGTCGCCGCGAGCCGCGCGCGCGAGGTGCTCGACGAGCTCAGCGCCGGGCGCTCCATGGCGTGGACCGGAGCGCTCCTCGGCTATCCGCGCGCGGGCGAGCTCGCCGCCCGCAACCTCCCCCTCGGCCTGTGGGTCCAGGGTGCGGTGCCGGGATCGGGGGCCGAGCGGGCCGGCCTGCCAGACGGCTGGCTCATGGTCGCCGTGAACCGGCGACCGCTCGA
>Ga0126313_10000768_pt1 | contig 15865 bp, 14 predicted proteins | sample Plot105A_FD_89954 | JGI IMG/M metagenome (GOLD analysis project Ga0126313, IMG submission 89954) | Serpentine soil microbial communities from UC McLaughlin Reserve, CA, USA - Plot105A | ecosystem: Environmental > Terrestrial > Soil > Grasslands | place: USA: UC McLaughlin Reserve, Lake County...
CGGGCGGACTCGTCGAAGTGCTCGACGTACAGCGCCGCGGCCACGCCGGTGTGCTGGTACTCGGGCTTGACGCCGAGGAAGCCGACCCGCACGCGGTCGATGATCCGCCGCCGGCGCAGGTAGTGCCACCAGCCGAACGGCACGATGCGGCCGTTCATGCGCTTGAGCACCTGGTTGATGTCGGGCACCGTGATCGCGACCGCGACGGTCTCGCCCTCCCGCTCGGCGACCATGAACCACGGCCGGTCGTACACGAGCCGCAGCTCCTGGGCGTAGTAGTCGAGGTCCTCCTTCGAGTACGGCACGAACCCCCAGTTCTGACGCCAGGCGGAGTTGTAGACGTCGGCGAAGCCATCGAGCTCGGAGCGCAACCGCCAGAACGACATCTTCCGCAGCGTGATGCCGTGCTTAGGGCCGGCCTGCTCGGCGAGGTCGAACAGCAGCGGCAGCATCTTCTCGCGGTCGGAGATCTCGAGTTCCCACATCAGGAGGTCCATCGCCTTGGCCAGCCCGGCCTCCTCGAGCCGCCGCGCGTAGTACGGCGGGTGCCAGGGCTGCTTGATCATCGGCTCCCGCTCGAAGCCCTCGATGAGGACGCCGCTCTCGTCGTTCATCGTGAAGTCCATCGGCCCGACCATGCGGTCCCGCCCGCGCGCCGCCAGCCAGCCCTCGGCGGCGGCGAGGAGGGCGACGAGCACCTCGGGGTCGTCCTCGAGCTCGAGGAAGCCGAACATCCCCCACGCGTTGCCGTGGTGGGCGTTGAAGGCATGGTCGACCTGGGCGCTCACGCGCCCCACGACCCGCCCGCCGCGGCGGGCCAGGAACAGCCGCGCATCGCCGTGCGTGAAGAACGCGTTCTGGCGCCGGCTGAGGAACGCATGGCGCTCCAAGCGCAGCGGGGGGACCCACTGCGGCGAGGTAGAGTGCAGCCGGAACGGAAGCTCGATGAACTCCCGCAGGTCGGCCCGCGACCGTACGGGGCTCACTTCCACGGACACGGCGGGGGACCCTACATGGCAGGCACCCAGATCGACGTCTTCGCCAAGGTCCGCGGGCACGAGCGCGCCGAGCAGCTGCGCGCCGCCCGCGAGGCGGACGTCCTGCCCTACTTCCGGCTCATCGAGAGCCCCGCCCGTCCGGTCGTCGAGATGGAGGGCGCCGAGCGAATCATGCTCGGCTCCAACAACTACCTCGGCCTCACCGGCGACGAGCGCGTCATCGCGGGCGCCCGCGAGGCGCTCGAGCGCTTCGGCACCGGCCTGACCGGCTCGCGCCTGCTCAACGGCACGACCCCGCTGCACCTGGAGCTCGAGCGCGAGCTCGCGGAGTGGATGGGCACCGACGACGCCATCGTGTTCACCACCGGCCACCAAGCCAACGTGGGCACGCTCGGCACGATCCTCGCCCCCGGCGACACCGTCGTGGCCGACTCGGGCGACCACGCCTCGATCCTCGACGGCTGCCTGCTGTCGCGCGCCAAGCTGCGCCCGTACCGGCACAACCGCATGGACAAGCTCGAGCGCGCGCTCGAGAAAGCCGCGGGCGACAGCGGCGGGATCCTCGTCGTCGTCGACGGCGTGTTCTCGATGGAGGGCGACATCGCGCCGCTGCCGGCGATCTGCGACCTGTGCGAGCGCTATGGCGCGCGCCTCATGGTCGACGAGGCGCACGCCGCGGGGGTGCTCGGCGCGCGCGGCGCGGGTACCGCGGAGCTGCTGGGCGTCGAGGAGCGCGCCGACCTGCGCATGGGCACGTTCTCGAAGTCGCTGGCGAGCTGCGGCGGGTTCGTGGCCGGCTCGGCCGAGGTGATCGAGTTCCTGCGCATCCAGTCGCGCGCGTTCCTGTTCACCGCCTCGTCCGTGCCGGCCGCGGCCGGCGCGGCGCTGGCGGCGCTGCGGGTCATCCGCTCCGAGGACGGGCGCGCGCTCATGGACGCCGTGCTCGACAACGCCCGGTACCTGCGCGACGGGCTGGAGGCGCGCGGCTTTGCGGTGGTGGCGCCGCAGCCGCTCGGGGCATCGCACCGCGGCGGCTCTGCCGCCCCGGGCGCGGACGACGTGGTCACGCCGATCGTCCCCGTGCTGGTGGGCGACGACTGGAAGGCCGTGTTCCTGTGGAAGGCGCTGTACGACGCGGGCATCTTCGTCAACACGGCGCTGCATCCGGCCGTCCCGCCGGGCGGCGCGCTCCTGCGCACGAGCGTCATGGCGACGCACGACCGCGCGACGCTCGACCGTTCGCTCTCCGCGTTCGAGGCCGTCAAGGAGCGCTTCGAGGCCGAGCACGGGCCGCTGCCGGGCCCCGGCGCGCACTAGATCGGCCGCCGGCGACGCCCGCGGTGGGCGGCCGGTCCACCGGCCAGCCGGTTGCCGACCGGCGACCGGCGGGGCGAGTTGGCGCCTGCGCCGTGGCCGTTCGCGGCACCGCCGAGGAGAGGAATAAAAAAGGCGCTCTGAGCGAATGTTGCGGGTCTTCACAAGTTGACCGGCCATCGCAATGTGTCATACGTTGCGCGCCGCGTCGGCAAGACGTTTCGGGGAGAGGTCCGGAAGGCGTTCGACCAGGGTCATCGGCGGAGTCGAAGCCAATCTGGGGTCGGACCTCGATGAGGGCCCCGCAGAGCTCGCTGTCGCGCGCCCGCACGTAGCCATACTCGAGGAGCGTCCCCTCGAGGGAAGGGGACCCATGGGAGGAACCGATGAACGCAGAAGCGAGGATGACCCCTGCGCTGGAGCGGCCGCGAGGGTCGCACCCACAGCACCTGCAAGCCCTGGAGCGCGCCAACGCCGTCCGGCTTGCGCGCGCGGAGCTGAAGCGCCGTGTCGCCGAGGGGGAGATCACCGCCGCGGAGGTCATCCTGAGCTCGCCGTGGGAGGCAGCGTCGATGACCGTGTCCGACCTGCTCACGAGCCAGCACCGGTGGGGACACACCCGCTGCCGCAAGTTCCTGCAGTGCATCCCGATGTCCGAGACGAAGACGATCGGGTCGATGACCGAGCGCCAGCGCCGCGCCGTGGCTCAGCTCCTGATCGCCGGCGACGCGGCCGCGCAGGTGCCCCGCGCGACCGAGCCGGCGGAGGCGCTGCATCCCGTCCTCGCCGCCGTCTAGCGCGACCGGCGGGCTGACCCGCGCAGCGGCGCGCCGCGCCGGTCAGCCCGCCGGCGTCGCCAGCTCGAGGATGTGGCCGTCCGGGTCGCGGAGGTAGACCGACCGCAGCCCGCCGCGCTCGAATACGTCGGTGCACTCGACGTCGCGCGAGCGCAGCCAGTCGCGCCATGCCTCGAGCTCCTCCGCCGACCCGACCGCGAACGCGAAGTGGTGCGTCGAGCCGATGCCGACCCGGCCGGCCTCCATGGCGGGGTACTCCATGAACGAGACGAGCGTGCCGGCGCTGCCCTCGGCGTCGCCGAACCAGAAGTGGCGCGCGTCGGGGTCGTCGTCGTTGCGGCCCTCGCGCACGAGCGCGAGGCCGAGGAGGTCGCGATAGAAGGCGGTCGTCCGCGCGAGGTCGGACGAGATCGCGGTGACGTGGTGCAGGCCGGTCAGGCGCATCCGCCGGGGTGCGTCGGCAGGTGGCGCGCCGGGCGGCAGCCCCGTCGCGGGCGGCTCGGTCACGCCCGGAACCCGATCCCGCCGGTCCGCGACTGAAACGCGGGGCGCAGCGCGGCGAAGCCGGTCGCGCAGAGGGCGGCGCCGGTCGCGAGCAGGACGAGCTGGGACAGCGCGGTCGCGAGGTAGAGCGGCAGCACGACGAGCCGGTACGGCGACCACGGCGCCCTGGGGGCCTCGGCCATCGGCGCGCGGTGCGTGCGCGCCGTCGCATGCGGACGCGGCGCGCGCGGGGCCGCCGCGACCGGCGCCGTCAGTGCCCGCTTGCGGCTGCGTCGCCCCATCGCCGCGGATGCTAGGGCGCGCGGCGCGCGAGGGCGCGGCGCACCACGCGCTGCGCGCGCGTTCGCGGTGACGTGCAGGTCGACCGGCCCCTGCGCCTCCGGGGGCACGAGCCGCACGCCGGCCTTGCGCAGGACGAATCGGCGGCCGGCGACCCGCACGGTGCCCGTTGCGGATACGACCCGCGGTCGGTCGTCGTCGCCCTGATGAGCAGGCCCTGGCGGCCGAGCAGGCGCGTGCCGACCTTGACGAGACTCACCGTGGCCCGGCCTCCTGACCGCGCCGCCCCCGTGCCGGGATGAGGTCGATGGCCTCGCTCTCGAAGTCGCTCGCGACGCGTGCGCCGGCGATGAGTGGACGCATCCGCGGCGTCGAAAGCGCCTCGCCTGTACGCGCCGCACCGTCGACGCCTGAGCGACTCGCCAGCGCCGCGACGCCATCGCGGGGCCCCAGGCCCATGCTGATTTCCGAGCGCCGCGCGAAGCTCGGGGAACCGGCGTGTCGCACGCCTGACACGAGCTCGGATGCATATAAGACAACAGTGTCTTAACGTGGGTAAGCGGTGACCATCCAACGACACCGCCCACCGGGGCGAAGGAGGCATGATGGACGAGCCGAAGAAGCTGGTGCTGTCGAAGGAGACGCTGCGCACGCTCAATGACGACGAGCTGACCGACGTGGTTGGTGGCAAGTCGGGCATCTGCGTCGACACGGTCGTGTGTCAGAGCGGCGTCTGCCGAAGCGTCGTCTGTAACAGCGGCGCGATCTGCCAGAGCGCGGTCTGCGCCTAGCGCTGCTCCGTCCCCCGCCTCTGCTTCGCCCATCCAGCCTCGCCCTGGCCATATAGGAGTGGCGGTTGAAGGCGGAAGCTGATTCGGGAGCCCGCGATGCCCCGTTCGCTGCGGCGTACGGGGCATCGTGGCGCCCGATCCTCTCCGGTCATGCGCGTGACCGGGCGCTCAACGCTGTCGCGGCCCTGAAGGCACGGAGCGCGGCCACCGGCCGCGCCGACCGGGAAGATGCATCGCTCTCGGGCGGTACCTCCGGCCTCGCCGTCTTCCACGCCCAGCTCGCCCATGCGACCGGCGACGACGAGGCGCGGGCGCGTGCCGACGCGTGCCTCGACGACGCGATCGAGGTGCTCTCGACAGCGCCGCTGGGCGCGTCGCTGTATGCGGGGTTCACCGGCGTCGCCTGGGCCGCTCAGCTGGTCGGCGACCTGCTCCACCGCGAGGACGACGACCGCAACGAAGCCATCGATGACGCGCTTTGCGGGCTTCTCGACAGGATCGATCCCAATGAGGCGTCCTATGACCTGATCCACGGGCTGACCGGACTCGGGGTGTATGCGCTCGAGCGAGCCCCGCGCCCCACCGCGGAGCGCTGCGTTTCGCAGCTCGTCCACTACCTCGCCACACGCGCCCGGGAAGACGACCACGGGACGTACTGGTGGACGGGACCGTCGTTGCTGCTCGGCCGCAACAGGACGCAGTATCCCGCCGGCGGCGTCGACCTCGGCGTCGCGCACGGGATCGCAGGCGTCCTCCCGTTCCTCGCCGGAGCCAGGGCCGCCGGAATCCGCACGGCGACCGCCGACGCGCTCCTGGACGGCGCCGTTCGATGGCTGGCGGCCCATGCCCTGGACACCGGCGCGGGCCCGACGATCCCCTATTTCATCGCGGACGGATCGGCGCCCCGCCCAGCGCGGTCGGCGTGGTGCTACGGCGATCCCGGCGCCGCAGCGGCGCTGCTCGTCGCCGCGCGCGAGGCGCGACGCCCGGACTGGACCGAGTTCGCAACACGGCTGGCGATCGCCGCCGCGCAGCGGCCCGCCGGGGCCAGCGGCGTCGTGGACGCCGGCTTCTGCCACGGCTCGGCGGGACTGGCCCATCTCTTCAACCGCCTGCACCAGATGACCGGCGAGCCGACGCTCGAAGCTGCGGCGCTGTTCTGGCTCGAGCGCACGCTCGAGTGGTGCGAACGAGTCGAGGACGAGGCGGCGCCGGGCGCGGGCCCGGACGCGGCGCCATGGAACGGCGAGGGCGTGCTCGAGGGCGCGGCGGGCGTCGCGCTCGTGCTCCTGGCCGCCGGCACGGCGGTGGAGCCGGTCTGGGACCGCATGTTCGCCGTCTCGCGACTCGGCCCCGGGAATGGGGCGGTCGATGCCGGGGCGTGACCGCGCGGCCGGCGACTTCGCTCCATCCGGCTTCTTCGTCCTTCGGACGCCGTTGCTACCCCTCTCGGACTTCACGCACTGGGGCGCGGGGCTTGAGGCGCCCGCCTGCGTGAGCGGATCGCAGCGTCTCCACGACGCCGTCGAGCGGGACCGGGTCCGGCTACGCACTCGGCTCGCTGCGATCGCCGCGCGTCCCGAGTTCCGTGAGGCCGTGTTCGTCGCCTCGCCGAGCCTCGATGCCGCGAGCGGACAGTGGCAGAACGAGCCCGACACCGAGCGGGCGCGATCCGTCGAGCGGTCGCTCATCTCCTACCTCGCCCGTGCGACGGCGCGCCCGACGCCGTTCGGCCTGTTCGCCGGGTGCACGACCGGCTCCGTCTCGGGGCGAACCCGACTGCGACTCGCGGGCCGCGAGCGATATCGCCGGCACAGCCGTCTGGACATGGAGTTCCTGTGGAGCCTGGCCCAGGCGGTCGAGAGTGACCCCGGCCTGCGGGCGGAGCTGGTGTATCGACCGAACTCGAGTCTGTACGAGCTTGGGGATCGCCTGTACTTCGCCGAGGCGGCCCAGGAGCAGAGTGGCCGCTCCTACCGGCTCGTCGCGGTCGACAAGACCCCGTATCTCGCCGCGACGCTCGAGCGCGCGCGGGAGGGCGAGCGCCTGGACGCCCTGGCCACCGCACTGGTCGACGGAGACATCACCCAGGCCGATGCAGACGCGTTCGTCGGGGAGCTCGTCGACAGCCAGCTCCTCGCCGCGGACGTGCGCCCGAAGCTCACCGGTGAGGCGCCGACCGGCGTGCTCATCCGGACCCTCGCCCGACGCCCGACGACCGCTCGGATCGCGAAGCGACTGGACGACGCCCGAGGCCGCCTGGCGGCGATCGATGCCGAGCCTGTCGGCGCGCCGCCGGACCGTTACCGCGCCGTCGCGGCGGCACTCGAGGGCCTTCCCGCCCCCCCCGAGTTGTCACGTCTCGTCCAGGTGGATCTCAGTAAGCCCGCCGCGGAGATCTCCCTCGGACGCGACGTGGTCGCGGAGCTCCTTCACGGTGTCGGCGTCCTTCACGCGTTCAGTCGTGCGCGTCCGGCGGACGCCCTGGCCCGCTTCCGGGAGGATTACGTCCGGCGCTACGAGACACGCGAGGTGCCCCTCGTCGAAGCGCTCGACGAGGAGAACGGCATCGGCTTCGACCGGTCGAGCACCGCCTCCGCGGAGGCCGCTCCCCTGCTCGCGGGCCTCGCGCTGGACGGCGGCGAGGAGCAGTTCGCGCGCTGGACCGCTCGCGACACGCTGCTGCTCGACAAGCTCAGCCGAGCGCTTGCCGCCGGCGAGTCGGACATCGCGCTCGACGCGTCCGACGTGACCGCCGCGCGTTCGAGCGATACGCCGCCCCTCGCAGACGCTTTCGAGGTGGTGGCGTCGGTCGAGGCAGCCTCGGAGGAGGCGCTCGACCGGAGCGACGTCCGGATCGTGATCCACTCCGTGTCCGGCCCGTCGGGCGCCAGGCTCCTCGGCCGCTTCTGTCATCTCGACGACGCGCTGCACGGGTTCGTGGCGGATCACCTGCGCGCCGAGGAGCGCAGCCGGCCGGAGCGGGTGTTCGCTGAGATCGTGCATCTTCCCGAGGGTCGGGTCGGGAACATCCTGAGCCGGCCGGTCCTCCGCGCATACGAGATCCCGTATCTCGGGGAGTCCGGTGCCGACACGGACCGGCAGCTTCCGGTCGGCGACCTGCTCGTCGCCGTCGAGGGGGACAGGATCGTGCTGCGGTCGCGTCGCCTCGGGCGGGAAGTGGTCCCACGACTCACGACCGCGCACAACCACGCGTGGCGGAGCCTCGGCATGTACCGGTTCCTCTGCGCGCTGCAGCACCAGGGCGTGGTGCCCGGACTCACCTGGGACTGGGGCCCGCTTGAGCATGCGGCGTTCCTCCCGCGAGTCGTCTGCGGACGGAGCGTGCTCTCCAGGAGAAGGTGGAACCTGGACCAGCACGAGCTCGCCGCGTTCGCCGAATCCCCCGGAGCCGGCCAGTTCGCCGCCGTGCAGCAGCTCCGCGCCGCGCGCGCGCTCCCGCGCTGGGTCGCGCTCGCGGACGGCGACAACGAGCTGCTTATGGACCTCGACAACGTCCTGAGCATCGAAGCGGTCGGGCACCGGCTCAAGCGCCGGGCGTCGGCGGCGCTCGTCGAGCTCCTGCCCGGACCCGATGCTCTGTGCGCCACGGGGCCCGAGGGCTCCTACACGCACCAGGTCACCGTTCCGTTCGTCCGCTCATCGCCCGTGCCTTCGTCGCGTCCACCGCAGCGCGCGGGCGCGGGCACCGCGCCGCGACGCTTCCCGCCCGGATCCGACTGGCTCTACGTGAAGCTGTACACGGGGACCGCGACCGCCGATCGCGTGCTCGATGCCGCGGCCCGGGTCGTCGAGGAATCACTGCGCAACGGGTCGGGCGACCGATGGTTCTTCATCCGCTACGGCGACCCGGACTGGCACGTTCGGCTACGGATCCACGGTCATCCCGATCGGCTGCTCGACGAGACGCTTCCAGCGCTGCACGCGACGATGGCGCCGTTGCGCGACGGCAAGGAGCTCTGGCGCGTGCAGCTCGACACGTACGAGCGCGAGATCGAGCGCTACGGGGGCGACCGGGCGATCGACGTGGCGGAGGCGATCTTCCACGTGGACAGCAACGCCGTGCTGGCGGTCGTGCGGGGGCTCGCGGGCGAGTCGGCGCGCGACCTTCGGTGGCGCGCCGCGATCGCCGGGATCGATCTGATCTTCGACGACTTCGGTCTCTCCCTCGCGGACAAGCGCGCCCTCGCCCGACGCGCATGCGACGGGTACGGGCGGGAGTTCAGTGCCGGCAAGGCGTTCCAGCGCCAGGTCAGCCGGCGCTATCGCGAGGAGCGCGCCGATCTCGAGGCGCTACTGGGACACGACGGCGAACCGCCAGAAGCGCTCCGGCTCAGCATCGCGGCGCTCAGGCGGCGCTCGTCCGCCGTCCGGTCCAGTGTGGCGGAGCTTCGGGCGCTCGCCGATGCGGGGGAGCTGTCGGTGAGCATCGGCGACGTGGCGATGAGCGTCGCGCACATGCACGTGAACCGCATCCTTCGATCCGCGCAGCGGGCCCAGGAGCTCGTCCTCTACGAGTTCCTTGATCGCATGTACAGCTCGGTCGCGGCGCGCGACGGGCGATGAGCGATCGCGATTCGCTCTTCCGCCGCGAGGCGCTGGAGTTCCGCGGTCAGGGCCAGGATGCGCCCGGCAGCGTCGTCCGCCTCGGCGGGCCGTGGCTTCGCTGGTCATACCGCCTGGTGCTCGTGCTCGTCGTGGCCGGCGCGGTCCTCGCATCGATCCTCAGGGCCGACGCGCGGAGCACCGGGCCCGCGGTCGTCGACGCCCGCGACGGGACGTTCGCGGCGATGCTGCCCGCGGTCGTGGGGCCTGAGCTGGCGAACGCGCGTACCGTGCGCGTGCAGCTGCCGCACGGAGGCGGCGATGTCGCCGCGAAGGTCCTGCGCGCCGCACCGGCCGACGAGCGCGCCGTCCGTCGCGCGGGGTTGCCGGCGCCGAGGGCGCCGGCGATCGTGCTGTGGGGTCGCCTGAGCTCGCAGCCCGCGACCCGGGCCGTCGGGGGAGGGCGGCGCGTCGATGCCCGGATGACCGTGACGCTGCGCTCTGAGCGCGTGGGCGAGCTGCTCGTCCGTCGGTTCCAGGCGATGCTCGGCGCCACCGAGGAGGCCACGTGAGCCGGCGCGTGCCGTGCGTGCGCCAGATGGAAGCCGCGGACTGCGGCGCCGCATGTCTCGCCATGGTCCTCGGCTATTTCGGCAAGAGCGTCGCTCTGGACGAGCTGCGCGAGATGAGCGGTACGGACCGCGACGGGATCAATGCGCGTTCCATCGTGCAGGCCGCGCGCGCGTACGGCCTCAGAGCGACCGGCATCCGTGCGGATCTCGAGGACCTTCAGCACCTGCCACCGGGGTCCGTGCTGCATTGGGAGTTCAGCCATTTCGTGGTCTTCGAGCGCCTCACGCGCAAGGGCGCCCGGGTGATCGACCCGGCCCACGGGCGCCGGTGCGTCTCGCGGGACGTCATGCGGCGGGCGTACACGGGCGTCGCCATCGCCTTCGAGCCGACGGAGGACTTCGACACCACGAGCTCGCGCGCGAAGGGCACGTGGCGTTACCTGAGTCCGATTCTCGGCCGGCGAGCAGACCTCGCCCGCATCGTCACGGCCTCCCTGCTGATCAGGGTGCTGGCGCTTGGGCTGCCGCTGCTGACCGCCGTTGTGGTGGACGAGATCGTCCCGCGGGGGGATCGCCACCTGCTCCTCGTCCTGACGGTCGGGGTCGCCGCCGTCGTGGGCTACCAGTTCCTCACGTCGCTGCTGCGTGCCAACCTCCTCGTCGAGCTCCGGACGCGTCTCGACATGGGCCTCACGATGGGGTTCGTCGACCACCTCGTCGAGCTGCCCTACGCCTTCTTCCTGCGCCGCTCGTCCGGCGACCTGATGATGCGCATGCAAAGCAACGCGAACGTGCGCGAGATCCTCACGGCGGGTTCGATCTCGGCGTTGATCGACGGCGTGTTCGCCACGCTGTACCTGGCGCTCCTGGTCGTCGTCAGCTTCCCGCTCGCGCTTCTCGTGCTGACGGTCGCCGTGCTCCAGGTCGCCACGATGGTGCTGTCGTGGCGGCGCAATCAGCGGCTGATGTCCGAGAGCCTCCAGACCGAGGCGAAGACCCAGAGCTACGCCTACGAGCTGCTCGCCGGGATCGAGACCCTCAAGGCATCGGGCGCCGAGCACCGGGCGGCGGAGCGCTGGGGCGGCCTGTTCACCGACCAGATCAGCGTCTCCCTCAGACGTGACCGCCTCTCGGCGGCGGTCGACTCCGTGATGAGCACGCTCCAGACCGCCGCGCCGCTGCTGATCCTGCTCGGCGGCGCGTACCAGGTGGTGGCCGGCACGATGACCCTCGGGACCATGCTCGGCGGCGCGGCGCTGGCGGCGGGGTTCCTCCAACCGCTGGCGATGCTCGTGAGCACCGGGCTGCAGCTCCAGCTCGTCGGCAGCTACATGGAGCGGATCAACGACGTACTCGACGCTCCAGTCGAGCAGCAGGACCGCGGGCGGCGCAGCGTGACACGGCTGTCGGGCCACGTTCGGGCCGACGACGTGTCGTTCGCCTACGGGCCGCTCGCTCCGATGGTGGTTCGGAACGTCTCACTGGACGTGCACCCCGGTCAGCATGTCGGCATCGTGGGGCGGTCCGGATCGGGCAAGTCGACGCTCGCCCATCTGCTGCTGGGCCTGTACCCGCCGACGTCCGGCTGTATCCGGTACGACGGCGTGGATCTCGCCGACCTCGATCTCGCCTCCGTGCGTCGGCGGCTGGGCATCGTGACGCAGCACCCGTATCTCTTCGCCTCCTCCATCCGGGAGAACATCGCGCTCAACGATCCGTCACTGCCCCTCGACGCCATCGTCGAGGCGGCCGAGATCGCCTGCATCCACGACGACGTCTCCGCCATGCCGATGAGCTACGAGACACAGCTGCACGACGGCGGATCGTCGCTCTCGGGTGGTCAGCGGCAGCGGATCGCGCTGGCGCGGGCGCTCGTACACCGTCCGTCCGTGCTGCTGCTCGACGAGGCGACGAGCGACCTCGACACGGTCACCGAGCAGATGGTGTACGACAACCTCGCCAGCTTGTCCTCGACGACGATCGTCATCGCGCACCGCCTGAGCACCGTGCGTAACGCCGACCTCATTCTGGTGATGGACGACGGCGAGGTCGTCGAGTCTGGCAACCATTCGGAGCTGCTCGAGATGGGTGGCACCTACCAGAGACTCATCAGCGCGCAGTCCTCACTCGGGAACGGCCGAGGCCAGGCGGCCGGGGCCGACCTCGCGGGGGCTGCAAGACCTGCGGCCTTGCCCGCGCCTGCCGAGATGACGCCGCCCGCTCCAGCGCCCGAGGTTGCGCCTGCAGATCGCCTCGCTGCGGAGGACGACAGCACCGCGCCTGCCGAGGTGACGCCGCCCGCTCCAGCGCCCGAGGTTGCGCCTGCAGTGCGGCTCGCTGCGGAGGAGGACAGCACCGACCTGCTCGCGCGGATCTGCGGCGAGATTCGCGCGCGAATGGAGACGTTGCGCGCTTCGGCTGATGAGTACGCTGAGCTGCGGGCCGCCCTGGAGGCGATGGAGAGCTCGAATGCCGACGGCGCGCCGAAGACCACGCGCCGCAATCCGAGCCAGTTGACTTGACCCGAAGGTGTGGACCACGGACGCCGGCGGCTGCCGCCAACCTCGTCCAGCCATCGTAGGTAGCCGTCGGATCAATCCTGGAGACTGCGCTCCCGCTTGTTCGCCGATTGCCGCCCGCAGCCGCTGAACGCCGGACGCCACGGCGCTGCCTCGCGCCAGTCACTCCGACCGTCTCGACGTCGTGCCGGCCCACCGCGAGGACTGATCCGCGAGCAAGGTCGCGCAGCGCCTCGTTTGGCGGCGTGATAGCCGCTCCCGAAGTCCGCTGCGGCCGGCTGATCTTTGCGGGATCGTCATCGGCCTTCGGTAGCGGCCCGCCGCAAGGCGCCGTCCCGCAGTCGCGCGCTCCACGATCCGCACACATGAGGCCGGGCAGCGTCAGCGTGGGGCGGGCCGGTTTGGGGCCATTCGACGGATAGGCGTCGCTTGCCGCCAAGGCGGCTTCGGTCGTAGCGTCCGGGCATGCGCGCGCTCGCCCGGATCGTCGCGGGCCGCCGTACCAAGTGGCTCGTGGTGCTGGCGTGCGTGGTGCTCGCGGTCGTGTTCGCCCCGCTCGGCGCCAAGCTCGGCGACGTCACCGACAACCGCACCGAGACGTTCCTGCCGCCGGAGGCGGAGTCGACCGAGGTGCTGCGCCTCGAGGAGCAGCGCTTCCCCGGCGGCGAGACTGTCGGCGGGCTGGTCGTGTACCGCCGCGCGGTGGGCTGACCGCCGCCGACCGCGCCCGCATCGCGCGCGACGCGCAGCGCCTCGACCGGGCGCTCCCGCTCGTCGGGCGTCCGGTGGTGCCGTTCGCGCCCGGCGCGCCGCGCGCGCTCGTGGCGCCGCGCGGCGACGTCGCGTACACCGTCATCAACCCCCCCGACGACAACGAACGCCTCGGCGAGTGGGGCACGATCGCCCGCGACATCGCCCGGGCGGGCGGCGGCGTCGACGTGTACGTCACCGGCGCGCTGGGGTTCAACGCCGACTTCACCGAGGTGTTCGAGTCGCTCGACACGAAGGTGCTGGCGGTCACCGTCGTGCTCGTCCTCGTCCTCCTGGGCCTGATCTACCGCTCGCCGCTCATCGCGCTGATCCCGCTCGTCGTGGTCGGCTTCGCGTACTCGATCGCGCAGGGCCTCGTGTACCTGTACGGCCAGACCGGCAACACGGTGAGCGAGAACGGGACGAGCATCCTCGTCGTGCTCATGTTCGGCGTGGGCACGGACTACTGCCTCCTCCTCGTGTCGCGCTGTCCCGAGGAGCTGCGCCGCTTCCCCGACAAGCACGACGCGATGGCGCGCGCGATGCGGCGCGCCGGCCCGGCGATCCTGGCCAGCGGCCTGACCGTGGCGCTGACGATGCTGGTCCTCCTGCTCGCCGACGTGGGCAGCACGCACTCGCTCGGCCCGGTGTCGGCGATCGGCGTGGCCGTCGCGGTGGCGGCCGGTCTGACGCTGCTACCGACGCTGCTGACGATCGCCGGCCGGCGCGGGTTCTGGCCGCGGCGCGGCACCGTCGAGCCGGTCGGCGAGGCGACCGCGGGCGAGCGCGTCGGGCTCTGGCGGCGGCTCGGCGAGCGCGTCCTGCAGCGCCCGTCGGCGGCGCTGGCGGTCACGGTGGCGGCGTTTGCAGTCGCGGCGCTTACACGATCTTCCTGATGAGCCGCGTGCGCGAAGAGGCGCGCCGCCTCGGCGCCCGCGAGGGCACGCTGGTCGCGCTGGCCGCGACGGGCCCCGTCATCACGAGCGCCGGGATCATCCTGGCCGGCACGTTCTCGGTGCTGATGACGCTGCCGATCACATTCGTGTTCGACCTCGGGTTCATGGTCGCGGCCGGCATCCTGCTCGACACGTTCGTCGTGCGCACCATCATGGTTCCGGCGATCATCGAGCTGCTCGGCGACCGCGCGTGGTGGCCGTCGAGCGCGACCCGGCGGCACGCGGGCGCTCCACGAGGCGGGCGCGCCGGAGCGGCCGCCGGAGGCGGCCGAGGCGGCCTAGACCCTCACGTCGCCCCGGTCGGGGTACGCAGGCCGACCAGGTGCTCGATGCACACAAATGCCCAGGGCCCCGACGGCGGGCGGGCGGAATCCGCCGCCGACCGGCGCATCCGGGGCGCGGTTCGGGCCCCGTGCTACGGTCCCGCGCGCTGTGGAGCGGACCCGGGCGCTGCGCTGGACGGCCGTGCCGGTCGCGGCGCTCGCCGCGCTCGGGGCGGCTGGATGCGGCGGCGCCCGCCTGGGCGCGGACGAGACGCCGGCGATGTACCGGCTCTCGATCGTGCGCTCCTCGTTCCCTGCGCGCCAGCGGCTGGCGCAGTCGACGCGACTCGTGATCGAGGTGCGCAACGACGGCCGCACGATCGTGCCGGACCTGGCGGTGACCGTGGACGGCTTCGGCGCGCGCCGCGACCACCCCGACCTATCCGACCCCCAGCGGCCGGTGTGGATAGTGGACCGTCCGCCGAGCGGCAGCGCGACAGCGTACGCGAGCACGTGGGCGCTCGGACCGCTGCCCGCGGGCGCGACGCGGCGGTTCGTGTGGCGGCTGACCCCCGTGCGCGCGGGCACGTACCGGGTGCGCTTCCGGCTCGCGGCGGGGGTGACCGGCCGCCCTGAGGCGGTGCTCGCCGGCGACCAGTCGCCCGAGCGCGCGCTCACGGTGCGGATCGCCGACCGCCCCGCGGACGCGCGCGTCGACCCGGAGACCGGTGCGGCGGTGCGCGCCGGCCGTTGAGCCCGCAACCTCGCGACCACCGCAACCTTCGGGCGCCCGGGTCTGCTTCACTGGCGGGGAACCCGACTTTCGGAGGGACCCGTTTGCGCGAGCGATTCGACGTCGGAACCGGACTGGTCGCCCTGGGCGCCGTGCTGCTGGTCGTCAGCCTCTTCGTGGACTGGTTCGACCCCAGCGGCGACGCGTGGGCCGTGTTCGAGCTGACCGACGTCGTGCTCGCGGGCTGCGCGATCTGCGGGCTCGTGGCGATCGTGCCGCGCTACGCTGCGCTGGCCCGAGCAATCCCCGTCATCGCGTTCGCCGCGCTCGCGATCGTGGTGGTCCAGCTCGTCGACCACCCGCCGACCGCGCGCGGCGACGAGCTCGAGTCGGGCGCGTGGCTCGCGCTCGCCGCGACCGCGCTCATGGCTGCGGGCGCGACCATGAGCGCGGCCAGCATCTCGGTGACCGTCGACGTGCGCGGGCGCGAGCGGCGCCGGCGCTCGGCCGCGATCGACGCCCGCGACGCGCGCGACGAGCCGGCGGCGGTCCCCGGCGACGACGACGGCGCCGACGCTCGGCGCGCGCGGCGCCGGGCCGGCGCCACCGCGGCGGGGGCGTCGGGCGCGTCGAGCGGCGACGCTGAGCCGCCGCCGGCCGACGAGCCCCGCCGCTCGCGCCGCCTGCTCGACGACGACGCCGACACGGCGCCGACGACCGCCCCCGTCCAGCCCGAGCCCGACCCGGACCGCACGCAGGCGCTCGACCCGGTCGACCGCCCGAAGGACGGTTCGTGAGCCCCGTGGCCGCGAAGCTCGCGTTC
>Ga0126313_10000770_pt1 | contig 15845 bp, 14 predicted proteins | sample Plot105A_FD_89954 | JGI IMG/M metagenome (GOLD analysis project Ga0126313, IMG submission 89954) | Serpentine soil microbial communities from UC McLaughlin Reserve, CA, USA - Plot105A | ecosystem: Environmental > Terrestrial > Soil > Grasslands | place: USA: UC McLaughlin Reserve, Lake County...
TCTCCTCTTTCTCTCTATCATCTCCCTCATCTATTAAAGAATCTTTCAATTTATTTAACTCGTTTAGCTGATCAAATACTGGCTGGAAATATTCGTAGATGTTGAATGTAGGTGCTGATGGTGGTGTTGTTATCGACTCCTCAATGTGCTCTCTCATTACATTACTTGTTGTCGCTGACGCTGCTGCTGTTGAAAATGCTGAGGTCATTGCATGATAATTAGGATCCTGCCGCTCCACGCCTCCTTCTTTCTCTTGCTGCTGTTCATCCTGTTCATCGTTCCCCTCCTACCTGGGTTTAGGAAATGATATATTGCGCGAGGCACTCCGTTGATACACGAATGAACGATACAATGTCAGGGTTGTTGGTAAGATCGTTCTCATACCAGGGTTTTGCCATTGACAGGTCGCGCGCGTACTCTTGTTCTGAAAGTCGAAAAGATACAGCTTTCTCCCTCTTCTGCTTTTCCATTGTATTTTTTGATTGTGATTGTTATTGATGATGCGGCCGCCTACAGAGAACGAAGAGGAAGTGGTCGCAGAGACATCATGAAAAGAAAAGATAAGCTCTTCTCTATCCTCATCGTTGTCAGCAATCAGGAAGGGCTGCTTCTTTTGTTCATGTTAGTGCTGCTGGTGTTGGCTGAACAAGAACAGCCGGCTCGTCTGTAACGTGTTGGGGAAGAAGAGGCTCGCCGAGCCCTCTTTATCGCTGTCGTTATCCTTTATAGGCTGCTGGTTACTGTTATTGTTGTTGTCCTCGCTCATTTTTACGCCATCATATCCTCTAGAGATAGGTTTGCTGTCCTGGATGCTGTTGTTGGCTGCTGTGATGTCCTTCGCGGTTGGTGTGATAGCGGTGGATGTGCAGTATCTTCTTCAAGGTCCCTATCGAGCTGTTCTCCAAGTTCTTCGATCTGTTCTGTTGCCTTCTCTACCGCCTGCGCCGGCGACCTCTCCCACACGTCCCTCTGCGCGCTACAGCTGCAAGCCAAGCCTCTTCTTCTCGTTCTCTATTTCTTGCTGGCTCATATCGAACTGCTGCTGCTTCTTCATGCGGTAATGACCCATCCAGAATTGGACGCAGAAGACCGTAGGAACGATGTCAAGGTATCATGGTCAATGATGCCAAGCTGGTAGCAGTCATGCATTACAGGGGATATGGTATTCTGAAGTTCATCTTCAGTTACTCTGAACCCTATGATCTTTGTTTTTTCGTCTATTGTCGGTGGTTGTTGTGGATTATTAATCGATATCTTTTTCTTCTAATCGATTTTTCTATCTATAGGGGAGTATTTAAAGTTTAAATATTGTTGTTAAACGGTTTAACACAAAATTTTTCTGTACTTGTTTAACAAAATCTATAGGAGCGTATTTTGTTGTGCATAGTTGTGCAATGACGTACGTTGCAAGCGTGCAATGGCCTGCAAAGTGACATATCATAATAGTCTCCTCTCATAAGGTTCTTGTACATGATGATGTGGTCTTGCAAGCGTGCAGAGTGGTTTTGTACGCTATTTGCACAAGCATTGCACAACTAATTGACCCATTTTTGTTAAACCGTACAACATTTTCTGTTTAACAGCTAAACAGACAAATGGAAAGAATATATGGAAAAGAAATCAAAACTTATGATATTATCTTATTACGAAGTTCTATAACATAGATAGCTTTTCCTTTTTCTTCTGGAGCGTTGGCAGAATTCAGAGTTGTCGATAGTCCTGCTGACACATCTTTGCCATTTTTTGTGGCTAGTCCAGCCGTGCTGTTCGTACATGAAGAAATCGGGCGATGGGCATCCCTTCGATGTCCCTGGCCTTAGAAAATAGGGGCATCGAGAAGCTAACCATAACTGGATGAGCGCAATGATGACGGTTTTATATGTATATGGAGGAAGGGAGGGGGATGTACGCCGCTGCTGCTGCTGCTGCTGCTGCTGCTGCAAATCACCTCATGCAAGACCCCATGAGCGATGTATGCTGATACGTGTACAGTGGGATACGCGGGAAGAGACCTCTTTGAGTCAATGCTAAACTATGGGCTTGTTGTGAACCATCATTCTTACAGAAGAAGAAGAAGGAGGTTGGTCAGGAGCCGGGCTCGTCCTGGGAGTAGTCGTGGAAGGTATCTCGCTTGCGGTTTTATAGTTTTATAAACCTGCTCGTTAAAGCAGTAGGAGTATCTGGGTTGCGGGTAATTGTAGTCGGGTTTGGGGTAGTAGGGCAGAGCTTTGCCAAGCTGCTTCTGTCTCGTTCTGCTGACCTGTACAGCCAGCACGGCGTCAAGCCCCGCATAGTTGCCTGCGTCGACAACAGGGGCTCGGCGGTAGCCCCTGCGGGTCTTGACCTCCAGCGTCTGCTTGAGGCAAAAAAAGCAAAAGGCACGGTGGCCGCCTATGAAAAGATCAGTTCAAAGTTTGACCCGCTGCAGGTCATTGAAAATGTCGACGCGGAGGTAGTGCTCGAGTGCACGCCGACTAACCTGACTACAGGCGAGCCAGGGACTTCGCATGTCATTACGGCAATGAGGGCCGGCAAGCATGTCATTAGCGTGAACAAGGGTCCGCTTGCCCTATCATTTCCTTCATTGATAGAGCTTGCAAACTACAATGGCGTCATGTTCCGGTTCAGTGGCACTGTTGGAGGCGGAACTCCAATCCTCGAATTTGCAAAGCGCTGCCTCAAAGGCGACAGGATAATTTTCTTCCAAGGCATACTGAACGGCACAACCAATTATATTCTGAGCAGGATGGAAGAAGGCCTAACCTATGCAAGCGCGATGGAAGATGCCAAGCAAAAGGGGTACGCAGAGGCCAACCCGTCGCTTGACACAGACGGCTATGACGCGGCCGCCAAGCTTGTGATAATGGCTAACTGGGTTATGGGCATGAAAGTCACGATGAAAGACGTCAAGCGGACCGGCATCAGCAATGTGACTGCGTCTGACGTGAAAAAGGCAGCCGAGCGCGGCAACGCCATCAAGCTGATAGCGGCGTGCGACAGCAAGCGCCTTGACGTGGCGCCAACAGAGGTTGCGAAGAAGGACCCGATATGCGTTAACGGCACGCTCAACGCCGTGACGTTCTCTTCTGAACACTCTGGTCAGCAGACCATCATTGGCAGAGGCGCAGGTGGCATGGAAACTGCAAGCGCGGTGCTGCGTGACCTGATAGAGATAAGGGACATGATTTTTGAGGAATAGCCGTACAGCGTTTTTACGCTCTATTATTTTTCTGTAAAACATCTATATTTTCATATCTGCATTGCTCACTTACCTTGCATGCCAGCGCCGCAATACAAACTCAGCTTGGCCCAAATGCATTGGGACATAAGGAAGCTTTTGGAGTTGGAGCTGACGCAGATTTACTCAAGGAGAGCCACATTGCGTCAGACCGAGCAAGAGATCTGGTAAAGGGGCTTCTCTACCTGAGAGCGGCTTTCAGACGGATAGTTTTTGCAGTCGTGTCCCCTGACGCAGTAATGGTTGAGAGAAGGCAGAATTAACCGTTCATGAACTGTCATATTATCTTCATCACAAAGATTCATAACCATATTCGGCTATCAAAAAATGAAGGCTGAGATGCGGACCCCTGTAACTTTGTAGAACAAAAACAACATAAAGATCTAATATCGTATAACATTTCTATAATATGTCTAAACAGCTTTTAGGCACATCCAACGAGTAAACATAAGAAATTGCAGCCAATGCTCCAAGAGGCCTGCAGAGATATTCGAGGTCACTGGCGAATACTGCCTAGAGTGCTGGTAGACAATAATTCATACCAATACCAGCAAGTGTCGTAACTTTCATGTCGCAAGTCTCCCACGCTAATGAAATAAATTATATCAGCGCACAAATCATGCCTTGATCAACCTGTGAAAACGCTCATGCTTTCAAAAAGTGAGACCTCCGAGCTTTTAGACAGGCTCGGGTCGGCGTGGCCGCAAGGCACCGTCCCAAAGGTAAAAAGCATCAAGGCTTACGAAGTCGAGGAAGGCAGGCGGCTCCTGATTGCTGACGAAATGGCTGCCGTCCAGATAGGCGACAGCATAATAGTGCCGTTCCTTGGCAAGCCAGAAATGCTCCAGCGCTTCCCTTCCGTGACAGTTGACATGGGCGCGGTGAGATTCGTGTGCAACGGCGCCAAGGTGATGAGGCCGGGGATAACAAATTTTGATTCTTTCAAAAAGGGCGACATTATCGTCGTGAAGGACCAGACGCACGGCAAGGTACTCGCTGTAGGGGTTGCGCTTGAAGACAGCGAAGCGGCAAAGGCGATGGCAAAGGGCTACGTGGTCGAGAACCTGCACTACATCAGCGACAAAATGTGGGAAGCCTTCAAGCAGATCTAGGCGTTTCTGAGCGGGATGGTTTCTTCCCTGTGGCCGTTCTTTGACACGGACAATACGTCGATGCCATCTCCACTTGCCGCGTCGCGCTGAATAGCAGACTTGATAGCGCGGACAGCCAGCTCCTTGGCCTTTTCTTCAGACATGTTGGGCTTGTATTCGGCGTCTATGATGCCAAGCGCCAACTCTGCGCCTGTCCCAACTGCAGCATAGTCGTCTGGAAGCACCGAGCCCAGCGGATCCAGAGTATAGATCTCGGGCTTGGCATCGATTCCGCCTACAATGACCTGCGTCAAAAGTGGAAAGTATCTGCGCTCAAACATAATGACTGACATCAGCTTTGCGACAGAGTTCGGAGGGACGCTGCGTCTTGTCTCAAGCCGGCGGATCTTGGAAAGAGCCTCAACCTGCCTAACAAGGATCTGCATGTCGGCCACCATACCGGCGCACGCTGCGCCAACTTGGTCGGTGACAGTGAAAGTCTTTTTGATGTTCTTGTTGACTACAAAGTTGCCAAACGACACCCTCTTTTCTGCGGCAAGGATAACGCCATCATTGTAGGAAATGCCAACTACCGTCGCGCCGGGCATGAATTCAAACGCCATGATATACAACGCGATGTCAGTTAGATTTAGTCGTTTCTATTGGAAAGAAGAAAAGATGACTAAGCGATGACCTAGCGCTTGATCACCTTGGTGTCGTGTATCCTTATCGCTTCGGCCACGAGCCTGTTCTGGAGCTCCAGCGCTTCCTTGCCCTCGGGGTGCTTTGTCTGAGCCACTGCCTCAGCTACGATGCTGATTACGTGCCTGAGCAAGAACTCGTCCCCTCTTGTCACTTCGGCGCGGTAAGTCGGGTTGGCCTTGTTCACGAACACGATGTTTTCAGTGGTGAAACTATACCGGGAATCGCTTTCGTCTTCGTACGGTATGACCTTGTACCCAATCCTCTTGAGCGCGAACGTCTTTTTCATTATTGGCCTTCTTACCTTCCTTGTCCTGATGATGGTGCCATCAGTTTGCAGCTCGTCCGCCACTTCAACCACCTCGCCGGGCTGCTCGCCGCCCGCTACCTGGCCGACTGCATGCTGTCCCGCATGGTCTGCCTTGGCGGCCATGCCGGAGCTCTCTGGAGAGAGTGGCTTGACCTCCTCGTAATCCTGAATCTGGTGGCCTGCGTATTGGTGCGCCTTGTGGTGCTCGTGCTTCTCCTCTTCTTTGGATGAAGCCTTTACAGGCTCTTTTACTTCCACCAGTTCATACCCTTGTACCTCTTCCTGCATCTCGAGTGTGTCCATCATGGCCTGCCCGAGGACCTTATCAATTTCGCGGTATATCTTGGACTCTTCGCGTGTAATCAGCACATCCTCATACTCTGTGAGGCTTGGGATGACCGTGTCGATGACGAAGGTCTTCATGAGTTGGTTGAACCTGATGTATTCGTCGTCTTCGATTATCGCTGACTTGTCTGCAAATCTGCTTGTCAGGCTGTCGCACCTTACAAAGCCTGTCACTCTGTTGAGCTTGGTCTCAAAGCCAAAGTTGCTGCGAGTCACAATGTGGCTCCCGACCATGACGGCGACTCCCCTCTCGTCGTCGGAGAGCGGTCTCCTTGCTATCACAATTTCGCCGACGATCCTACCATTATCAAGGTTCACAGGTATCCTATGGCCTTGAATGTCTGGCGCGCGTATTACCTGCGCCCCATCAAAGTTCCATTCCTTGAACCTGTCGGCTGACTTGATGTGCACTTCAAACATAGGCTGACGCAGGACGGCGAGCTTGCGAATCTCCTTCATGACCTTGAAGATGTCGACTGCCGACTTGCTGCCAGTCATCAGGAGCTCGGTGCCGTCGCGCTTGAGCGCCGGCTCCTTCAGCTCTTCCAGCTTGGCATTGCCGGTGAACAGCTTGTCAAGAACATTCGAGTCTATGGCGATCGACTTTGTAAAGCTGCCGCGCTTTGTCCTTATCTTCATGCTTTCAAACGTGGTCAGGAACGACAGCCTGCCAGTGCCATATCTGCCTGTCCTTATCCTTTTCAGCTTGGGCGAAATGGACTCGACCTTTTTGTGGGGCGAACCTAAGAGCAGGAACTTCTCGATGCCGTTCTGGTCCATCCCCGCATCGTCCTCGACGGCTATTGAGCCGTTGCTGAGCACTGTGACCAGCACTCTTGTCGCGTCCTCGTCAAAGGCGTTTTCCACGAGTTCCTTAACGATTTCCGTTGGCGATACCCACGTTTTAGTCGCAAATTCCTTGAAAAATGACGGATGAACCTTAAGCTCGGTAGGCATTCTCTCAAGAGCTGATATTTGCCTACCTTTATTTATTACTTGTCAGAGAAAAGTTGACCAGTTTATCAATGCAGGAGATATGTGATGAAGGGTCTTTGCCGGCACTGTAGTAATTTTTTACTATAACATGGTTATATGACCGCAAGCCCTTGAAAGATGGGCATATGAAAACTAACGCTCGTTTGATCACGACGAGAGTATTCTTGGCCTCTTGCTGCCTAATGCTCAAGCAGGCAGCGCCTGCTGCAAAAACGCACAGCGAGGATTCGTGACTGAAGAGGAGGAAGGGGCTGTTTCAATGAGTGGCCTTAGCTGCGACCGCAACTATATTGTGTGTATATTTGTCTTGGACGCCAGACGACGTCGATAACACCTTTGACATCTATATTCACGACTCAATCACGGATAGACAGGTCGAGGGAATTACTTATGACGTCATGCTGTACAGGGACGGCCAGCTCCTGTCTTCCTCGCAGAGGACGGACCAGACGACCACAAGGCAGGTTTATGACTTTGAGCAAGAAGGCCAGTACACACCTTGAGGGTAGACAGCATCAACGGCGGCAACGAGAGGATAGACTATTCGATACAGGTGAGACTCTCGAGTTCCCAGTCGGGATGTTTTTGCAGGATTGGCAGCCGCGCACAGGTCTCGCCGCGTGATAGCATAATATAACCTATGGCGCGAAGGGTGCGCCCGTCCCGTTCGTGGAATTGCCTGTAACAGCACCAAAGTCACTTGCAGTTGTTGTAGTTGGAGCTCCGCCGGTGGTTTTGTGCGTTAAAGCTGCTGATCCCGAACATCATGTCCTGGTAAAGTAGAAACAACGAGATCCCGCTATTGCATCGCCAACGATAATGGCTCCGACTATAAAGTTGCCTCTCCTTTGACCATGCTGAGCCGGGAGCAGAATGGTAATTAACATGAATAGAAGAAAAGCCTGGGAAATTCCTTGCGGCGCACACGCAAGCTAGATATATTCTTAGCCAGCGCAGTTCTTGCATGCAAAAATGCAGCTGCGGCAAGGACGCAAGGACATTTGAAGCGTGCACTCCCATGGGCTGCAACAGTTTTCTAGTCTGCACAGGCTGCTTCAGAAACATTGAAGAATGCTCATGCAGTCCTGCTAACACTACATAACTCTATAGCGGAGGATTGCGCCCATCCTGCCTAGGCTTGCAAGCTGTGCCCCTTCCTCCGTCTTGCCTGAAATGACTTCGAGCTTGCTTCCACTCATAGCGGCCAGCTCTTCCAGGTACTCTACAATATCCTTCTCTATCACTTCATAGTCAGTCGCGCCGCACGACGGGCACTGCTTTGACAGGTATTCCTGCTTGGTGGCTATCAGCTCTGACCTGTCAACTATCTTTTCCTGCACGGTCTTGCATGACTTGCACTTGAACTCTAGCTTGACGTATGTCACATCGTCCGTGACTATTAGCGTGTCTGCCACGCCGTTCCTGGCAGCGTCGATTACCTCTTTAGTGCCGTATATGCCAAGGCCCCTGCCAGAGTGGACTTCGCTCATGAACTTTTTCATGAGCTGCTTTTCTTCCATCACGCGGTATTCCGCCAAGGTGCCCTCCTTTTGCGCCTTTTCAATAATCTCGCGCACGCCCTCCTCGCCGGAATACGACGTGTCAAGCGTTGCTATCATGCCTTTCTGGAGCCGGTAGTCAAGGTACTCTTCTTTCAAAAAGTTCTCCTTTGTTGGGCCCGGTCCGCCAACGATCATCCCCTTGACATTGTACTGATCGATAAAGGTCTGCTTGACATGGTCCGCTACCCTGTGGTAGTATTCGTTCAGCTCATTTTCTCTGAGCCGCTCAAACCTCCTTGCGGATTGGCCTCCCTGCCTGTGCTTGCCTGCAACGCCAGATGTTATTCTGTCAACGACTTCCCACCGGTCACCGGTAAGTATCCCGATTCCAGTTTCCTGAGTGTCGATTGATAAAATGCCTATCACCTTGTCGTCCTTCATCATGTCCTTGAGGTGGTCTGTCCAAAAGTGGTCGTCACACCTGTACAGGCTGATTTGTATAGGCTTTGGCGGATCGACAGGGTATATCTCTATCTTCTCCTTCCCGATCCCCTTATCATTAGGGATTGCCCCGCAGAATATTACAATCCCGTTTTCAGGCGTGCTCTTGTATCTTTTCAGGTACTCGATTGTAGTACTCAGGGCGTCCTGTACGTGGTTCCTCGTCAGGTCGGACTTGATGTTTGAAGCCGTCCCCGCTTCGTTGCGGAGCTGGGAGATAACGTCAAAAATCGGGCGCTTTGGCGGCACGTATACCGTGACAAGCTCCGTGCCGTGGCCGGATATACTTGACAGTTCGTTTATCATCTTGGTCAGCTTGTACCGCTTGACCGAGTTCCACTTGCCGTCACTACTATTATTGTCTTTTCTCATTGCGTACTGTAACGAGAAAAATTCCCCCACACATAATATAAGGCTATCAAGCTGCTTGGGCCGCCCCAAGTTTATAAGTATCGGAGCCGAGAATGTAGAATCCCACTTCTATGCTCCCACGGCTCGAATACATCAAGCAGGCAAGAATAAGGCTCGGCATAACTCAGAGGAAACTGGCCTCGATGACAGGCGTGAGCACTTCAATGATAAACCAGATAGAGTCTGGCAGGTGCAAACCAAGCTATGAAACTGCGAGAAAGATCTTTGAAATCCTCAGCTCGCTTGAGGGCCGCACATCGATGAAGGCCGGCGACATCTGCAGCCGTTACCTGATATCCGTGCAAAGAGGCGAAAAGCTCCACAAGGCAATAGACATAATGCGCAACAATTCAATCAGCCAGATACCTGTCTTTGACACTTCAAGAGTCGTGGGCATCCTGACCGAGGACGGCCTTGCCAAGATAATGGTAGAGAAGGACGAAAAGGAGCTTCGGAACATGCAGGTAGCTCATGTTATGGAGCCGCCGCCTCCGGTAGTCGACGTCTCGACGCCGGCAAAGGCGCTCATACCGCTTGTGAGGTTTGCCAAGTGCATACTCGTGAGCGAGAAGGGAAACGTCATTGGAATAGTGACGATAACTGACACGCTAAAAATGGTAGAGTAGCTAGTCCTTCAGCTTTTCAAGGCCGACGCAGCAGTCAGCGCACTTCATGCATTCGCTGCATATGCTCACTTCGCTTCCGACCGGAAGCATGGTGCCGCATAGGGCGCATTCCTTACTTGCGTGCACTTGTGTCATGCAATACAATACGGCAAATGATGCTATTTAATTCTTCTACTATTCAGGGATGTAACTGTCCGATACATCCATCTTGCTTCTTTTATACCTCGACACGTATATGTGCCACCAGAGCATATGGCCGACTTGATCGAGATAGTCCAGTTCACGGTGGCAAGACGCATAGACGAAAAGACCTTTTCGGAGGCGTCTGACGCGGCGCAATTCTTCTTCACCTAGGCAAGGGGCTTTGTTAACAGGGAGCTGATGCGAGCCCCCAATTGCCCGAACTGGATCGATATCGTGCGCTGGAGAAGCATTGGAGACGCGGAGCATGCGGCCAGAAGCGCAATGAAGGATCCGCAGCAGATGAACTTCTTTGGGTTTATCCAAAAATCCAGCGTCAAGACGGTCCGCATGGAGCATGCAAGGCTTTATCACTAGGCGCAAGATTCTTCAAGATTTCTACTACTGCAGATGGCACATAGAGCCCGAAGGAATAATAGTAGGACCGCAGCTCATTCCTTTTTGCAATATTGAGAAAAGATCTACAGCATGGCTTCCACTCTTCCGCTTAAAATGGTATTTTCAAACAAATCTTCGTGGCGCTAGCTGCCGCAGTCGTTATTGCATCTTGGATCGTGTTTAACGTCTTTGACGGACTGATGTTCTTTGAGCCGATCATTAACTTTCACTACCCGCTTCCAGAAGATGCAGTGCCGGGCTTTATCTTGTCCAACGTCACAACAGCGCTTCTGGGCATTATTGCAAGCATGAATGTGTGTACTTCTTTAGAAGTTCCAAGGCAAAAGTTTCCAAGACATCATTCTTTTCAGGATCGACTTTGGGGACGTTTTCAAGCATGTGTGAGCTGCTCTTCGTTTGGATTTTACCTTGCAACCATATTTGGCAGCGCGGGCGTGGCGGCGTCTACCTTCATGCCCAACTACCAGATGCCGCTTGGCCTTGTTGCTATTGGCGTGCTTGTCTTGGCCTACTATTCGACTCACAAGAGAATTTTGGGGACCTGCAGCGCAAAGCTTATTTGAACTCCTCTTCCAGTATCCTGCGCTTTTTGCTCATCTGAAAGAGGCTGTCAGTCCTCTTCATTGCCTCTTCTCTTGGCCGCTTGAATACCATCGACTGGAAGAGCATGTGGTTCTCTGGTATCACCATGCCCGTCTGGTCGTCAGAGTACGCTATCTTGACCGTGTCGTCCTGAACCCTCAGGATGTCTTGGTGAATGTGCACCATGTTGGTGTCACCGTGCGCAAAGCCAAGCTCGATTGCCTTCTTCCTTACGTCCCCTGTGCCCTTTGCCGAGCTGATGATGGCGACGCCAAACTCGTTGCGGAAGCATTCCAGTATTTCGTCCTTGGTTGGAGCCTTGCCGCTGAACCTGATAAACATCTGGTGCAGGTGCATCATCCTTGATGGGACCTTGAAGGCGTCAACGTAGAGGTTTGCGTTTGAAATAAAGTCCTTGACGTCGTCCTGGTGATGCGGATTCCTGTCCCATTCTATTGAATCCTTGACTGCCTTACTGTCCTCGAGGTCGGCCCACCTCCTTACGAGCTCGACATCGTAGCGCCTTATCCTGTCGCCAAATTTTTCAATCAGCGGCTGCATCACTCTGCCCATGCCAGAGACGTTGCAACTTCCCTGAATGACATAGGTTCTGCCCGCAGCCTTGGAGTAATTTACGCGCGAGTTGTGAATCATGTCTGCAACAGCCCGATCGCCGTGCCTATCCTCTCCACCCTGAAATATCGCCGGCTTGTTCATCGGCTCGTACAATGACTTCTTGTTGTCATAGCCTCCCCCCTCCTTGGCGGCGTCGATTACAATTTCGCTGTGCTTGACCGCGTCCTTTACAGAGCCGGTCACGCTATACCCCCTTTCCTTGAAGGCGCTGATCACTTCTTCTGGCACGTAGACATTGAAGCGGTTCTCGAGCGCCTCCTTCACCTTGTCGTCTACCGTGTATTTTGCGATGCCGACGAACTGGACTTCCTTGTCCATGGACAGCGCGGTAGCAAGGCGCCGACCTATGTTTCCGTAGCCGTTTATGAACACTCTAACCAAAACCAATCACTTATTGCTGAAATGAGCAAGCTGCAAATAGTATCTATGCATTAAATACGTTATGCACACAATTTTCTGCGTAACTTGCGCCGGCTACACTAGATTTAAATACAGTGCACGCTTAAAAATTGTGGAGAATAATGCAAAGAGGCGGTAATTTTTGGCGCCAGTCAGCTACTTCTAGCTGATTACCTTTACCCTCAAAGGAGGGATTTTGAATGAAAATACTTGTTATAGACAACTATGACTCATTCGTTTACAACATTGCCCAGATACTAGGAGAGCTTGGGGCAGAGCCGATAGTAGTCAGAAACGACCAGATAACCTTGGAAGACATTAAGGCAATGAATCCTGATGGGATAGTGATATCGCCTGGGCCCGGCCATCCAGCCGACCGCAGGTACTTTGGGGTGTGCACCGACGTCATTACAGAGCTTGGACCAAAGACGCCAATACTTGGCGTCTGCCTAGGACATCAAGGAATAGTCCATGCCTTTGGAGGCAAAGTGATAAACGCTAAGAAGGTCAGGCACGGCAAGACAAGCACCATACAATTTACGGCAAAAGACAGGCTCTTTGAGAGTGTTGCAAACCCATTCAAGGCAACGCGCTATCACTCGCTTGTTGCCGACCAGAACGAGATCCCTGGATGTCTCGAAGTCACTGCAAGAGCGCTTGATGACGGCGAGATAATGGGAATAAGGCACAAGAAATACCCTATTGAAGGCGTCCAGTTCCACCCAGAATCGGTTCTTACAAACGAAGGGCGCAGGATCCTTTCCAATTTTCTTTCAATGGTGAAAAAATGAGCGCACCGGCGGACTTGCGGCCTGCAATAAGAAAGCTGGCCGCAAGAACAAACCTGTCGAACGTCGAAATTTCCCAGGCACTCGATGCAATCCTCTGCGGTTCCGTTTCTGACTCGGCGATAGCGGCCTTTCTCGTAGCCCTTGCAATGAAGGGCGAAAGCGCGGGCGAGATAATGTCCATCCTCAATTCGATCAAAAGGCACGCGACAACGATAACCCCGAACGTGCAGGGTCCGCTGGTAGACACATGCGGCACTGGCGGCGACTCTATACGATCGTTTAATATCAGCACCGCTGCTGCAGTGGTGGCATCTGCAGCAGGCGCGCAGGTGGCCAAGCACGGCAACAGGTCAGTATCGGGGGTTTGCGGGAGTGCGGACTTTTTGGAGCATATTGGTCTTGACCTGAACACTCCGCCATCAAAAGTGCAATCGTGCATCGAAAGAATCGGCATCGGTTTTCTGTTTGCACCCGTCTTTCACCCATCGATGAAGAGCGTCGCAAATGCAAGAAAGGCCATAGGGATAAGGACGGTATTCAACATGGCTGGGCCGCTGAGCAACCCTTGCACCAACCTGGCCGGCCAAGTTATTGGCGTTTTTGAGCCTTCACTCATGGAAACCTTTGCCCAGGTATGTCAGGGCCATGTCAGCGAAGCCATTATAGTCCATGCTGCAGATGGCTTTGACGAGCTCTCAAACACGTGCGAAAACGACATCCTATGGGTGGACAGCAGCAGGCAGCAGACAAAGAGGATACGCTTGCACCCAAGGGTTGTCGGCATGCAGGTAGCAAAGTCTGAGCAGCTGGTTGTAAATTCAAAGGAAGAATCGATCAAGAGCACACTTCAAGCAATATGCGGCAAGGCGCCGAGAGAAAAAGAAGATATTGTCGTGCTCAATGCTTCGGCCGCACTCGCAGTCGGCAAGGTCGCGCGGGACCTGAAGGAAGGCGTGGAAATTGTAAGAGACGCGATAAAAAGCGGAAAGGCGCAGGGGAAGCTGTCGCAATTGATCAAGAATTGCGGAGATGTAGAAAAATTAAGAGAGGCAGAGAAAAAGTACCTCTAGCCTCACTCGTCAGAGTCTTTTTCCTTTATTGCCGATTTCTTTTTTGGCGTTTCCTGCTCAGTGTCGTCGATGCCCTTTTCGTTCACTGTGAACCTGACGTCGTCGTACGGGTGGTACGGCGAGTCGATTATCTTGGCAATCCTGTCAGTGCCAGCCTTGCGCAGGTATATCCTATATGTCGACGCGTGCCCTATCACGTTGCCGCCTGCAGGCTTGGTCGGGTCGCCAAAGAATGTGTCCGGCGTGGACTGCACTTGGTTCGTGACCACTATTGCGACATTATAGATCTCTGATATCCTTACCAGCTTGTGCATGATGCTATTGAGGCGCTGCTGTCTATCGGCAAGCGTCCCCCTACCAGCAAATTCCGCTCGATGAAGCGAAATGATGCTGTCGATTATTATCATCTTGGCCTTAAAGTCGTCGATGTACTTGCCCATTGACTTGACTATCAGCTCAAGATGGCTGCTGTTGTACGCCTTGCATATTGCTATCTTCTTCAGCATCTCTTCAGGGTTTAGCCCCCTTGCCCTTGCTATCTGGTCAACCCTTTCAGGCCTGAACGTCCCTTCAGTATCGATCAGTATTACCCCTCCGCCAAGCCCGCCTTCTTCGACCGGCAATTGGGCTGTAACACACAAAGTGTGACATATCTGGGACTTGCCACTGCCAAATTCGCCGTAGAATTCGGTTATGGCCTGTGTCTCTATCCCGCCGAGCAACAGCTCATCGAGTGCCTTGGCTCCGGTGCTGCAGCGAAGCAGGGACTTTCTCTTCTCAAGCTCTACGTCCGCGGTTGTGAACTCGTTGTCCAGTATCCCGCTTTCCCTAAGCAACTTTTGCGCTGCCATGATAAAGGTGGCAGCGGTCTCTTTCGAGCCGCCCAAGTCCGTGGCAAGCTCTTCTGGCACTGTGCTGGCCAGCTCCATGACGGAACTTATTCCGGCCTCCTTCATCTTGCGGGCAGTGGTCGGCCCTATTCCTTCAATGTCTTCTATCTCCAGTTCAACCACATTTTTCGAAGAATCTGTCATTGCTTCATATCTTTTTGAAGGAAGTATATAATGAATAGTGCACTGGTGGGAGAGGGGGGTTTATCCCCGGAACCAACAAATGATGATTGAACATGCGTCAAAATTTGAAATATAAAAAAGGTGCCTAGGATGCCCCTAGACCCCGTAGTTACTTTCTCTTCTTGCTCTTCGCCTTCTTCTTTGTGGCAGCCTTGGCCTTTGCTTTGGCCTTGCCGCCTCCTCCACCGCCAATCTTGAACATCTTGGTCCCGCAGACCGAGCATGTTCCGGTCAGCGCGTTCCGTCCATTCTTCATGGTTACCGCTCTTTCTCCCTTCATTTCCCTCTTCGCTTTACATTTTACACAATATGCTTCTGTTGCCAACAGGCGTAGGTCTTGCACGCTTGAATATAAGAATAGCTCTGCAGGCCCCATTTTACCACGTTTGAGCACAAAATAAGCCCAAACTTGGGAAAAATCAGGCTTTGAAATGAAAAATTCTGCTACCACACAGAAAAATTGGACCAATTCCAAAGGCAAATTCAGCGAAAAGCTTTTGCCCCACCGCAACTTGCTTGCTGAATTCGTTTTCGCTCCATGCACAGCGATAGCCAGAAATCGGCATTCGAGACGAGAGAAAATTAGGCTCATAAATGCGCTTTTCGCACCAGCCGTGGTTAGGTACTGCGAATTGCTCACGTGCACAGACACGTTAGCCGTAAGGCATCGAATTGGTATATTTTTATATCATTTTCATTTTAACCGTATATTGGGTTGGCTGCAGCAGAAACTGGGTCTAAGGACTTGGAATCTCGTGGATGGAACGACTTAATCGCGATGAAGCGCAAACTTTCAGGAGAGCTAAAAGAAATTACAGACAAGATCGTTGACGTTGACAGAAATCAATTCTACTTGATAACCAGCAGCATCAAGGAGCAGAGAACCATGCTTGACGCACATGCCAAGAGGCTGAAGCAAGTACGGGCGGAGGTGGAAAAACGCAACGCAGAGTTGCTTGGAATCAGCGAGAA
>Ga0126313_10000771_pt1 | contig 15817 bp, 19 predicted proteins | sample Plot105A_FD_89954 | JGI IMG/M metagenome (GOLD analysis project Ga0126313, IMG submission 89954) | Serpentine soil microbial communities from UC McLaughlin Reserve, CA, USA - Plot105A | ecosystem: Environmental > Terrestrial > Soil > Grasslands | place: USA: UC McLaughlin Reserve, Lake County...
AGGCCGCTTCGAGCCGCCACTCCTCCGTCTCTCCCGAGCGTCGCACGAGGTAGTCGCCGACCGTCTCTCCGCGCGTGCGAACCTCTTGCGGCAGGTAGCCGACCGTGAGCGTGCCGGGCGTGCTCCCGACGCGGCCCGAGTCGGGCTCCTCGATCCCAGCGAGGATCCGCAGCAGCGTCGACTTGCCGATTCCGTTCGCCCCGACGACGCCGATGCGCGCACCCGGCGTGACGGTCAGCGAGACGTCGACTAGGACGGGCGTCGAGCCGTGCGACTTGGAGATGTTCGAAGCGACGAGCGTGGACATGCGCACTCCCGAGCGAGAAAGGACGACGAACGGGTTCGGCTCGGTCAGTCGCGCATAGAGGGCGCCGGAGCGCCGCGCAGCACTCTACAGACGGTCCCGCAGCTCCGCGAGCGCGCTCCAGCGCGGGTCGCCCGCCGCCTCCTCGTGGACGTGCGGCTCGACGTTGAGATCCCGCCCGCAAACGGGGCAGAGGCCCGCGCAGTCGGGCTTGCAGAGGATCTTGTCCGGGAGCGCCAGGGCGAGGGCGTCGCGTGCCCACGCGGAGAGGTCGAGCCGGTCGTCGACGACGTACGGCGTCCGCAGCTCCTCCGACTCGCCCGGGTTCGTCGCCTGGTACTCGCGCGCGGAGATCGGGATGTCGATCACCGCATCCGCGAGGCAGCGATAGCAGGGCCCGTGGATGCGGGCGCGGAACGACAGCGCGAACACGCTCCCGGTACTCGCGCGGGTGATGATCAGGTCTGCAGGGACGGTGCCCGGGACGGGCAGGTACCGCTGCCCACCGAGCTCCAACGAGCCCAGCTCGACGTCGTTCGTGTCGCGGTACTCCTCGCCGGAACGCAGCCTGATCTGACGCAGGCTCAGCGTTGTCACAACACGAGAGTAGCGACTAGCGACCGCGTGCGGGGAGCGCCAGAACCGGCCTGCGCGGGCGGCTTTCGGCCACCGGCCGCGCCGAGACGATCAGAGCCACGGCGACGACGATCGCGGCTCCCCCGATCAGAATCGAAGGCGTGATCGGCTCCCCGAGCCAGAGCGACCCGAGCAGCACGGCGACGACGGGGTTGACGTACGCATACGTGCCCACCAGGTGGGTCGGCGCGACCTTCAGCAGCCAGATGTACGCGCTGAAGCCTACGAGGGAGCCGAGAGTGATCAGGTACACCAGCGCGAGCCAGGAGCTCGTCGAGGCAGCACCGAGGTCGAGCTGTCCGAGCTCGCCGGTGCCCACGCCGACGATCGCCAGGAGCAGAGCCCCGGCGAGCATCTGCATCGATGCGCCCTGGAGCGCGTTCGACGGCGCAGGCGCCTTACGTGCGTAGAGCGAGCCGGCCGCCCACGCGAGCGACCCGAGCAGCACGACGATGAGACCGACGAGGCTGCCGTCGCCGCTCGGCCGCGCGAGGAACGCGATCCCGCCGAAGCCGAGCACGAGCCCGGCGATCGCCGCCGGCGCAAGCCGCTGGCCGTATACGACTCGGTCGAGCACGGCCATCCACAGCGGCACCGACCCGACGATCAGCGCGACGACACCGGTGTCGACGTGCTGGACGGCGTACGCGACGCCCCCGTTCCCGAGCAGCAGGAGCGCGCCGCCGACGGCGAGCGCGGAGCGCCAGTGCACGAGGCGCGGGCGCTCCGCGCGGCGGGAGGAGAGGAGATAGAGGACAACGCCGGCGACGAGGAAGCGGACGGCAAGCATCAGAAACGAGGGCAGGGTCTCGACGGCGAGATCGATCGCCAAATACGTCGAGCCCCACAGAACGTAGACGGCCGCCAGGGCCGCCCACACCCCGGCGGCGGGAGCGTGCGAGCCGGTCACCTAGCCGCTAGTGAGGGCGGGCGTGCGGGAACCACCCGCGCCGGTCGCGGTCGTCGTAGTCCGAACGGGCAACTGCGAGCGACAACAGCGGCACGGCGACGAGCAGTGCAAAGCTGATGATGATCGCGTCCATGCTCTAACCTTGCCTTCGTTTTTCTATTAGCGCAAATCCAGCTATAGTTATTAACGATTATGAGCGCTAATGGATTCCTCGACATCGAGCTGCGCCACCTCGCTGCGCTCCAAGCCGTTTCCGAGGAGGGATCGTTCGGCCGCGCGGCGACCCGGCTCGGGTATACACAGTCGGCGATCAGCCAGCAGATCGCGACGCTGGAGCGGATTGTCGACACACGCCTCGTCGAGCGGCCGGGCGGGCCCCGCCGTGTCTATCTGACCGAGGCCGGACGGCTGCTGCTTCGCCACGCCGACGGCATCGTCGCCCGCCTGCACGCCGCCGAGGCCGACCTCGCCACCCTCGCCCGGGGAGACGCGGGCCCGCTGCGCATCGGGACCTACCAGAGCGTCGGCAACAAGATCCTCCCCGCGCTCCTGCGCCGCTTCTCGAAGCAGCTGCCCGAGATCCAGATCGAGCTGCGCGAGTCGCACGTTCCGGACGAGCTCCTCGTAGCGGTCGAACGCGGCGAGCTCGACCTCGCCTTCACGATGCTGCCTCCGGTCGACGGGCCGTTCGCGGTACTCGAGCTGATGCGCGACCCGTACGTGCTCCTCGTTGCCGCCAACTCGCCGCTCGCCGCAAAGCGACAGGTCTCTCTGCGCGAGATCGGCGAGCAGCCGCTCGTGTCCAACCGCTTCTGCCGCTCGGTCGAGCAGGTCCACGAGCATCTCCGGTCGCGCGGCATCCAGCCGCAGGTGATCTTCCGCTCCGACGACAACGGCACCGTCCAGGGCGTCGTCGCCGCCGGCCTCGGAGTGGCGCTCGTACCGCGGCTGACGGTGGACGAGAGCGATCCGTCCGTCGCCGTCATCGATCTCGGCGCGCGCGTGCCCGACCGGATCATCGGCATCGCCTGGCACCGCGACCGCTTCCGCACGGAAGCAGCGCAGGCGTTCGTCGACGAGGCGCAGCGGCTCTGCGCCGAGCTAGCGACCGAAAAGCCCCGCGCCGCCTAGTAGACCGGCTGCTCGTCCTCGACGGGCTCGACCGGCCCGACGCCGGCGACGACCGTCTCCTGCGAGCGCTCGTGCAGGCGCTCCCGTCCGCGCTTGACTGCACCGAGGAACTTGTCGAGGTTGACCTCGAGCGTCGAGAGGATGCTGTCCGCCCAATCCTCCATCTCCAGCCTCGTCTCCCTGGCGGAGCGGCGAGCGTCGTCGATGATCTCCTGGGCCTGGCGCTCCGCGAGCTTGACGATCTCGGTCTGCGACGCTTCGCGGACGGCCTGCTCACGGGCCTCGCCCAGAATCCGGTCGCATTCCCGCTTCGCCTCGGCGAGCATCTCCTGCCGCTCCTTGACGATCCAGCGAGCCTGCTTGATCTCCTCCGGGATCGTCGCGCGCATCTGATCGAGGATCTCGTAGATCTCCTCGCGGTCGATCCGCACCTGGTCGGTAAGGGGCACGGCCTTCGCGTTGTGCACGAGGTCGTCGAGCTTGTCGATGAGAACTAGGACGTCCATGCGATTGAGTGTACTGAGAGAATCGGCTATTCAGATGGGCTGACCGGCGCTCCGGGCTTGCCGTCGGGGAACATCTCTGCGAAGCGCTTCGCGACGGCCTCGGGCACGAGCTCGCTCACGTCGCCCCCGTAGGCCGCGATCTCCTTGACCCCGCTCGACGAGACGAAGCTGACCTGCGGGCTCGCCATCACGTACACCGTCTCGATGTCGGGCGCTAGCGTCCGGTTGAGCTGGTTCATCTGCAGCTCCCAGTCGAAGTCCGAGATCACACGGAGGCCCTTCACGATCGCCTTGGCGTCCCACTTCCGCGCGAACTCGACGACGAGCTCCTTGAAGACGTCGACCTCGACGTTGTCGATCCCCGCCAGCGCCTCGCGCAGGAACTCGACGCGCTCGTCGACGCCGAACATCGGCTGCTTGTGATGCGGCTGCCCGACGACGCCGACCACGACGCGGTCGAAGATCCCGGCGGCGCGCCCGATCACGTCAACGTGTCCGTTCGTAACGGGGTCATACGAGCCCGGACAAATCGCCGTGATCACGCAGGCCGCTCGAAGAGCGTGAGGCGAGCCGAGCCGTAACGGCGGCTCGTGCGCATCGCCAGCGGCAGCTCGGGCTCCTCACGAGACGACGTTTCGACCACGAGCAGGCCGTCCTCGGCGAGGACTTCGGGGAGGTAGGGCGCGAGCCGCGCTTGCAGGTCGGAATACATAGCGTAGGGCGGATCGAGCAGCACGAGATCGTAACGCCTGCCCGAAGAGGCTTCCTGCGCCAGAGCGGTCAGCGCGTCCCGGCAGACGATCTGCGCACCCTCGAGCTTCAGCTTGACCAGGTTGCGCTGGATCGTCGTGCACGCCTCGCGGTCGGCCTCGACGAAGACGGCGTTCGTGGCTCCGCGCGAGAGCGCCTCGAGGCCCATGGCACCGGACCCGGCATAGAGGTCGAGCACCGCGGCGTCATCCACAGGTCCGATCAAGTTGAAGGCCGCCTCGCGCACGCGGTCGCCCGTCGGCCGCGTATCGGCGTGCTTGGGCGCGTAGATGGTCGCGCCCTTCCTGGAGCCGGCGATGATCCGCAGAGTGGCGTGAGCCTAAACGCGGCTAAACGCGGCCGCGCAGCGCGAGCACGTTCGCGACGAAGTGCCGCGTCTCCGGCCCCAGGCCGTGCTTCCGCACCGCCGCGGGACCGCGGTAGTAGGCGCCGAGTGCAAGCCGCAAATCGCCGCGGAACTCGCCGAGGAGGTGCCGTAGGTACGCGACACCGATCCGGACGTTGCCGTCCGCGGTCTCCGGGACGGGCGCGCCGATGACGAAGCGCTCGGTGAAGAACCGCGTCGCCGGGATGACCTGCATGACTCCGATCGCGCCGATCCGGGAGCGCACGTGGTGCTGAAAGCCGGATTCTTGCCAGGCGAGCGCGCGAACGAGGTCGGAGTTGACGCCGTAGTAGCCCGCCCAGCGGTTCAGCGAGGCGACGACGGTTCCATGATGACCGTGCGGGACCGATTGCCGGACGCTCGGAAGCGACAAGCGCGTGCCGACGAGCAGGAACTGCCGCGGGTCGAGCCCGTTCCGCCGCGCCAGCGCCGCGACCGTCGTGCCCGCGCGCGCCGCGATTCCAGTCAGCGTCTCTCCCGGGCGGACGACATGGCGGCGGCCGGAAACCTTGACCGTGTCGTGAGCCCTGTGCACGCGCGCCTTCGCGACGCGGCCGGTCAAGAGCGCCGCTCTCGTCCGCCGGCCGACGATCCCGTCCGCGGGCAGCCGCATCCGGCGCTGGAACTTGCGCACGAGACGGTGCGTGCCGTCGCCGAAGTTGCTGTTCATCGACTTCGGTGGGAAGCCGCGCTTGGCGAGCAGGAACTGGAGCACGGAGACGTCGAAGCCGACCATCCCCCGCTTCAAGATCCGCGAGCCGAAGAGATGGCCGCCGAACTTTCCGAACGCAACGCGAGTGCGCTTGCCGACGACGCCGTCCGGCTTCAGCCCCTTGTCCTTCTGGAACTTCCTGATCGCGCCCTTGGTCATCGGCCCGGAGATACCGTCGATCGAGCCCTTGTAGTACCCGTGGCGGTAGAGAGCGATCTGGACGCCGGGCACCTGCACCTTGCCGATCGCGAGGGCGTCGCCGCTGAAGACTGCGGCGAGCGCTACGGCGACGAGCAGTGTGGAGATCCTGGCCACGGGTCCAACCAGTACGCGACCCGAGCCCGCTCTCCTTCCGCCGCTAGCGCCGAATTGCGCGCACGGCTGCCCACGTCCCGGCGACGAGGCCGATCATCACGGCGGTCGCCGATCCCTGCGACCGCCCACATGAGCACGACGAGCCGCAGGCTACGGCGCGTCCACGCCGCGAAAGCGCCCGCGACGATCGGCCCGAGCAGCGCCAGCGGAATGAAGAGCGGATCGATCCAGAAGAGCGCGCTACCCGCGGATCACGAGAGAGCCGTGCGCCCCTCAGGCGGCCGGCTCGCGGTCCGCGAAAAAGCGCTCGACCTCGTCGTCCAACGGGCTCGCCTCGGCGACGAGGTCGCCGGCCGCCTCGCGCGCGCGTTCGATCAGGTCGCGGTCCGCGCGCAGGCGCGTGAAGCGCAGGTCCGATAGGCCGGCCTGGCGCGTGCCGAGCAGCTGGCCCTCGCCGCGGATGTCGAGGTCGACCTCGGCGAGCTCGAAGCCGTCGGTCGTCCGCACCATCGCCTCGAGGCGCTCGCGTGCGGAGTCGGTCAGCTCCTCGCCCGGGCGGGACACCAGCAGGCAGTACGACTGCTCGGCGCCCCTCCCCACACGGCCCCGCAGCTGGTGTAGCTGGGCGAGGCCGAAACGATCGGCCTCCTGGACGATCATGATCGTCGCGTTCGGGACGTCGACGCCGACCTCGATCACGGTCGTCGCGACCAGGACGTCCAGCTCGCGCATCTTGAACTGCGCCATCAGCTCGCGGCGCTCGGCCGGCCGGAGGCGGCCGTGCAGCAGGCCGACCCGGTACCCGCGGAGCTCGCCGTTCCGAAGCCGCTCGGCCTCCCGCTCGGCCGCCCGCGCGAGGGTGGTCTCGGATTCCTCGATCAGCGGACAGACGACGTAGGCCTGGCGACCGTCGTCGAGGTGCTTCCGGAGCCGCTTGTACGCCTCGCCCGAGCGTTCCTCCATGACCCACGCCGTGACGATCGGCTTCAGGTTGGCCGGCGGCTTGGCGATCTCGCTCACGGCCAGGTCGCCGTAGACCGTCAGAGCGAGCGTGCGCGGGATCGGCGTGGCGGTCATGTGTAGGACGTGCGGCGAGCGTCCACCGGTGATCGCCCGACGCTGCTCGACGCCGAATCGGTGCTGCTCGTCCACGACCGCGACGGCTAGGTCGGACAGGTCGACGTCCTCCTGGATCAACGCGTGCGTGCCGACGAGGATCCGCGCCTGGAGCGCGGTCGACCGCTCCCGCGCCGGCACGGAGCTCGTCAGCAGCCCGACCGCGACCAGGAGCTCTCTGCACAGCGGCTCGATCGTGAGGAAGTGCTGCTCCGCCAGAGTCTCGGTCGGAGCCATCAGCGCCCCGCGGAAGCCCGCCTCGGCAGCGCGCAGGAGCGCGTACAGAGCGACGACGGTCTTCCCCGACCCGACGTCGCCCTGCAGGAGCCGCTCCATCGGCTTGGCCTTCGCGAGGTCGGCGTCGATCTCCGCGATCGCGCGCTCCTGGTCGTCGGTGAGCCTGAACGGCAGCAGCGTTCGGTAGCGCGCCACGAGCTCGCCCGCCTCGCCGAGCGCGGGCGCGGTCTCCGTCTCCCGGCCGGCTCGTCGCCGAGCGAGGCCGAGCTGGAAGACGAGCAGCTCGTCGAACGCGAGCCGGCGCCGGCCCGTCTCCGCTTCCTCGAGGCCGCCCGGCTGGTGCAGCGCGCGCAGCGCATCGGAGCGCGACGGCAGCCGCTTGTCCACGCGGAGCGCCGCAGGAAGCGGATCCCACTGCTCACCTGCGAGATCGAGCGCCGCCGCGACGAGCTCCCGGATTCGCTTCGGCGTCAGATCCTCGGTCGCCGGGTAGACGGCAGCGAAGTCCGCCGTCGCGCCACCGCCGTCCAGGTCGTAGGACTTGACGGTGAAGCCGTAGCGCCCGAGCGAGCCGCGCAGGCGGACGCGCGTTCCCGGCCGGAGCTTCTCCGCGAGCCACGCCTGGTTGAACCAGGTCGCCTTGACCTCGCCCGTGTGGTCGGAGACCCGCGCCTCCACGAGCGCGAGCCGCCGCCTGGGGCGGCGGACGTTGACGGTGCGAACCTCACCGGCAATCGCGACCTCCTGGTCGGCGAGCACGTCCGCGATCGCCCGCTCCGGGACCGGTTCCTCGTAGCGGTGCGGCCGATGCTCGAGCAGGTCGCGAATCGTCCGCAGTCCGATCCGGCCGAGCTTCTTCGCGAGTGACGGCCCCACGCGGGGCAGCGTCTCCACACCGAGGTCGAGCAGCTCGGGACGCGGCGCCGCACGCGGGCGCGGCCACTTCGACGGCGCCGACTCGCCCGCGAAGCCCAGAGGCCCTACGACGCTGCGACCTCGCCTTCGGCTTGCGGCTCTTCCTCGGGCAGGAACTCGACGTCGAGTTGCTCGATGCGGGCGCCGTCGACCTCCACGACCCGGAAGCGCAGGCCGTTCCACTGCACCTCGTCGTTCTGCTCGGGGGCGCGGCCCAACGCGCCGAAGACGAACCCGGCGAGCGTGTGGTAGTCCTCCTGCGGCAGCTCGGTCTTGAACTGCTCGTTGAAGTCGTCGATCGGGTACGTGCCGTCGACGCGGACCGTGTGCTCGTCGATTCGCTGCAGCGATTCGTCGGGGAGGTCGTACTCGTCCTCGATCTCGCCGACGATCTCCTCCAGCAGGTCCTCGAGCGTCACGATCCCTTCCGTCGCGCCGTACTCGTCGACGACGATCGCCATGTGCTGGTTCACCTTGCGGAACTCGGCGAGCAGCGCGGCGAGATCCTTCGTCTCGGGGACGAAGAACGGGGGCCGCAGGAGCTCCTCGATCCGGACATTGTCGATTCCGCGGTCGTAGAGCGCTTTGAAGAGGTCACGCACATGCAGGATGCCGACAATCTCGTCCACCGACGTGCGGTAGGCGGGATAACGCGTGAACGGCGAGTCGACGATCGCGTCTAGGCATTCCTGCGCGGGTAGGTCGACCGAGATCATCACGACCTCGGGACGCGGCACCATCACCTCGTGCGCCTCCTTGTCGGCGAAGTCGAACGCCTTGTAGATGAGCTCCTGCTCGACGGGCTCGACGACCCCGGTCGCTCCGGCCGCCGCGACGATCATGCGGATGTCTTCTTCGGTGTGGGCAACCACCCCGGCCGGCGCCGGCTCGATTCCGAATAGGCCGGTGAACGCGTTCGCCGATTCCTGGAGAAACCACACCAGCGGGTAAGTAGCGACGAAGACGGCCTCGACGGGAAGGGCCACCCAAAGCGCGGTCGACTCGTTCTTGGTGAGTGCGATCGCCTTCGGCACAAGCTCGCCGAGCGTCACGTGGAGATAGGTCACGATCGCGAAGGCGATTACGAATGAGGCGGTCGTGGCGAGCACCGGATCGAGGAAGTGCTCGACGAGCGGCTCGCCGATCGCGCCGAGAGCGATCGAGAACGCGGTGATCCCGAGCTGCACCGTGCCGATGAAACGCACGGGGCTGTCCATGATCCGCAGCGCGATCCGGGCTCGGAGGCTGCCCGCGTCGGCTAGCTCGCGCAGGCGAGTCCGACGCGCAGTGACCAGCGCATACTCGGCCGCGACGAAGAACGCATTCCCGAGCACGAGCACGAGAACAGCGATGATGCGGAGGAATTCGCTCATGCCCCGCTCTCCGGGGCGCGGGGACTAGGCGGAAGGTCGTCGTCCAACGTCCCACTGAGTATAGGCAACGGTTCGGTGAGGTCCTCCGTCGTACGAACGTACGTTCTATAGAATGGGCTGGGACGTGAAGGACGTCGAGTACCGCGAGGAGCCGTGCAGGAGCGCGCTCAACCGGGTGCGAGGGATGCCGTTCGGGTGGTCGCTCAACCCGTACATGGGCTGCGCGCACCAGTGCACGTTCTGCTACGTCAGGGCGTTCGAGCGGCGGGCCGACCGGCCCTCCGACTCGCGCTACGGCCGCTCGATCCGCGTCAAGGTCAACGTCGCGGAAGTGCTTCGCGCCGAGCTGGCACGGCCGTCCTGGCGCGGCGAGGGAGTCGCGCTGGGCGCCGCGACCGATCCCTACCAGCCCGCTGAAGGCCGCTATCGCCTGACGCGAGCCTGCATCGAGACCTTCGCCGCCGCCTCGAACCCGTTCTCGCTGATCACGCGCGGCCCGATGATCGTCCGCGACGTCGACGTGCTCGCCGAGGCGTCGCGCCACGCCGAGGTCTCGGTCATGTTCTCCGTGCCGACGCTCGACCCTGACGTCTGGCGCACGACCGAGCCGGGAACCGCGCCGCCGCGACAGCGCCTGCGCGCGCTGAGCCGCCTCGTGGACGCGGGAGTCAACGCGGGCGTCGGCATGGCGCCGATCCTGCCGGGCCTGTCCGACCGGCCCGAGCAGCTCGAGGAGGTCGTGAAAGCGGCCCGCGAGGCCGGCGCGACGAGCATCTGGGCGAACCTGCTGTATCTCCGCCCGGGAACGCGCGAGCACTTCCTCGAGGCCCTTGCGCACGACTGGCCCGAGGAGCTCGAGCGCTACGAGTCCCTGTACGACCGCCGTGCCTACCTGAAGAACGAGCAGACCAAGCCGGTCAAGGACCTCGTGAGCGAGCTTCGCCGCAACCACGGCATCGCCGATCGCCGTCACGTCCGCATCGAACCGGCGCCGCGCGAAGAGCAGCTGGCTCTCGGGGTTTGATCATCGACATCGGGCGCGGCCGCGCCGCGTTCGGCTACCGGCGGCCGACGACGAGGTTGACCCTTCCCGCCCGGTGGAGCACCCGGCCGGGCCGCGGGCTCTGCGCGATCACCCGGCCTCCCCGCTTCGAGTGCGCGCGGCGGACGCGACCCACCGAGCAGTTGGATCGGCGGATTCGGGCGCGCGCGGCAGCGAGGCGCAGGCCGACCACCTTCGGAACCCGACAGCGCCGCGCACGAGGGGCAACCGGGCTCCGAGGCGGGGATGCGACCGGGGGCGGAGGTGGTGGCGGGGGCATCGGTGGCGGCGGCGGTGGCGGCGGCGGAGGTCGGACCGCCGAGATGAGGATCCCGCCGGGATCGAGCACGGTCCCGGCCGGGGTCAGTCGGGCCCCGTAGATGTCGGTGTCGGGGTTCAGGCGCCAGTCGGCCCACGCAACGAGGTAGTTCGCACCGTCGAAGGCGAGTGCGGGAAACTCCTGGTAGCCGGGAGCGGTCGAGATCGCGATCCCGCCCGGGTCGAAGACCGTCCCGGCCGGGCTCACGCGTGCACCGTAGATGTCCCTGCCGATCCCGTTCGGTTCAGAGCGGTTGTCGTTCCAGGCGACGACGGAGTTCGTGCCGTCGAAGGCAACCGTCGGGAAAGCGGGTTCGCGATTGGCGCCGGTGGAGATCGGGATGCCGCCCGGGTCGAGCACGGAACCGGCAGTGCTCACCCGGGCGCCGTAGACGTCGCAGCAGCGCGTGCGGAAGTCCGCCCACGCGACGAGGTAGTTCGCGCCGTCGAAGACGAGCGCCGGCGAAAGTTGAAGGTTGGCGGCGGCGGAGATCGGGATCCCCGCGGGGTCCAGGACGGCTCCGGCGGGGTTGACGCGCGCGCCATAGAGATTCCCCGAGCCGAAATCCCCCCAAGCGACGAGGTAGTTCGTCCCGCCGAACGCAACAGCCGGCCCGTCCTCGGAACCCGGTCCCGTCGCGATCGGGATCCCACCGGCGTCCAGCACGACGCCCGCGGGGCTGACGCGAGCGCCGTAGATGTCGGACGAGCCCGCGACGTCCTTCCGCCAGACGACGAGGTAGTTCGAGCCGTCGAAGGCGAGCGCGGGCCGAACGATGCAGGGGCCGCAGCCGCTTCGGGCGAAGGAGATCGCGATCCCGTCCGGATCGAGGACTGTCCCGTCCGGGCTCACGCGCCCGCCGAAGATGTCGAAGCCACTGCCCGTGCCCGAGCGGTCGTCCATCCAGACGACCAGGTAGTTCGTCCCGTTGAAGGCGAGCGCCGCAAACGTCTGGCGGCCCGCGATACCAGCGGCAGCAGTAGCACCTCGTGACTCGCCCGGAGACGTGACGATGGTCACGAGGGCGAGCAGCACCGCAATCGTACGAACCCGACTCCGTGTCTGTCGCAAAGCCAGCTGCATCGCCGCGCTCCCGGCCGGCCTCCCGACCGGGCACGGTCTATCACTCGCGCGAAGCGAAAACAAGGCCCGCGACGGGCAGCTTTCGCTGACCATCTGATCCCGGCCATACAATCCCAGCCACGTGGCCGAGGACAACGGCGCCGCCGCCGAGCACGAGATCACCTGCCTCATCGTCGACGACCACGAGGTCGTTCGCGAAGGCCTGCGCCTGTCGCTGTCGCGCGCGCCGAACATCCGCGTGATCGGCGAGGCCGCGGACGGCAAGAGCGCGATCGCTCTCGCCGAGCGCCGGCGCCCCGACATCGTGATCATGGACGTGCGCATGCCCGAGATGGACGGGCTGGAGGCGACGAAGGTCCTGGGCGAGCGCAACCCGGACATTCCCGTGCTGATCTTCACGGCGTACAGCGAGCGCAGCCTGCTCTCGCGCGGGCTGGACTCGGGCGCGAAGGGCTACATCCTCAAGGAGGCGCCGCACCACACGCTCCTCCGCGCGATCGAGAAGGTGTCCTCGGGCGAGGTCTACGTCGACCCCGCGCTGATGCCGGCGTTCCTGCCCGGCAAGGGCGACGACATGTTGACCGGGCGCGAGCGCGAGATCCTGCAGCTGCTTGCCGACGGGATGTCGAACGCCGACGTCGCCGCAAAGCTCTTCATCAGCCAGGAGACCGTGAAGAGCCATGTGCGGCACATCCTGACCAAGCTCGAGGCGGACACGCGGACGCACGCCGTCGCGATTGCCCTTCGCGAAGCCATCATCGATTAGCCCGGTCGTGCTGGTGGTCGCGCTGGCCGCGGCCGCGCTGGTCTGCGTGTTCGGGCTCGCCTTCGACTTCGAGGCTGTCGCGCTCGGAGGGCTGGCCGCCTCGATCGTCGCGGCCGGCGCGCTCGGCGTGTACCTCGTCCAGAGCGAGCGGCGCCGGGGAGAGGAGGCGATCGCCGAGGCGAAGGAGCGGGAGGCCGAGCGGGCGCGGATGTCCGACCTCGTCGTGACAGCCGAGCAAGAGGAGCGCCGCCGTCTCGCCCTCTTCCTCCACGACGGGCCGGTCCAGTCGCTCTCGGGGATCGCGCTCATGCTCGACGCAGTCGCAGCGGCCGTCGAGTCGGGGCGCCTGGACGAGGCGCGCAGCGTCCTCCCTCAGGTCCTCCAGCGGCAACGAGACACAATCCGGTCGCTGCGCGACCTCTCGTTCAACCTCGAGCCCGTCGTCCTGAGGGATCAGGGCTTCGGCCCAGCCGTCGCTGCCTTGGCGGAGCAGCTCGGGCTCGCAGAGCAGATCCAGATCACGCTCGACGTCAAGGACGCCGATCAGCTCGCGCAGCGCGCTCAGGTGACGCTCTACCAGATCATCCGCGAGGCGATGCACAACGCACTTCGGCGCAAGCCGTCGAAGATCGACGTGCGCGTGACCCACGTCGACGGAAACGTCGAGACCGTGATCTCCGATAACGGCGCCGGCGAGCGCCGCCGAGCGACCTACGACTCGCTCGCCGAGCGCGCCCGCGCGCTCAACGCGCGGTTGAGCGTCGACTCGAGCGACGACGGCGGGACGTCGGTCCGCGTCCTGCTGCCCGACTACGCCGCGCGGCGTTAGCATCCGCGCCGCGATGCCCGACAGCCACGTCCTCTTCATCTCCAAGCCGAGCGGGTACGAGCTTCGCCAGGGCGACGGCGACCCGCCGCCGGTGGGCGCCACGCTCGAGATCGAGGAGGCGCGCTACTTCGTCTCGAAGATCGGCTCGTCGCCGCTCCCGCAGGACCGACGGCCCTGCGCGTACCTCCAGCGTTACCGCTGATCCAGACGTGTCCGGGTCAGACCTGGACGTGGCTGGTCAGGACAGTGCGTCCTCGGCTGCCGTGAGCCCGAGAACCAGCGCCGACGCGAGCCCGCTCGCGTAGCCGCCCGTCGAGATCCCGCCGGCGTCGGCACCCGCGGCCCACAGGCCCTCGGCGCCCACGACCCGCGCCCGGTTGTCGATCTGCAGGCCGCCGATCGTGTGCGTGATCGCGGCCCGCACGCGCACCGCGACGCCGTCATGCCGCGGCTCGACCGGGGCGCCGAGCTTCCGTGCGTAGCCGACTCGCTGACGGACGTCGCCCAGCCTCGCACCGTCGATCTCGTACCAGGCCACCGCACCCGGCTGCTTTGCAGTCGCCTGGACGACGCGCGTCTCCGACCAGTCGGCGGGCTCGGTCAGGAACTCCTCCCCACGCTCGTTCACGATGCGCGCGCGTGCCGCATAGAGCTGGGCGGCCGGGACGAAGTCGGCCTCGCCGAAGGGTGCATCGGGCATGTTGCGGCCGTAGAACTCGTCCATTCCGGCCGAGAGCGCGCCGCCGCGCTCCAGCCCGTGCCGGAGCCCGTCGCCGGCGCTCCACGGATTCGCGCGGAGCGGTAGCGGCGCAGCCGGCGCGATGTGCTCTTCTACGAGCTCCTCGCTGCCCTGGAATCCACCAGTGGCGAGGATCTGCGGCTCGCTCGTCGTCTCACCCAGGCGCACGTCGCCGGCAGCGCGCAGCAGCGCCTCGGTCAGACCGGCCGGGTCGAAGCGGCGCCCCGTCGTGAGGGGGTTGTCGGTTTCGGCCTGCGTGACCGGCGCGCCGAGCGACTCGAGCCAGTCGAGCGCGTCGTCGAGCCGCTCCCACACGAGCCGTTGCAGCTGCGCGTCGCCCGCGGGGCACTGGCGTGGGAACTCGTCGAACGAGGAGTAGCGCCAGATCACGCAGCTCGACAGCAGCATGGAGCCCCCGGGCCGCGAGCCCTTCTCCCAGACCACGGGCGACCCGCCGAGCTGGCGGGCGCGCGCAGCCGAGACCAGCCCGGCCATGCCCCCGCCGGCGATCGAGAGGGTCAGACGAGCGAGAACGTCGGCTTGTGCTCGACGTACTCGAGCTTGACGTGCTCGGGCAGCCAGACGAAGACGGCGAGCGTGTTGGCCGCGTCGACGAAGTCCGCCACCTCGATCCCGGAGCGCTCTGCCTCGTTCTTGTGCTCCTCGGCCGAGTCGACCAGCACGGCCAGGTGGTTGAGCAGCGGCCGCTCCGGATTCCCCGGATCGCCGGGATGGAGCTCGATATACGCACCGCCGACCTCGACGCGCGGATGTCCGTCGGCGCTCGGCTCGGCCGGGTTGAAGCCGTACCGCTCATACTCGCCGGCGGTCGCCTCGGGATCGGTCGAGAACAGCGCGACGTGATCGAGGTCGTACTCGCTGTCGGTATCCGCCTCGACCAGCCGGACCTCGAGGCCCTCGCCGGCGTCGACGACGGCCGGTCCTTCGTCCAGGCTCGAGACCCGGAGAGCGACGTACTTCAGAGCACCGCGCTCGCGCGGGCCGTCCGCGTCGAACAGCGTCAGCTTCCCTCGCCGAGCGTCGTGTCCGATCAGCGTGAAGCGGTCCGTCCTCTCGATGACGTGCATGTCGTAGGCCTCGAGAAGCCGCTCCGCGACCGCATCCCGGCCGCCCAGCCAGACCGCAACGTGATCAAGCGTGTTCGGGGTCATCCGGCCAGAATAGTCACGAGGCGTCGGTGTACGCGGTCCCAGTGCCGACGGCGGCGCGCCCTCGGCCCCGGCGGAACGCAGGACGGGGACGGCGGCGTCCGTCTTCGTGATGTGCAGGACGCCGCCGCCCGTCTCGTCTACTTCCTGCGGTCGACCGCGCGCTCGAGCTGCTGCTTGTTCATCTTGGAGCGCCCTTCGATGCCCATCGTCTTGGCCTCGTTGTAGAGCTGCTCCTTCGTGCGGCCCTTCTGCCGTCGCGTGCCCGAGCGGAGGCCGCCGCGACGGCCGGACGACATGTCCTTCCTGGACAGCCGCGACGACTCCTTCGCCTCGCCGCTCCGCGCCCGCTCCTTGTTGACCGTGCGGGCCGCGATCTCCTCGGCCTTGTCCTCGGAGCTGCCGCGCTCGCGCAGCCCTTCCTTGATGTGCTCGTACTGACGCTCGCGCTTGGCGTTCCATGCTTCCTGCGGCATCCCAACCTCCTTCGTTCGTACGGTTGGGACCTGCCCAGAAGCAGGAATCTTTATTCCAGGGGAGGGTTCTGGACGTTGTGCTC
>Ga0126313_10000772_pt1 | contig 15816 bp, 16 predicted proteins | sample Plot105A_FD_89954 | JGI IMG/M metagenome (GOLD analysis project Ga0126313, IMG submission 89954) | Serpentine soil microbial communities from UC McLaughlin Reserve, CA, USA - Plot105A | ecosystem: Environmental > Terrestrial > Soil > Grasslands | place: USA: UC McLaughlin Reserve, Lake County...
TACCTACTCGTTTTTCTGAGTCGAGGATAATGCGCAACTTTTCTAGAACTTCATTAGGAGTTCCATTTAATACTGTGGCGTTGTCCACAGACAACCTTACCCGACCGTACTTGTCAAATACAAGAACAGGTCGCTTTTTTGATCTCAAAAATAACTTCTTCTTATTAATTTCACAAGCAAACACATGATAATTCTCCATATCAAATATGCGGTTCACTCCTTCTGACATCCCGAACAGTTCACAAGCCAAAATCCTTGCTTCCTCTTCGTTTATTTCTCTGCTTTTTGAAGAGCCAATGTCTAAACTAATATTTCCTGAGGCTGTTGCTCTCAATAGTGAGCGCTCGGAAATATAACTAGATTGTAGACTAAGTGATTCCGGATGTGCCCCACGCTCAAGAGCGGCCTCCTTTACCTCGTGCACTAAAGAGGAAATATCATCTGCAGAAGGATTATCTATGGTCTTTTCCCTTTCTTCATACACAAGTGCTGCGGCAACTCCAATACAGGATATTATTTCAGCATAGTCAGGGATTTTGTATTGCAATTTAAGTTTTTCAGCAAGATATGGCACAAGAACTGCTGCGCCTCCACCCCCACCTATCATAACAATTTGATCCCTCCTTAGTCCGTATTCTTTTATCATAGGTTCCATTAATTCTTGAACTTTCTTGGAAGATTTATCCAGTATTATTCTCGCTGTCTCTTCTGGTGAACAATCGATTCTCCTCCCAAGAATAGACATAGCCAAACGTGCTGCTACAGTATTACCATGAGCATAATCTGAAATAGGTACTACTCCTATGGCATTAGCGGCACAAGTGTTTGTAATTGCAAACCTTTTTCCTCCACTCACTTCTATTGCAACGTAGTCCATAGGATCTCCATCCTTAGGTGCAAAGGTGATTATTTGTCCACCCTCAAGGTCGGATGGATCAGCAAAGCATGAATAGGGTAGACCTGATATGTGTGCAGATCTGGGACCAATATCTGTTATTTTCTTACCCGACCACCTGATAAGAGATCCTCCTGCGACACCAGCAACCCGAACGTCAAGAGAACGTATGCAAGTTGGATGCTGCATTATAGTTACATACCGCATCTCTGGCTTTCCGTCTTTGATAATACAAATATTCGTCGATGTACCTCCCACTTCCACAAAAATTCCGTTCAAAACCCGCAAATGAAGAAGGGCCCCAGCCACGCTAGCGGCGGGCCCGGAAAGAACAGTAAAAATAGGTTTCTTTTTAAATGTTCTGACATCAATGGTTCCCCCATCGCCTTTCATGATCATTATTGGCGAGGTTATTTTTTTACTTCTGACCGCCGATTCTACAAATTTTGCAGTATTGATTGCTCTTGGAAGAATTCCTGCATTAATAGCAGCTGTCAGTGTTCTTATTTCCAGACCATAAATACCCGATAACTCGTGACCTGCTGTACTTGGTATTTCCGATTGTTCAACAACGAAAAGCTCATTACTAGGATCATCAACACCATAAGCTTCACTCACAATCAGAACCTCGGCTCCTTCTCTGCGGAGGCGAGATATTGCATCCTTAACGTCCTCGGCATTAATATACTTAGAGGTATCCAAGAATTGGTAACAAGTATTGAGGTATTTGTTGGGAGCTAATGGAACGTTGCCAATATTTGTGCGCTTAATTATGCTATTCTTTTCCAATCCCACACCCATTCCTATGATTCCGACTTTTGCCGTGTCTCCTTCAAGCAAAGCATTCACTGCTTGAGTTGTACTATGTGAAATCAATTCAATTTCCGAATTCTCTATCTTAGCTTCATCCAAAAGCTTAGATAAAGTCATTAAGATACCATCGGAAACCCCCTGAACTGATGAGTGAGTCGTGGGAACAGTTACACTAGCGAGTATTTTACCTTCGAATACGTCTATAGCTACAGCTTTCGTGAATGTGCCTCCAACATCAATGCCTACTCTTACTCTCCTTGTCATTCCAAAACCGTTAGGTGCGCCTAATCCATAGGCTATTACTCTATTTAAATTGGTTGTACTATAACTTGGAAATTTATTTACTAAAAAGTTAGAAAAATCTCATTCACAGGATGAGTGATCCCCATGTTGCGGATTGTTTTTTCAAATTCTTGTTTTTTATCCGACACGAGAATTTCCAATCTACCATTACCCGTTTTTTTTAGCATCCGGTTTGAGACCAAATACCTTTTTACTAGCTTCGCTACACTCCTAGACGAGTCTAAAAGTTTTACAGACGGTAACAAGGACTCCAAATAGTTCCTAACAAACGGAAGGTGGGTGCTTGCTAGCACCATTACATCAATATTTGTGTCCAAATTTTCATCAAGCAATCTAAGAATTGTGTCATATGTCCTCCTTTCATTACTAATATGAATACCTTCTTCTATCAATTTTATTATCGGAGAGGCATCATACCTTGAAATGAGTATATGTTGTGGCACTTTTCTCCTGATTTCATTGTCGAATTCCTTACTCCTGATAGTGTTGGTAGTACCCATTATTCCAATATGTTTTTTCTTTGTCAGTCTAGATGCTTCTTCTAGGGGTGGCTTGACGCCTATAAGAGGAACATTAGTAATTGAATTTAATTCATTTAGGACCTGAACAGAGGGTGTGGTCGATGCAACTACAATCAGCTTTGGTTTATATTGCTCGAGATAGTTCACTGTGTCGGCTATAACCTGCCGTAACACATTATGTGATTTATTTCCATATGGAAAGTGAGCCTTATCCGCAAAATAGAGTATATTTTCAAATGGTATTTCTTTTCTTAGCTGCCTAACGATTGATAGAGATCCTACACCAGAATCGAAGATAGCCACTGGGTTATACAGCAATCAGTACTATCATGGTTGCTTCCGCTACAAAAATTCTTCTAAAAATATAAGCTAACCATTATATTCTCATAATATATTACTATTTGCAACGATGAACAGATTTAATTTGGCAGCTCCATACAAGACAGATTTATAGGAAGCACCATTTTAAGACAGGACAGAAGGATCTTTTGGAAGGGGTGAAATCTAAGCTCATTTTAAGAGGATTTAAAGAAGAAAACATATTAATGGCAAAACTCGATGAAGCCGGCAGTACTGGAGACTATGTTGCAATGGTTTGGCCTCCTGGTAAACCTCGCGAGATCATCGTTAACCAAATTGTTGAAAATAAACAATCCCGTAATAAGTCATCGGCACCAGGGGCATGGGAAGCTTTACAACAAAATTAACTTTATAGAATCCCGTTAAAATGACTCATCAATAGTATAATCGACCGGTTAATCGACTTCTAACTTTGGTCGAGTGGATGTCTATAAAGCTGTCTACAATGAATTCAAAAGAGGGGGGTATACTTCCTTTTCAATATATAAAACCTATGCGTATGCTTTTTATTATTAATCATCTTCATCCATCACATCATCAGTTGTTGTCGTCTACCTCCCAAAAAAGTATGAATGCAGCTGTTTTTTTGGGACGTAATAAAATTTCTACTAGAAGAGTAATGTTGTCCGATCAGAAGGCAAACGAAAATACTACGCTCCTGCGTGTCAAGGCTTGTGCGGTCTGTGGATATGACGTTAGAGTCTTTAGAAATGGTCATGAGAAGGTTACACCGCCGATTGTTCTAGGGCATGAAATATGTGCTGAAACTAATGACAATTTGAAACTTGCTAATGGAAAAATAATAGCCGCTGGTACAAGAGTAGCTATTTCCCCACTTATTCCTTGTCTTCATTGTGCCTATTGTTCTAATAGCCAGTTCAACCTTTGTAGGGAACTGAGAGAAATTGGATCCAGTGTTAATGGCGGTTTTGCAGAATTTATACAGGTCCCTAACAGGATCTTGCAAGTTGGAGGCATTATACCAGTTCCTGACAGCATAAAAGACGAAGAAGTGTCGCTTCTAGAACCTTTGTCATGTTGTATCAATGGTCTTTCTCGCTTGAATATGCATAGCCTAGGTAAAGACCAGTCTGTCTGTATAATAGGCGACGGCCCTATAGGACTAATCCATTTAAAGCTATTTAACCTAATGAGGGCTAGATGTATTGTCATAGGGAAAATTAAGTCACGTATGAAAGTGGCCAAGGCCCTGGGTGCTGAAGATGTGATTTTTGCTAACGACAACCTGGAATCAACGGCAAAAGACATATTAGACCTCACGAAAGGGGTAGGTGCTAATTTGGTCATAGTAGCGGCAAGTGATCCTAGCGCTTTAGCATTGGCCACAAAAATAACCAGTAAGAACGCGCAAATTAGTCTGTTTGCCGGTATGCCAAAAGGCACCACTTTCACTTTGGACGCAAACAAGCTTCATTATAATCAACTTTCAATAATCGGTAATTTTAGTGCTACACCAAATTCGATATATCAGGCAATCAGACTGGTATCCGAGAATCAGATAGACCTTTCAGAAATCATAAGTCATCACTATTCCTTGTCTGATATCGAGAAAGCGCTTGTAGCCACCGAAAGTTATCATGGTCTTCGACATGTGATCAACAAGTTTTGAGTATTTGGACAATGTACACTAGCTCGCTAGAGTTATGATCGCATCCCCCAATATAGTTGGTACTTTAACTTCTATTGTATATTTAGATAAGCTTTTACAGAACCTAATAGAACATAAAGTCAGCGGCTATGGATGTATGCTTTATATGTTACGCGAAAACCTCAGCCAAACCCTGTTCCGTCTGTGGGCGCCCTGTGTGTGGCTCTTGCATAAAAAACTTTCCATTCTCCCCTAGCGCTTGCATAGAATGTGCTAGTTCTATAAAGACCGGTCTTGCTGGTATGAGAAAAGATGAGGAAATATTCTAGGAAGTAGTAGAGCATAATGTTCTAACTAGGAGGAATGGAGTTTACTTTTTTTTAACCATAGTTAGACTGTTATAATGCTATGATGCTAATTTAGAAGGAAAATAAAATCATGTTGCTTTTCTATAACCATGGGTAAAAGCAGCATCATAAACTTTAGAAAATTCATATTTGTTTGGAGCTAATACGTCTCCTACTATAACTAGCGCAGTTTTAATTATCCCAGCCTGCCTTACCTTTTTCGTGATATTGTCCAAAGTTCCCCTGATTATGGTCTGGTCCTCCCAACTAGCTTTATAAACTACCGCGGCAGGCGTATCTCTAGTATAAGCGCCTCCCTGAAGTAGTTCTTTTATTATATTTTCAATCAAATGGACACTAAGATAAAAGACCAGAGTGCTACGATGTTTTGAAAGCTCAGAAATGCTTTCCCGATCCGGCACCGGTGTTCTTAATTCTGCTCTAGTTACAATCAGGGTTTGTGTAATTCCGGGTAGGGTGAGTTCCAAATTCATCTCAGCAGCCGCTGCGAGCAAGGAGGTAACGCCTGGTATTACCTTGCACTGTAGACCTTCATCCTCTAACTTGTCAATTTGCTCTCTGATAGTACTGAAGATCCCGGGGTCTCCGTCATGCAACCTTATCGAGAGCATGCCACGCTTTGTTGACTCTGACAATATTCGGCTTATTTCCTCTCTGCTAATGAGTGATGCATCATACAGCTGAGCGTCTTGTCTTGCATATTCTAAAATCCTCGGATTAATTAAAGATCCAGAATATACAATAACGTCAGCCTTTTCCATCATATTCCTGGCTTTGAGTGTGATAAGATCCGGGTCACCAGGACCACAACCCACAAAATAGACTATCCTATTATCTTCCATTTTTTCTTTTTGCCACCATGAGTGAGAAGTATTTTTCAGTTGTTTCTTTATTCTGACGAAGTTCCTTCAGATTATTTCGCTTCATTACCTCTTCTCCTGCCGAAACATCTTGAGCAATAGTTATTACCGATTCATCCGAAAAACCGACGTCCCCCAGCATATTGATGACGTCAACGAAATACCTGCCATCCTTTAGGAAAACAAGTGTATCACATGAATTAGCCGTGCGTTTTACCTTGTCAAGGTCATAGCAAGCAGGAATGATACCAAGGGTTTCATCTCCTTCTGCAAGGCTAATCTTGGCCTGAGCCGCAAATGCAAATACCGAGGGTATTCCAGGAATAATTTTAAGGTGAATTTCGGGATATCTTGAAGTGATTTCTCTTTGTATATATATCCATGTACTGTATAACGAGGGGTCGCCGACTGTTAGATAAACTACCTTCTTACCCATTTTTGCAGCTCCCACTATTTGATCAGCGTTCTTTCTCCAATATTGTTTCGTATGTTCTCTGTCCTTAACCATCGGAAAGATTAAGTTTACGGTCTCGACAGCTGCATTCAAGTATTTCTGTACGATTGATAAGGCTATACTAGGCTTGCCTTCACGAGCCGTTGGAGCAAATATTATATCCGCATTTTTCAACAGAGTTGCGGCTCTAACAGTTACAAGATCAGGATCGCCTGGACCACACCCAATGCAAACAACTTCCATTTTTATGACTCAATGTAACAACTATTTAAATCAGAGGGGACAGACGGGAATATGTTATTTAGGGTTTGGTCGCAGATATTATGGTGACAGTATTCCTTGCAAGCATCATCGTACCAGTACTTACTTGCCGGCCCTTCGCAAGAGTTGCCTGTGTGATATCAATGCCACTCAATTTGGAATACCTAAGTGTATCAAGTGCCTTATACATTGTTTCAATCAGGATTGTGTCAATTACTATTCTTCCACCATTGACTAGCCTGTCTATAGCCAAAGTTAGAATTTGACATATATTTCCCCACGAACCTCCAATCATAATTGCATCTACTTTGGGGAGAGTTGGCAAGACATCTTCTGCTCTAGCAAGCATCGTCAACGCCCTTACCCCGAACTTGCTAAGGTTTTTCTTGGTCAGATTTATAGCTTTTTCGTTAAAATCAATAGCATAAACGTTATTACTGTTTGTCTGAAGACAGAGCTCCACCGTAATACTTCCACTTCCACACCCTATGTCGATTGCAGCAAAGCCTTCTTTTAATCTCAGTTTACTAATTGCAATAGCACGTATTTCTTCTTTAGTTATGGGGACTTCCTGATCAGTTTCAAAAAGTTCATCCGGAATACCTGGTGTTCTGTAATTCCAAAACAATAGATGGTAGTGGTGGGACCTTATATTTAACTAGCAATATTCTGGTGCAGCATAGTATAAGTAATAATCATAAACATGAGTAACAAAAATATAAATGGAAAAATTCCGCTAGTTGCCACCTTCCTCCTCTCTTTTTTGGGAATGTTGCCAGATACTCTCTTGGCAGCAGCGTACGAAATTATATAGAAAACTATTGAAATACCGAAGGCAATTCCTATAGCGGTAGCTTGATCTATGCCTGGACCTACTGCCAAGCCAACGGCCACTCCTGCAACTAAACCCAAAATTGCCCTAATGTAAAAAACTCTATCTAGCGGTTCCAATTAGATAGGTTCTTAAAACACCCTGTTTAATTCCTTGCGGCCGTTTCATATCTAATCGTTTTGGTTAATATTAGTGACTACTTTTTCATATATTATGGATCTCTCAGGTATAGAGTTGAGTTTTATTATAAATGAAATTAAGGCGAAGACTATTCAAGGATATTATGTGAGCAATATCACCCCCGTAACTAGAACCTCCTTTCTCTTTAAATTGCATCATACGACTGAACCTGACATCATGCTTATGATTTCATCCAAGGGTATTTGGATTACAAGACTAAAGTTTAGGCCGCTCGAGCAAAACGACTTTGGAGAAACAATCAAATCTCACTTAGAAAGATCGAAAATAGAAGCAATCCATCAGCCAGACAGTGAGCGCATAACAATCTTTAATTTTAGGCATCTAACAAATGGCCTAAAAATTTTAGTTGTTGAATTATTTGCAGATGGCAACGTAATATTATGCGACGAAAAAATGAATATCCTGGCTATTTCCAAGACCATGGAAGTAAAACACAGAACATTAAGAGTTGGAACCCTTTACAAGTTTCCTCCAAGCCGTGGAATTGATGTAGTTACTGCATCGCTAGATGACTTTGTCAATATGAGTGACAAAACTGAATTATTTAGTCTTCCAGTTGTCAAGTGGGTAGGTAGAATTACTTCTCTTCCAAGGAAGTTTGTAGAGGAAATAGTGTATAGATCTAACATTCAGTCAAAAACCGTGGGAAATATAACGGCCGACGAAATCAAGAGGATTTATGTAAATACAAAATACCTAATCGAAGAAATAACTACATGTAGTAAGCATTGTCCTATAGTAATAGAAGACGAAAATGGAAACCCTGTAGAAGCATTTCCTATACCAACACATGCCACAGCCAATGCTCGTACAAGAAAGGTTTTGGAGTATATGCAAGGAGTTGACGAAGTACTAAGTTATCAGCTAATAAATCTAGGACAGAAGTTAAAAACCACTCATATAGAGAGCAGAATGGCTAATTTATTACATGATATTGCAGAGCAAGATAGGGCCAAGGAACGGGTAATTGCTAAAGCTCATGTCATTAGAAAGGTTGCAATGGAGCTAATGTCAATGCCCTATATAGGCTCTGACATCTTAGCCTCTGATACTTTCAATAAGTTGATTGAGGAAAAGTCAGTAAATCTTTTCAATGCTAAAGGCACTAAGTATCTGGAAGTAGCAGGCGAAAATGTCGAACTGCAAGAAAATCCAGCTAGAATGTCTTCCGTGCTGTTCCAACGGGCAAAAGATATGGAGAGGGGATTATCATCAATTGAAGAGGCTAGAGCTAGGTTAGTGGCTCGTATAAACAAGCTTAAAAGCCAGGCAGTCTCGATTGAAGCTGAAAGTGCTGTCATTCACCGCGTGAGAAATAAAGAATGGTACGAGCGTTACCGATGGTTCATCACAAGTGACGGTTTGTTGGCAATAGGAGGTAGGGATGCCTCATCCAACTCAGTTATTATCCGTAAACATCTTGTAGAACAAGACCTCGTATTTCACGCCGAAATACATGGTTCTCCTTTCTTTGTCCTTAAAAACGCCCGTTTATTAGATAACATTAACAAGAGCTTGCTAGAGGTTGGCCAGGCAACGATATCCTTCAGCAGGGCTTGGAGAGACGGGTTATTTGGAGGCGATGCGTATTGGGTACTGCCAGATCAAATAAAAAAGGGGGGGCCCACCGGGCAATTTGTTCCTAAGGGATCATTTGTTATTGAGGGTAAACGAAATTATATAAAGGGAATTGAAATTCAACTAGCTATCGGCATTATAGAACAGAAGGGGAATTTTTTTCTTTGTTGTGGACCTATCCAACCAATTAAGAACAGGGCATTGGTATCTGCAAGTTTATTGCCAGGAGGCCTAGATCCAATGAGTGCTGCTAAGAAAGTTAAGAATGAGTTTATATCTATCTTGGCGGGGGACACAAATCAGAAGATGTCACTTTTGCAATTTGTCAAGAACATGAGTCTTGACGATTTTGTTAGAACTCTGCCTACCGGACAAAGCAAGATAACCAACTTTGGCCGAGATAGAGCCGACAAAATACTTATTTCACCAAACATATAGATGGTTAAATAACTAGTGGCTTTCGAGGTAACCTGTCTTTGGTCTTGGACCAGTTACAGAAGCGCCTTTAGTTTTTGTTTCTGATGTTGTGGTAGAAATTCCTTTTATCATGCGTCTTAGTTCTAACATCTTATCGACTTTCTGCGCATTAAGAAGCGCAGCTAGTCTTAGCTGGTCTTCCTTAGTCATTCTATCCATATTGTCTTACTGACGTATTTCATGATACATTCTAGATCTGCACTAGATACTTTTGGAGGCTGTGGCTTGTATTTTATTGGTTTCATACGTGTCTTTTCTATTTGATATTTTATAGGTAACTTATTTAAAAATAGATAGAAATCACAACATATCAAATGGTAAAAAAGAAGGTGCTTTTACTTCACTATTACACTTCCTGTCTGCCATGGATGCAGAACACACAAGTAAACACATTGCAAAAAATAGACGAGAGAATAGAAGCAATGAAAGAGGAGGAGGGAGAAAAAACTGCCAATGGTATTTCTAACCAGTAACAAAATCACTGTCGTCTATGTCGATAGAACCATATTCACCTGCAATGTCTAGCCCACCATGTTTATTCACAATTCTTCTAGCCTTTGCAAGTGCATTACTCCCTTCCCTAAAGAAACCATAAGTTCTGTCAGCCAGTCTTTCATTCATGTTATCGTTATGGTATCGCTTCCAAAGCAGCCTAGCAGCTGTTGTTCCTTCTGGCGTATATTGTAGAATGATGGGTACAGCTGTGGGTCTCAGAGGTTTTGCCGCTTTTATCTGGCCATTGGATACAACGATATCCACCATTAACATTATCTTTCGAAAAGTCAAACATAAGTAAAAGTTTTGTTTTTAGCTTTCATAACTATAGCTAGTTATAGTTATAGAACCCCCTGCTATTCATAATAATAAGTGAATAAGATTACTATTACCGCTATAACTTCTATTATACCTATTGCAATGCTTTGTATAGGGATAGGTATTGTAATGGTTCCTCCCATAGTATTTGAAGCATTTTATTCATATTCTCCTGATAATGAGACAGTAATAGAAGAAGCAACAAATAGTACACTAATGGTGTCAACGCTTCCAACTTTATTGTATCAAGCTGGTACCTTTAAGCTTTTATCTAGACGGTAAAAGTTCTCTTTCACCAAGTCGTGCGTATATTACTTTACACTGTATAATCGCCTTATAACTGAAATGATGAAGGTCTTGTTGAGCAAAGTAATTAAAGGCATCATGTAGATCTAGCGTTGTGGTAAATAGACCTACCAAGAAGCATCGTGACGCCAACATGCCTACTAGGGTTCTAGTCAGGGATATAATGAACAGCCCAGTGATTTCTGCCCCACCACACAGTACTGTTGAAGATGTGGCATCCAGAATGAAGGAGTACAAGATTGGAAGCATCATAATTATAGAAAATGAAAAACCTCTTGGTATCGTTACCGACTGGGATATCGTTTCAAACGCGGTAACAAAGGACATCAAACCTAGCATGTTAAAAGCCTCTGATATTATGCAACAGTTGCACACTATAGAGGGAGAAGAAGGAGTAACAGAAGCTGCTCGTTTGCTCAGACAACACAATATTAAGCGTTTAGGAGTAGTCTATAAGAGCAAACTGGTTGGGATAATATCAGCGTCAGACGTTATTTCAGTTACACCAGATTTGGTAGATGTTATTTCGGAAAAGGCCTCTCTTCTAAGAGGTGAAATAGGTAGAGAAGCAGGCAATATTTCTGGTTATTGCGACGAATGTGGTGAATGGTCTGATCTTTTACAATATGAAGGAGGCAGTTTCACATGTGAGGAGTGCAGAGCCGAAGCACAAGTTTAAGTCTTATTCGCCATCGTTTTTGGTTGATGCTATGTTAGGGGACATTGCCCGAAAACTAAGGATCTTCGGATATGATACACTGTATGTGAAAGATACCTCAGATAAGAGTATTTTAGAAATTGCGTCCCGAGAAAAGAGGATACTGTTAACTCGTGACAAAGAATTGTTTAAAAGAGTAGTGAAGACAGGCATAGAAGGCGTCCTTCTAGAGCAATATGATGAAATAGATAATATTGCCTATACTCTATCAAAATATGGGATACCTTGTTTATCATTCAATACTGGAATTGCTAGGTGTCCTTGTTGCAACGGTATTTTAACGTTCAAGGAAGCCACAGAGTTCAATGGATCTTTACCAGAGAAGATTATAAAGAATCACCGCGTGTTTTTTCAGTGTCTGAATTGCGATAAAATATATTGGGAAGGAAAGCATGTGAGTCGTCTCCACCTACTGGTAAAAAAAATTAACAATAAAATCCGAAAATTTGAAAAGGAATCGGCTAATTAACCATATGCCCTGTTCCTCAACAAAAGGTTAAAATCCCTACATAATAGCAAAACAGTACATCGCAAAATGCACAGAACTCCAACGTTAGATAGAACTGTAGACAAGGTTCTGACACAGAAGCTAGAAGAGTTTATAGTTCAGATTGATTCTGCCAATCAACAAGCATTATCGAACCTTGAATCCTCAAAAAGTAGTCTTAGATCAGAATATGAACGAATTATACAAACCTCAAAGAAACAATCAGAAAATCTGAAAAGACAAATTTTAGGCTCAAAACGCCTTGAATCCAGGAATCAAGAGCTTCTACTAATTGAAAGGTCTGTTAATGACTACTTCGAAAAAGCAAAAGAAAGGTTACGTGAGTTGCCAAGAGACAAGGAATATAAAGGTATGATAAATGAAATGCTCGAAGACTGCATTTCTGCCATAGGCTCAGAAGAAATTATTATCGAGTCAAATGAAAAAGATTCAAAAATAGTTTCAGAACTCATGGGAAAAAAATCTAGGCAGGTGAAGGTGTCCCTCTCAGAGAAGCCTATTAATGCTCTCGGTGGACTGAGAGCAAGATCTGCAGACGGTTCATTGACATACGATAGCACTCTTGAACTACGCACAGAGAGGCTCAAACCTTTAATAAGGAAGGAAATAGTCCAAAGATTGAGAGGAGATAGATGAGCAATGGTAGCCAAAGGTAAAATTGTCTGGGTTAGTGGTCCTGCTGTAAAAGCTGACGGTATGTCGACGGTCAAGATGTATGAAACAGTCGAAGTAGGGGATTTGAAATTGATCGGGGAAGTAATCCGGTGCACAGGTGATGTAGCATTTATTCAAGTTTACGAATCAACATCTGGATTGAAGCCTGGCGAGCCAGTGAAAGGCACAGGGCAGCCTTTGTCCGTATTATTAGGTCCTGGCGTTATTGGCAAAATCTACGATGGTATTCAGAGGCCCCTTGACGAGATAGCCCAAAAGTCAGGATCTTTTATTGGAAGGGGTGTTGCCACCACACCTGTAGATTTAAAAAAGAAGTACAAATTTACGCCAAGAGTAAAAATTGGTGATGAAATTGGAGCAGGCTCGGTTCTTGGTTTTGTCGAAGAAACCCCCTTATTAACTCACAGCATTTTGGTTCCACCAGATCATCCTGGTGGCAGGATCACTGAAGCAGCAAAAGAAACTGATTTGAATATTGATCAAGTAGTAGCGGTCTCAGAGAAAAATGGCAATAAGCTAGAATTAAAGATGTATCACAAATGGCCCGTCAGAAAACCTCGTCCTTATGTTGAAAGATACGATCCATCAGTTCCATTGATAACGGGCCAGCGGATTATTGACACATATTTTCCTATAGCAAAAGGTGGAACCGGTGCCATCCCTGGGGGTTTCGGAACAGGAAAAACAGTCACATTACACCAGATAGCAAAATGGGCTGACTCAAAGGTAGTAGTTTACATTGGCTGCGGCGAACGAGGCAATGAGATGACCGAGGTTCTTGTCGAATTCCCTCATCTAATCGATCCTAGGTCAGGAAGACCTCTAATGGAGCGAACAGTTCTTGTAGCGAATACAAGCAATATGCCTGTAGCTGCCAGGGAAGCCTCAATCTATACGGGGGTCACAATAGCGGAATATTATAGGGATATGGGCTTCGACGTCGTCCTCGTGGCAGATTCTACTAGTAGGTGGGCTGAGGCTCTAAGGGAAATGTCTGGTCGTCTTGAGGAGATGCCCGCTGAAGAAGGGTACCCATCTTATCTTGCATCGAGGCTTGCCGATTTCTATGAACGCGCAGGCCGTGTTAGAGCAATGGGCTCCCCAGAAAGGTCGGGCTCAGTAACTATTGTCGGAGCAGTTTCGCCCTCAGGCGCAGATTTCACCGAACCTGTTACCACACATACTATCAGATTTATCAAGACCTTTTGGGCTCTTGATACTAGGCTCGCTTATTCTAGGCATTATCCATCTATAAACTGGATGCAGTCATACTCAGGATATTTAGAAGATGTAGCAAAATGGTGGAAGGAAAATGTTAGCGCAGAGTGGTATAATCTGAGGGCTGAGTCATATCACATTCTTCAGAGAGAGGACACATTGAAAGAAATTGTTAGACTCCTCGGTCCTGAGGCTCTACCCGACGAAGAAAAGTTAGTTCTTGAGGTGGCACGAATGATTAAGATTGGGATCCTGCAGCAGAATTCCTTCGACAAGGTAGATACCTACTGTAGTCCTCAAAAGCAGCTAAAACAAGTAAGATTAATGGTACAATTTTATAAGAATGCGCAAATGGCCTTAAAGGAGGGAATATCCTTAGTTGATATTCGAGCAATGCCAATTATAACCTCTCTTCTAAAGGCCAAGTTTGAGATCACGGACGAAGAGGTTTCGAAGCTGGATAATTTGGAAAAGGTGATGGCTGAACAATTCAGCAAACTGGGTCAACGTGAGGAGGTAAAAGTAGTTGTCTGAGACGGCTGCAGGTATCGAATATACCAAAGTGGCTGAGATCAAGGGACCACTTATGATTATAGATGGCATAACAAGAGCCTCCTTTGATGAGCTGGTAGAAATCGAAACTCCGGATAAGGAAAGGCGGCTGGGTAGAGTATTAGAAGTAGGTTATGGTAAGGCAGTAGTTCAGGTGTTTGAGGGAACTACTGGTCTTGCAATTAGTGGGACGAAGGCAAAATTCCTTGGGAAAACCATGCAATTACCAGTTTCACAGGAGCTTCTTGGTCGGGTATTTGATGGGCTGGGACGGCCTAATGACGGATTACCCGAGCCCATTGCGGACAAATTTCTTGATGTAAATGGAGAACCTATGAATCCAGAAAGAAGAGAATATCCTACATCCTTCATACAGACTGGAGTATCAGTAATTGATGGCATGTTAACTCTGGTTAGAGGCCAGAAGCTCCCTATTTTCTCGGGCTCTGGAATGCCTCATAATATCCTGGCAGCTCAGATTGCAAGACAGGCGGCGGTGGTAGGTACTAAGGAGGACTTTGCAGTCGTCTTCGCCGCAATAGGAGTCCAGTATTCTGATGCCCAATATTTTAAGCGCAGTTTAGAAGAATCAGGCGCTCTGAGACGCAGTGTTTTGTTCTTAAATCTCGCCGACGACCCAGCTATCGAGAGAATTATAACACCTAGGGTAGCATTAACTGTAGCGGAGTATCTGGCCTTTGAACTAGAAATGCACGTGTTAGCAATTCTAACTGATATGACAAACTATGCCGAAGCATTAAGAGAGATTAGTGCGGCTCGAGAAGAAGTCCCTGGACGAAAAGGGTATCCTGGTTATTTGTATACAGATCTTGCGAATAATTATGAACGGGCTGGCAGAGTAAAAGGAAAGAGCGGAAGCGTTACGCAGGTACCAATTTTGTCAATGCCAGCCGACGACATCACTCACCCTATTCCGGATTTGACTGGTTATATAACGGAAGGACAAATAGTCTTAGGGCGTGATTTATTTCGAAAAGGTATATATCCTCCAGTTAACGTGCTCATGTCACTTTCAAGACTTATGAAGGATGGTGTAGGCGAAGGAAAGACCAGAGCTGACCACATGGAAGTTGGGAACCAGTTATACGATGCTTATTCCCGGGCTCAAGAAGTGAGAGCACTTGCGGAGATTGTTGGTAAAGCAGGACTGACCGGCGTTGATCTCAAATATATGGATGCTGGCGACATGTTTGAAGACTATTTCTTAAGACAGAGTAACGATGAAAACAGAACATTAGAAGAGACCCTTAGTAGAGCGTGGGAAGTATTATCTTCGCTCCCAGAGGGTGAACTGACCAAGATTAAGGACAAGAATGTAAGACAATATTATAAGGGAAACAAGTAGTAGCCCTATGTCGTTTGGAAGAAAAGTTGTAGCTACAAAAATTGAGCTGATAAAAATTCGTCGCTCTATCCAGGTTGCAAGGATGGTACATAAAATCCTTGACGACAAAAGAGAAGTTTTGCTCAAAA
>Ga0126313_10000773_pt1 | contig 15813 bp, 22 predicted proteins | sample Plot105A_FD_89954 | JGI IMG/M metagenome (GOLD analysis project Ga0126313, IMG submission 89954) | Serpentine soil microbial communities from UC McLaughlin Reserve, CA, USA - Plot105A | ecosystem: Environmental > Terrestrial > Soil > Grasslands | place: USA: UC McLaughlin Reserve, Lake County...
CCACCCGTTCTGGGAGCACTGGTGGCCGCAGGGGCACATGATCGGCTGGGAGCACTCGTTCGTGCACGAGCTCCACCACCTGCTGACCGCGATCCGCGACGACACCGACGTCGCGCCGCACGGCGCGACGCTGGAGGACGGCTACCGGGCGGCGGAGGTGTGTGACGCGATGCTGCGCTCCGCCGAGACGGGCGCCCGCGAGACGGTCGAGTACCGCAGCTGATGCCGACCGTCCTGCTGATCGGCACGCTGGACACGAAGGGCGACGAGCTCGCATTCGTCCGCTCGCGACTGCTGGACGCCGGCGCCGACGTGCTCGTCGCCGACGCCGGCACCGCAGGGCCGCCGGTCGGGATGGAGCCGGACATCTCGAGCGCCGAGCTTGCGGCCGAGGTCGGCGCGTCGCTCGCCGAGCTGACCGACCGCGGCACCGCGGTCGGGACGATGGCGGACGCGGCGGCCGCGCTGGCGCGGCGGCTGCACGGCGAAGGTCGGGTGGACGGCGTGCTCGGCGCCGGCGGCTCGGGGAACACCGCGATCGCCACCGCGGCGATGCGCGCGCTGCCGGTCGGTGTGCCGAAGCTGATGGTGTCCACGATGGCGGCCGGCGACACGCGCGACTACATGGGCGGCTCCGACGTGGCGCTCATGGCGTCGGTCACCGACGTCGCCGGGCTCAACTCGATCTCCGCCCGCATCCTCGCGAACGCGGCGGCGGCGATGGCCGGCATGGTCGGCGCGGCGCCGGTCTCCCTCGGTGAGCAGCGGCCGCTGATCGGGGCGACGATGTTCGGCGTCACCACGCCATGTGTCACGCGCGCGCGCGAGGGACTCGAGGCGCTCGGCTACGAGGTCCTCGTCTTCCACGCCACCGGCACCGGCGGGCGGGCGATGGAGGCACTCGTCGACGCCGGCTTCCTCGCCGGCGTGCTGGACGCCACGACGACGGAGCTCTGCGACGACCTCGTCGGCGGCGTGCTGTCGGCGGGGCCCGACCGGCTGGAGGCCGCGGGGCGTGCCGGGCTCCCCCAGGTCGTGTCGCTGGGAGCGCTCGACATGGTCAACTTCGGCGCGCGCGACACGGTGCCGCCGCAGTTCGAGTCGCGCAACCTCTACGTGCACAACCCGTCGGTCACGCTGATGCGCACGACGGAGGAGGAGTGCGCGGAGCTCGGACGGCGGATCGGGGAGAAGCTGTCGGCGGCCCGGGGCCCGGTCGCGCTGTTCGTGCCGCTGGGCGGCGTGTCGATGATCGACGCTCCGGGGCAGCCGTTCTTCGACGCGGACGCCGACGCGGCGCTGTTCGCGGCGTTGCGCTCCGCGGCGGGGCCGAACGTGGAGCTGGTCGAGATGGACTGCAACGTCAACGACGACGCGTTCGCCGACGCGATGGTGGAGAAGCTCGATTCCTTCCTGAAGGGGCGTGGATGACGGGAGACGAGGCGCGCGCCAAGCTGCGCGCGACGCTGGAGGCCGGCGGCGTGATCATCGGGGCCGGCGCCGGGACCGGCCTCTCGGCCAAGTGCGCCGAGGCGGGCGGGACCGACCTGATCATCATCTACAACTCCGGGCGCTACCGGATGGCGGGTCGCGGATCCCTGGCCGGTCTGATGCCCTACGGCGACGCGAACGCGATCGTGATGGAGATGGGCAACGAGGTGCTCCCGGTCGTCTCCGACACGCCGGTGCTGGCCGGCGTCTGCGGCACCGATCCCTTCCGGCTCATGCCGCAGTTCCTGCGCGGCGTGCGCGACGCCGGCTTCGCGGGCGTGCAGAACTTCCCCACTGTCGGGCTGATCGACGGCACGTTCCGCGCGAACCTGGAGGAGACCGGCATGGGCTACGGGCTCGAGGTCGACATGATCCGGGAGGCGTCGTCGCTGGGCCTGTTGACCGCGCCGTACGTGTTCGACCCGGACAGCGCGGTCGCCATGACGGAGGCAGGCGCCGACGTGCTGGTGCCGCACATGGGCCTGACCACGAAGGGCACGATCGGTGCGGTGACCGCGAAGACGCTGGACGACTGCGCGGCGGAGATCCAGGCCATGCGCGACGCGGCCATCCGGGTGCGCGACGACGTGATCGTGCTCTGCCACGGCGGTCCGCTGGCCGAGCCGGAGGACGCCCAGTACGTGCTGGACCGGACCGAGGGGATCGTCGGCTTCTTCGGCGCATCGTCGATGGAGCGGCTGCCGACCGAGGTCGCGATGACCGAGAACATGCGCCGCTTCAAGGCGCTCGCTGCCAACGCCTGAGGAGACGTGTGATGCCATCGAAGCTGATCGATCCCGCCGAGCTGCCGACGTACTCGTTCGACTGGGGCGTCATCAAGCCGCTCGTGTCCGACCACAACGTCTCCGATCCGGGCGTCTCGCTTATGCACGTGGTGCTGCTCCCCGGCAAGGGCCACGAGCGCCACAACCACCCGGACTCCGACGAGATCCTCTACGTGCTCGCGGGGGCCGGCGACCAGATGGTCGACGACGGGTCGCCCTTCCCGGTCCGCCCGGGGCAGGCGATCTGGATCCCGAAGGGCGCCTTCCATTCGACGGTCAACACCGGCTGGGAGCCCATGGTTCTGCTGGCGGTCTACGCGCCGGCGGGGGCCGAGCAGGTGTTGAAGACGCTGCCGGACTACCGCGAGGTGCCGGCGGGGTCGCCGCCGCCGTTGGTGCGGTCGTAGCCGGCGGTTGCTGCGTGTCCGGGCGTGTCCGGTGACCGGTTCCCTCCCGCCAGCCTAGCTTCCGCAAATCGCGCAAGCGATACCGCGGTGATGCGCATGCGTGGCTGATCCTGTCACGAGCTCGCGCGGTGTGTCGCCGTAGCTGTCGCGCACGTCCCGGGGGACATTACCGGCGGAGGTAAGACGGGACACGCTGACCACGCTAAGGGAGTCATGAGCGCGTTTCCGGCTGCCCGTGCTCGTTCGAGTGCAGCGGGCGGGCCGCGGAGCTGTAAGGAGCCGTCGTGGTGGACCGCCTGCAAGCCCTGAGGGCGGCGCAGGTCGCGCTGTGGCTCGACGGCGATCCGGGGTGGCCGTTCGGAACCGAAGGGTCGTCCGAGCCCGTGCGGCTGCGGTGCGCCGGCGGGGTGCGGCTCGCACCGCCCGCTCCGCGTGCCCCACGCGCCGAGGACCGGGTCGAGCGCCTCGGCGCCACGCGACTGCGCGAAGCGGGGAGCGCCTATCTCAGGCTCGTCGTCTCGAACGTCCGCGCCGCGGCTCGCCGGCTGCGCCAGAGCCACGAGCGGAGCTCCGGCCAGGAGGGCCTGGTCGAGTTCGGCTGCACTCCGGACGTGGCGACGGATGCCGCGGCCATCGTCGCGCAGGCCGTCTGGCTCCGGCGCCGAGGGCAGGCGCCCAACGTCATCATCGGCGTGCCGGCCAGCGACGCGGGCGTGGCGGCCTTGCATGAGCTCACGTATCGCGGGATCAACGCGGCGGTGGACGGTGTGTTCTGCGCCGAGCGCTACGAGCAGGCGGCCGAGGCCTACCTCAGCGGGCTCGAGCGACGGCTGGTCGAACGCCGGCCGCTGAGCCGGATCGCGTCGCTCGCGTGGATTCCCGTTGCGGTCGTCGACGGGCACGTCGACGCGGTCCTGCAGGCGGACTCGCCGCTCCGCGGAGCCGTCGGGGTGGCCACCGCGCAGCAGCTGCATCTCCAAGCGAGCAGGCGGTTCGCGGGCGCTCGCTGGCGCCGCCTCGCCGGGCGGGGAGCGGAGCCGCAGCGCCTCGGCTTCAGAGCGCTAACGCCTAATGGCGCCGACGCGCATGACATGAGCCACGTCGAGCGCCTGACGCTGACCGGGAGCGTGCTGGCACTCACGTCTGTAGCGCTCGACGCGGGCTGCGCCGGCGCGCGGCTGCTGCCGGTTGAGGCCGACGAGACCGAGATCGCGTGGGTCCTCGCCGAAGCGGCGGCGGCCGGTGCGAGGCTGCCGGCGATCGCGGCCGAGCTGGAGCGTGCGACGCACACGCGGGCGGCGTACGCGTACGGGGAAGCGCTGGAGGCGATCAGCGACCGTCGCGCCTCCCGCGGTGTTCCGCCCCGCGGGCGGCTCACCCAGGCGTGCTGCTGACGCGGGCCGGCCGCGTCACGCGGCCTGGCGGTTCGGCATCGCGACCACGTTCGCCGCGTCGCCGCAGCCCTCGGCGTCCACCCCGAACAGCATGCGGAAGGTCGCGACGTGGGCGGCGCCCTCCGGCGTCGTGCACGCTGCGCGGAGCCGCTCACACGGTCCGTGCAGCAGCCTCCCGACGAGCGAGCTCGTGAGCTGCTCGAGGCGCTCGCGCTCCTCGGCGGTCACGACACCGGCGACGCGGGCGAGCTCCTCGCGGCGCAGCTGCTCGGCCTGCTGCCACACCGAGCGCACGACAGGGAGGCTGTCGAGCTCGCGCTGCCACTCCACGAACCGTTCAGTTTCGTCGCGCAGCAGCTGGGCAGCGGCTCGCGCCGCGTGCTGCCGGGCGGCGACGTTGCGGCCGACCATCTGCTGGACGGCATCAATGTCGTGCAGCGTCACCCCGGGCAGGATCGAGACGGACGCCTCGACGTCGCGCGGCACCGCCAGGTCGACGATCGTGAGCGGACGCCGCCTGGCGCCCACCGCCCGCGCGAGGACCGCGGCCGTGACGATCTGGTCGGCGCTGAGGTGGCGCACACAAGCGCGTCGGCGTTCGCAAGCTCGTGCGCGAGGCGGTCGAACCGCACCGCGCTCGCCCCGTGGCGGTCGGCGAGCCTCCGTGCCGAGGCGGGGGTCCGGTTCACGATCGCGAGCTCGACCGCCGGCAGCGCTGCGAGAGGGCGCGCCAGCGACTGCGCCAGCCGGCCGGCCCCGAGCAGGACGACGCTGCGACCGGGCGCCGCCGGGTCGCGGGCGCTGCCGACCAGCCCGGCCACGACGGAGGCGATCGATGTCGCTCCGGCGCTGATCCCTGTCTGCCGGCGCACGCGACCAGCCGCCGCGAGCGAACGGTCGAACGCCGCCGCCAGGACGGTTCCGAGCGTCCCCTCCTGCCCCGCGCGGCGGGCCGCGGCACGGACCTGACCCGCGATCTCCGTCTCGCCGAGGATCGCGGACTCCAGACCGGCCGCGACCCGGAACAGGTGCTGCGCGGCATCGCCCTCGAACAGCGCGTAGCCCGCGCAGGCGAGCGTCGCAGCGCCCAGCGAGGTGGCTTCGAGCAGCGCTCGGCGAAGCGCTTGCTCGCCGCCTTCCGACGCTTCCGAGACCGCGTAGATCTCCGTGCGGTTGCACGTCGAGAGCACGACCGCCTCGCGGATCGACGGATCGTCGCGGAACCCTCGAAGCATCGCCCGGGAGCGCATGTCGTCGAGCGCGGCCTTCTCGCGCGCCGCAAGTCCGGCGGTCTGGTGCGACAGGCCGAGCACGAGCATCGTGCCGTCGGCGCCCGCCATTGTCAGCGCTCCTCGCGGATGGCGTCGGCGAGCCGGCGCAAGTCCTCCCGCGTGCGGGCGACGTGACGCGCCATCACCGCGACGTACACGACAAGGAGGACGACGAAAATCACGTACGCGGCGGCGACGTAGGCGCCCGGCTCGTCAAAGGGGATCGTTGGCATCTCAGTGGGGGCTCGGTCGCAGAGGGGATGCGGCGATGGACGGGACAGGAGTCGTCGCCCGCTGCTCCAGCGCACGGCGCAGCGCGGCGATCTCGATCGCGGTCGTCTTCCGCATCAGCTCGAGCCGCCACAGCAGCACGTAGAGCAGCGCCATCGCCAGCATGGCGACGACGAAGGTGAGCCGCATGGCGACCGGCATCTGACCCCCCGTGGCCCCGAGGACGCGCGGATGCGTGACGGCGTCGGCGAGTCGGACGGCGGCGAAGTTGAGCGGCACGAACGCCCCGGCCATGACCGCGAACGCCGCCGCCGCGCGCGCCTGACGGTCCGGGTCCTCGATCGCGAATCGGAGCGGCTGGTAGCAGCTGTAGAGCAGGAACACGACCAAGAAGGAGACGAGCGTCGGCTCGCTCCAGACCCACCAGTGTCCCCACGACGCCTTGGCCCATACCGACCCGGTGGCGAGGACGCCGACCGAGAGGATGAGCGACAGGTGGATCGCCACGTATGAGCGCAGGTCCCACCTCCGGTCGCGCGTCCGCATGAACTGCGCAGCCATGACGCCGCCGGCGACGAAGCCGCCGAGCGCAACGATGCCAAGCGGCACATGGAGGTAGAAGATTTTCTGGACGAAGCCCTGGTCGGCATCGACCGGCGCGTAGAAGAAGACCATGGCGAACGCCGTCCCGAGCGCCGCCGCGGTGACGGCCCCCAGGTGCGGCAGTCGGCTCCCGGACACCGGCGCGCTCACAGCGACTTGAGGTACTCGACGAGGTCACGCTTCTCGTCGCCGGAGAGGCCGAGGCCGAAGCAGCCGTCGTAGTGCTCGACCACTGCGCCCAGAGTCGGGAAGCGACCGTCGTGGAAGAAGCCGCCCTTCTGACGCGCCCACAGGCCGCGCAGCGGCGTGGTGCGGTACTTGCCCTCGGGCGAGCGATCGGCCTGGAAGCTGTCGACGCACACCTCCGCTGGCTCGTGCATGTTGTGGCCGGGCTCCGAGAACGTCGGCTTGACGTGGCAGTTCGCGCACGTGGCCTTGCCCTCGAAGAGCCGCTCACCCCGCGCGGCCGCCCTGCGGTCGAAGCTGCCGGCCGGCGGCTTCGGCGCCTCCAGGGCCAGCTGGTAGAAGTGCAGCGCCGGCAGGTGCCTGCTCACCTGATCGCGTGGCGCCCGCGTATGGCCCAAGCGGTTCCGGGCGGCCACCGGGAACTTCGCCGCGTCGTCGAGCCGCGCGTCGGTGAAGCTGCCCTGGCCGTGCATCTCGAGGTTGGCCACGAGCGCGTTCCAGTACGTGACCGATCCGAAGCCGGTGTACGTGGCCCGATCCACCCCAGCGAGTCCGTAGGCCGCGGGCAGCAGCACGGCGGCGGTCTTCCCGTCGGGCCGGAAGCCCTTGCCGTCGAGCGTCAGCGTGGCATCGAACTTGCCCGGGCCCCAGGCGGCGAGCACCTTCTTCACGGTGTCCACGTCAGTGCCGAGCAGATCGGCGACCGGCTGGAGGTTCGGTGCCAGCGAGACGATCGCGCCGACATCGAGGTCCCGGTTGGGCCAGCCGTCGCGGCGTTGTCCGATGCCGGGTGCGAACGAGTCGTTCACGGTCGAATGGCACAGCGCGCACGTGATGCCCATCGAGGTCAGCCGATCGCCGTCGCGGCTGAAGCGTCCCTTGACGCCGACGACGGCGCCGAGCTTGAGCAGGGCCAGCGTCGTCTTCGGATCGTTGAGGTCGACCTCGCCCGCCTTGATCGCCTTGGCGACCGCGCGGGGGAGCCGGTCGGCGTCGACCTTGAGGCCCACCTTCAGCGCCGTCGCGGGGCTCACGCCCGGCCCGACACCCCCGTTGGCGGCGCCGCTGATCGCGCGGTGGAGCTGGATTGTGTCGCCCCAGAACGCCTCGTCGCCGAACGTCTGGTGGCGGAACACCCGGCGGCCCTCGCTGAACATCGCCCGCGCCCCGCGCGCCGCGCTCGAACGCTCGCCCGCCCGCGCGGGCTCCGTCTTGCGCGGGGTCTTCGACGTCGCCGCCAGGCTGAAGACGGCGCCGCCGAGGAGCACGAGGGCGGCGGCATACGCGACGGAGCGCAGTCCACGTACTGCGAACCAGCTTCGTGAACCCCTGCGGCGCATCGCACCCTCCCGCGTCTCGTTTCCCCAACTTGCGCGATTTGCCAACGAGCGTATGGTGTTATTCACAAGAATGTCAAGGAATTCGAAAGCGGAGAACGCACCGGTGCCGGGTAGCCGGAAGCGACGCGCGCGCATGGTCGCGGCCCTCGGCGCGGCCGTGCTGCTGGCCGCGGCGCTCGTGTGGACGAGCTTCACCGCCTCCAGCGAGGCGGTGACGCCGGGCACGCTCGTCAGGACGGGTGAGGACGGTCGCTCATATCAGCTGACCGGGAAGGTGCTGCCGGGCTACGAGCGCGAGGACGACGTGCTCGTGTTCCGCGTCCGCGATCGCTCCGGGACGGCGTCGGTGGCGGTCCGCTACAGCGGCGCGGTGCCCGACCCCTTCCGGGAGGGCCGCGAGATCATCCTGACCGTCCGGCGGCAGCACGGTGACTGGGTCGGCGAGCGCGACTCGCTCGTGACGAAGTGCCCGTCCAAGTTCAGCGCACGGGACGACTCGCCCTGATGCTGACGCTCGGCCGCGCCTGCCTGCTGCTCGCGCTCGGGCTCGCGGTCTTCGGGATCGCCGCGTCGGTCTACGGCGCCCGGCGCGAGCGGCCGGAGTGGGCGGCGGCCGGTAGGCGCTCGGTCTACGCGCTGTTCGGCGTCCTGACCGTCACGATGGCGATCCTCGAGCTCGCGTTCGCCCGCTCGGACTTCTCGTTCCGGCTCGTCGCCTCGCACTCGAGCACGACCACGCCGCTCTTCTACAAGCTGACGGCGATGTGGTCCTCGCAGGAGGGCTCGCTCCTGCTGTGGGCGTGGCTGCTGTCGGGCTGGTCGAGCCTCGCGATGCTCGTCGCCGAGCGCCGCGCGCGGGCGCTCGCGCCATGGGCCGGCGCCGTGCTCCTGGCGCTGGCGGGCTTCTTCCTCGGGCTGGTCAACTTCCTCGCGAACCCGATCCAGCTGCTCGATCCGGCGGCGGTCGACGGCAACGGGCTGCAGCCTCTGCTGCGCCACCCGGCGATGGTGATCCACCCGCCGATGTTGTACTCGGGCTACACCCTGGCCACGATCCCGTTCGCGTTCGCGATCGCGGGGCTCGTGACGCGGCGCGTCGATGCGGGATGGATCCGCCAGACCCGCCGGTTCATGCTCGGTTCGTGGCTGGCGCTGACGTGCGGGATCCTCCTCGGCGCACGCTGGTCGTGGTCCGAGCTCGGCTGGGGCGGCTACTGGGCCTGGGATCCGGTCGAGAACGCGGCGCTGGTGCCATGGCTCACCGGCACCGCGGCGCTGCACTCGCTGATGGTGCAGGAGCGGCGCGGCACGCTGAAGGCCTGGAACGTCACGCTGGCGCTCGCGACCGGCATCCTGGCGATCCTCGGCACGTTCCTCGTGCGCTCCGGGATCCTGCAGTCGATCCACGCGTTCGGCGCCTCGACGCTCGGGCCGCCGTTCCTCGCGTTCATCGTGGTCCTGATCGCGGGGTCGCTGGCGCTCGTCCTGTGGCGCCGCGATGCGCTGCACTCGCCGGCGCGGCTGGACTCGCTGCTGTCACGCGAGACGGTCTTCGTCCTCAACAACGTCGTGCTCGTCGGCTTGGCCCTGGTGATCCTCTGGGGGACGTTCTTCCCGCTCATCTCGGAACTGCTGACCGGCGATCGCGCCTCGGTCGGGCCGCCGTGGTTCAGCCGCTACACCGTGCCGCTCGCGATCGCGCTTGTGCTGCTCTCCGGCATCGGGCCGATCCTGCCGTGGCGGCGCGCGAACAGCCGGAGCCTGCGACGGCTGTTCGCGATCCCGCTGGCCGCGGCGGCGGCCGCGGCGACGGTGGGCGCGCTCGTTGCGCCCGTGTCCGGCTCCCCGCGCGCGCTCGCGCTGTTCATCGCCGCCACGTTCGTGCTCGCGGCGGTCGGGCAGGAGTACTGGCGCGGCGCACGCGCGCGGCGCGCGTCGACCGGGCGCGCCTGGCCGATCGCCCTCGGCGGACTGGTCGCCCGCAACCGGCGGCGCTACGGCGGCTATGCAGTCCACGTCGGCATCGCGGTGCTACTCGTGGGTGTTGCCGCCTCGTCGGCCTTCCAACAGGTCCGCGACGTGCGCATGAAGCCCGGCGACCGGGCGACCGTGGGCGCCTACGAGATCCGCTACGTGCGCCCCACCGCCGACGTCGGGCGCGAGAAGCTGTCGCTCGGAGCGGTGCTGGACGTGCGCCGCGACGGGCACCGCGTCACGCTCCTGCGCCCGAGCCGCGGCTACTACCCGGTCGCCGACCCGCGGGCGGCGGGAACGCTCGGCCGGTGGTTCGAGGGCGAGTCGACCAGCGAGGTCGGCCTGCGCGCCGACCTCCGGCGTGATGTGTGGACCGTGGTCGAGCCCGACCTGCAGCCGTTTCGCCGGATGATCGACGGCATCGATGAGCGCTTCCCGCTCGCCGGCGCGGAGATGGAGCCGCTGTTCCTGCGGGCGCTGGCCGAGCGCTACATGCTGCAGCCGCCGCCCGCAGCGTTCCGGCTGATCGTCTCGCCGCTCGTCCTGTGGGTCTGGGTCGGCGGCGTCCTCGCCCTGCTCGGGGCCGTGGTCGCGATCTGGCCGGCGGGCGCGCGCCGTGCGGCCCGCGAGCGCGCGGCGGCGCCGAGCGCCCCGCCGCCTGCCGTGCTGGAGCGGGTGTGAGCAATGCTGCTCGAGCTGCTCGCCTTCCTCGCCGTGCTCGCCGTGACCGTCCGGTGGGTCCTCGCCCCGGTCCGATGCCCGCGCGTGGGCCCCGCCGGCGCCGACCTGGTCGCGCTCGAGGTGGAACGCGACGCACACGTCGCCGCCGTGCGCGACGCGGAGCTCGACCTGCAGACCGGCAAGCTGACGCCCGCGGAGCATCGGGCGCTCGACGCGGAGCTGCGCGTCGCGGCGGTCACCGCGCTACGAGCACTCGAGCGCGCCCGCGCGGGCGAGGACGCAGCGCGATGATGCGGCCGCTGAGCGCACTCGCCGTCGTCGTGGTCGCCGGGCTCGTGTTGCTGCTCGGGTACGGCGTCCTGTCCAACGGTCCGACGTCGTCGATCACGCGCGCGCTGGCGGCCGGTGAGCGACCGGCGGCGCCCGCGTTCGAGCTGCCGCGGCTCGGCGGCGAGGCGACGGCGCGACTGGCCGATTGGCGCGGCAAGGTGGTCGTGCTGAACTTCTGGGCGTCCTGGTGCGGTCCCTGCCGGGAGGAGTCGCCGATGCTCGAGCGCTGGCATCGGCGCATGCGGCGCGCCGGCGGCACGGTCCTCGGCGTGGACGTCCAGGACGTGACCGCCGACGCCCGGCGCTTCATCCGCGAGCACCGGCTCAGCTATCCCATGCTGCGCGACCGGGATGGCGAGAGCGCCGCGCTGTTCGAGGTGCTCGGCTACCCCGAGACCCTCGTGATCGACCGGGAGGGACGCATCGCGGCGGCGCGTCGCGGGCCTGTCGACGAGGAGTTCATGACGCGCGAGATCGAGCCGCTGCTCGAGGAGCGCGGATGAGGCGGAGCCTAGTCGCGCTGGTCGCGCTCGCCGTGCTCGCAGCGCCCTCGGTCGTCGCCGCCGCCCGCTGCCAGCAGACGACGATCGTTGATCTCGAGGACGAGGTCATGTGCCCGGTGTGCGCGATGCCGCTCGGTCTCGCGCGTGAGGCGCCGCAGGCCAGGCGCGAGCGCGCCTTCATCGCCGGCCTGATCGAGAGTTGCCGCTCGAAGGACGAGATCAAGGACGCGCTCGTCGCGGAGTTCGGACCGGCCGTGCTCGCGGAGCCCGCCGTCGGAGGCTTCTCCGCCTCGGCGTACGTCGTGCCGCTCGTCACCGGCGCCGGCATCCTCGGCGGGGTAGCGCTCGCCTTCGCGCGATGGCGGCGCCGGACCGGCCCCGGTCGGCCGCCGGAGCGCTCTGTCGCGGCGCTTGGGGATGCTGAGCGGCGCGCGCTCGAGGCCGAGCTCGACCGCATGCGCTGAGCCAGTGGGAGCCCGGCCGCTCCGCCCTGCCGCGCGACGCTCGATAGCCTCCAACCAGGAGGATCACCGAGATCACTGGAGTCAAAGGAGCGCTCGAGGCCGTCGGGCATCCCGTGCGTCTTCGCATTCTGCGGCACCTCGGCGAAGGAGCCGCCTCGGTGACCGATCTCGCCGAAGCCGCCGGCGTTCACGAGAACACGGTGCGCGCGCACGTCGCGGCGCTCGAAGCGGGCGGGCTCGTGGCCGGCGAGCCGCGCCCCCCAGCAGGCCCCGGCCGCCCGGGCGTCCAGTACCGGCTGACCGACGCCGGGAAACGGCTCGACGACGACTACCTCGGGCTCGCCGAGCTGCTCGCCGTCGTCATCGGCAGGAGCGGTGTCACCGCGGGTCAGCTGCGCGACGTCGGCCGGGAATGGGGTCGGTACCTGATCGGCCGGCCGGGCCGATACGACCTCGGGGTCCGCATCCCCGAGGTGTTGCGGCGCCTGGGGTTCGATGCGGAGGTCGTCGGCGACCGCGTCAATCTGACCAACTGCCCATGCCCGCTGGTCGCCGCCGATCGACCCGGGCTCGTGTGCGACCTCGCCACGGGCGTGCTGGACGGGGTGCTCGGCGCCGCGGGGTCCCAGCAGGGCATAGGGAGCGAGCGGCACGACCACGCCGCGCGCCGCTGCCAGATCACGCTCGTAGTCGTCGGCGCCGTGCCCGGCCGATGACCGCAGTGCCATCTTTGCGCGAGAGGGAGCAGTGCCGGCGGGAAACGGCGGCGCTGCTGGATGTGTCTCGAAGCCGAAGCTGCTGCGGTACGGCTTCAGTAGGCGAATACACCATTCTGACCCCAGCGCGCCCTGGGAGCCGAGGCGGCTTCTGCCGTCGCGCTCGCGCGGGCAGTCGACTTAGACGACCTGCCCAACGGCTTCTGAGAGCACCTGCCACAGGCGCCTTTCCTCTTCGGTCAGGCTGCTGCGCAGCACGGCCTCGACGTCCTGCTGGCGTTCGAGACGTTCCGCCTTGCGCTCCTCTCGGGCGCGGATCATGCGCTCGTGCCGGTATCTCATGTCGTGTCCCTCACATGTTCGCTTGTCTGTGGTGTCGCTGCCGGCGGGCTGCGCGGTCATGCGAAAACGATCGGTGCCGGGCCCGCCGTTCAGGCGCTCCGGCAGCCGGCGCCCAGGGGGCGCGGTCAGGCCGCGAGCCCGGCACGGCGCACGGCGAGGAGCCGGCGCATCGCGCGCGGGCGCCGGACCGAGCCGGGGGCCGCCTGGATGAGCTCCGCACGCCAGTGGCGAAGCATCTGGACGATCGCGGCTGTCGGGCGGAAGATGTCCGCGACGGCTTGGTCGCCGTGGACCGACAGCGCCGCGACGATCGTGCCGTCCAGCTCGGCCACGAGCGTGTCGCCGACCAGGCCGGGCGCCTCCTCGAGCTCGACGAGACGGGCGATCGCGGCCTCGTCGCCGCTGTGCGACGGACGCAGGATCAGGCCCTTCCCGTCGACGCAGAACTTCGTCGAGCGGATGATCTTGCTCATGTTGTCTTCTCCTTCACATGTTCGTCGAGCGAACTTGGGGCTAGTGATGTGGGCGCGGTCAGGCGCTCGGCGCAAGCCAGGGGCGGAACAGCCGCGTCATCGCCGGCATGATCAGCCAGGTCAATGCGACCACCATCAGGACGCTGAGCAGGAGCGTTCGAAGGGACAGCGGCCAGGAGGCCAGCGTCGGTCCGAGCGTCGCGAGGATCGCGGTGATGACGGCGTACGCGGCCGCCCAGGTGAGCAGCGCGAGCTTGAAGCGGGGAGGGCCGGCGGACCGCCGAGGTCGCTCGCGCGGCGTCGATGCCGCCGGGTCTGCTCGGATCTCGGTGCGCGGCTCAGCCGTCTGGTCCGCCCGCCGGGTCGTGAGCTGCTTTACGGTGGGGTACATGGGGATCTCCTGGGTTAGTTGACGCGATGGTGCGCGCCGGTGGGTGGCGGGATTGACGCTTGACGCTTACGCCGCGTCGGCGTGCTCGGCGGCTGCCGCGCCGTCGAGCATGGCGCCGGCCACAAGGCTGAAGGCTGCGGCCCATGCGCGGCCGTACTCGGGCCGCCACGCGTGTCCGGCGAGGTCAGCCATCGAGCCGATCAGGACCTGTCCGACGAGCGGATAGTGGCCGGGCTCGGCGCCGTACGCGACGTGGCGGGCGCCGAGGTCGCGCAGCTTCGGCAGGAGCGCGTCAAGGTTGCGCAGCGACTTGCGCAGGAGGACGAGCGTGCCGAGCAGCATGGTCTTCTGCCGGCGCAAGTCGGTGCCGGCGAACAGCGGCCCGACGGCCGGGGCAGCGGTGAACAGGCGGGCGTAGAACGTCTCCATCAGCTCGTCGCCACTGGGGGCGATGAGGTCGAAGCTTGTCTCCAGGGCGTCGAGATCGAGCGGCATGCGAGGAGCTTCGCCGGGCGCGCCACGCGATGGGAGGGGAGCTGCCGCCGATTCCCGGGCGGGCGGCCGACGATCGCGTGGCGGGAATCCGCCAGCTGGCTAGCGTCCCAGCAGTGCGAGCACGGCGAGGACGCGGCGGTTGTCGTCCTCGGTCTCGACGAGTCCGACGTGCACGCCACGCTCGACGCACACCGGCTCGCCGTCGCGGTCACCGACGACGGCGTCGGCGGCGCCGACGACCAAGGGGCCGGCCTGCGCGGCCTGGCCGACCGCGTCGAAGCGCTCGACGGCCGGCTCACGCTCGATAGCCCACCGGGCGGCGGAACCCGGCTGCGCGCCGAAATCCCCACGGCTTGACAGTCCCCGCGCAATAGGGCTGGGTACGGCCAGCCGCACCGCGCTCGGTCGGCAAGCCGTCGTCAAGTCGGCGGCGATCGCAGTGGGCACGGCCCGCTGGCGCTGTGATCCTTGTTCGGCCGGGAAACGTCACACGCCACCGACGGCGCCGCACCCGACCCTCTCTTCCCCGAACGACTCCTCATGCCCTCGATCAAGCACACCGCCATCGCTTCGTGCGGTGTACTCGCAGCACTGGCGGCCGCGCTGGCCGCGGCTCGGGCGGCCGAGCCCGTCGGCAGCGCCGCGGGTACCGACCGCGCGGCGATCCTGTTCACCAGGCTCCGCGCCAGCCCTGCGTCAACCGCCAGGCACCGAAGAGGAGAGCGCGCCGCACCCGCTCGCTGGACGGTCAGCGGCCGCTCGCCGGCGCCGCCCTCAGCGGCGGGACGGCGATCGGCGACGCGGTCGTTCATGGCAGCAGCCCCTCCGCTAGCGCCCACGCCGGCGTAGGCCTCGCCGCAGCTCCCACCCACCGCACCATCGATCTCTAGGAGGCCAGGATGTTTCCAATCGACCCCAACGCGCCCGGCGGCCCGGACCGCTCGGACTCTCTACGGCACAGCTACCGCGAGCACACAGTCGTGTATGAGCGTCTCCCGACGCTCACAATCTGCCAAGCGAACCCACCGCACGTCGCCAGCTCCGTCCTCTCGTGCCCGCCGACCGCGGCCGCCCCGCAGTCCGGAACGATCCCGGGCGCCGAGCCCGTCCTCCGCGCAGCAATTGATGGGATCCCGCGCTCACCTCGAACTGACCGTTCGCCCTTCGCGTTCCAAGGCGCGGTGGCAGCGTGATACCAGTGGCCGACGGTGCCATGACCAGGAGCCTCCAGCTGACGCCGTTCTGTCAGAGGCTCGGCTTGACGGCGCCGGTCGTGCAGGCGCCAGTCGGCGGTGCGACCACGCCCGAGCTGGCCGCCGCCGTCTCGAATGCCGGCGGCCTGGGCATGCTCGCGTTGAGCTGGACACCGGCGGAGGGCGTCCGCGGACGAATCCGTGCCACTCGCGCGCTGACCGACCGCCCCTTCGGTGTCAACGTCGTGCTGGAGTGGGACCAGCACGAGCGGGTCCGGGCGTGCACCGAGGAGTCCGTCGCGGTGGTGTCCACCTTCTGGGGTGACCCGCGCCCGTACGTCGACGCGATCCATGCCGGCGGCGCGCTGCACGCTCACACCGTCGGTTGCGCCGAGGAGGCTCGCCGCGCCGTCGAAGCCGGCGTCGACGTCATCGTGGCCCAGGGCTGGGAGGCCGGCGGCCGCGTCTGGGGCAAGGTCGCCACGCTGGCGCTGGTGCCGGCCGTCGTCGACGCCGTCCGGCCGGTGCCCGTCCTCGCCGCCG
>Ga0126313_10000775_pt1 | contig 15802 bp, 16 predicted proteins | sample Plot105A_FD_89954 | JGI IMG/M metagenome (GOLD analysis project Ga0126313, IMG submission 89954) | Serpentine soil microbial communities from UC McLaughlin Reserve, CA, USA - Plot105A | ecosystem: Environmental > Terrestrial > Soil > Grasslands | place: USA: UC McLaughlin Reserve, Lake County...
CGACGGCCGCGACACAGCGCCGCTCGGCCTCGACTCGGCGGCGCGTCCCCGCATCGTCCGCGCGGGCGACGAGCTCCTCCTCGCCCGTCCGAACCTGGAGCGCCAGCGCTCCCTGACCGGCCTCCGGCAGCAGCTCCTCCGGGTCGAAGCGATGGTCGATTTCGCCGTCGAGGCCGAGCCGCTCGAGCCCGCACGCCGCCAGGACGACCGCGTCGAGACCGCGCTCGCCCCGCTTGCGCAGGCGCGTGTCGATGTTCCCGCGAAGCGGCTCGATCGAAAGGGTCGGCTCCAGCGCCAGCAGCTGAGCGCGCCGCCGTACGGACGCCGTGCCGATCCGCATCCCCGGCCGCAACGCCGGCGCCCCACAGAGTGCGTCTCTCGGGTCCTCGCGCGCCGGGTAGGCACCGACCACGAGCCCCTCGGTGTCCGTCGAGGTCATGTCCTTCGCAGAGTGCACGGCGACGTCGATCCGGCCGGCAAGAAGCGCCTCCTCGAGCTCCTTGACGAACACGCCACGCGCGCCGATCTCGCCGAACGGCTTCGTCCGGTCGCGGTCGCCGGCGGTGGTGACCGGGACGAGCGCGATCTCGACACCCGGCCGCCGCAGGCCGTCGGCCGCGAGCTCGGCCTGGGTGAGCGCGAGCCTACTGCCCCGGGAGCCGACGCGGATGACCATCACGCCCGTCGTCGTCGAGGCCGAAGAGGTGGCGAAGCGCGTCCGCGTAGCCGACGCCCTCGAGCGCAGCCGCCTCCTTCGCGCGCACGATCGGCCCGTGCAGGAGCTTGTTCACGATCTGGCTCGTGAGCGAGTCCACGGTCCGCCGCTCGCTCTCGGAGAGGCCACCGAGGCGCCCCTCCGCCTTCGCGAGCTCCGCCGTCCGGATCGCCTCCGCGTGCTCTCGCAGCGAGGCGATCGCGGGAACGACGTCGAGCGACGCCTGCCACTCCCGGAACCGCTTCGCCTCGGCGGCCACGATCGCCTCCGCCCGCTCGGCTTCGCGGTGCCGGCCCGCAAGGCTCTCCGCGACGACGGCCTCGAGATCGTCGATGTCGTAGAGGAAGCAGCCGTCGAGCTCGCCGACGGACGGCTCGACATCGCGTGGGACGGCGAGGTCGATCAGGAACAGCGGCGCGCCCTTGCGTCGGCGAACGGACTGCTCCACTGCGTCGCGCGTGATCACGAAGCCCGCTGCGCCGGTCGACGAGACGACGACGTCGGCACGCTCGAGCTCGACCGCGACACCCTCGAGTGGCAAGGGCTCGCTTCCGAGCTTCCGAGCGAGCTCCACGGCGCGGTCGGCCGAACGGTTGGCCACGAATGCCACGTCCGCGCCGCGTGAGCGGAGGTTACGCGCGGCCAGCTCGCCGACCTTGCCGGCGCCGACGATGAGGACGCGCCTGCCGTCCAGCTCACCGAACACCTGCTGGGCCAGGGCCGCCGCAGCGGCCGACACGGACGACGGGCTCTCGCCGATCGCGGTCTCCGTGCGGGCCTTGCGCCCGGCGTGCAGAGCGCTGCGAAAAAGACGGTCGAGCACGGGCCCGCAGGCGCCGGCCTCGTACGCGGCGCGCACCTGGCCCAGAATCTCGCCTTCGCCCGGAACCATGGAGTCCAACCCGGCGGCGACGCGGAACAGGTGCAATGCGGCGGCTTCGTCGCCCAGCCGGTAGAGGTACGGCGCAAGCGGCTCGCCGCCCACCCGCTCCAGCTCCGCGATCGCCTCGTCCTCCTCACCGGCGACGATGTACAGCTCGGTCCGGTTGCACGTCGACAGGACGGCCGCTTCCCGCCCGTCGCCCGCCAGCCTGTGCGCGAGCTCCGAAGCCGCCCCGGCATCGAGCGCCACCTGCTCGCGTACCTCGACGGGAGCAAGCTTGTGGGAGGTTCCGACGAGCGTGAGCTTCATGACAGGTGCGTGAGGAGGAGGCCGAGGGGAGCCGTGAGCACGAGCGCGAACCCCGCGACCTGGAGCAGCGCGGCGCGCCGGCCACGTGGTCGCACGACTAGGAATCCCACGTACAGCGCCCAGACGACGAGCGTCACGACGATCTGCGGATCGATGGAGGCGCCGTGCGCGAATCCGGCCACCATGCCGAGCGTCAGCAGTGGGAGCGCGACGACGACCGTCCTCCAGCCGAGCAGTTCGAGGGTCAGCAGCGAGGGAGCGCGGAGGCGGAGCAAGCCGGGGCGGCGGAGCTTGAGCGCGCGCTCCTCCCACAGGTAGATGCCGCCGAGCGCCGCCGCGAGCGTGAGCGCCGCAAACGCGGCGAGAACGAGGCCGACGTGGAGGAGGAGGAAGGCAGTCGAGAAGTGATCCGACCCGTCCGCGTCGGCGCCGCCGCCGAGATACGAGGCGCCCAGCAGGACGGCCGCGAACGGCATCACGGCGAGCCCCAGGAGTCGGTAGCGAGGGCGGCAGCCCCACACCAGATAGCCGCCGACCACGAGCCAGACGAAGAGGTTCAGCGAGCCGGCCCACGTGTCCCACGGGAAGCCGTCGGCACGGTACGCCTGGACGACGAGCAAGGCTGTCTGCACGAGCCACCCCGCCCGGACGCCCCAGATCGCGAATCTTCCTAGGCCTGGATAGCGGACGTTCCCGGCATACGCGACCGCCGCCTCGCCGTAGGCGAGCAGCGCGGGCCAGAAGAGGAGATCAACCATCGCTTCGCCGCCTCGCCAGCTCCGTGAGCTCGGCCAGATCGCGCTCCAAGCGCGTCACCTTCAGCGAGATGATCACGAGGTAGAGAAGCACGGCCGCGAAGACCACGAGGTAGGCCGCGGCGACGTACTTCTCGCCGGTACTCACGAGCGGACCTCCGTCAGGACGTGCTGTCGCACCGGCTCCGCGTCGAGCAGCTCGCGAAGCTCCCGCACGCGCTCGTCGATTCGCTTGCCCGTCAGCTCGACCCGGTACAGGGAGCCCGCCAGGGTGAGCATCCCCGCGAAGCACACGCAGAAGGTGGCGAACATCGAGTCCGACATCTGCGGGCCATCGCGAGTGAACACGACCGGATGGATCAGATCCTCGGCGAGTCTGATCGCGAGGAAGCTGATCGGGATCAGGACCACGCCGAACAGCGCGTAGACGGCGGAGCTTCGCTGGCGGCGCGGCCCGGGATCAAGGGAGTAGCGGAGCATGAAGTAGGCCGAGTAGAAGAGGAACAGGATCAGGAAGAGCACCAGCTGCCGCTCGCTCCAGCTCCACCAGACTCCCCAGGACACCTTCGCCCAGATCGAGCCGGTCACGAGCGTCAGCACGCCGAAGATGGTTCCCAGATGGACGCCGGTGTAGCTCTCGAGGTCGTAGCGCTCGTCGCCCGTCCAGAGCAGGCGAAGCGCCTTCCAGGCGGCCCAGCCGAAGCACGCGTACGCGGTGAGGGCGACCGGCACGTGGACGTAGAAGATCTTCTGACTGATTCCCTGGTCGGCGTCTTCGGGAGCCCAGAGCAGAGCCAGCCCGAGGCCGAGCAGGACGAGAGCGGCGGCGGCGCACGAAAGCACCGCGGCCAGCGGGCTATTCCGTGACCACGTACTCAAAGCTCGCGAAGCACAGGATCGCAAAGATGACGTCGTAGAGCGCGAGAAACGCCAGGCTGCGCGCGGGCTCGTCGCCAACGGTCGCCCCAACGCCGCCGACCACGATGGGGATCGCCAACGGCAGGAAGAGCAACGGAAGCAGGAGCTCGCGAGCCCGCCCGGCCACGGCCATTGCGGCAACGAGCGTGCCCACCGCGCAGATGCCCAGGTCGGCGAGAACGACTCCGGCGATCGCGGCGGGATCGAGCGCGGTGAAGAAGAGCGCGTACGCGGGGAGCGCCACGAGCTCCGCAGCGACGAGGAACGCGAGCACGGCGAGCGCCTTGCCGATCCAGATCGCCGCGCGATCGCACGGCGTCAGCACGAGCGCGTCGAGGAGGCCCTGCTCCCGCTCGGCCACGAACGCGCGCGTCAATCCGAGCAGCGCGGTGAAGACGATCGCGACCCAGAGGAGACCACCCGCGGCGCGATCCGAGACGTCCGCCGGCAGCGCGAAGTGGAAGACGACGAGTGCGGTGACGACGAAGAGGAGCATCGCGGGCAGCGTTTCCCGGGCACGGAGCTCGAGCAGGAGGTCCTTGCGCGCGAGCGCAGCCGAGTCGGCGACCAGCCCGCTCATGCGAGCGCGAGGCGGCTGGTCGCGAAAGCGTCCAGGCGCTGTGGATCGTGGGTCGCGACGACGAGCGTCCGTTCGGAGGCGGGCGAGGCGAGCTCACGCTCGAGCAGCTCGACGCCGTCGGCGTCGAGCGCGTTGAACGGCTCGTCGAGCAGGAGGAGCCGTGGATCGTGAAGGAGCGTCCGGCAGAGCCCGAGTCGCTGCAGCATCCCGCGCGAGAACGAGCGCGCGCGCTCGTGTCGCGCGTCCCACAGCCCGTAACGCTCGAGGAGCATGCCGACCCGCTCACGCCGCTCCGGAACGCGATAGAGCCGGCCGAACAACTCCAGGTTCTCGACCGCGCTCAGTTCCCGGTAGACGAGCGGCTCGTGGGCGAGAAAGCCGAGCGCGGATCGGTCGACCGACAGCTCGAGCTCGCCGCCGGTCGGCGCCACGAGCCCGGAGAAGAGGCGCAGCAAGGTCGTCTTCCCGGATCCGTTCGGGCCGGTGACGACGAGGAAGTCGCCGGCGCCGACGTCGAGGTCGAGCGGCGTGACGACACGCTTCGTCCCGAACCGCTTGGTGAGGCCGCGGGCGCGGATCATGCGTTCGAGTTTAGTTCGACCCGTCTGCGAGGCCGCGCCCGCGCGCCGCGATCAGCCGGCTGTGAGCGTGTTCGCCAAGACGAAAGGCACGATGACGAGGACGACGATCGCGATCGCCACGACAAGCACGATCACGCGCCGGGAACGCTCAGACGACACCGACTCGCCTCGTCATCGTGTTGTTCGCAAAGAACGTGAGCGTGACCCACGGATGTCGCTCAGGCCCGCAGCCGTAGCTGAAGATGCAGATCGCCGCCTTGCCGCGGTATCTGAACTCGACCGCGTACGAGCTGATCCTCACTCCGAACGGGTATCCCTGCTCGTTGCCTCGCCACTCCCAGCCCGAGTACGGTCGAACCCACTCCGCGTCGCCGTAGACCTCGCTCCACGACACGACCTTCGAGCCGGGGACATAGCAGACGCGAAACCGACCGGTGTAGTGGATCACGTCGTAGAGACCCGCCTGACTGAAGCTCTGCGTGAAGAGCTGCGTCTTGCATCGCGTTCCGAACCACCCGGTCCAGCTGTCCGACGACCACGTCGCAAAGTCGGTGGGCGTCAAAGCCACGCTGAGATCGGGCGGGGGCGGGGGCGGAGGCGGAGGCGGAGGTAGCGGTTCCGGCGGGTTGTATTCGTCGGGATCGGTCTCGGAACTGCAGCCCGGATCGGAGAGGTAGTCGATCAGCCCGTCGCCGTCGTTGTCCCAGCCGTCTCCGCAGGCGGGAAACGTCGGCGGGGGCGGCGGGGGTGGCGGCGGCGGAGCGGGTGGCGGGGGCGGGGGCGGCGGCTGCGAGCAGTCGTCGCCGGGCAGGCATGGATACTGCGGCACGGGGTCGCTGGGAGCAGTCGACTCCACCGTCGGTGGCGCAGTGTCGCCAGCCCAGGCGGCGCCCGCAACGGCCATTACGGCCAGCGCCAGAACGGACATGCAGATGAAACGTCCCATGTGACCTTTACCCCCTGTTCGCACGTCTGTTGTCCACTGTGCCAACAGGTACCGGTCGCGGCCGCACGCGTCTGTAGCGGCTTCGTGCCGAGTTTCGCTACAGGACGTCGACCAGGACGAACGCGCAAAACACGAGGCTGATCACCCCGTTGACCGTGAAGAACGCCGCGTCCAGGCGGCGGAGGTCGCCCGGACGGACGAGCGAGTGCTCGTACGCCAGCAGCGCGGCCACCGCGGCAACGCCGAGCCAGTAGGCCACGCCGACGTCGAGGCCGATGCCCGCCGCAGCCAGCAGCACGACCGTGAGCGCGTGGAGCGTGCGCGCGCCGACGAACACGCCACGCTCACCCCAGCGCGTCGCCCAGGAGTGGAGCCCCTCGCCCCGATCGACGGCGACGTCGAACAGCGAGTAGAAGAGGTCGAAGCCGGCGATCCAGGCGGCGACCGCCGCTCCGAGCGTCCAGGCCTCCCACGGCAGCTCGCCCGTGATCGCGACCCAGGCGCCGACGGGTGCGAGCCCATCGACGGCCCCGAGCCAGAGGTGCGAGAGCCACGTGAAGCGCTTGAGGTACGGGTAGATCACGAACCCGGCCACCGGGATCGGCCAGAGCCAGCGCACGAGCGGATCGAGCTGCCACACGGCCACGAGGAAGAGGGCGAGCCCCAGCGCACAGAAGGCCCACACCTGCAGCCGGCTCAGCGCACCGCGCGGAAGCTCCCGCATCGCCGTGCGCGGATTCCGTGCGTCGATCTCCGCGTCGATGAGACGGTTCAGCCCCATCGCCAGGGAGCGCGCACCGACCATCGCGACCGTGATCCACAGGAGGTCGCCGCCGGACGGAATGTCGCCGACGGCCAGGAGCGCACCGACGTACGCGAACGGTAGCGCAAAGACGGTGTGCTCGATCTTGACGAGGGCCGCGAAGCGCCGAGGCAGGTCGAGCGCGTGGCCGCTCACGTCTGGCGATGCGCCGTCTCGGCGCCCGCGAGGAGCGAAAGCGCGTGCTCGAGCGCCGGCCGGATCACCGCGTATCCATCCCGGCAGCCGCCCGTCGAGCCTGGGAGGTTGACGACGAGCGTGGTGCCCCGTACGCCGGCCAGCCCGCGCGAGAGGAGGCCGTGCGGCGTCTTCGCAGCCGCATCGGCGCGGATCACCTCGGCGATACCCGGAACGGGCCGGTCGAGGGCCTCGGCAGTCGCCTCGGGTGTCACGTCGCGCGGCCCGAGCCCGGTTCCGCCCGTCGTCAGGACGAGTCGCGCGACGTCGGTGAGGACGACGATCGCGGCGGTGATCGCTTCGCGATCGTCGGCAACGACGCGCCGTTCGACCTCGTAGCCGTCGCCCTCGAGCAGCTCGGCGAGCAGGTCGCCGCTTCGATCCTCGCGCTCGCCGGCCGCGACGCCGTCGGAGACGGTCAGCACGGCCGTTCTCACACCGCTTCCTTCGTCTTCTCGAGCAGCCGCACTTCGGCGACGACCAGATCCGAGTCGATCGCCTTGGCCATGTCGTAGACGGTCAGCGCCGCGACCGACGCGGCCACCAGTGCCTCCATTTCGACACCCGTCTGCGCGACGGTCTCTGCCACCGTCGTGATCTCGACTCGGTCGTCGCCGACGGAGAGCTCCACGTCGACCACGGACAGCGGAAGCGGGTGACAGAGCGGGATCAACTCGCTCGTCCGCTTGGCGGCCATGATCCCCGCGATCTGGGCGGTCGCGAGCGCGTCGCCCTTCGGTAGCTCCCGGAGGCGCCGAGCCGTCTCCGCCCGCATCCGGACCTCCGCCCGCGCACGGGCGCGCCGCCTCGACAGCGGCTTCGCGCCCACGTCGACCATGCGGACGCCGCCGCCCTCGTCGACATGCGAGAGCTCCCCCGTCACGTCCGTGCCGGGGCGGTGAGCCGGTCGAGGTCGGCCAGCTGGGCACCGAGCCAGTCGGCGACGTCGTGGCCGCGAACGTGGCCGCGGATCGCATCGAGCCGAGCCTGCCGCTCGTCCTGCGCCATCGTCAGCGCGTCGTAGATCGCCTCGGCCTGCCCGTCCACGTCGAAAGGATTGACCGTGAGCGCCCACTCGCCAAGCTCCTCGTGCGAGCCCGCGTTCTCGGACAGGACGAGGACGCCGTCGCGCTCGTTCACGAGGGGCGCTTCCTTCGCGACCAGGTTGAGCCCGTCGAAGATCGCGTTCACGAGCAGGACGTCGAACTGCTTGTACGCGGCGACCGTCTCGAGGAAGTTGTCCTCGATCCGGAGGTCGATCGGCGTCCAGCCGTCCTGCTGGAACCGATCGTTGACACGACGCGCCGCGCGCTGGATCGCCCCGAGGTACTCGGCGTATTCCGGGATGTCCTGGCGCGACGGGTCGAGGAGGGCGAGCATGCCGACGCGGCCGTGCAGCTCCGGATGAGCGTCCAGGAACAGCTCGAAGGCGCGGAAGCCGCGGACGACGTTCTTCGACGGATCGGTCCGGTCGACTCGCAGGACGAGGAACTCGGGTCGCGACGCCGCCAGCTCCCGCTCGAGCGCCAGAACGTCGTCGCTCGCCGCCAGCTCGTCGAACTCGGCCGCGTCGACGGAGAGCGGCCGCGAAGCGACGAGCGTGCGACGGCCGTCGTACTCCACCGCCCCCTCCTCGAAGTCGCAGTCCGCGCCGAGCATGTCGATCGCCGAGCGGAGGAAGTTACGGCGCCAGCGCGTCGTGTGAAGCCCGACGAGGTCGCAGGCGAGGAGGCCGTCGTGGATCGCCCGTCGCATCGACGGCGGCAGGATCCGCCAGTAGTCGGGCTGAGGCCATGGAATATGCACGAAGTGGACGAGCGGCGTCTCCGGCCGGCGCTCGCGGACCATGCGAGGCGCGAGATAGAGGTGGTAGTCGTGGAAGAAAACGGCGCTGTCCGGCTCGGCGTCGACCTCCGCGAGGACCGCGTCCGCGAAGGCCGCGTTGACCGGGACGTAGCCATCCTCCCACGCGTGGTGGAGGCCGCGGTCGAGACTCGGGTCGTAGACGAGGTTCCAGAGGTAGTGCTGGAGGAACCAGAGCATCGGGTTCGAGACGACGTTGTAGAACCAGTCGTAGGCCGACTGGTCGTGCGCGACGAGGCGCAGCCGGTACGGCTCCCCTTCGCGCAAGCGTTCGTCGACCGCGTGGCCGCCCGCCTCGTTCGCCACCGCCCGGTCCTCGTCCGTCATCGCGCTCGCGATCCACGTCACGTCGTGGTCGGCGACGAGGCTGCGCAGCGCAGTAACCAGCCCGCCGCCGCCGCGCCGCAGGACGCGCTCGCCGTTCTCACGGCGATACGAGACCGGGCCGCGGTTCGAGACGACGATCAGCTTGCGACGCTGGCTCACGCGGGCAGCGTAGTACCAGCGCCCGAGCGCGAGGGACGCTACGCGGCCTGAACGGCGGTCTCGAGTGAGGTCTCGCCGGTGTCGTTCCCGTCGAGCCGGTTATAGAGCGCGAGCCAGTCGCGCAGCAGCCGCGGCGTCAGGAAGTGGCGACGGACATGCTCCTTGCCGCGCAGGGCGCGCTCACGCGCTCCGGCGGGATCACTCAGGATCTCCCTGCACGCCTTGGCGCATTCCTCGGGCGAGTCCACCAGCCAGCCCGTCACGCCGTCCTGGATCTGCGAGACGATCCCGCCCACGCGGCCGGCCACCGTCGGCCGCCCCTTCCAGAGCGCTTCCGTCACCGTCAGGCCGAAGCCCTCGCGGATCGACTTCTGGAGCACGGCGGCCGAGTGCACCTGGAACGCATTCACCTCGACCGAGCCGACGTTGTTCAGGTTGGAGAGGATGAAGATGTCCGGATCGCCGTCGGCGTAGCTGACGGTCTGGTTGTAGAAGTCCCAGCCCTCCGGATCGTCGTGCGCCATCGACCCGACGAGGGCGAGCTGCACGTCCGGATAGGCCTCCTTGACGCCACGGTACGCGTCGATCACGCCGAGCGGGTCCTTCCACGGGTCGAAGCGTGAGACCTGGGTCAGCAAGGGCCGCTTCACGTCGATCCCGAACTGGTCGACGATGTAGGCCGCGTCCTCGGCCGAAAGCGCCATGTTCTTCGGGTTGAGCGGGTCGATCGCCGGCGGCCAGATGAACGCCTCGGGCAGGCCTTCGTGCTTTGGGACGTACTCGTGCATGTGGTAGATGTGCGCGTCGTAGCGCGCCAGCGGCCGGACCAGGAAGTCGAGCACGCTCGGGTTCGGCATCGAGAGGTCGATGTGGCAGCGCCAGATCCAATGCGCGCTCGAGCCTTCGAAGTGCTCGATCATCGCCGCGGGCTGCGGGTCGTGGACGCAGACATAGTCATAGCCGTCCGCGTCCTCGAACTCCGCCGCGTTGAGCGCGTTGTAGCGCCCGTACACCTCCCGCTGCTCAGGCGTGAGCCCGGTCTCGGCTCCCTGGAGGGCGTTGTGGATCGTCTTCGTGACGTCGAAGAACTCGTCCGCGCCCTTGATGATCCGCCACTCGACGTCGAGCCCGGCGTCGCGCATCAGCGGGATGAGCGTGTAGTTGATCTCGGCCACGCCGCCGCCGAACGCGGTCGCCGACAGGTGCACGACGCGCTTGCCCTCGAGCGGCTCGGCGAGGCGGCGGATCTCGTCCATCAACCCGCGAGTGGCGATCGTGGCGTAGTCCGCTAGGGACTTCGAGCCGACGTTGACGAGCTGCAGCATGGGAGGGGAGTCCTGGCTCTAGGGGGAACGAAGGCGCGAGAATATAACGGTCGTCAGGCGGTCAGAAACTTGACGAAGCGAAGACGCGAGCCTCGGCCGTCGCCGCGCTCGCCGACCTCGAACTCGTCCACGAGCGCGCGGATGATCGCGATGCCGAGTCCACCCTCGGTGAGGTCACCGGCCTGAACCAGCTCGTTCGGGTCGAAGCCCCCGCCGTTGTCCGAGACCTCGACCACGAGCCGGTCCTCGTGGAGCTCGTAGACGATGTCGACGATCCCGCCGTTCTCGCTGTAGGCATGGCGCACCGAATTGGTGCATGCCTCCGTCACGGCGAGCTTCAGGTCGTTGACCGTCTCGTCGTCGAGCGGCTGCATGCGCGTGATCCCGCTGAGCGCGAGTCGGCCCAGCAGCACGTATTCGGCCTTGGCCGGTATCGTGAGGCGCACCTCACGCACGCCGAGGCGCGGAGGCTGGAGGCCTTCGCTCACCTGCGGGGGATTCCCGAAGGTTTCGTCAACTAAACCCACGAGTCTGGGAAGGCTAGCTGCACGCGTTGATCGTCGTGCCGGGCGGGCGCTCGCCGAGCCGGACTGCGATCGACTTCCGCTCGTCTCCGCGGACGATCTGGAAGGTCGATTGCTGGCCCGGCTCGAGCCGCTCGCTCACGATGCGGACGAGATCGTCCGCGCTCGTGACGGGCTGGCCGTCGATCGCGACGATCACGTCGGCGCCCTTCTTGAACTGGACGCCGCGAAAGACCTCGGTCTCGCGGCCGCAGCGGAGGCCGGCGCTGAGACCGGGACTCCCGGCCGCTATGCGCTCGACGACGGCACCACGGTCGACGGGATAGTCGAACCGCTTGGCGAGAGTGGGAGTCAGCGTGCCTGCGGTGACCCCCACGTAGGCGTACGCGACCGAGCCGTCCTCGATCAGCTGCTTCATCGAGCGACGCGCCGCGTTGATCGGGATCGCGAAGCCGACTCCCTCGGAGTCACCCGACTCGCTGCGGATCTGGGCGTTGATGCCGATCACGCGGCCGCGCGCGTCGAGGAGCGGCCCGCCCGAGTTGCCGTGCGTGATCGGGGCGTCGGTCTGGATCGCGTCGACGACATTGAAGTTGGACGTCAGCGAGGGGATCGACCGACTGCTCGACGAGACGACGCCGACCGCGAGCGAGTCCGTATTGCCGAACGGGCTGCCGATGGCGGCGACGGGCTCGCCGACGACCACCTTGCTCGAGTCGCCCAGCGGGACGGAGGTGAGCGCGTGATCGTCCGGATCGAGCTTCAGCACGCCGACGTCGTCGTTGAGGTCGACTCCCACCACTTCTGCGTCGACGCGATCGTTGTCGCGAAAGGCCACGTAGACGCGCTTGGCGATTCGCGTCGGCCGGCCCTCGCCCGCGGTCGAGATTACGTGCGAGCTGGTCAGGACGTAGCCGTCGGGTGAAACCACGAACCCGGATCCCTGGGCGGCGTGGGCGTCGTCCGCAGGCGTCGGCTGCTCGTCGAAGATCGAGTAGATCGTCACGACTCCGGGTGAGCGGCGGCGGTAGATCTCTGCGGGGTCGAAGCTGTTGCCGAGCAGCGGTTTGACGGCCGCGGCGGAAGGTGCGCCCGTGTCCTCGCCCGGTGCGGTCAGCACGACCTTGTCGCCGCCGTCACCGATGTCGAAGACGGCCACCCCGCCAAGCACCACGAGACCGCCGAGGGCAGCCGCGACGAGAGCGATCACGGCGACCTGGCCCGCGCGCATCAGGAGTTCACTGTAGCGACGGTAATGTCAGGCCGTTTTCACGTGGAAACCGTGGGCGCGGCGAGCTCGTTTTCACGTGGAAACGCGTCGGCGAGCGGCAGCCGGAGCGTGAAACGGGTGCGGCCGTCCGGCTCGGAGAGCTCGAGCGTTCCGCCCATCAGCTCGGCGAGCTCGCGTGCGATCGCGAGGCCGAGACCGCTACCGGAAGCCATCGTCCCGTCGACGCGGTAGAAGCGCTCGAACACGTGCGCCCGATGTTCCTCGGGGATGCCAGGGCCGTCGTCCTCGACGACCAGCTCCACCTCGTCCGGACGCCGGTCGGCCCTGATCGTGACGGTCGTGCCCGCCGGGGTGTGCCGGAGAGCGTTCTCGACGAGCGAGCGGCCGACCTGGACCACGCGCTGGCTGTCGGCACGCGCCCAGACCGGACCCTCGACGGCCGTCTCGAGGGCATGGCCGCTCGCCTGCGCCAGCGGCGCCAACTCGCCTACGACCAGGCCGATCGTCTCGGCGAGGTCCACGGGGTCCGCTTCGACGTGGAGGCGACCGGCGTCGAGCCGCGAAAGGTCGAGCAGCTCGGCCGTCAGCTTGCCGAGTCGGTCGACCTGAGCGCGCATCTCGGTGACGAACTCTCGTCGCGTCTTCTCGTCCAGCTGCTCGTCGTCGAGCAGTTCGAGATGCCCGCCGAGGGAGAAGATCGGCGTCCGAAGCTCGTGCGAGGCGTTGGCGATGAACTCGCGCCGAGCGTGGTCGAGGCCGGCGAGGCGCTCGCGCATCCGCTCGAAGGCGCGTGCGAGCTCGCCCAGCTCGTCGCTGCGCGTGTCCACGATCGGCTCGTCGAACTGCCCGGAGGCGATCCGGTCGGCGGCGCGCTCGAGCCGGCGGATTCGGCCCGCGAAGATGTTTGCCCCGGTGAAACCGACGAGCAGCGCCGCTCCAAGCGCGAGCAGGCCGGCGATCAGAATGCTCTTCTTCACGTACTCGACGGCGTCCAGCGAGTCGTCGAGCCGCGAGCTGAGCAGCAGGAACGGCCCGGTCTCGAAGACTGGGACCGCGACCTCGGCGAAACGTCGGCCGTTGCGCTCCACCGTTCCCCGCTCGAGCGCGAGGGTCTTGCCCGAGCGCTCGGCAATCCGATCGTTGTCGAACGACGCCGAGCGAAAGCCTGAGTCGGCCTGCACGAGCAGGTCGGCCGAATTTATGCCGAGGCGCTGGTAGAGGAGGACCCGGGCGTTCTGGCTCCGCGACGTCTGCTCCACCCAGTCCTCCCAGCGGTAGGCCTGCAGAAGGTCCCTGTCGAGGCGCAGGTTCAACGCAGCGCTCTGGAGCTGGTCGAGGCGGTTGTCGATGAGGCGGCGTTCGAGCGACGGCACCACGGCCACGTAGACGATCGCGAGCGCGCCCGCGAGCACGAGCAACAACGCCGCGCTGAGCCGCGCGCCGACCCCCCAACGGAAATGTCCCCTCATCCGCGGAAGCGGTAGCCGACGCCGCGGACGGTCTGGATGAACTCCGGCTCCCCGGCGTCCCGCTCCAGCTTCTCGCGGAGGTGCCGCACGTGCACGTCGATCGTGCGCGGCTCGCGGTAGGCGGAGTCGCCCCACAACGACTCGAGCAGCATCTGGCGGGTGAACACGCGGCCGGGCTGCGCGGCGAGGGCACGCAGGAGCTCGAACTCGACGTACGTGAGCTGGACGTCCTCGCCGCGCGCCTTCACCTGACGCCGGTCGAGGTCGATCCTGAGGCCGTCCGTCTCGATGGGGCCGGCGCCGCGCGGGTCGTGGCGCGGAGCGTAAGCGCGACGGAGCAGGGCCCGAACGCGGCTGCGGAACTCGCGGATCGAGAACGGCTTGGTGATGTAGTCGTCGGCGCCGAGCTCGAGGCCGAGCACCTTGTCTAGCTCGTCATCGCGCGCCGTGAGCATGATGATCGGCACGGAGCTGACCGCGCGCAGCCGCTTGCACACCTCGAGACCGTCGAGCTTGGGGAGCATCAAGTCGAGCACGACGAGATCGACGTGCTCCTCATCGAAGCGCTCGAGCGCTTCCTCGCCGTCGCGGGCCGGAACCACGCGGAATCCGTCCCGCTCGAGCGGGTAGGTCAGGAGCTTCTGGATCGAGTCCTCGTCGTCGACGAGCAGGATGGTGGAGGAGTCGGGCATCCGCCTGGGCAGCAGGCGAGGATCGCCTGGACTCGACCTACTATAGCCCCGCGATGACGGCGCTCCCGCCCTCACAAGCGCGGCGCCGGCCGCGGCCGGGCTCGCTTGCGCGGCCGGTGAACGGGCGGTTGTATCGAGGGACCTGGCTGCTCGTCGCGCTGCCGTTGCTCGTCACGGCCTTCACGGTGGCCAGGCCGGGCCCGCTGCCCGCCCCGGTGCTTCCGCCGGTCTTCGACGGCGCGAGCGCGATGCAGCTCGCGCGTGACCTTTCGACGGCCCATCCGGACCGGTCGCCGGGGTCCGAGGGCAGCCGCGCGTCGGTGGCGTGGCTCGAGCAGCAGCTCGAGCCCTACGGCATGAGCGTCCGCGAGGACCGCTTCGAGGCGTCGATCCCCGACCTGGGTCGGCGGGAGCTGGTCAACCTCGTCGCCGTCTCGCCCGGGAGGTCGAACCAGACGATCGTGATCATGGCCCACCGCGACAACGCAGGCACCGGCCCGGGCGCGAACGACAACGCGTCGGGGACCGCGGCCCTCATCGAGCTTGCTCGCTCGTACGCACCGACGACGTCGGGCGCCGCGGGAGGCCGCGCGATCGGCACGACGAACACGCTCGTGTTCCTCTCGACCGACGGCGGCGCCTTCGGCGGCCTGGGGGCGGCGCACTTCGCGCGCGAGTCGCCCTACCGGAACCGGACGGTCGCCGTCGTCAACCTCGCAGCTCTCGCCGGCCAGGGGCCGCCGCGGATCGAGATCGCCGGCGACCGGCCCCGCTCGCCCGCCGCGGTGCTCGTCCGCACTGCAGCTGCACGCATACTCGAGCAGACCGGCCGCGAGCTCGTCCGCCCGCGCGCGATCGGGCAGCTGATCGACCTCAGCTTTCCGTTCACGCTGTACGAGCAGGGCCCGTTCGTCGGTCGTGGGCTCTCGGCGATCACGCTCACGACGGCCGGCCCACGGCCTCCGTCCTCGTTCACCGATACCCCCGAGCGTCTCGACGAGCAGCGCTTGACGGAGGTGGGGCGCTCGGCTCAGGTGCTGATCGGGTCGCTCGATCTGGGCTTGGAGCTCGCAAGAGGGACGCAGAGCTACGTCTTCCTCGGCTCGCGCTTCGTGCGCGGCTGGGCGATCCAACTGTCGCTCGTCGCCGCGCTGCTGCCGTTCCTGTTTGCAGCCATCGACCTCTTCGCCCGCTGTCGGCGGCGCCACATCCGGATCGCGCCTGCGCTGCGAAGCCTTCGTAGCCGCCTCTTCTTTTGGCTCTGGGTCACGCTCGTCTTCGTCGCCTTCTCGCTGGTCAGCTGGGGCGAAGGCGAGGCGCGGCCGCTGTCGCCCGAAAGCGCGGCGGCAACGCAGTGGCCGAGGTGGTCGCTCGTCGCCTTCGGCCTCCTGGCGCTGGCCGGCTGGCTCGTCGCCCGCGACCGGCTGCTACCGCGCCGACCTGTGACGCCGGAGGAGGAGCTCGCGGGCCACACGGCTGCGCTGCTCGCGCTGGGCGTGGTCGCGTTGCTCGTGGTCGCAACGAATCC
>Ga0126313_10000776_pt1 | contig 15798 bp, 14 predicted proteins | sample Plot105A_FD_89954 | JGI IMG/M metagenome (GOLD analysis project Ga0126313, IMG submission 89954) | Serpentine soil microbial communities from UC McLaughlin Reserve, CA, USA - Plot105A | ecosystem: Environmental > Terrestrial > Soil > Grasslands | place: USA: UC McLaughlin Reserve, Lake County...
ACCGACGCGACAGCCGCCGCGGGGGCGGCCGCGGGAGCCGGCTTGCTCGTCCGCCGGCGGCGGACGGCGCGCTTCTTCGTCGTCCGCTGCTTGCCGGCGGCGGCCCGTGCCCCCATGGGCTTGCTCGGCCGGGATCGCGGAGTCCTCGCCGTCGCCGTCATGGGCGCCCTTAAGGCGCCGGTCACCGTGCGTGTGGGGATCACGAAGGTCGTGGGCGCCGCCGGGCGTCGCTCGGCGGTCGGCGTCGCGGTCGGCTTCACGATGGTGAACACCCCCGCAGCGCCCGATCCGGCGGCAGGCAGCGGCCCCGGCGTGACACCGAGCGTCGACAGGGCGACCCCGCCACCAGGAACCCCATCGGCAGGACCACCCGCAGACCTGACCGGGTGGTCACAACGCTTACGGACCCTCCCACTCGACCGGAATTCGATCGTTCACGCGGCGGCGAGTGGAGCGGTCGAGCCGCGGACGACGAGCCTCGTGGGAAGCACGGTCCGCGAGCCCTGCTCGCCGGCGAGCATGCGCAGCAGGGCTTCGGTTGCCGCGCGGCCCTTCTCGCGCAGGGGCTGGTGGATCGTGGTCAGGCCGTCGGCCTCGGGAGCGGAGTCGTCGAAGCCGACGATCGAGAGGTCGCCGGGGACGGACAGGCCGCGCTCGGCGGCGGCGCGTCTCGCGCCGAGGGCGATTGGATCGCTGAGCGCGAAGATCGCGGTGGTGCCCGGGGCCCGGTCGAGCAGCGCGTGCGTGGCTGCACGGCCGCTCTCGACGTCGGAGATCTGGCACTGCTCGACCGCGACGGAGGACCAGCCGACGCCCGCCGCCTCGGCGGCGCGCCGTGCGCCCTCGAGGCGCCCGCGGGGCACGCTCGCGGTCGCGGCGGCCTGGCTCGCCGCGTCGACGGCACCGGCGTGGGCGTCGGCCGAGAGCCGCAGGCTCAGCACGCCGAGGCGGCGATGGCCGAGCTCGACCAGGTGCGTGACGGCCGCGCCCGCGGCCGCGCGCTCGTCGATCCCCACGAAGCCGCAGCGCTCGGTCACGCCCAGATCGCCCGGCGCGGGCGAGTCGATCACGACGGTCGGGAGGCGCCGCCCCAGCGACGCCTCGACGAGCGGGTCGTCGGCCACGAGCGAGTACAGCAGCAGCCCGTCGACCGCGGCCCGGCCGATCGCGGGGCTGAAGGCGCCCGCCTGCTCCGGATAGGCGGGCACGATCACGAGCGCGAGCTGCTGCGGGTCGGCGGCGTCGGAGACGCCCTGCAGGAAGCACACCGCCGCCGGGTCGTCGAACGAGTACGCCAGCCGCTCGCGCAGCACGACGCCGAGCGCGCCGGTGCGGCCGCTGCGCAGGCTGCGCGCGGCCGGGTCGGCGCCCGCGTAGCCGAGCTCGGACGCCGCGCGCAGCACCCGCTCTCGCAGCTGCGCCGTGACCACGTGCGGGCGGTTGTAGACGTTCGAGACCGTGCTCGGCGAGACGCCCGCGGCGCGTGCGACGGCGACGACCCCCGGTCGCCGCCGCACGCCATCCGCGTCCCCCGTCCCTACGGCTGCGTCCACGGCGACGGCTCGGGCGGCTCGACGGGCGCCGGCCGGTCGTCGCACCACGTGCCCCAGTCGAACCAGCCGCCGTCGTTGGACCCGGCCCTGGTGATCTTGAACTCCGGCCCGCTCGGCGGGAAGTTGAACGAGCCGCAGTTGTTGTCGAAGCGGTGCCCCACGTTGCGCGCGTCGACGTTCTCGACCGTTGCGCCGCCGAACGCGCGCGCGTTGAGCACGTTCGTGCCCGCGCCGTCGACCCGGATGTCCTTCAGGAGCACGTTGTCGATGCCGTACCGGTCCTTGACGCCCCACTCCGAGACGAACTGCATCGCGTTGTAGCTGACGTCGAGGAAGTCGCTGTCGAGCACCTTGAACGCCACGCCGTCCCCGCCCAGGTGCCCCTCAAGCGCGTAGAACCAGATCGCGCCGAGCCCGATGTCCCAGTTGAGCTCGCGCGTGCCCGCGCGAACCGTCGTGTTGCGGGCGAACGTCAGCGTCCCCTGGAAGTCGGTCGAGGCGTGCCGGTAGCCGGCGTGCAGGGCGGAGCCCTCGCGCACCGGGTCGGCGACCAGGTTGTCCGAGACGCTGTTGTCCTTGCCGCCGTAGATCGCGATGCCGTTGGCCAGCACCGGCGACTGGATCGTGTTGTGGTCGAACGTGTTGCCGGTGTCGTGCTCGACGTTCGACCACATCGCCATCGCGTCGTCGCCGGTGTTGCGGAAGAAGTTGTCCGTCGCGCGCACGTTGCGCCAGCCCTTGCGGATGTTGATGCCGTCGGCCATCTGGTCGACGATCACGTTGTCGCGCACGAGCAGGTCGCGGCCCGGCCCGTCGAGCCAGATGCCGACCTTGGTGTGCTGGATGTAGAGGCCCTCGACGACCGAGCGGCTGAGCGCGCCGCCGACGCCGTTGACCTCGTCGGTGTCGACGCGCTCGGAGATCTCGCCGACGATCGCGAAGTTCGCCAGCCGCACGTTGTCGCTGCCGCCGTCCTCGGCCCACTTGCCGTAGAAGCCGACGGAGTCGGTCCGCGACGGCTCGCAGGACGGGCACTCGGGGTCGGGGTCCGGGTCGGCCAGCGGTGTCGCCGGGCCCGTCACGATCGAGTGCCAGCTGCCCGCGCCGACCACCGCCACGTCGTCGACGACGATGTGGCGAGTCACCTTGAACGTGCCCTCGCGGATCCACACCACCGCCGGACGCTTGCCCCGGTGCTTGGCGAAGGCGATCGCCCTGTCGAAGGCCTGCGAGGAGTCGCGGCGGCCGCTCGGATCGGCGCCGAAGCGCGTGACGGCGACGGCGCCGGCGGGCTTGCGCGCGGGCTCGGCGACGCGCTCGTGGTCGAGCAGGTCGATGACGGTCCAGTCGGCCTTCGCGCCGGCGGGCACGGAGAGCCGGATCGTGTCGCCGGCCTTGTAGGTCTTGCCGAGCAGCAGGCGCTGCTCGTCGTAGAAGTGGTTCGGCCGGTGCGGCTTCCCCTCCGACTCCGTCGGCGGCCGCCACCAGTCGGGGTGCAGCCAGTCGCTGTCCGGGTCGTTGGAGAACGGATAGTCCGCGTACAGCCATGCGTACTCCGATGTCAGCGTCATCGTCCTCGCGCGCTTGCCGTTGACGCTGACGTCCAGCGGGGACCGGATCCCGCCTCCGCTCGGCGCGTCCGGGATGCTGTAGCGGACCGTGATCGCGTTCGCGGCGCGCGTGAGCCGGAACTCGACGTACTCGCCGCGATCGAGGCGGACGCCGTCGCGGCCCGACGCCTCGCCGGACAGCGTGTAGGCGGCGCGTTGCTCATCGCCGCGACGGTCCGGGTCGTAGGACGCGATGTCGCCGGAGGCGGTCGCGCTCAGCAGCTCGCCCGTGGTGGTCGCGTGCTCCGCCTCCTGCTCGGCGAACGCGACCGACGCGCCGCGGCCCTCGACCAATGCCGGGTCGAGGGCCGCCCGGGTCTCCTGGGCCTGCGCGCTCCCCCCGCCGGCCGCCACGATCAGCGCGGCCGCGGCCAGCGCGTGTCCCAGACCCCTCATCGCTGCTCCTCCCCCATCAAGTCGGAAGCACATGGTGCCACGCCGTTTGCAACGTTGCAAGCCCCACCGTGCGATCCTTCGCGCATGGTGGGCGCGCCGCACATGGACCCGGACGAGTTCCGCGCCCGCGGCCACGAGGTCGTCGAGTGGGTGGCGTCGTACATGGAGCGCGTCGGCGAGCTGCCGATCGCGCCCGCCGTGGAGCCCGGCGACGTCCGGGCGAAGCTCCCGGCGAGCGCGCCCGAGGAGCCGGAGCCGTTCGAGGCGCTGATGCGCGACCTCGACGAGATCGTGCTCCCGGGCATCACGCACTGGCAGTCGCCGGGGTGGTTCGCTTGGTTCCCTGCGAACGTGTCGCCGCCGTCGATCCTGGCCGAGCTCGTGTCGGCCGGGCTCGGGGCGCAGGGGATGATCTGGGCGTCGAGCCCCGCGCTGACCGAGATCGAGGGGCACGTGCTCGACTGGCTCGTGGACCTGCTCGGGCTGCCGGAGCACTTCAAGACCGCGACGGGGCCGGGCGGCGGCGTGATCCAGATGAGCGCGTCGGACTCCACGCACCTCGTGCACGTGGTCGCGCGCGAGCGGGCGGACGCGCCCACGGACGCTCTGGTCGCCTACGGCTCCTCGCAGGCGCACTCGTCGGTCGAGCGCGGCGCGAAGATCGCGGGCTTCGAGCACGTTCGCCTTCTCGGCGTCGACGAGGACTTCGCGCTCGATCCGGAGGCGCTGCGTCGGGCGATCGAGCAGGACCGTGCGGACGGCCTGCACCCGGCGATCGTCACGAGCGCGATCGGCACGACGGGCACCGGCGCCGTCGACCCGATCGCGGCCGTCGCGGACATCGCGCAGGAGCACGGCCTGTGGCACCACGTCGACGCCGCCTGGGCCGGCTCGGCGATGCTCTGCGAGGAGCACCGCGACAAGCAGCGCGGCGCCGAGCGGGCCGACAGCTACACGTTCAACCCGCACAAGTGGCTGTTCACCAACTTCGACTGCAACGTGCTGTGGGTGGCCGACCGCAAGCCGCTGATCGACACGCTGAGCATCCACCGGCCGTACCTGCGCAACGCCGCCAGCGACTCCGGCGAGGTGATCGACTACCGCGACTGGCACGTCTCGCTCGGCCGCCGCTTCCGCGCCCTGAAGCTGTGGTGGGTGCTGCGCAGCTACGGCGCGCAGGGCCTGCGCACGCTGCTGCGCGAGCACATCGCGCTCGCACAGGAGCTCGGGCGCCGCATCGACGACCACGACAAGCTCGAGCGGGTCGCGCCGGTGTCGTTCGCGCTCGTGTGCTTCCGCCACACGGACGGCAACCACGCCAGCGACGCCGTGGCGGCTGCGATCAACGCCGAGCCGAGCCTGTTCGTCATGCCGTCGAGCATCGGCGACACCCGCTTCGTGCGCGTCGCGATCGGCCAGACGCGCACGACCGCCGCCGACGTCGAGCGGCTCTGGCGCGTGCTCGACGCCGCAGCCTAGGCCGCGGTCACACCGAGCCGCGGCCGCGGGCGCGGCGCGACCAGCGTGCTGAGGAACGCCTCGACCACCGTCGGGTCGAACTGGGTGCCGGCGCAGCGCTCGAGCTCGCCGCGCGCCTCGCCGACGGGCATGCCGCGGCGATAGGGGCGGTCGGAGATCATCGCCTCGTAGGCGTCGGCGACCGCGAGGATCCGGGCCTCGAGCGGGATCTCGTCGGCGGCCAACCCGGAGGGGTAGCCGCGCCCGTCGAGCCGCTCGTGGTGCGCGAGCACCCAGGCGGCGATGTCGCGCAGCCCGGCGTGCTCGAGGATCCGCGCGCCGATCTCCGGGTGGCGCGTCATCTCCTCCCACTCCGAGTCGGTGAGCGCGCCCGGCTTGTGCAGGATCGCGTCGGCGATCCCGAGCTTGCCGAGGTCGTGCAGCACGCCGGCGGCCTGCAGGCGGTCCACGCGCGCCGCAGCGAGCCCCAGCGCGGCCGCCGTGTCACGCGCGAACTGACCGACCGTGCGCGAGTGCTCGGCGGTGCCGGCGTCGCGCAGGTCGAGCGTCTCGGCGAGCAGCATCGCGGCGGCCAGGCGCAGCTCGGGGGCCTCGCCCGTGGGCGCCGCGGTCCCGGCCACGAGCACCTGCTCGATCGCCAGCGCGGAGTGGTCGGCGATCGCCATCAGCACGCGCACGTCGTCGTCTGACGGGCGGCGGCCGCTGACCGGCTCGTCGAGGGAGACGATCCCGAGCACCTCGCCCGTCGCGCCGCGCAGCGGCAGCAGCAGCATGTCCTCCGGGTCCCAGCCGTCTGGGCCGAGCGAGCGACCCGACTCCGGCGTGTAGACGTTCGGGTCCACGGACCGGTCCCAGTCGTAGGAGCCGGCCGGCAGCCACGAGGCGCCGAGCCGGTCGTGGGCCGCGTCGAGCAGCGGATGCCACGTGGCCCAGGGATTGACGTTGCCCAGCAGCGCGGCGCGGGCCTCCTCGTCGCCGGCCACGAGCACGACCCGCAGGTCGTCGTCGTGGCCCTCGCGGAGGTTGACGGCGACCGTCTGGAAGCCGAGCTCTGTCCGCAGCAGCTCCGCCATCGACTCCAGCACGGGCATCGGGCCGCGGCCGGAGGCGGCCGCGCGTGAGATTCCCAGCAGCCCGCGCAGGTGGCGCAACAGCGGCTGCTCGGCCGTGTCGGTGCGACGGCGCGCCGGCTTCGGGTTGCCCTCGCCCTCGGCGGCGCGCACGCCGTTGCGGCCGCCGTGCTTGGCGTCGTAGAGCGCGCGGTCCGCGCGAGCGAGCAGCTCCGGGGCGTCGCCCTTGCCGGTCGCGACGCCGATCGAGACGGTGACGACGCCCCGCGGGTCGTCCGGATGGTGCAGGGCGGCGCTCTCGACGGCGGCGCGGACGCGCTCGGCGGCGGCGAGCGCCTCGCGGGCATCGGTGTCGCGCAGGATCAGCACGAGCTCCTCGCCGCCGTAGCGGTAGGCGGCGTCGCCGGCGCGCAGCTGCATCCGCACGGTGGCGGCGATCGTGCGCAGCGCCTGGTCGCCGGCGATATGACCGAGGCGGTCGTTGTAGGCCTTGAAGCGGTCGACGTCGCAGATCGCGAGCGCGAACGACTGGCCGTGGCGGCGCGCGTCGAGCTCGACGTCGGGCAGGTCCTCCACCAGCGCGCGGCGGTTGCGCAGGCCGGTCAGCGGGTCGCGGCGGGAGTCCTCGAGCAGGCGGGCGTTGAGCCGGGCGAGCTCGGCCTCGCGGCCGGCGAGCTCCTCGCGCGCCTCGCGCTCGAAGGCGAGCAGGCCGCCCAGCCGCCGCTCGAGCAGCACGGTGCGCACGATCATCGTCCCGCCGCTGACGAGCGCGCCGGCGGCGAGCATGAGCTGCGCGCCCAGCGGCGGCGACTCCTGCTCGAAGCCCATGTGCACGAGAGCGGCGATCAGCAGCGCGAAGGTGGCGGCGGGGAGGATGCCCCCGCGGCGGCTCATCTCGTCCGTGACGACCGGCGGCTCGGGACGGCCCGCGGCGAGTACGCCGCCGGCGCCGATCGCGAGCAGGCCCGCCACCCACAGCGGGTCGATCAGCGTCGCGCCCATCGAGTAGCTCTGCTCCAGCAGCTGCTCGGACCAGAAGATGAAGGCGACGGCCTGCAGGACGATGCCGAGCAGCACGAGCCGCGGGCCCGGGCCGCGGACCTGGCGCAGCGAGCCGCCGACCATCACCTGCAGGGTCAGCACCGCGGCCGACACATAGAGCGCCGGGTAGGCGAGCGCTGACAGCCGCTCGGCGAGCGACAGCCCGGCGCCGCCGCCGTGCTCCCACAGCTCGGCGAACGTGAGCGCGGAGACCGCCGCGATCAGCGGCAGCGACTCGACGAGCGCGACGGCGCGCTCGCCGCGCGAGCCGGCCGGGGAGCGCAGCAGGCCCGCGGCCACCAGCAGGGCGAACAGGTACCAGCAGAGGTCGGCGACGTTCGGCGACCTCGGGAAGCCGATCTCCGAGAACACGTCCCACGCGATCTGCCCGGCGAGCCAGCAGCCGGATGCGGCCGCCCAGCAGCCCCAGCGGTAGCGGTGCTCCGGGACGCTCCCGCGACGTGCGGCGAGCGTGCCGGAGAGCGCGCACGCCGCCGCCGCCGTGAAGGCGGCGTTCCAGCTGAGCCCCGGATCGACGAGGCCCCATGCCGCCGCGGCCATCGCGACGACCGCCACGACGGCAGCCGTCGCGGCCAGGGCCGGCCAGGGTCCGAGCGACCTCGCGTGTGTGCGCGCGTCCATCCACAGGGGGTGATCGACCCGGGGCGCCGCGAACTGAAACGGTCAGGACTGCAGATGTGCTTCGAAGAAGCGCAGGATGCGCCCCCAGGCGTCCTCCGCCGACGGCTCGTGATAGCCGATGCCGGCCACGCGCAGCAGCGCCCCGCCCGGTCCGAGGTCGTGCCGGTTGAGGAACGAGTGGCCCGCATCCGGGTACTCGCGGACGTCGTGCTCGACGCCCGCGCGCTCGAGCGCGCCGCTCAGCTTCGCCGCCGTCCCGCGCAGCGTCTTGTCCTTCGCCCCGTAGCTGGCGACGACCGGACACGCGCCGCGCAGCGCGCCGTCGAGGTCCTTCGGCAGGTGGGCGTAGTTGGGCGCGGAGGCGTCGAACCCGCGGGCGGCGGTGAGCAGGGCGAACCCGCCGCCCATGCAGAAGCCGATCACGCCGACGCGCCCCGTGCAGTCCTCGCGACGCGTCAGCCACGCACGCGCGGCCTCGATGTCGTCGAACGCCTTGCCGTGCCCGCGTGTGAGCGCGGCGAAGGTGGCGCGGATGCAGCGCCACGCGCCGCCGGCCGAGAACAGGTCTGGGGCGAGCGCGAGATAGCCCGCGGCCGCGAGCCGGTCGGCCTGCTGGCGGATGTCGTCGTTGAGTCCGAAGGACTCGTGCAGGACGACGACGCCGGGCCACGGGCCGGCGCCGACGGGCGGGACGGCGAGGTGGGCCTTCACGTCGCCGGGGAGCGTGGTCGCGGGCATGGCGAGGTCCCTACCCGGTCGGCGGCAGCGCCACCACCGTCACGGTTCCAGGGGCGACCTCCGTCAAGCCGGCGTCGACCACGCGCGCGGCGAGGTCCTCGCGGGCGGCGAGCTCGGCGAAGCCGCGCGGCGCCACCAGCCGGCCCGGCGCGCCCGCCTCCGCCCACGCGGGCAGCTCGCCGGCGGCCATCACGGCGGCGTGCGCGACCTGCGCCACGACCTTGCCCGAGCTCATCTCCAGCTCCGGGTTGAGGACGTAGGTGACGGCGGCGGGCGCGGGCTGCCCGAGCTCGGCGGGCGCGGCGCCGAGGTCGCTGCTCATCGCCTGCAGGCGCTCCAGCAGCGGCCCTCGCTGCGAGCGCCGGCGCGGCGGCAGCGCGGCCACCGACTCGCCTCGCCGATCGCCGGCGAGCGCGTGCGGCTGCTCGAGCACCGCCTCCCACTGGGCCGGGTTGCGTGCCCGCAGGCAGACCTTGCCGGGCCGCTCGCGCCACTCCGGGTCGATCTCGAACGTGCGCACGCATGCGACCGCCGCGGCGCCGCCGAGCACGGCCGCGCGCTCGAGCGTCTCGACCGCCCCGCGCCGCAGCACGAGGAACATCCGCAGGGGGTCCGTCACCGGCGCAGGTACGCGGCGACCGCCATCACGCGGCGGTGGTCGTCCTCCGAGCGCGGCAGGTCGAGCTTGCCGAAGATCGTCGAGACATGCTTCTCCACGGCGCTCTCGGAGATGTGCAGGCCGTTGGCGATCGCGTGGTTGGTGCGGCCCTCGGCCATCAGCTGCATGACGTCCAGCTCGCGCGGCGTCAGTGACGCGAGCGGGTCGTCGGGGCCGGCCGGGACGAGCAGCTGTGCGACCGCCTCCGGGTCCAGGGCAGTGCCGCCTTCCGCCACCCGCTTGACCGAGGCTACGAAGTCGGTGACGTCGGCGACGCGGTCCTTGAGCAGGTAGCCGACGCCGCCGCGGCCGTCCGCGAACAGCTCGGCCGCGAAGGTCTGCTCGACGTACTGGGAGAGGATCAGGATCGGCAGGCCGGGGATCCGGCGGCGCGCCTCGAGCGCGGCGCGCACGCCTTCGTCGTTGAACGTCGGCGGCAGCCGCACGTCGACGACGCAGACGTCGGGGCGGTGCTCCTCGACGGCCTCCAGGAAGCGGTCGGGATGATCGACCGCGGCGGCGACCTCGAAGCCCGTGTCGCGCAGCAGGCGGATCAGCCCGTCGCGCAGCAGGGCGAGGTCCTCGGCGATCACGACGCGCATGGCAGCTCCGCTCTGATCGAGGTCGGCCCGCCGGCGGGGCTGGTCACGGACAGGTGGCCGTCGAGCGCCTCGACGCGCTTGCGCAGGCCGGTCAGGCCGTCGCCCTCCGCGCTCGCGCCGCCGGCGCCGTCGTCGACGACCTCGACGACCAGCGTGTCGCCGGCGCGGCGGACGCTGACGAGCACCCGCTGGGCCCGGCTGTGCTTGCCGGCGTTGGCGAGCGCCTCGGAGACGACGAACCAGGTCGCGTTCTCGATCGCCTGCGGCAGGTCGTCGGGCACGTCGAGGTCGATGCTGGCGGGGATCGGGCTGCGCGCGGCGAGCGCGGTCAGCGCCGGGCCGAGGCCGCGCTCGGCCAGCAGGCTCGGGCGCAGGCCGCGGGCGAGGTCGCGCAGCTCCGCGAGGGCGCGCTTTGCCTCCTCGCGCGCCTCGCCGACGAGCTCGCGCGCGCCATCGGGGTCGCGGGCGAAGCGCTCCTCCGCCATGCCGAGGTCGAGCGCGAGCGCGACGAGCCGCGCCTGCGCGCCGTCGTGGAGGTCGCGCTCGATGCGCTGCAGCTCGGCGGCGGCCGCGTCGACGGCGCCGGCGCGGGTGGCGGCGAGCTCGCCGACGCGCGCCTCCAGCGCAGCCTCGCGCGAGGGGCTCAGCAGCGCCTTGGAGAGCCGCAGCGAGCCGGCCGTCATCCAGCGGGTGAGCAGGTAGGCGATCGGGATCGCGACGAGCGCGATGTCCACGGTCAGGAACGCCTCGCCGAGCGTGTCGGCACGGAAGAGCCCGAAGTCCGGCCCGTTCTCCGGCAGCGACCAGTACCACGCGGGCAGCACGAGCAGCCCGGCGATGTTGACCCAGAGCGTGATCGTCACGATCGAGGCGGCGAAGCCGAAGATCCCCACGAACGTCAGCCAGGCGAGGTCCTTCCAGCTCTGCGGGTCGCCGGCGACCACGCGCAGCCGGCGCAGCCAGTTGCCGTCGCGGCGGCGGTAGGCCTCGCCGATCGGCTCGCGCAGCGCCCAGCCGCTGCGCTTGCGCTCGAGCCGGGCGTTCCAGCGCAGGACGGCGAACAGCGTGAGCAGGAACGGGAGCCCGACGATGATGCCGATCGCGCCGGCGGCCAGCGACAGCACGCACACCACGACGGTGAAGGCGAGGATCGAGGCCGGCAGCGCGCTCACCTGGTAGGTGAGGTCGCTCCAGAACTGGTGCAGCAGTCGCCGCATGCGACCCATGATCGGCCGCCGCGCCGGCCGCTCCGAGGGAGCCTTCTCCTCAGTGCCGCTGAGGCCCACCGGCTCGCCCGCTGCGGACAACCCCACCCCTCTCGCTCAGCGACGCCGCGCCGCGGGCTGCAGCGCCGGGTTCGACCAGCCGCCGTCGACGGGGTTGACGGTGGTCCCGGGCGGCACGATCTCGTCGATCCGGTCCAGCACGTCGTCGGAGAGCGTGACGTCGGCGGCGGTGATCTGCGACTCCAGGTGGTCGATCGTGCGCGGCCCGATGATCGCCGAGGTCACGGCGGGGTGGCGGATCACGAACGCGAGCGCCAGCTCGATCAGCGTCAGCCCGGCGTCCTCGGCGAGCTCGCCGAGCGCGACCGCCGCGTCGAACTTGCGCCGGTTGGCCGGGATCGAGAGGTCGAAGCGGTGCGGCAGGCGCTCGGCGCGGCTGCTCTTGGGCGGCTCCTCGCCGCGCCGGTAGCGCCCGCTCAGGTAGCCGCCCGCGAGCGGGCTCCACGGGATCACGCCCATGCCGTAGCGGGCGCACACCGGCAGCACCTCGTTCTCGACGCCGCGCACGAGGATCGAGTACGGCGGCTGCTCGCACGTGAAGCGCTCGCGGCCGCGGCGCTCGGCGGTCCATTGCGCCTCGACGATCTGCGAGGCGGGAAACGTCGACGATCCGATCGCGCGCACCTTGCCGGCGCGCACGAGGTCGCTCAGCGCGCCGAGCGTCTCGTCGATGTCGGTGTCCTGCTCGGGACGGTGGATCTGGTACAGGTCGATCCAGTCGGTCTGCAGCCGCTTGAGGCTGGCGTCGCACTCCTTGGCGATCCAGCGGCGCGAGTTGCCGAACTGGTTGACGTCGTGGCCCATCGTGCCGTGGACCTTGGTGGCGAGGATCACGTTGTCGCGGCGGGTGGGTGGGGACTTAATCGCCTTGCCGACGATCTCCTCCGACTCGCCGCGGCTGTAGACGTCCGCGGTGTCGATGAAGTTGATCCCCGCGTCGAGGGCGCGGTGGATGATCCGGATCGACTCGTTCTCGTCCTTGTTGCCCCAGTCGCCGAACATCATGGCGCCGAGGCAGAGGGGGCTGACGTACATGCCGGTACGGCCGAGGGTGCGGTGCTCCATCGCGCAGACGCTACTCCCGGGGTGGGTGGGTACGGTGTCCCGGGTTCAGCGCGCGGCGGCGGAGACGGCGGCGGGGAGCCCGCCGGCGTCGATCAGGGAGAAGCGGGTGCTCGGGTAGCGGTCGGCGACCGGGTCGACGGCGATGCCGGGGTCGAGCCCGACACCGACGACGTCGTAGCCGCGGGCGGCGAAGTAGCTGGTGACGGAGAGCTGCTCCGTGGGGGTGCGGGTGATCCGGAGCTCGGCCTGGGCGCCGTGGGCGGCCTTGACCGCGCGGGTCGCGGCGTCGACGGCCTGCGGCCTGGCGCCGGCGGACTGGTCCACGACCACCACGAAGTGCGGCGGCTGCGGGGACTGGCCCTCGGCAGGGAGTACGAACCCCGCCACGCCGAGCACCAGCGCGGCGGTGAGGAAGATGGGGAGAAGGCGGGTCATACGATTGAGCGTAATACGTATGAACCGAGTCTGCAAGTGCGGTTGCCCACACTGAGCGGTGGAATCTTCAGGCTGAGGCTGAACGTTCCACCGCTCAGCGGCGCGGCGGCGCCGTCGACCCGCGCACGACGAGCTCGACCGGCAGCGTCTGGCCGCCGACCTCCTCGCCGGCCATGACGGCAGCGAGCGCGCCGAAGGCGACCGCTCCGAGCTGCGGCGCGTCGGCCCGCAGGGTCGTCAGCGGCGGCGAGAGGACGCGGGCGAACGACAGGTCGTCGAAGCCGATCACCGAGACGTCCTCGGGGATGCGCAGGCCGAGCTCGCGCGCCGCCAGGTAGACGCCGCCGGCGAGGATGTCGTCGTCGCAGAGGATCGCCGTCGGCGGATCGGGCGCGCCGAGCAGCCCGGTCGCGGCCCGGCACGCGTCGTCGAAGTCGAAGCCCGAGCCCGCCCACAGCTCGTCCGAGGCCTCGACGCGGACCGACGCGAGCCCCGCCCGCCAGCGCGCCATCCGGATCTGGAACGTCGGGTACTGCACGCGCGAGCCGAGCTGCCCGATCCGCCGGTGGCCGAGCTCGATCAGGTGCGCCATCGCGGCGTCGGTCCCGCCCGCGGTGTCCAGCGCGACCCACGGCACGCCCTCCGGCTCGGCCTCGATGACCACGATCCGCTCGCCGCCCGGCCGCCGCTCCGGGGGCTCGACGGAGAAGTAGATGAAGCCGTCGGCGGGGCCGGCGCGCAGCGCCTCCAGCGGGGCCTCGAGCGGGCGGTCGAGCGGCACGTCGACGAGCGCGACGGCGTAGCCCGCGGAGTAGGCGGCCTCCTGCGCGCCGCGCATCGTGAGCCCGAAGAACGGGTGCGTGACGTCGGGCACCACGAGCCCCACGGAGCGGGCCGCGCCCGTGCGCAGCGCACGGGCGGCCATGTTCGGGCGGTAGCCGAGCTCCTCGGCCGCCTGCCGGACCGCCTGCTCGGTCTTCGCCGAGATCCGCCCGGCCGACTTGCCCGAGAGCACGAGCGAGACGGTCGACTGCGACACGCCGGCCGCGCGGGCGACGTCGACGCTGGTGACACGGGGATCTCCGGGGCGGATGCGCCGCAGTCTGGCAGCCTTGGCGGCTTGAGCGACCTGGACCTGGTGGAGGAGACGATCGTGCTCGGCGGGCGCGATCTCGCCGTCCTGCGCCCGCGCGAGTCGGACGCGCTGATCGACGAGCGCGCGTTCGAGCACGAGGAGTTCCTGCCCTACTGGGCGGAGCTGTGGCCGAGCGGCCACGCGCTCGCCCGGCGCGTGGCGGTGCGGGCGCTGCACGGCGCACGCACGCTGGAGCTCGGCTGCGGGCTCGGGCTGCCGAGCCTCGCCGCCGCCCTCGCGGGTGGGCGCGTGGTGGCCACCGACTGGTCGCCGCAGGCGGTCGAGCTGCTGCGCGGCAACGCGGAGCGCAACGGGATCGCGGTCGACGTCGAGCGCGCCGACTGGGCGGCCCCGGAGCCGCTCCTCGAGCGCGCGCCGTGGGACCTCGTGCTCGGGGCCGACCTGCTCTACGAGCGCCGCAACGCGGAGCTGCTGCTGCCGCTGCTGCCGCGGCTGCTCGCCGCGAGGTCGGAGCTGTGGCTCGCCGATCCCGGCCGACCGCCGGCCGGACCGTTCTTGGAGGCGATGGCCGCGACGTTCGAGATCGAGACGGCGCAGGACCCGCTGCTCCCCCAGGGCGGCGTGCACCGCCTGCGCAAGAAAGGTGCCTGACACCTTTCTTGCGTTCTCAGGCCGGCGTCGCGACCTTCAGCGCGCGCGTGGTGACGCCGCCGGTGCGGCGCACGCGGTGCGGCACGCCGCCGTCGAACATCAGCGCGTCGCCCTCCTCGAGCGCGTGGATCTCGCCGTCGAGGTCGACCTCGAGGCCGCCGCGCGCCACGTAGAGCAGCACGTCGCCCGCTGCGACCTCGTGCCCCTCGGGCCAGCGGCGGCTGCCGCCGGTCCACTCGTGGACGGCCAGCGGCTCACCCGTGAGGGTGCGCACGCCGCCCGGCGCGGAGGCGTCGTCGTGGCGCTCGTGCTCGCCGGCGTCGCGCCGCACCAGCTCTGGATTGCCGCCGCGGGCCGGGGCGCTCCAGAGCAGGCCGACAGGGACCTGCAGGGCGCGGGCTATGCGCTCGGCCGAGCCGGCGCTCGGGCGGGCGAGCCCGCGCTCGAGCTGGCTCAGGAACGGATGCGAGAGCCCGGCCTTCCGGCCGAGCTCCTTCAGCGTCCAACCGCGCTCCTGCCGGAGCGTGCGGACGCGGGTTCCGAGCGCAGCAGTGACCTCGTCCGTCGAATCAAGCACGCCTTTCCAGAGTAACGGGTGTCAACATCGCGATTCACGTCCTGCGAACACCCGGATAGGGTCCGGGCGTGCTCGCCTACGTGTTCTGGCACCGACCCGGTGGCGACGAGATCGCCGCCTACGAGGCGCGCCTGACCGCGTTCCACGCCGCACTGGCCGAGCACCCGCCCGCGGGCTTCACGGGCTCCGCGGCGCTGCGCGTGCAGGAGGCGCCATGGCTGCCCGGCGACGGTCACGCCTACGAGGACTGGTACGGCGTCGAGACCTGGGAGGCGCTCGGCGGGCTCAACGAGGCCGCGGTGCGCGGCGAGCGGGCGCAGCCGCACGACGCGGTCGCCGCGCGCGCCCGCACGGGCGCCGGCGGCGTCTACCGGCTGATCGAGGGCCCGGCAGAGCTCGCCGCCACCCGGACCAGCTGGCTCGCGAAGCCGGACGGCGTGGACCGCGACGCCTTTCATGCGCAGCTCGCCGGCCCGGGGCGCTCGCTCTGGATGCGCCAGATGGTGCTCGGGCCCGCGCCCGAGTACGCCGTCCGCTCCGGCGCGCCGGTCGTGCTCCCCTACGAGGCGCGGGCGATCGCGTCGACGCCGCTGTGAGCGAGCAGCAGGCCCTCGCCGCGCTGGACCCCGGCGCGCTCGCCGGCGACGCCGCGGCGGCCCTGCGCGTGCCGAGTGTGACGGGCGGCGAGCGCGGGGTGCTCGAGCACCTGGCCGCCACCGCCGAGCGGCTCGGCCTCGCGCCCGACCTGCACCAGCACGACCTGGCCGCGCTGCGCACCCACCCCCGTTACCCGGGCGAGGAGGCGCCGCGCGACGAGCTGTGGGGACTGACCGCGACGCTGCCCGGCACCGGGCCCGGCCGGATCTGCCTCAACGGCCACGTCGACGTCGTCGACCCTG
>Ga0126313_10000778_pt1 | contig 15777 bp, 12 predicted proteins | sample Plot105A_FD_89954 | JGI IMG/M metagenome (GOLD analysis project Ga0126313, IMG submission 89954) | Serpentine soil microbial communities from UC McLaughlin Reserve, CA, USA - Plot105A | ecosystem: Environmental > Terrestrial > Soil > Grasslands | place: USA: UC McLaughlin Reserve, Lake County...
GTTCGGCGTCCATTCGGCGCCGGAGTACGTCGTCGGCACCGAAACGAGCGGAAGCCCGTGCGCTGCGGACGGCGCCTTCGCCGTGTCGATCGCGCTGCCGCCGCCGACGGCGACGATGCCATCGACGTCGTCCGGCGCCTCGATCCGGTGGGAGGGGATCTCATGCCAGCGCGCCCTCGCTTCGATGCCGAGCTCGTCCCAGCGGCGGCCGGCGACGAGGAACGGCCGCTCGATCCCGAGCTCCCGCAGCACCCCCGGAAGTTCCTCGAATCCCCACCGGACGATCACGGTAGCCGGTCGCGCGCGAACTCGACGAAGGCGTCGGCGATGCGGCTCGGCGTCCGACCCGTGGAGCGGACGAGCGAGATCTCACGCGTCGGATCGAGCCCCGTCACCCGCGCCGCGGCGAGGCTTCCGGAGGCGAGCTCCGGCTCCATCGAGGAGCGCGAGATGAACGTGACGCCGTGGCCGGCGGCGACTGCAGCCTTGACCGACTCCTGCAGTCCGAGCTCGAGCCGCACGTCCAAGTCGCGCAGCCGCAGCCCCGCCTCGCGCAGCTTGTCCTCGACCATCTGACGGACGCCGGCCCCCTCCTGCATCAGGATCAGCGTCTCCTTGCGGAGCTCGTCCAGGCCGACGGTCTTGCCCGCGAACGGGTGCTTCGGCGGCACGGCCAGGACGACCTCGTCGCGGAAGAACGGCTCGAAACTGACCCCACGGTGGCGCGTCGCGGCGCCCACGACGCCGAGCTCGAGCTCTCGCCGCGCGACGGCGTCGACGACGTGCTGCGTGTCGTTTACCGACAGCGAGATCGCGACGCCCGCGTTCTCCCGCTGGAACTCGCAGAGGAGGAGCGGCAGCACGGCCGCGCCGGGCCCCGTGGAACAGCCGATCTCGAGACGCCCCCTGAGCTCGCCCTCTCCCTCACCGGCGACCTCCTCCAGGAGCTGCTGCTCCAGCGCCAGCAGGCGCTGGGCGCTGCGGTAGAGCCGCACACCGGCCTCGGTAGGCTCGACGCGGCGGCCGGAGCGGTCGAAGAGCCGCTGCCCGAGGCGCTTCTCCAACGAGCGGATCTGGAGGCTGACAGCCGGCTGCGTGACGCCCAGCTGCTCAGCTGCCTGCGAGAAGCTGCGGCGGTCGACCACTGCGCAGAAGGCCGTGAGCTGGCGCGTATCCATAAGGATTCATTATGCAGACGCGTCTCTGACCGGCAGTCAGGATTAGCGACGGCCGCAGTGAGAAATACTTCCCGCTGCAACCAACAGAAGGGGAGAGAAATGAAGAGAGCAGTCCCCGCGGCGGGTGCGCTCTTCGCGCTCGCGGCGATCTTCCTCGTGAGCAGCGCGCTCGGCTCACATGCGGGAACAGCGGTCAAGACGGCCAAGCAGCCGTTCCTGGTTCCGGTCGCATCGGGAGTGACGGTCGACCCGATCCTGTCGGTCGGCGACGTCGTCCCGACCGGGCAGACGCCGCCGTACCAGATGTCCGGCATTCCGGACGGGCTCGGCGCCTACGGCAACAAGAAGCACGGACGTGGGGCCCGCAAGGGCAAGGGGAAGCTGCCGGAGACCTTCACGGTCGTGATGAACCACGAGCTCGGGCGGTCGTTCCCGGGCAACCCGCCCGGCGTCGACACCCGGATCTCACGGCTCCGGATCGATCGCGAGACTCGCGACGTCAAGGAGGGCAAGTACCTCTTCACCGGCCTCGAGGGCTACGAGCGGTTCTGCTCCGCGACGCTCCGCATCATCGGCGGGAAGCCCCTCTACTTCACAGGCGAGGAGGCCGTTCCGATGGCGAACCAGCCGCCGGGGCCCGCTCACGACGGCAGCTCGATCGTGATGGACCCCGAGACGGGCGCCTTCCGCGAGACCGCACACTTCGGCCACCTGCAGCACGAAAACGTCGTGCCGATCCGGCTTTCGAAGTGGGTCTTCCTGACGACGGAAGACGACTTCCGGCCGGGCGCTTCGTATCTCTACGCGTACATCGCGCCGTCGTTCAAGAAGGCGATCGCCGGCACGCAGGGGAGCCTGTACGTCTGGAAGGCGGACAGTCCCGCCGAGACGGGCGCGGCGACCGCGACGAAGGGCGAGTCGATTCCCGGCCACTTCGTTCCGGTCGCGCAGGCCGAGAACGCGAACGACAACACGCTCAAGGCCGCGGCGGCGGCGAAGGGCGCGTTCCAGTTCGACCGGCTGGAGGACGCAGCGAACCTGAATCTCCACAGCAGCCGTGTCTACATCGCCGACACCGGCAAGGGCACGCGCCTGCGCGGACGCGTCTACCAGTTCGACATCTCGCGTAGCGACCCGACCCGCGCGACGCTGAAGCTGATCCTGAACGGCGACGCACCGGACAACGACGACATCTACAACCCGGACAACATGGACATGTCTGACCGGGTACTGATGATCCAGGAGGATCGTGAGGCGCCGTTCCGTGGCGCTGCGGTCGGCGGCGGCTACAACCGCGTCATGGAGTACCGGTTCTCCGACGGGCAGCTACGCGCCGTGGCGCGAGTGAACACGCCTCCGGGTACCCCGCCCGGCTCGAACACGGAAAACTGCGCAGGGTGCCTGCCCGGGACGTGGGAGTCCTCGGGAATCATCAACGCGGGCCACGTGCTCGGCCGCGGCTGGTGGCTCCTCGACGTCCAGGGCCACAACAGCACGGCGCCGCAGCCTGGGCCGTCGCTGGTGCCGAATTCCGCCACCGGCGAGAACGGCCAACTGCTCGCGCTCTTCGTGCCCGACAGCCAGGGCGGAAAGCCCGACCACGGCCACCACGGCGGCAAGAAAGGCGGGCACGGCAAGAAGAAGGGCGGGTAGCCCGCCGCCACAACGTCGACCTGCGAGGGCCGGCTGACGCCGGCCCTCGCCCTTACTAGGATCGGTCGGTGCCTTCGTCGCTCTCCGAGAGCTTCATCCGGCGGGCGCGCGAGAGCCCGCGGCGCGAGCGGGTCGACGCGGCGCTGCGGCTGCTCGACATCGGCCTGTCGCTCCTCTTTCTCGCGGTGGCGGCGCTCCCGATGCTCGCCATCGCCGTCGCGATCCTGGCGACGAGCGGCCGCCCCGTCTTCTACCGCGGAGAGCGCGTCGGGCGCGGCGGCGAGTTCTACACGATGCTCAAGTTCCGGACGCTGCGCGCGGGCGCAGAGGAGCGCCTGGGCCGGTACCTCGGCGAGGAGCTCGTGCGCCGCACACGGGAGGAGCGGACGACGGTCGGACGGTGGCTCCGGGCGACACAGCTGGACGAGCTGCCGCAGCTCCTGAACGTCCTCCGCGGCGACATGAGCCTTGTCGGCCCGCGCCCGATCCGGCCGATCTTCTTCGAGCAGCTCGCAGCCGAGCTACCGGCGTACTGGCAGCGACTTGTCGTCCGGCCAGGGCTCACCGGCTTCGCGCAGGTGCGGCACGGCTACGAGACATCGATGGCGGAGAAGCTCGCGCACGACCTCGAGTGGATCGCAGATCGCTCCGTCGGCCTCTATCTCCGCACGCTCGGCGTAACCGGCTGGCGCGTGCTCGGCCAGTCGCTGCGCGGAGCGGTCCGACCCACGAAAGTAGAGTGATTAACCGTGTGTGGGATCTGCGGTCTCGCAAGTAGAGGCGGGCCCGTCGACCGCGAGCGCCTGCGCGCGATGAGCGCCACGCTCGTCCATCGCGGGCCCGACGCCGACGGGCAGATCGTCGACGGACCCACCGGACTCGCTTCGCGCCGGCTCTCGATCATCGATCTGGAGACCGGCGACCAGCCGATCGCGAACGAGGACGGCACCGTCCATGTCGTCCAGAACGGCGAGCTCTACAACTACCGTGAGCTTCGTGCGCGCCTCGAGCGGGGTGGGCACCGCTTCGCGACCCGTTCGGACACCGAGGTGCTCGTCCACCTCTACGAGGAACACGGCGACGCATTCGCGATCGAGCTGCGCGGCATGTTCGCCGTTGCCCTGTGGGACGCGCGCCGCCGACGACTCGTCCTGGCGCGCGACCGCTTCGGGATCAAGCCCCTGTATTACCGCGTCGACGGCGACGGCCTCGCCTTCGCCTCCGAGCTCCGGGCGCTGCCGCGCGGCGAGATCGACTTCGATGCGCTCGAGGGCTTCCTCGCCTTCAACTCGATTCCGGCGCCGCACACGATCTTCCGCGACGTCAAGAAGCTGCCGCCGGGCCACCTTCTCGTCTGGGAGGACGGTGAGGCACGCGTCTCCCGCTTCGCGCGCCCCGCGCCGGTCCGGGCGGACGAGGTTCGGCGCGACGACGAGGACGAGCTGGCCGAGGAGCTCCGTGGACGCCTGCGCGACTCGGTCCGGGCGCACCTGATCGCGGACGTCCCGGTCGGCGTGCTCCTCTCCGGTGGCATCGATTCCGCGATGCTGGCGGCACTGGCCGCGCAGGAGAGCTCGGAGCCGGTGCACACCTTCTCGGTCGGCTTCGAGGAGCGCTCGTTCGACGAGCTCGCCGACGCCCGTCTCGTCGCGGAGCGCTACGGCACGAGACACGAGGAGCTCGTGCTGCGGCCCGACGCGGCGCAGCTCCTGCCCGAGCTCGCAGAGGCGTTCGACGAGCCGTTCGCGGACTCCTCGGCGCTGCCGACCTATCTCGTCTCGCAGCTCGCGTCCTCGCACGTCAAGGTGGCGTTGTCGGGCGAGGGCGGGGACGAGCTCTTCGGCGGCTACTACACGTATGTCGCCGACCTGCTCGCGCTGCGCTTCGGTGGGATCGCCTCGCGGGCTCGCCCACTCGTCGAGCTCCTGCCGAGCTCGAGCCGCAAGGCGAGCTTCGACTACAAGGCCAAGCGCTTCGCACGTGCCGCCGACCTGCCGCCGCTCGAGCGCCACCACGCGTGGAAGGAGATCTTCTCGCCGGAGGCGCGGGCCGAGCTGCTCGGCCGCCCGTCCAGCTTCGATCCCGTCGAGCTGCTTCGGGCGCGCTTTTCCGAGACGGAGGGCGCGGAGCTTCTCGCCCGGCTGCAAGACGTCGACCTCGGCACCTACCTCGTCGACGACCTACTCGTGAAGACCGACCGCGCCTCGATGGCGCATTCACTCGAGGCGCGCGTGCCCTACCTCGACCCGCTCGTCGCAGGCCTGGCGCAGGCACTCCCGACACGCCTGAAGGTCAGCGGGCTGCGGAAGAAGCGGCTGCTGCGCCGGGCGGCAGCACCGCTCCTGCCGCGCCGGATCGCCTACGGCCGAAAGCGCGGCTTCTCGATCCCCGCCGCCGGCTGGCTGCGCGGCGAGCTCGAGCCGTTCGCCCGCGAGGTGCTCTCGGCGGAGACGCTGCGCCGGCAGGCGTTCTTCCGGCCGGAGCCGGTGACGCGGCTGATCGACCGCCATGTCGCCGGCAAGGAGGATCTGTCGCGCCAGCTGTGGGGCCTGCTCGCGTTCACGCTGTGGTACGAGCGCCACGTCGAGCGGCAACCCGGCGCGCTGCGTGAACCGCGCATCTCCGCCGCCGTCGCTTGAGGCGTCGCGTCCGATGAGAGTCTGGATCGACGTGACGGCGCCGGCGCACGTGCTCGTGTTCCGGCCGCTGATCGGGATCCTGCGCGAGCGTGGCGACGAGGTCGAGGTGACAGCGCGCAGCTACGCGCAGACCCTCGAGCTGCTGGAGCTCCACGGGCTCGAGGCCGAAGTCTTCGGGCAGCACGGCGGCCGCTCGGCGCTCGGCAAGGCCCGGGCGCTCACCTCGCGTCTCGGCGCCCTGCGCCGCTGGGCCGCAGGCCGCGACTTCGCGCACGCGCTCGCGCACGGCTCCCACGAGCTGACGATCACTGCGAGCCGCCTCGGGATTCCCAGCTCGACGACCTTCGACTACGAGTTCGCCTGGCTCCAGCACCAGCTCGGGCTTCGGGCAGCAACGCACGTCGTCGTCCCCAGCGCGATCCCGGCGGACCGGCTCGCGCGCTATGGGGTTCGGCCGCCGAAGCTGCGCCAGTACCCCGGGCTTAAGGAGGAGTACTACCTCTCCGACTTCGAGCCGGACCCCTCGCTCGCCGAGCGTCTGTCCCTCGATACCTCGCGCACGCTCGTCGTCGTCCGCACGCCGCCGGACGTCTCCCTTTACCACCGGCGCTCGAACCCGCTCTTCCCGCAGATGCTCGAGCACCTCGGCCGCCAGGAGGACGTGCACGCCGTCGTCCTGCCCCGGACGAAGGAGCAAGGCGACTACGTCCGCTCGCTCGCCCTGCCGGCGCTCATCGTCCCGAAGCATGCCGTCGACGCTCAGAGCCTGATCGCGCTCAGCGACCTCGTCGTCTCCGCGGGAGGGACGATGAACCGCGAGGCGGCTGCGCTCGGCGTCCCGGTCTACACGACGTTCGGTGGGCGCCTCGGCGGCGTCGACGAGGAACTGATCCGCCAGGGCCGTCTCGTGCCGATCACCGACCCGCGCGCGCTCGAGTTGAGGAAGCGCGACTCAGCCGAGCGGACGCGCGTCCGGCGCGACCCCGCCCAGCTCCTCGACCTGCTGCTGGCCGCGTAGGCCGCGGCGAGGCGACTTCACCATCGTCGAGAGGCGGGAGACGACCTCCAGCGTCCCGCCGTCGTGCACGAGCCGCTCGAGCTCGGACAGCTCGTCCTCGAGCCAGTCGGCGTCGATCGGCAGGCGGCGAGCGCGCTGGATCTTCGGGTGGCCCGTCTCGGCGACTTCCTCGTCTTCGCCCCAGAGCTCTTCGTGGAGCTTCTCCCCCGCGCGCACGCCGATGAACTGGAAGGGAACGTCTCGCTCGGGCTCCTTCCCCGAGAGCCGGATCATGTCTCCGGCGAGCTGGAGGATCGACACAGGCGCGCCCATGTCGAGGACGAAGATCTCGCCCGCGCCGCCGATCGAGCCGGCCTGGACGACGAGCGACGCCGCCTCGGGGATGGTCATGAAGTAGCGGGTCATCTCCGGGTGGGTGATCGTGACCGGACCGCCCTTGGCGATCTGGCGCTTGAAGATGGTGATCACGCTGCCCGCCGATCCGAGCACGTTGCCGAAGCGCACGGCGACGAAGCGCGTCGGGACATCGCCGCGACTGCCGTACGCCTCCACGATCCATTCGCACAGCGCCTTGCACTGCCCGTAGACCGCCTTCGGGTTCAGCGCCTTGTCGGTCGAGATCAGCACGAACCGCTTCGCGGCGAACTCGACGGCGGTATTCGCGACGACCTTCGTCGCGAGCACGTTGTTCCGCACCGACTCGAGCGGGTTCGCCTCCATCAGCGGGACGTGCTTGTAGGCGGCGGAGTGGAAGACGACCGCCGGCTGATAGCGCTCGAAGATGTGCCGCATACGCGTCCGGTTCGAGACGTCCGCCAGCACCGGGATGCTCGCGGTGAAGTCGCGCTCGTCGACGAGCTCGCGCTCGATCTCGAAGAGCGGCGTCTCGGCCTGGTCGACCAGCACGAGCCGGGCAGGCGCGGCGCGTGCGATCTGCCGGCAGAGCTCTGAGCCGATGGAGCCGCCGGCGCCGGTGACGAGCACCGTCTCCCCGCGGAGGTACTCCGAGATCGCGTCGACGTCGACCTCGACGGGCTCGCGCCCCAGCACGTCCTCCACCTCGACCGGCCTGATGCGGCCCGCGAGATTCTCCTCGTCGGCGATCAGCTCGTAGAGGCCGGGAAGCGTCTTCACCGGCACGCTTTCGCGCCGCGCGATCTCCACGACCTTCTGGCGCTCCTCGCCGGAGGCTGACGGGATCGCGATCAGGAGCTCGTCCGGACGGTTGTCGCGGAGGATGTGGGGCAGCTCGTCGGTCGTTCCGAGCACTCGGACGCCGTGCACTCGGAGGTTCTTCTTGCGCGGGTCGTCGTCCACGAGTCCGATGGGCGTATAGCCGAGCTGGCGAGAGCGCTGCATCTCGCGGATCACGAGCTGGCCTGCGTCCCCCGCCCCGACGACGATGACCTCCTTGCCGCGGGCGACGAGCCGCGACGGCGCCGGCCGCTCGAAGATCGTCCGCGCGGCAAGCCTCGTGCCGGCGACGAAGCCGAGCAGGAGCACGAAGTCCATGAGCACGACGCCGCGGGGAAGTCGCCGCTCGAAGGGATCGCCGAAGTAGACCGCGAGGGCGGCGAGGGCCGACGCGACCAGCACGCCGAGGGCCGAACGCCACATGTCCTTCGTGGAGACATAGCGCCACCAGCGGTTGTAGAAGCCGAGCGCGACGAAGACGGCGAGCTTGATCGCGATGACGAGGACGGTCGTCGCGAGGAGCCCGTCCTGGAACGTCGGCGGGACGTTGAAGTCGAAGCGCAGCTGGAAGGCAAGGAACCACGCGGCCGCGATCAGGGCGGCATCGGCCACGAGCTGCCACAGGCGGTGCCGGTTCACCATCAGGTTCACGCGCGCTCCTCGCCGGCGTGGGCTCTCGCCGGGCGAAGGCCGGCTCCGCCCCCGCCTGACGCCGCTCCGACAGACGCGCGCTTCATCCGACGCCTACCCCCACGGCGGACCGCACCGTCTCGACAACCCGCTCCTGCACCTCGCTCGGGATCCCGGGCCAGAGCGGGATTGCGAAGTTGTCCTGTCCCGCCCGCTCGGTCTCCGGGAGCGAGCCGGCCTCCCAGCCGAGGAAGCGCAGCGCCGGCTGGAGGTGAAGCGGCGTCGAGTAGTAGACGGCCGAGCCGATCCCGGCTTCCGTCAGCGCCTCGCGGATACGGTCGCGTTCGCGCGAGCGGCAGACGAAGAGGTGGTACACGTGGCCAGTCTCGTCCTCAGGGATCTGAACGAGCTCGCCGAGCCCGAGCTCCGCGTAGCGCGCGGCGGCCTCGCGCCTCCCGCGCGTCCACTCCTGCAGGTGCGTCAGGAACAGGCGCAAGAACGCCGCCTGGAGCTCGTCGAGTCGAGAGTTGTAGCCCACGAACTGGAAGTCGGTCTTGTGGCGCGAGCCGTGGAAGGCGAGCACCCGCACCCGCTCCGCCAGCTCTTCGTCGTTCGCCGCGACCAGTCCTCCATCGCCGAGGCAGAAGAGGTTCTTGGTCGGGTAGAAGCTGAAGGTCGACGCGAGCGACTGCGCGATCCCGGGCGATCCGAACGCCTGCGCGGCGTCCTCGACGAGCGGCGGGTCGAGCCCCGCCAGCTCGTGGATCGGAGCGGGTCGTCCGAACAGGTGCACCGGCATGATCGCGCGGGTGCGCTCGGTGATCCGCGCCGCGACGTCCTCCGGGTCGAGGTTGAGCGTCGCCGGGTCGATGTCGGCGAAGACCGGTGTCGCGCCGCGGCGGGCAATCGACTCCGCCGTCGCGTAGAAGGTGAAGGCGGGGCAGATCACCTCGTCGCCGGGGCCGACTCCCATCGCGTCGAGCACGAGCACCAGCGCGTCGGTCCCGTTGGCGACGCCGATCGTCCGCTTCACGCCGAGGTAGGACGCCGCCTCCTCCTCGAAAGCAGCGACGTTAGGGCCGCGGATGAACGTGGAGGACTCGAGGACGGCCGCCAACCGCTCCCGCAGCTCCTCGATCAGCGGCGCGTACTGCGCCTTGACGTCAACCAGCGGGATCTTCGGCACGGCGGCTCAGTCTAGTGGTCCGCCAATGACGGACTACTGCGGCAACGACGACCAGCACGATCGCCGCGACGACGACGTATTCTGCGTAGCGGAACTCGTGGTGGAAGTCCTCCCACTTCGAGCCAAGAGCCCAGCCGATGCCGGCGAGCGCGAAGCACCAGATCGCCGAGCCGGGGATCGTGAGCAGCGTGTAGCGCCCCAGCGGCATCCTCATTACGCCCGCCGGGATCGAGATGAACGAGCGAACGACAGGCGTGACACGGCTGATCGCGACCGCGAGGTCGCCGAAGCGGTCGAACCAGCCCTCCGCGCGGTGGAGGTTCTCCGGCGTCAGGTGCAGGAGCCGGCCGCGGCGCTCGATCAGCGGCCGCCCGCCGTAGAGGCCGATCCCCCAGCCGAGAATCGACCCGATGACGTAGCCCGCGGTGCCCGCCGTCGCCATCGCGACGTAGGCCCAGGCGTCCGACTGGATGGGCTCGCCGAAGAGCACCACCTGCTGGCCCGCGAATGCTCCAGCGGCGACGGCGCCTGCGTACACCATCACCAGCTCGCTCGCCGCGGGAAAGACCGCATCGATCAGCATGAGCGCGAAGACGGCGTACAGACCGTGATCGCCGACGAGCGTCGTCAGCGCGTCGGTGATCGCCTCGAGCACGCGGCGGAGTGTATGGATCCGTCGTCGGCGCCTGTAAAGGTTCTGCAAATCAGCGATATTCGGCGCATCAGGCGCGTCTTCTTCGGGCATGGTGAGACTGATGGAGTCCGGCCTGACAACGACGGCTGAACGCCCTGTCTTCGTGGCAAGCGACGATCGCCGCGCCCGCTGGTTGCGCTACGCGGCCGCGCTGGCCGTTGCACTCGCGTGTGCGTGGCTGGTCGCCCTCGCGTTCGGGATGCTGGGGATCGGCCGCCTGCCTGGTCTCTCCTTGCCCGTGATCGCGCATGGCGCCGAAAAGGCGCCGGCTGCGAAGACCGCCGTGGTCACGAGCAAGTCGGCTGCGGACGTTCCGGGCTCGTCGGCGACCACAGCACGGAGTGCCGCCGCGCCGACGCTCTCGCACGCCGCCAGGACCGGGCCATCGAGTGCTGCTGCTCTTACGTCGGGCCCGAAGGCGAGGACGAAGCGCCACCCGACGACCAAGGCGAAGGTGACGTCGAAGGCTCCGACGACTGCGGTGAGGACCGCGCCGGCCGCTGCGCCGGCGACGGCGCCGCGTCAAGGCTGGGCTCGCCGGGGGTTGAGCGCCCCGCCTGGGCGCGCCGCGCACGCGGAGCCGAAGGCGAAGCCGACGGCCGCGCGCGGTCAGACGCGGAAGCAGGCCGTCACGGACACAACGACCGCGCCGGCGCCGCCGGTCGCGACGCCTGTGCCGCCCGGGCAGCAGAAGAAGGCTGAAGACCCCAACCACCAGAGCTGAGCGCTCCCGATCGGGGCGTGCCGCCGCGCGGTGGGCGCTGATCGCGCTCCTGCTCGCGCCGGTCGTCGTCCTGCTCGCCGCCCAGGGCCTGTCGACGCGGACGACAGGCCGCAGCGCGACACCCGTGCGCGCCGCAACGGGTCCGCTCGAGTCGGCGGGTCCGATCCTGCTCTGGAACGGCGGCCGGCTGACGTCGCGTGGTCAGTCGTCCGGAAAGAAGATCGCGCTCACCTTCGACGACGGGCCCGACCCTCGCTGGACGCCGCGCATCGCCGCGACGCTCCGGCGCCTGCAGGTCCCGGGGACGTTCTTCGTCGTCGGTAGCCAGGTCGTGCGGCACCCGAAGATCGTCCGCCGGCTCGAAGCTGACGGCTTCGAGCTCGGCAATCACACGTTCACGCATTCAGACCTCGCCGCGGTTCCCGGCTGGGAGCGTACGATGCAGATCGGCCTGACGGAGAACGCGCTGGCAGGAAGCGTGGGACGGCGGCCCCGTCTGATCAGGCCTCCGTATTCCGCGACTCCGGTGGCCGTGACCGAGCGACAGCTCCCGCCGCTCGAAGATCTCGCGCGCCGGGGCTACGTAATCGCCCTCTCGGATCTCGACGGGCGCGACTGGAGCCGGCCGGGCGCCGAGGCAATCGCGCGTGCGATTACGCCGCCGGGGCAGTCAGGCGCGATCGTCCTGCTCCATGACGGCGGCGGCGACCGCTCGCAAACGGTGCGGGCGCTGGAGCTCGCGATCCCGCGGCTGAAGGCGCGCGGGTTCGAGTTCGTACGCGTCTCCGACCTCGCCGGCCTGCCGCCGTACGAAGTCGAGCTCGCGACGGACGACTGGGGACGCGCGAAGGGACAGCTGCTGCTCGGCGCGCTCGCCGTGGCGCGCTGGACGACCTCCGTTCTCGCGGCGCTGCTCGTCGCCGTCGTGATCCTGTTCTTCGCCCGAATTTTCGTCCTCTTCGCGTTCGCCCGGCGGCATGTCCGGCAGTCGCGCGACCGAGAGCCGGCCGAAGACTTCGCCCCGCCGGTGTCGTTCGTCGTGCCGGCATTCAACGAGGCGGTGGGGATCGAGCAGGCGATCCGTTCGCTCGCCGCCAGCGCCTACCCCCAGCTCGAGATCGTGGTCGTCGACGACGGCTCGACCGACGGTACAGCCGAGCTCGTCGAGCGCCTCGGCCTCCCGTCCGTGCGGCTCGTGCGCCAGGCGAATGCGGGCAAGCCCGCTGCGCTCAACCGTGGGATCGCGGAGGCGCAGCACGACGTGATCGTCATGGTCGACGCCGACACGATCTTCGAGCCCGGAACGCTGAAGCAGCTCGTCCAGCCGCTGGGCATGGCCGACGTCGGGGCAGTGTCTGGCAACACGAAGGTCGGGAACCGGCGCCGGCTGCTCGGCCGCTGGCAGCACATCGAGTACGTCATGGGCTTCAATCTCGACCGCCGCCTGTACGACGTCCTCCAGTGCATGCCGACCGTGCCGGGAGCGATCGGCGCCTACCGACGCTCGGCGCTGACGCAGGTCGGAGGCGTCTCCGGCGCGACGCTGGCAGAGGACACCGATCTCACGCTGGCCCTCGGGCGGGCCGGCTGGCGCGTTGCCTACGTGGAGGATGCGCGTGCGTGGACCGAGGCGCCGACCTCGTTGCGCGCCCTCTGGCGGCAGCGCTTCCGGTGGAGCTACGGCACGCTGCAGGCGGTCTGGAAGCACCGGGCGGCGATGTGGCGGCGCGGCGAAGAGCGGATCGGCCGACGCGGGATCCCCTACCTGGTGCTGTTCCAGATCGCCCTGCCGCTGCTGGCGCCGCTGATCGACCTCTTCTCGCTCTACGGGCTCCTCTTCCTCGACGTGGTGACGGTCCTCTCCTTCTGGGCCGTCTTCACCGCGCTACAGCTCGCGCTGGGGTGGTACGCCTTCCGTCTCGACCGCGAGTCGCCGCGGGTGCTCTGGTCGATGCCGCTGCAGCAGTTCGTCTACCGGCAGTTGATGTACCTCGTCGTGATCGAGTCGCTTCTGAGCGCGATCAGGGGCACGCACCTGCACTGGCGGCCCAGCCCGCGCAGCGGCGAAGTCGAAGTCGCCTCCTAACGGCGCCGGACGCGGAACGACCGCGCGAGGTCTGCACGGCCGGCGTTCGAGATCGCCATCACCTTCGCGACGTACGTCCCGGAGAACACCGTCTTCCCGTTCGGGTACTTGCCGTTCCAGACGACGACGACGCGCCCTGCCGGAGCCATCGCGTTGCGGATGACCCGCAGCAACTGCCCCGTCTTCGACGTGATCGTGATGCTCACCCGAGCGGCGCGCGTCAACTGGAAGCCGATCGTAACCCGCCCGCCGCGCTTCCGCTTGACGGTGGCGCGCAGCGGTTTCACGCTGATGAAGCCGAGGGTGTTGTTGAGGTTGAAGCTCCGCTCTGCTTTCGATGTCTTGCCCTCGGAGTCCGTCGCGCTGACGGTGAAGCGCCAGCGGCCCTCAGGCTCGCTCTGGCCGTTCACCTTGCCGGGCCAGTCGAAGCGGTAGAGCCCGGGACGCCGCTCGCCGATGTCGATCGAGCGCGTGACGCCGCCGGGCCCCGTCAGCGTCGCGCTCACGTTCGACTGGCGCACGATCTTGAACGAGAGCTCCTGCTTGTCGCCCGCCCCATCGCCGTTGGGCGAGAACGACGGCTCCGGCTGAGGCGCGTACACCCCGTAGTAGCTCATGAGGAACGACTCCGCGACCATCCGCTCGCCGCCCGTGTCCGACGGACGGCTGAGCAACTGGCCGCCAAACGCCATCGTCGAGGAGCCGCCGGCGTCGAGTGCCGACGCCGTCACGACGCCGAGCCGGATCATCGCCTGCGCGAGCTCGAAGTTCGTCATCCCCGCGGAGTAGCCGGCGCGCCGCCCATCGACGACGAGCATCACGATCCTGCCGTCGGGCCGCTGGCCGACGGCGGTGCGCGGATGGCGGCGGTTCAAGTGGTAGGTGCCGAAGTCCTCACCGGCGTTGAAGATCGGCTTGCCGCCGCGGACAATCAGCGGGCCGCCGCCGAGCGCCTCGGGGACGTCACGCCAGTCGGGCGTGAGCACGAGCCGCACCGTCACCAGCTGACCGGCCGCGGCCTCCACGGCGAGGCGTTGAGCCTGGGATCCCTTCGCGGCCAGGACCGCGCCGCCCGGCGGGATGGGCGTCGACCCGCGCCGGTTCTCCGTTACGAAGCCGACGAGGTCGGTGTTCGCCGTTGCCGCCGGGAAGGGCGAAAGCACCGCCTCGACGGCGCCGTTGTTGGCAGGTGTCGTGTTGCCGTAGGCCGGCGTGTACAGCGTCGTCCCGTTCGGGCCGGGCGGCCGGTTGACGAGGTGAACCGGCCGCCGCGGGCCGGAGCCCTGCCACGTGGCGCGCATCGCGACGCGCTCGACGCGGAGGTTCCCGCTGGTATCGACGCCGACCATCGACCGCTTCGGGTGGGGCGTCGTCTTCAGCACGCCGTCCTGGATCAGGCCGCTCGATGGGATGCCGTCGGCCCACGTGAAAAGGTCGCCGTTGACGCCTGCGGTCGTCGAGCTCTGCTCCGCGCGGCGCTGCATCGACGTGACCCGCTCGCGACCCACGACAGCGCCGTTCGAGAGCACGGGCTGGAGCTTGTAGAGCGCGCCGTCCGGCTTCGGTGCCGTGAGGATGTGCAGCCGCATTGGACCGAAGCGAGTGAACTGGAGCCGCTGCTCGTACGTCACGCCGGGCATCAGGAGCTTCACCGCCCCCGGCGCCGGCGTGGCGAAAATGCCTGCAAGCAGGCAACAAATAATTACCTTGCGAAGCACGACCCAGCGGTCAGGCTACCCAATCGCGCGGCGCTTTACATGATTCGTACGCACGAATCTCGTGGGTAGGGTGCGGAGATGGAGCAGGCAATCGAGGTTCGCGGTCTCGTCCGGGAGTTCAAGGGTGGAATCCGGGCCGTCTCCGGCATCGACCTCGACGTCGCCACGGGCGAGATCTACGGGTTCCTGGGCCCGAACGGGGCCGGGAAGTCGACGACGGTGCACGTACTGACGACGCTCCTTCCGCCCACCTCCGGCAGCGCGACGGTCGGCGGCTTCGACGTCGTCGCCGACGGCGCGAAGGTACGCGCCACGATCGGCGCGGCGCTCCAGGAGGCGGCGCTCGACCCGCTGCTGACGGGCCGCGAGCACCTGCAGCTGCAGCTCGCGCTCCACGGAATCCCGCGCCGCGAGCGCCGCGGCCGGACCGACGAGCTGCTCGAGCGCGTCGGCCTCCGGCTGGCGGCCGACCGCAAGATCGGCGGCTACTCCGGCGGGATGAAGCGCAGGCTCGACCTCGCGCTCGCGTTAGCGCACCGACCGCGGATCCTCTTCCTCGACGAGCCGACGACGGGACTCGACCTGCAGAGCCGCAGCGCGTTGTGGGACGAGGTCGTCCGTCTCAAGCGGGTCGAGGGCGTCACCGTCTTCCTGACGACGCAGTACCTGGAGGAGGCCGATGTGCTCGCCGACCGCGTCGGGATCATCGACCACGGGCGGATCGTCGCCGAGGGGACGCCCGCGAGCCTGAAGGCCGAGATCGGCCGCCCGACGGTCGAGGCGCTCCCCGCCGACGGCACTGCGACGGAGACGCTCGAGAGCGTTCTCGGACGCTTCGGCGAGCTGCAGCCGTCGACGGCCGGCGTCGCCGTCCGCCTCGACGGGCGTGGTGAGCTCGCGGACGTCGTCCGCGCGCTCGACTCGGCCGATGTCCGCGTCGCCGACCTCAACATGCATGCGCCGACGCTCGACGACGTCTTCCTCGCCAAGACCGGCCGCTCGCTCGAAGGCGCCGAGGAGGAGCCATCCGAGCCGCAGTCGTAAGCCAGGTCGTCTA
>Ga0126313_10000779_pt1 | contig 15770 bp, 20 predicted proteins | sample Plot105A_FD_89954 | JGI IMG/M metagenome (GOLD analysis project Ga0126313, IMG submission 89954) | Serpentine soil microbial communities from UC McLaughlin Reserve, CA, USA - Plot105A | ecosystem: Environmental > Terrestrial > Soil > Grasslands | place: USA: UC McLaughlin Reserve, Lake County...
CCGGCTTGTTCGGCAGACGAGTGCTGGCCTTGGCTCTCGCAAACTCGTCATCGGAGTAGATCGGCTCGACTACTCGAAGGGTATTCCGGAGCGGATGAGTGCTTACGAGCGCTTTCTGCAGGACAATCCTGATCAGTGGGGTCGGGTAACTTATCTGCAGATTGCGCCCACCAGCCGCAGCGAGGTGCCTGAATATGCCGCCTTGAGCCGGACCGTGAATGAGTCTCTCGGTCGAATCAACGGCTCACTCGGGGAGCCGGGCTGGGTACCGATCCATTACGTGACGAGTGCCTATCCCAGGTCGGTTTTGGCAGGGCTATACCGGCTGGCATCCGTTGGACTGGTGACACCCATGCGTGACGGGATGAACCTCGTAGCAAAGGAATACGTCGCTGCTCAGGACCCCGAAGATCCGGGCACATTAATCCTGTCGAAGTTTGCCGGAGCCGCCCAGCAGCTTCGCGCGGCACTCATTGTGAATCCGAATGACAAGGTGGAGGTCGCCGAGGCAATCCGCGATGCTCTTCAGATGAGCCAGGCGGACCGGGTCACCCGCTGGCGCGCGCTGATCGAGCCTATTCGGGAACACGACGTGGCATGGTGGGCCGGCGCCTTCCTCAAGTCACTTCAGGCTTGCTCCCAATCCGCGTTCCCCGCGCCAAAGCGTGTTCCCGCAGGTTGGTAATCGAAACCTGTCGTCTCGGTGTCGGGCGTAAATCGATCCGGGGCGCAGTATCACGGGCGCGTCGGCCGCACGCAAATCCTCGCACGGCGCACGGTCTGCGCGTTGAGGGCGGCGAGGCGGAGATACTCGGCCTTACGGAGATGGAGCATACGGGGCAGGAGGACCGCTGGGCGACGGCGTGCTAGTGTGCCCGATAACTAAGGAGGCTTCGACCGATGCGTATGCTGTTGAAGGCGACGATCCCGACCGAACTCGGGAACCGCGCGATCAAGGACGGCTCCTTCGCGAAGGTGATGGAAGCCACGATGGCTAAGCTCAAGCCGGAGGCGGCCTATTTCGTAGCAGAGAGGGGGCGTCGCTGCGCCCTATTTTTTTTCGACATGCAAGACGCTTCGGACATCCCCGCTATCGCCGAGCCACTTTTCGTCGGGCTGCACGCTGAAATCGAGTTCATTCCTGTCATGAATGCGGACGATCTTAAGAAAGGGCTAGGCGCCGTTGCATAATCCATGCTCCTAACCTCAGATGCCCCACCGACCATTGGGAAGGCCGCTCACGTCGGTCGCATTCTTCGCAAACTTTGCTCTTTTGCGAAACCTACCGCATCCCATTGGTTGGCGGCTCTCGCGCCCGGACAAAGTCTTTGCATACCGTCCACGCCGCGGGCTTTCTCTTTGCTGGAGCAAAGGCGTTAAGATCGCTCAGCTGTCTCGCATTGAATCCCCGGAGGCGCGATGCAGATCTCGTTCATCGGCAGGCTGATCAGCCTGCTAACGGTGGTCGCCATCGCCGTCGGAGTTGCGACATCGGCCGTCCCGCGGGGCAGCACAGTCGAGCCCGCTGCGGCGGAACTGCCCTTCGCCCGCTCTCGTGATGGTGTCCGTGAGACGTACATCGTCTCCTTCGGTCTCTTCGGCCCTGAAAGCGTGTTTGCGAGCGAAGCTCAGAAGGCGGCGCAGATTTTACGGGCTCGGCTCCAGGGGGAGGCTCAGGTCCTAGTTCGCTTCAACGACAAGCGCGATGGAAATGCCACCTCCGCGACGCTCGCCGCGGCTCTTCGCAGCGCGGGTCAAGCTATGGTCCCGGAGAAGGACATCTTGGTCGTCTTCTTGACCTCCCACGGGAGCCCCGACGGGCTTGCTGTTGTCGCAGGTCCTCGCAGTGAAACACTGTCGCCGCGCTCATTTCGGTCCATGCTGAACTCGAGTGGGGCGCGGTACCGCGTCGTCATCATCTCGGCTTGTTATTCAGGCGTCTTCGCCCGCGCACTCGCCGATCGCCGTACACTCGTCATCACCGCGGCGGCGCCAGACCGGCCCTCATTCGGCTGTGAGGACGGGGCAACCTGGACCTATTTTGGGGATGCGTTCTTTAATCAAGCGTTCCGAGGCGCCCGGACCTTGGACGACGCCTTTTGTCGGGCCCGGGACATCGTGGCAAGGCGGGAACGGCGGGAGGGATTTGAGCCGTCCGAACCCCAAATGAACGGTGGGTCCGAAGTCCTGAAATTGTTGGGCGGCGCCCGAAGAGAAACTCCGACCGTGCACCTCGAACGAAGGCGTTCCCTCGGCAAGGTGCCTGTTAGAGCCAATCAGTGCGCGCCGATGGTGCCCTTGGCAGTAGCGACAATCCAGCGACCGCCTCGGCGGACGATGGATTGAACGCGACCTAAACCGGGTATGATATCCCCTGCGGAAACTGCGATAAGCCCTCTTGGTCCGCGCAAAATCGCGGTATCCTCGACCACCTCGTAAATGTGCCAATCCGCGATTGCTTTCTCGCCTGCCGTTTGCGGTCTCTCTGTTCGCTTTGGTGCGATTGGGGGAACGGAGGCCTGAAGCGGCGGGTTGGTCGCTGCTTTGGCGCTGCTGGCCGAGAGCTTCGGCATTGGCAGTGGTGCGCGGGGCTGAGCTGACGTGTGTTTTGCCGGCTTACCTTTCATAGCAGGGGAATGCTCAGGCGGCAGCCCAGGTACGCGGCTCCGGTCGATCGGCAAGCCGGCGTGCGACTTGTCAGCTTTGGCCAACAGCTCCGCTGAAAAAGACCCATTTCGCTCAATACGGTCCAGACGGCCAATAACCTCCTCCAGCTTGGTCATCAGTATTTGCTGGGTACCTTCGGCTAACGAATTGAGGCGCCCGAGCGTGGTGCGGACGTCTCGGATTGTCCCCTCGCTCCCGGCGCGAATCTCATTGAGCTTTAGGTTGAGCCGCTCGATAGCAGAGGCCGCACCGCTTTCGCCACTCTCGACTGGCGGGTATGGCCTACTCGCGGGAGACCAAGAGGTGAGCTGCGCTCGCAGGCCGGCAAGCATTTGTCCGGCGGGGTAGACTTTGACGAGATCAATCGCGTCTGGAGTTTTGACGCCGGCAATCCAGCCAGCGCCGAGGGTTGCGAGAACGATGCCAATGCTCGGTAAGACGCGCCGTTTACGAAGGGGAACAATGAAATGGGGGGGCTCGAATGCATCCTGCCGCCTCGGGGGCGCGATGCCGCTGCTCGGGAGCCCTGGGTCATTGTGGAGGGGCTTCGGTGCGGCCCGCCCACTTGCATTCGTTGCGCGCGGCTCAAACAAGGTAGGATGCCTCGTACGAAGTTCCGCGACAAGGTCAGCGATGGTGAAAGGTAGCGCGTCACTGCTGCTGCCGTGGGTCCGAAGCTCTCCTATTCCGTCGATGACCTCGTAGCGGGCGGAGCCGTCGATCTCGACGATGCGCAAGAATTCCTCGGCGATCGGGCCGAGCGTGCGATTCGCGAAGTCGACCGCGCCCTGGCGCTTAATCTCCGCCTGAATCAGCGCCTGAAGCGCTTCCCGCGGGCTTTTACCGGCCGTGAGATCCAGTTCGGTTGCGCCGGGCATAGATGGCGGTCCTGAAGGGCTAGCCTTGCTTATCTCTGGACGGTAGGCGGTAAGCGTTAACGCAATCTCAGAGGGGAGTGCCACGCTGGATTTTGCGCATTCCGCAAGCGCCGGTTTCCGGCTCGAAGATCGTGTCGATGTACGCGCGGCAAGCGCCTTCCACTGACAGCCCGTCCAAAGCACGTAGAAGATGGCGTTCAGGACAGGTCGGCGTTAGCTTCCGCGAGAAACCCGACCGGTGAGACGGCCGGGGGAGCACACGGTTGAGCAAATATCCGTTCGCTTCACCCACGTGCTAGATGGGCTGAGCTGATGATCACCGGTAACCAGATCAGGCAGGCGCGGAAGCTGCTCGGCTGGCCGTCATCCAGGCTTGCCCAACGCGCCAAGGTGCACTCAGCTATCGTGCGGCGGGCCGAGAGTGTCGACGGCGAGCCCCCCATCACTGTGTATCAGGCCGCCCTCATTCGAGACGCCCTGGGGCGGTTCGGGATCGAGTTCACGAACGGCGACGCGCCGGGCGTAAAGTTGACGGCGACGAAGGCGCGCACCGGCGGGAAGTGATCACTGGGGCAGCAGATCAGAGCCGCGCGCGAACTACTCGTGGACCCCTCGTCTCGACCCGCGCGTTGGCATAGGCTAGCGCTCGCGATCATGCCCTCGAGCGCCGCGCCGGTCTGCGCACCGATCAGCTCGTCGACGATCGCGCCCTGCGCCGCCTCCCGTCCGAAGGCGAGCCTGGCAACAGCGATGACAACCAGCAGCATCGGGGCGGGCGAGAACACCGCGAGAGCCTCATAGCGCTAAACCCCCAACCGCTTAAGCGCGACTTAACCTGAATCCCGATTCAGACTTTCGCGTTAAGCGGTGGAAAGGGCTCGTGCGCCTACGTTGATCGTACAGGAACACTCGGCAAACAAAACAAGCCGGGGAGCGTCAACAGAGTCCATGGCCCTTCGCTCTACAGGAGAGAGCCCTGATGCTGAAGGAACCTAGCAAACACTCGACGGGCCTGCGTTGAGCGAGGAGGTCTATCACCTCGCGCTCGAGCGGATCAAAGTCTTGCTCGGGTGCACTGGGGACTCGCCCGAAGAGCGCGAACTGATCGACTGGGCGACGATCGCGGACGCCTACGAATACTCCGTCCACAGCAACGACAACGTGCTCGCGGCGCCGGCTTTAGCCGCCCGGCAACACACGCAGGAAGCCTGGGCGCGTGATCACAAGTCTTTGGCGTGCTCGAGCAGGACCGACGATCCCGGCTCGAGCTAGAGAGACCGCCATCACCGGGCTCGTTGAGTTGTTCGTAGAGACCCTGGGATGACGGCGCGTCGTTTCCCCTCTTCCGCGGCACGAGCGCCGGCCGCTTCGGCTCCCAGCGGCCCTCCTGACAGCGCAGGATGCGGGCGATCTCGGCATCGGCCTCGCGATTCAGTGTCGCCGCGAGGACGCCTCGGACGGGCCCTCAATCGGATGGTCCGCCGGACCTCGGTTCAGCAACCGGGCCTTCAGCTTCAGCACTGAGTTTGCCGTCCAAGCTCTACCGCGGCGTCGGCACAGATGAATCTCGCGACCGGCTCGAAGCCTTGGTCTCTCTGTACATCTCGCATACTTGTACGTTAAAAAACCATCGGCTACGATGGCAAAGTCGATCTCACATGCGCATTACTGCCTTCGCCAGGTTGCTGGTTGTTACAGGCTCGGCGCATGCGCAGCCAGCAACCCATCCAACTTCGTCCGCGAAAACCTCACCTGCGACAGGCGCGTATTAGAGACGAAGCTGCTCAAATGAAGCTCGACGATGCGGCTGCCACGGGCCAGCAAAAGTTGGCGGACGAAAAACTCGCACCACCGAAGCCCAGTGGGAGAAGGTCATGTGTAGCATCTGCACTGGATGCTAGAGGTTGGGCCTTCGTACCAGGGGCACGCCCGCTGCGGGCCAGTGTGGATCACGTTCGCGAGGCAGCCTCTCGGCCAGCATAGTGACGAGATCGGCCCGGTGCATGCCGAATGTCGCGTTCCAGCCCGCCGAGTCCGTCACTTGGACCGGCGCGATCGAGGTCCCGTCCTGGCGGAAGTACCGGGAATCAGGCCCAACTCTGGCACCCCATTTCTCCACGGAAGAACCCAGCCCGACCCGCCGCAGTTGGCGGGCTGATCGGGGTCGGCATTCGCGGCGAAAAAGCCGCCGATCCGGCCCCAACGATGACTACGTGTAATCGTGACCCGCCATGACGCCTGACAACCCGACCTGAAACGGTTAAACAGCGCGGCTGGCGTGATTCCTAGGGAGTAGTCTCGAAGCCCACCTGGAGCGCTATGCGAATCCCAGCCATTCAACGGCAGCCTATCAGAACCGGCCGCTCGTCATGCAAGGTAAAGGAGGGCGGCTCACGCCGCCCTTAAGGTGGTTGGGTTGCCCCAACGGGAGGAAAAGCTCATCAAAGATGAGCGACACGACCAATAGGCGAGTCGTGGTCGGCCGGATATCCCAATACGGCGAATCTCCACAGCTAAAGCCTTCGCTCCAACGCCTCGAAGGATTTCGGCAGGTGAGGACCGCTACGGGAGAGAACCGATGCAAGACGAACAACAGCCCGACTTCGTCGGCCTCAGCGCCGAGATTGTGTCGGCTTACGTCGCCAAGAACCACATTCAAACGTCGGAGATATCACAGCTCATCGCAAGCGTTCACGACGCCCTCAGAAATGTGGCAAAGCCTGCGCCAGAGCCCGAGAAGCATAAGCCGCCGGTGCCTAACAACAAGACGATCCGACCTGACTACATCATCAGCCTTGAGGATGATCGACGGTACAAATCGCTGAAGCGCCATTTATCGAGCCGAGGCCTTACCCCGGAGCAATACCGAAAAAAGCGGGGTCTGCGACCCGATTATCCGATGGTCGCCTCAAGCTACACCAAGGCTCGATCAGAGTCGGCGAAGGCGATTGGTCTCGGCCAAAAGAGGAGCGGTCGGAAACGGGCGGCCAAGAAAGACTCCGCCGCCTGAAGCCCCCACCATCGTATCTCTGCCCGGACTTGAGCAAACGCGTCCTCGCGATTACGAGGAATACGCAAATCCAGCTTGGCGCTCCGGGCACCGTCTTCTCCGACAAGTCGGAGGAAAACTGGCTTGGCAGGAGCCGAGCTGTTTGAAGGCCCCTCTGGCATTCAGTCGACTTCGGCAGGCTCTACATCGGGCGGCTTAGGCATCCACTGCGACGGAAACAGGTCGAGTTCGGATGCCCACGAGTCCTCGCTCCAAACTGCCATATGCCAGCCACTTCCCTCTGGCGCTTCGACCTGCTCGTCGACGCCCTTGGTCGGCTTTGCTGAGGCTTCCACTGATGCGATCTGGGCGGCATTGGTGCGCATGAAACCACTGTGACCTCACGTCTGTGCACGAATATGAGCGAGTGATAGCGCCAAAGCTCCGCTGCCTCTACTCTGTCGATAGCCGCTCGGTGCCGCAGGCGGCCCGCCACATATCTGTCTCTTTCAGCCTGCGCGACGAAGCCCAACCGGGCGAAGCAGTCGGCCCTGACGCACAGGTCATCAGCGACGCGCTCGCGGCTCTCCACCCAGAGTTCGAGAGCATGAGCTTTCCAGCCATTTGAATCCCGTTCCACGCCCAGCATCGAATCACCACCTCGCTATCCATCTGAAGCTAAGCTGCGGCACATCAAACGCGCTTCGGGCTCGACCGGGAGGCGCTAGGTTACCGCTTGGCTGTGGCGATCGGCGAAGTGAACCCACCGAGCGATAGCCATGCTGTGCTGTCGTGACCTTCGCGTTTCGAGAACGTGAAGCCGGTTTGGTCCCACGGCAGGATTGCGTTGGTCTTGTTGTCGAGGATGAAGTCGCCGCGATCGGTGCGCATCATTAAAACCGCGTGTCCCTCTCCCCGGTCGTCAATAACCACGGTCATCCTCATGGCCCGGCGCGGCAGTCCCCGTTCGGCCAATAGTTTGCGCTTGAGGAGTTGAATGTCCTCGCAGTCGCCGTAACCGTCATTTGGCAAATCCCAGCGATCGGCGACCCCCCAGTGATCCTGATCTGAGAGGGAGATGATAGAGCCGTTGACCCGATTGTTGATGGCCTGATCGTGTTCCACGTGGCCCACGTTAGCTTGATCTTTTCCGGCTCACTTAGGTTGATGCTGCACTCGGTTGGAACGCGTCGGCAGAATTCCATCCAGGCAACCGTCGGTCTGGCCAAACCTGAAGCTTGGAGTTCCGGGGCCAAGGGTAACGCAGCGATCCTTCGGGAGGGGCTGTCACCTGCGAACGCCCCACTGGTGAGCAACAGGAGGACCGCCAAGCCACCAACGATGCTGAAGGCGAGCACGCGCCATATCACCGGCCCGATCTGCGCCCGTTGAAGGTTCCGCATGCCCCCGCCCACGTGCTCGGTAATCAACTGTTAACCTAAGCTCTCATGGGAACTGCGGCGGATCAACGGAAACGTTAACGTATAGTTAAAGCTCAAGTCGCGTCAGCGATCATGCTGCGGGTGTGGTGAGCGATTTGATGGTCAGGCGCTATTTGAGCGGGCTAGCTGCAAGCTCGTACTCAGCTGGCGAAGGCCGAGCCCCGCCCATCGCGCGAGCGCCTAACAGCGGCGAATGGGCCTGCTTTTGCAGGCCCGTGGCGAGGGCGAGTTGATCGAGCTGTCCCAGCATGAGGCGGTCGCGGCCGCGGTGATGCTGCCGATCGTCGCGACCCATCGCCTAGCTACTAGCGCCTCAAACCACACCGGTGGCGCGTTCAAGCGCAACGCCCGCGGATTGTCTGAGCGGTTGAGCCGTTCCGGATTAGGCGGGCGTCGAACTCGATGAGTCAATCCTCTCAGTTGACCCGCACGCCAGCAGCCGAGCGGGCCGGCGCCGATCGCCGGGAGTCTCAAGCTCGAGAACGCCCACTCCGCCTGACGAGCACCGTCGCGCCAACCGGCACGCGCTCGTAGAGGTCGAACACGTCCTCGTTCAGCATTCGGATGCAGCCGGAGGAGGCGGCTTGCCCGATCTTCCAGGGCTCGTTGGTGCCGTGGATGCGGAAGAGGGTATCGCGGCCGCCCTGGTAAAGGTAGAGCGCGCGCGCGCCGAGCGGATTATCGATCCCGGCCGAGGCGTAGCGTGGCAGGTCCGGGATGAGTTTCACCATGTTTGAGGTGGGGCTCCAGTTCGGCCACACACTCTTGCGACCGACATAGGCAGCCCCCTTCCAGGAGAAGCCCTGACGTCCGACGCCGATCGCGTAGCGTATGGCGGTGTCGTTGCCCTCGACGAGATAAAGGAAGCGCTGGTCGATATCGACGATGACGGTGCCGGGCCGCTCCCTGCCAAGATAGCTCACCGTCTGAGCGAGGTATTCCGCAGGCAGGTATCTACGGTCGACGAGGGGTATCGGGAAGGGCTCGTCCGGCATGGTGCCGGTGTACCAGCTCGCGGAACCATTCTCGCTCGGCACACCGGTCACATGCGTGTTGTTGCAGGCGGCCAGCGGCGCGCCGGCGAGCACGATCAGGAACGCGCGACGAGAGACCATGGTCGATGCCTTCGATTCGGACCTATCCTCTTCATCGTCGTTGAGCGCCGCTCTTCCTAGTGCATCGAGAGCACACCGATCTTGATTGCAACGGTGTGTAAGCGTCGAGCACACGAGCGTCCTCATCGGCGCGGTATTCTTGGTCCGCAGGACGCGCTGCGCGCCCAGGTGAGCGCCTCCTCGATCGAACGCAGCCGAGCGAGCTCGCCCTCAAGGTCAGCTCGGAGGAGAGAGGCGTCCTCACCGGCGAACAGGGCGGGCGGCAGCCGCCTTCGTGAGCCCGAAAGAGGTGGAATGCCGCCCGCGAGAACCGGACTCCCATTCACCTCGCCCGACTTGACCGGCACATCCGCCGCTTGCCGTGGCAGGCCTCGGTCTGGTGCATCGAGATCGTCTTTCCCGGCAATGCCGGCGAGGGTGAACAAAGCATAGCGCCGGGCATAAGTCAGGGCCGCTCCCATCCGCTGTGGGAAGCGGTTTCGCTGACCGGGCACACCGGCCAGTCGGACGAAACCCACCCGCCTGACGAATGGGCGAGGACGGTGGTGAGGCGGCAAGCCCGGCTTCGACCACTGTTGGCCTTCGCATGCTCGACAAAGGCTGGTCGGGTTCGGCAGTAGACGGCCGCGAACTCGGCCCAGGAGTTCGAGTCACTCATGTCGACCGTCCGCACCGCTTCAATGCGAGGCCTTGGTGCCTCAAACCCCGAAGAGAGGCGAGGGGGTTCGCCGGTCTTGACGCAGCGCCGGAACTTCTTCTCGGCGGTGAGCAGAAGGTGTTGATAGAGCGGGTCGGAGTTGATCTTGATCTCGACCCACTTGCCCGCGCCTGTGATGATGGAGAGAATCGAGCTACTCGAGCGGATCACCCACATGTTGTGCTGGAGCTATGCCATGTGCTTTTCAACTTCCTCTGAGAAGGCCCAGGGCAGCAGGAACTTAGCTTCGAACACCGCCTCGGTGCTCTCGACCACGCCGTCGAGGGTCGCGGCCATCCAGAACAGGACCGGGTGCCGCACCCAGCGCTGCACGTTCTTGAGCACCTCGCCGGTGTTCGTCTCAAACCAGCGCCGGTTCAGGGCCTCGGTCGCGACGCCGAGGTGGACAATGAGGTTTTGGGACAAGTCCATGGGCTCGGCCTCGCCGCGCTTCTCTTGCCAGAGGCGAAGAAGAGCTGCTTCGTCGCTACCCATGATCACCTCTGGCATCGGAGGCTCCCATGAACAACCGTCTATTGAGACCACCGTTGTTAGAATGGGCCATATTACCTCCGCGACCGTACGGGTTGTACGACGCAGGGAACGCGGCGTCCCTATCCCGGAGGCTGCTGGCGTCGAGCTCGGTCCGCCCGTGCTCCTGGAGGGCGAAGACTTAGTGCACTACGAGCGCCTGCTCGCCCAAGTCACCGCCGAACCGTGGCGGCGGGCGATCTCGACACGGGTATCCGGGCGCGACAGGCACGAACGGATACCCGTGATCCTCAAGACGGAAACCAGCGTGCTCCGGGCTGCGGCATTGGGTCGTCTCGAGTTTGACCACGATTTCACGGCACCGTGGCGGCTGTTGCGGGGAGAAGACCATTGAGCAGCGAGACTGACAGGTCCACTCGGGCCGAGGCTCCGCGGCGGCGGAGCACATGGCGCTTCTTGGCAAGGACGACGGCGCTCGCCTTGGTCCTTGGCGCGGGCTGGATTGCCGGCGTCAAGACGCAAGGACGCGTAGACCTCGATGAGCTTGCCTCCACGGCGTCGATGAGAGTGGCCGATGTCGGCGGCTTCCTGGAGAGCGCCGGGAGGAGCTTGCTGGCAAACCGGCAAGACCAGCCCGCCAGCGACGCCGCCGTGACGGGAGCTGCCCCGGCGCCGCAGGCCACGAGCGCTGGCTTCTCGGTCGTCCAAAGCGGTGTCAAGCCTGCCGAAGCCCGAGCCTCGACCGATGCAACCGTTGAAGATCTGCGCGGCACGATCGAGCGCATGGCATCGTCCATCGACAGCAATCGGCGGGAGCTTCTGGCGAAGCTCGACGATTTCAATGAGCGACTAAATCGCCTGGAGCGGAGCGGGTCCGACGCGCCTGCGCCGGTGTCGGCGCGCCTGGATCAATTGACCGAACGCTTGGGGCGCATCGAGCGCAGCGTCCCGGCCGCATCCGCGCCGCCGCAGGCGCCTGCCGCGGCGACAAGCGTCATGCCGTCGCCGAGGCCGGTCCAGGCCTCCGCGGCGGCGCCCAATCTGCAAACGTCCGCAAAGCCGCAGGCTCCCGCTGAACCCAAGAGAATCGCGGACTGGACGGTGCGCGAGGTGATCGATGGAGTAGCGATACTGCAGGGCCGCAGGGGAGTGATCGAGGTTTCTGTCGGCGACGTTGTGCCCGGCGCGGGGCGCGTCCAATCGATTGCCCGCCAAGGTGGCCGCTGGATCGTGGCCACGAACACCGGGGTCATCACCGCAAGGTAAAGCGCCACCGAACCCAAGACGCGTGCCATCACAGCTCGCCCTCGCTCGCACTTCGCGCGTACTAAGTCCTCCGGGGGCGCTTATGAGCGGCCGGAGTACAGTTCAAAGGTGAAGATCCTAGCGTACGGCTAGCCTCCCCCAAATGTTCGCAGTCGAAAGCGGCGGGGTCTTGACGCGTTCGACCCAAATCTTGAGCCAGGTACGGCTTGCCGAGGATTATCGATGCAGCGTCCGCGCCGGCGCTCGCCCCCTCATCATCGCTGCGCAACCTCCATCACCCTCATCCGCCGGGGCCGGCCCCTCAATCTCCGAAGCCCGCGAGAACTTCCCGCGAGGATCGCGCCAACGCCACCACCCTCGTTACAGACCGCGTCCAACGCCAGTGACACTGTGTTTTGCCTCGGATTTTGGCAGAACGAACTTCCGAGTGCGTGAGGGTCGCCTTCCTCGTCCCTGCTCTCGCGCGAGGAAATAACTGGGCGACGCAGTGCCGTCCTTGAGCGGGAGCGACCAAATGGTTGGAACCACCGTCCGAGAGCGCCCTCGAGCGGCACGCCCGCGCTCTCAAAGAATTAGCAGGCGAGCTCGCAAAACTTGATCGCTACGAGCGGCGGGCGCTTTCGCGTCGAAAGTTCGCGATCAGGCGTTTTGCCATCGCCCGAAGCTGATCCCGCTACCCACTTCCGTGAAGAGAATGTAAGTTGAAGTTGACCCAGGGAGTAAACGATGCACTTACCCAAGCGGATACCCCTTGATCCGCTGCGAGTAAGCGACTCTGCCGACCCGCAAGCCCCATGGGACATGGCTTACGTAACTGGGCGCGGTGGAAGCCGCGCCCCTTTTCTTTGACCTCGCGCCGAGCGTTCGGCCCGGCAGCTCGAGGAGATCCGGTTGGAGACCGCCGCGTGCGCGAGATTAAGAGACTACAGCGTTCCTGGCCGAGACCTATGGGGCGAATCGTGCAGATGATGCGCGGGTGGTTGGGGGCGAGCTCGACCTTGCGGCGGATGCGGTGATGCGAACATCGCTGGCGTGGCGCCATGGCATGGATCAGCACCGGCTTTTCGCAAAAATCGGAATGCCAGCGCCAGCCGCCGGATGCCCCGGAACCGACCGAGCGTTGGAGGGATGGTGCCGTCATGGGCCCAGATCGGCAGTCCGTCGAGTTCGGCGCGCATGGTCGCCGGCGCGTTCTTGTAAACGCAAGCGTAGGCGAGCCAGAAATGCTTGAGGTTGGAGCCGATTGACCGCCTGATCCAGAGGGTTAACACTTCCTTTACGTCGAGCGCAGAGAGTCCGCTTTCCAGATAGACGGGTGCTTAGGATGCGCGTGCTCATCGTTGAGGATGACAGCTCGGTCGCGCAGAGCCTCGAGCTCATGCTGAAATTCGAGCGTTTCAATCCCTACATCACCGACCTTGGGCAAGAGGCGATCGAACTCGCTAAGATATATGACTACGACATCATCCTGTTGGACCTGAACCTTCCCGACATGTCGGGCTACGACGTGTTGCGCTCACTTCGGGTCAAGAAAGTGAGAACGCCAGTCCTGATCCTTTCGGGCTTTTCTGGGATCGTTGATAAGGTGCGCGCTCTTGGGGTCGGCGCCGACGACTACGTCACCAAACCCTTCCACAAGGATGAGCTAATTGCGCGCATCCACGCGATCGTACGCCGATCAATGGGCCATGCCGAACCCCTCATAAACTGCGGCGATCTGACAGTGAGGCCTGGAGCCAAGCAGGCCGAGATCGCGGGTAGGATGGTGCCGCTCACGACTAAGGAATATGGTATGCTGGAACTGCTGGCGTTGCGCCAGGGGCATACGATAACAAAAGAGATGTTCTTCAACCAGCTCTACGGCGGCATGGACGAGCCGGACCAGAAGATCATCGACGTGTTCATTTGCAAGCTCCGCAAAAAGCTCGCCAAGGCGTCAGGCGGCAAAAACTACATTGAGACGGTCTGGGGCCGAGGGTACGCGCTCCGTGAGCCGGATCAGCAGAGGCTCGCGGGATAAACCTAGCTGAACGTCCTGGGTGTCATGTGACGGGTTAAGTCTGAAGCGTTCGGGCTCTTTCGTCCAGATGAAGGTCGCTGTCCATCTTCGCTGCGACGCTTAAGAGAGCTTAAATGCAATCGGCGCAAACTTGTGGGCAGAGCAGTCCGCGAGATCCTTCATGGTGCAGCTTCCAAGCCGTTTCGCCAGCGCAACCGAGTCGCTGCGCACGAGCACCATCCGCCCTCTGACAGTCCTTGTCGTGGAGGATGATCCATCTCTTCTCAGCCTCGCCGCCCATGTGTTCGGAAAAAAGGGGCACCATGTCCTGACCGATGTCGACGCCTTTGGGGCTCTGGCTCTCCTCCGCTCCCATTCTGTTGACCTGCTATTCACGGATGTTGATCTCGCTCACGGCACCAACGGAGTGGCACTCGCGCGCGATGCACGCGCGCTGAGGTCTGATCTACCGGTCGCTTATACCTCTGGCAGAATAGATCTTACGGCGGATCAGATGGTGCCAGGATCGGTGTTCCTCCCGAAACCGTACCGACTCGCAGAGGTAATCGGTCTTCCCGACCGGTTAGCGAAATTTTAAAGCAGTGCTGGACGGAAGCCCCTCATGCATTCTCGTGACAAATCCCATCCTGCGAGCCGCACACCCGGCGGCCCGTCGTATCGATAATCGTCCACCGGAGACGACTTCGGCGACCGGGTGCTACCTCGCCCGGGAGACCCGCCGCTTCTGCTCTGCGCAACTACCGGATCGTTCTTGATGAGCAGGATGAGCATTGAAGCGCCTGTGCCGTGATGGCAAGCAAGCCTTGGCCTGCTCCAGGCTACGTGCCGCTTCTCTTTAAGCCGGGTGACGGCCGCCAACTCGCACCATCGCCTCCATGCTTCCTCGGCCATATCCTGTGCTCGGCTCCGGCTCGGGCGCTCTCCTGCGGCTTCGAACGCCTGAAGGACCGTGGGCGGATAGCACCGTCCATGTCCAAGGGCGACGACCGAGGCGAAGAGCTCGGCGCGCCACGCGACGATGGCTGAGATCGCCGGGGCGTCGTTCGGCGTGGCCGGCCGGCAACCGACTTCATCGAGGCCTTCGAGCTTGCTGATCAGGAGATACGCGTCACCACGCAGTATCTCAATCACCCCGGCTCTTACGCTGGGCGTCTGCAGTCGCGCGGCAATACGGTTGTATAATCGGTGGATCACGAGCCCCCCTCTTTGTCGTGACCAATTTCACCCTCAAGTGCCCGCGCACCGTCTACCACACGCTCCACTGTCACGGGCTCTCCGGGCATATGGATCAAGCTAACACCCCCCGGCGACGGGCATTGACCGCCGTAGCGACTGGGGCCAGCATAGCCTCTCAGCCCCGAAACCGCTCCCTCCAACGTGTCTCCTAAGTTCCGATCTGATCCGCGCCCAACAGGCCTCGACCGGTTGATGACCCCGTCGAGGCAAAGCTTGGAATCGCGCCTCGGACCTAACCTCCGGATTTGATAAAGCCGCCCTGACAACCGTGGCAATTCGGATCTGATTATGGAGAGCTCCAGCCCCGAGAGCGAACTCGATGCGCTTGAACGGACGCTACTGGCGTCCATCCCGCTAATCCGACGTGCTCGGCGCAATTGCCTCGTGGTCCGCAACCGGGCAAGGCCGCAGCCTGCGAAGGCAGCCTCGTCAACCGCACGAGCGACTGAGATGACGAAGCAGACGGATGACGTGGTGCAGCCTCACCGCTTCAGGGTCGGCGAGTTCGTGGCGTTCACGGAAGAGCGCCTCCCCGGTCTCGTCTGGGCCGGCGAGTGGGAGGTCGTCGGCCTACTTACCGGGGGGCATGGTGAGCCCCAATACCGGATCAGGAGCCCTGATCAAGTCAGGATCAATGTCGTCGCGGAGCGTGACTTGCCATCGGGTGCAACCGCCGCAGCGCTGACGGACATTGTGCGCTCGCGCCGGATCGGTGGCGGTGGCGACATCGTCACCTCGCCACCCGTGGGGGGCACCCCCGGGTTCGAGGAGCTGTTCGACGGCACCTCGCTTGGCGACTGGACCATGTCGACCATCCAGAACCAGCCCGGGCGCGACAATTCGGGCAGGTTCCTGGCGCGCGCCGGCATTCTTGAAGCGCAGCCTGGGACAGACATCGGCCTGCTGTGGCTCACCCGCCCGATGCCGCCGCGCTATGTTCTTCGTCTGCAGTGGATGAGGACGGCGCC
>Ga0126313_10000780_pt1 | contig 15742 bp, 12 predicted proteins | sample Plot105A_FD_89954 | JGI IMG/M metagenome (GOLD analysis project Ga0126313, IMG submission 89954) | Serpentine soil microbial communities from UC McLaughlin Reserve, CA, USA - Plot105A | ecosystem: Environmental > Terrestrial > Soil > Grasslands | place: USA: UC McLaughlin Reserve, Lake County...
GACCTCGACGATGTCGCGGTTCGCGTTGTAGACCCTGAGCTGGCGGTCGGAGCCGTTCCCGCGCCGAAGGATCTCTGAGACACCCTCGAGCTCTCGCTCGGACCCGAGCTCCCGCGCGTGCGGTTCGAGCTCTTTCAGGCGTCGCCTGACGAGCTGGGCGACTGCCACGCGGTTTCGCCGCCCGGTCGCCAGATCCATGATCGGAGCGTCGAGCCCGTACCGCACCGAGAGCCACTTGTTCTCGGTCGTGAGGATCCGGTGGTAGCCCGGCACCTCGCCCTTCTCCTCGTAGAGCTCGGAGTAGTACTTGACGAGCGCCTGGCAGAAGGCCGCGATCGCCACGGCGTCTTCCACCCGCGTGACGCTGTCGCAGATCCTGATCTCGACCGTGCCGAGCTTGGGATGGGGGCGGATGTCCCACCAGATGTGCGTGTAGTCCGCGATGCAGCCGGTGTGCTCGAGATAGCCGATCACCTCGGCGTAGTCGTCGTAGTCGCGGAAGCGGGGCGGGGGGCCAGAACGAGGGAAGGCGGCGAAGATGGGCTGCCGGGTCGAGGCGAGTCCGGTCGGCTCGCCACGCCAGAATGGGGAGCTCGCCGACAGGCCGAGCAGGAGCGGGAGGTCGACGAGCACTCCGTTGACGACGTTGACCGCCTTGTCGGGGTCGTCGACCGCGACGTGGACATGGAGGCCGAAGATCAACTCCCGGCGGGCGACGTACTGCATCTGGTCGACCAGCGCGCGATAGCGATCGCGGGCGGTGATCCGCTGACGCTCGAACAGGCTGAACGGATGGGTGCCGGCCGAGCCGACGCGGAGCCCGTTCTCGGCGGCAATGCCGCCGACCGCCTGACGAAGCCGTCGCAACTCCCGGTCGGCGTCGCCCGCGTTGCGGCACACGGGGGTTGCGACCTCGAGCACCGACTGCATCAGCTCGGGCTTGATCCTCGCCTCGTCCTCGTGACCGACGATCGCGGCCAATACGGTGTCGATGCGCTGGACGAGGTCGAACGACTCGGAGTCCAGGAGCATGTACTCCTCCTCGACGCCGAGTGTGTACGGCTCGCCCTGGCCGAACTTGTGCTCGAGCACACTGCCGGCCGGGCCGAGCCCGGTGCCTGTGATCGAGGACGGCCAGGCCTGTTTCATCGGCCGATTATCGCGTCGGCCTCGATCTCGACGAGCCAGCGCGGATCGAAGAGCGCGGCGACGACGACGCCTGTGGTTGCCGGACGTACGTCGCCGAACAGCTCGCCATGCGCGCGCCCGACCTCGGCGAAGTCCTCGGCGCGGGTCACGTACATCCGGGTTCGAACGACGTCCTCGGGGCCCGCCCCGGCCTCCTTCAGCGCCGCGAGGATGATCTCCAGGCAGCGGCGGGCCTGGCCGTACGCGTCGGGGGGAGGATCCGCGCCGTTCGGCATCACCGGAGCTGTGCCGGAGACGAAGACGCGGTCGCCGGCGACAACCGCGCGCGAGTAGCCGAACGTTCGCTCCAACGGCATTGCCGAGGAGATGAGCCGCCGCTTCATCGCCCTAGTATCCGCCGCCGTGGAAGCTCTCGACCAGATCGACCGGTGGCCGGCTGAGAACGTCGCCGCCGGCGTGGTCTCGGGCGGCGAGGTCGTCGCCACACGCGGGCCGCAGGAGCGCGAGTTCCGCTGGGCGTCGGTGACGAAGCCTGCGACGGCGCTGGCGGCGCTGGTCGCGGCCGAGGAAGGCACGATCGATTTGGACGAGCCCGCCGGTCCACCGGGGTCGACCATCCGCCACCTCCTGGCTCACGCGTCGGGGCTGCCGTTCGAAGGCCGGGAGCCGATCGGCCAGCCCGGCGCTCGGCGGATCTACTCCAACACCGGCTTCGACGTCCTCGCCGAGCTCGTCGCCGAGCGGGCGGAGATGCCCTTCGAGGCGTATCTGCGACAAGCTGTGCTCGAGCCGCTGGGGATGCACGCAGAGCTTCGAGGCTCGGCCGGGTCGGACGTGTTCGGAAGCGTCGACGACCTGCTCACGCTCGCGCGGGAGCTGCTCGAGCCGAAGCTGATCGCCCCGGAGACGCTCGCCGAGGCAACCGGCGTCCAGTTCCCCGGGCTCGCCGGCGTGATCCCGGAGATGGGTCGCTTCGACCCGAACGACTGGGGCCTCGGCTTCGAGCTCAAGGACGAGAAGCCGGGCCACTGGTCGGGCACCAGGACTTCGCCGCGCACGTTTGGTCATTGGGGCGGAAGCGGCACGTTCCTCTGGGTCGATCCCGAGGCCGAGCTCGCACTGGGCGTCCTCACCGATCGCGATTTCGGCGACTGGGCAAAGGAAGCGTGGCCGAAGCTTTCGGACGCGGTCTACGACGAAGCCGACACTAGTCGGAAAACAGCGGGCGGATGAACTCGTCGAAGGTCTCGCGGTCGCAGCTGGCGAGCGTCACCCGCGTCATCGGCGAGACGCTCGCCGTTCGCGGCATGTCCATGGCGAGCGCGACCTCGCCGAAGTAATCGCCGGGCTTCAGGACTCCGCGGAACCCGCGCTCGGACTGGGTGACGGAGAGCAGTCCGCTGAGCACGACGTAGAAACGCTCGCCGCCTTCGCCCTCGGTGACGACCGGCGCGCCCGGGCCGATTTCCTCCCGCTGCATCCGCCCGGCGAGCTTCATCAGCAGCTCACCGGGCAGGGCCGCAAGCAGCCCGACTCGCGAGAGCTCCGTTACGGACGCAGGAACATGGCGCGGCACGGCTCTATTGTTGCGCCGTGGGCGAGCTCGACGGCTGGAAGCACTGTCCCGTCTGCGCAACCCCGGTCGAGCCAGAGGACGGCAGCGTCGAGTGCCCCGAGTGCCGCTTCGTCACCTACGCGCACTCGATGCCGACGGCATCGGCGGTCGTGGGCGACGACGAGGGGCGGGTCCTGCTCAGCAAGCGGGCGCACCATCCTGGCGCGGGCAAGTGGGATCTTCCCGGCGGGTTCCTGGAGGAAGGAGAGCACCCGCTCGACTGCCTCGCCCGCGAGCTGCGCGAGGAGGCAGGGATCGGGCTCACGGACGAGCGCCTGCTCGGCATCTGGATGGATCGCTACGAGTACAAGCGGCGCATTGTGTCCACGCTCAACATCTACTACAGCGCGCGGATCGGTGAGGGTACGCCGGAGCCTGCCGACGACGTCGCCGAGCTCCGCTGGTTCGCGCCCGACGATGTGCCCGCCGGCGAGCTCGCCTTTGGGCACATCGAGGACGTTCTCTCGGCCTGGCGCGCGGCTAGGTCCCGCGCGGCTACGCCTTAGGCTTCAACTGGCTCGAGGCCGAGCGAGCGCTCGAGCGCCGTCTTCGGCTGGGCGCCGATCGCGGCCGCCGCGGGCTCACCGTCCTTGAACAGGACCATCGCCGGGATCGACGCGATCCCGTAGCGCTGCGCCAGGCCCTGCTCCTCGTCGATGTTCACCTTGACGAGTTTGATCGAGTCCGGGCGCTCCTCAGCGATCTTCTCGAGCGCGGGCTCGACGAGGAGGCACGGCTGGCACCACGCGGCCCAGAAGTCGACGAGCACGGGGGTGTCTGACGAGAGCACTTCCTGCTCGAAGGTCGCTTCGGTTACTGCTTGTGCTTGAGACATCGGTTCCTTTCGAATATAGGTTCGGACAGGCTAACGATCGGGATGGCTGACGTGTTCCCGCGCCTCCGTAAAATCGAACACGTGGGCGCTCAGGTCTTCGAAACGCTGGCTTCGGTACCCGATCACCCCGCGCTCGAGCGCGGGGTCCTCGAGTGGTGGGAGCGCGAGCGAATCTTCGAGCGGCTCCGGGAGCGGAACGCCGACGGGCCCAAGTGGAGCTTCATCGACGGCCCAATCACGGCCAACAATCCGATGGGCGTCCATCACGCGTGGGGCCGCACGCTCAAGGACGTCTTCCAGCGCTACAAGGCCCTTCGCGGCTACGACCAGCGCTACCAGAATGGGTTCGATTGCCAGGGCCTCTGGGTCGAGGTCGAGGTCGAGAAGTCGCTGGGGCTGAACTCGAAACGGGAGATCGAGGAGTACGGCATTGCGGAGTTCGCCGAGCGCTGCAAGGAGCGCGTCGCCCATTTCTCCGACGTGATCACCGAGCAGTCGCGCCGCCTGGGAATGTGGATGGACTGGCCGAACAGCTACTACACGTTCTCCGACACGAACATCGAGTACATCTGGCGCTTTCTCAAGGCGGTGCATGACCGCGGCTGGTTGTACAAGGGTCATCGCTCGACGCAGTGGTGCCCGCGGTGCGGAACCTCGCTGTCTCAGCACGAGCAGGCCGGCGAGGAGAACTACGTGGAGCTCGAGCACCCTTCGCTCTTCGTGCGCTTCCCGCTCAAGGAGCGCGAGCGCGAGGCGCTCGTGGCCTGGACGACGACGCCCTGGACGCTGCCCGCCAACGTCGCCGCTGCGGTGAAGCCGGATGCCGAGTACGGCTTACGCGACGGCCTCTGGATGCTGGCCAAGGAGGACGGCGGGTACGAGCGCGTGATCAAGGGGGAGGAGCTCGTGGGGCTCGAATACGAAGGGCCGTACGACGCCCTGCCTGCCGTTCAAGGCATCGTCCATCGCGTCATCCCGTGGGACGAGGTGTCTCTGACCGAGGGCACGGGCGTCGTCCACATTGCTCCAGGCGCCGGCACCGAGGACTTCGAGCTCGGGCAGATCCACGACCTGCCCGTGATCGTGCCGATCGACGAGTCCGGGCGGATGCTGCCGGGCTACGGCCTCCTCGAGGGGCTCTCGACGGACGAGGTCGAGGACGTCGTCATCGAAGACCTCCGCGAGCGGGAATTGCTCGTCGAGGCCGGCCGCATCAGGCACCGGTACCCGATCTGCTGGCGCTGCAAGACGCCGCTCCTGTTCCGCGTCGTCGACGACTGGTTCATCTCCTGCGACGAGATCAGGCAGCCGCTGCTCGAGGCGAACGCGACCGTCGATTGGACGCCGGGGTTCTACTCGAAGCGAATGGACGACTGGCTGCGGAACATGGGCGACTGGAACATCTCGCGCAAGCGCTACTTCGGGCTCCCCCTGCCCTTCTACCCTTGCGCGTGCGGGTACCTGAACGTGATCGGCTCACGTGCTGAGCTCGAGGCGCGAGCCACGGCCGGGCTCGAGCAGTTGCAGGAGCTGCACCGCCCATGGATCGACGAGGTGCCGATCAGGTGCGAGCAGTGCGGCGAGGAGGTCAGGCGCATTCCAGAGGTCGGGGACGCCTGGCTCGACGCGGGCATCGTCCCCTTCTCGACGCTCGGCTGGCAGAGCTCGGAATGGGTCGAGCACGGCTACGCAACGGGAGCTTCAGAGCGGCTTTCCGGCGCCGACCTGCCGGATCATTCCTACTGGGAGCAGTGGTTCCCCGCCTACTGGGTCTCTGAGAGCCGCGAGCAGATCAGGCTCTGGTTCTACTCGATGTCGTTTATGGCGGTCACGCTCGTCGGCCGCTCACCGTACGAGCGCGTCTTGGCCTACGAGCGGGTGCGCGACGAGACCGGAGTGGAGATGCACAAGTCCACCGGAAACATGATCGAAGCGAACGAGGCCATCGAGCGGATGGGCGCGGACGTGATGCGCTGGCTCTTCAGCGAGCAGGTCCCGAGCCAGAACATCAACTTCGGCTACGGGCCGGCGCATGAGGTCCAGCGGAGGCTGTTGACCTTCTGGAACTCGGTCGGCTTCCTGATCACGTACGGGAACATCGAGGGGTTCCGGCCGCGCTACCTCGATGCGCCGCCGGACGGGGGGCCCCTCGATCGCTGGCTGACCGCACGGACGAACGCGTTTCTCGCGGCCATGGAAGCGGCGTACGAGCGCTACTGGACACCGATCATCGTCGAGGAGTTCGAGTCGTTCGTCGACGACGTCTCAAACTGGTACATCCGGCGCTCGAGGAAGCGCTTCTACTCGTTCGACGAGGCAGCCTTCCATACGCTTTGGTGGGCGCTGGTGCAGGCGCTTCGCGCGTTCGCCCCGATCATGCCGTTCCTCGCCGACCACCTCTGGCGGGTGCTGGTGACCGGGCCGTGCGAGGACGCCCCCGAGTCGGTGTTCTTGGCCGGATGGCCCGAGGCGGGCGAGCAGGACGAGGCGCTGCTCGCAGAGGTCGCCGAGGTTCGCCGGGTGGTCGAGCTTGGCCGACAGGCTCGAGCCGGATCGGGTCTGAAGCTCCGGCAGCCGCTACGGAGATTGATCGTCCACGGGGCGAGCCTGTCCGACGAGCACGCCGCCGAGGTGCGCGAGGAGCTGCGGGTGAAGGAGATCGAGCAGGGGGAGATCGAAGCCGAGGAGCTTGTCGTCCGGCCGAACCTCCCTGTCCTCGGGCCCAGGCTGGGGAAGGAGCTGGCCGCGGTCCGCTCCGCGCTCTCGGCGGGACAGTACGAGCAGATCGACGGCGGCTTCCGTGTCGCCGGGCACGAGCTCCGGCACGAGGACGTGCTCGTCGAGCGCCGCGGCAAGGAGGGGTGGGCGCTGGCCTCGGACGAGGGGGTCACGGTCGCGCTCGACACGCGGTTGGACGACGAGCTGCTCCTGGAGGGCCGGGTGCTCGACCTCATCCACCAGCTGAACCTGAAGCGGAAGGAGGCCGGGCTCGAGCTGACCGACCGAATCGTGGTCACACTGCCCGAGAGCGACGCCGAGCTGCTCGCGCACGAGGAGTGGATCAAGAGCGAGGTTCTGGCGACCGAGATCCGTGTCGACGGAGGAAGCGCCGAGCCCCAGATCGCGAAGGCTTAGTGCCCTAGCTTTGCGCTTCGGCGAGGGCGAGCTCGCGCCGGAGCTCGACCGGCAACCTGAAGACGACGTCCTCGTGCACGGACTGGAACGGCTCGATCGAGTCGACGCCGCGCGCCCGGAACCAGTCGCAGACCCGCTCGACCAGCTTCTCCGGCGCCGAGGCGCCCGAAGTGATCCCAACCGAATCCACACCCTCCAGCCAACCCTCTTCGATGTGCGTTTCGTCGTCGATCAGGTATGAGCTCACGCCTCCGGCCCGTGCTACTTCGACGAGCCGGTTCGAGTTCGACGAGTTCCTCGAGCCGATCACGAGCAGCAGATCGACGACCTCGAGCAGATCCTTCACTGCCCACTGCCGGTTGGAAGTCGCGTAGCAGATGTCGTCGCGCTTCGGCGCCCGGATCGCAGGGAATCGCCGGCGCAGCACCGCGATGATCTCGGCGGTCTCGTCGACCGAGAGAGTCGTCTGCGTGATGTAGGCCACGCGTTCCGGATCGGCGAACTCGACCTTCTCCGCATCCGCGACGGTCTGGATGAGGGCGATCGCGTCGGGAGCCTCGCCGGTCGTCCCGACCACCTCCTCGTGGCCCTCGTGGCCGATCAGCGCGATCGTGTACCCGTCGGCGGCGTACCGGCGCGCCTCGACGTGCACCTTCGTCACAAGCGGACAGGTTGCGTCGATCGTGTTCAGTCCCCGAAGGGCCGCGTTCTCGTAGACGGACGGGGCGACTCCGTGGGCGGAAAGGACGACGGTCGCTCCTTCTGGCACCTCGGTCTCACTCTCGACGAAGATGGCGCCACGCGCCTCCAGATCGCGGACGACGTGCGCGTTGTGGACGATCTGCTTTCGCACGTAGACCGGCGGCCCGTGGAGGTCGAGCAGGCGCTCGACGGTCTCGACCGCACGCTCGACGCCGGCGCAGTAGCCCCGCGGCGAGGCCAAGAGGACTCGCTTCACCATCGCAGCTCATGGTAGCCCCGCGCTCGTTTGCTCTTTCGGCTCAGCCGTTCCGTGGGCGTGTTGAGGGCGGCCAATGCGCCCGCGTCGCGTGAACCGCTTACGCGCGGTTCGCCCCCCACGAGCCCCGTCGTCGACCTCTCGCACAGCGTTTCACCGCTCGATATCCGGGCAGGTGCGCTCGTGCTGGCCCCCTCGTTCCCGTACTTGCGGCACGACGCCGTGGTTCTAGCAGTGGTCGATCCGTCCGTCGGGCGGGATCGCGACATCGCTGTCGAGACGGGCGACGGACGGCTGCTCGTCGGACCGGACAACGGACTGCTTTGCACTGTTCTGGCAGGCTGCAGAAGGCCCGGCGTGTGCCGTTTCGATCACGTCCTCGAACATCGTGTTGAGCCCAGTGCCGGCGTCGTTCCATGCCCGCGACGTGCTCGCCCCGGCCGCAGCACACCTCGCGAATCGGGCTGCCTCTCGACGAGCTCGGTGAGACGCTCGAGCCAGGGAAGCTCGCTCAGCTTCGCATCCCCATTCCGGCCGTCGAACGGGGACGGATCGAATGTGAGGTTCTCGACCTCAACCGCTTCGGCAACGTGCAGCTCAATGTCCGGGACCGGCACGTGGCGGCGGTAGGCCTCGACCAGCTCGACCGAGTCTCCCTCGAAGCCCATTCTGGGTCAGGCAGTGCACAGTTCGTCTCCACTTATGCGGATCCCGAGCCCGGGGAATGGGGGCTGATGGTAGATCCGCGCGGCTGGCTGTCGGTCGTCCGCGGTAACCCCGCCAACGCTGCGGAGGGTCTCGGTGTCAGTAGCGGCGACCTCGTCTGGCTCGCAGCGCTGCTCGGCTGAGCGTACTGCGTACCAGGCGGCGCAACGAACTCGCAAAGACCGAGACGTGATCGCCAGGCGGGCTTTCCGCTCGGTTTTCCGGCCGCACGGCCAGCAGCCCTAGGCCGTGTTCGCTCGTGTAGAAACTGCCTGCCGCACGATCTCGGGCCAGAGCAGAGGAAAGCCATTCTGTCCTCCCATCCGGTGTCGGCTGGGACCGAACGGCGGCGTGAGCGTAGCGCGTGGTTTCCGTTAGCTCTCACACATCTGGTGCTGCTGCGCGTTTGACCGGCCTGGGCCGGGGTAGATCGCGTCGAACTCGAGGCCCACGAGGGCCTCCAACCGAGGAGGGGTCATGGCTGTGAATACAGAACGAGCACGCGCCGGCAATGTGCCGACGGGGGTGTTCGCGCGACTGACGACCGAGACCAAGCAGGCGTTCAAGACGACGGAGTTCTGGGCGATGGTCGCGATCGTCGGCAGCATCCTCATTGCCTCATGGATCGTCGATGACGCTGGCGGCGGGGACGCCGACGCCTTTCCCGCAGTGCGGGCGTGGCTGTACGTCGCCATCGTCGCTTCCGCGTACATCGTCAGCCGCGGGCTCGCCAAGGCGGGGAGCCGCGAGCCTTACTGGGCCGAACCCGGAGACCTTCCGGGCGGCCAAAAGGGCGAGTAGTCGAAGACCCGGCCAGCGACGCGTAGTGCGGCGGCGCGTCGCCGGCCCGGTACTGAAAGCAAACGACAAGGAGAGAGCATGAAGATTGCGCTACTACTGAAGCGGCTGGGGCTGACGAGCACGCTCCTGCACAGCATGGGCGCTGCCTCGATCGCGGGCAGCCTCTCCCTTTGGGGAAGATCGGCGGCGGTGTCCAACAAGGACGCGAAGGCCCGGGCCGAGCGGCTCGCCATCTTTGTGGGCCTGTGGCCTCCGACGTTCTTTCTCCTCGGCAAGGTCCTTCAAGACCTCGAAGCGACGCCAGAAGAGCAGGTGGAACAGGCCCGCATTCGCGCGGCCGCCTAGCCGCGGCGAACCGAGGCACAGGAAGGGGGCCGGGGCAGAGCCGAACGCCATGGCGCCAGCAGCGCCTCTGGCCCCAGCTCAAGGATCTCAGGTCACCGGCTCGGTCGCTAGTGGCCGAAACAGACGAGCACTCAGCAGTCGGGTAAGTGCGCTGCTTGCTACAGAGCGAGCGGGCCCCATGGAACTGGGCCATGGCGAGCAACAGCGAGCGGGGGAGACAAGGAGAAGGAACATGGGGCGCGGAACATGGGGCGCAAGTTGATCGTCATGCTGATGACGCTGGTGGGGTGCACCCTGCGCTAGCTCTACTGCTCTCGCGGCTCCCAACGCCGACTACGCAAGCAGCCAGGCGATCGTGACCTCGCCGGATGCGCACATCCTAAAACGGGACGACGTGTGTCTCGGGAGTTCGCCGCTGCCGGCTTCCCGTCCGGTGACATTTACAGCTTGGCGGCGCGCGCGACGGGGACGACGATAGAAGAGTGCCTCGCGTCTATCGGCCTATAGGCGACTAGCCGCCGCGGTAGAGGAGGGGCCCATCGCTCTCCTCTACCCGGACAAACGAGCTAGCGGCGCCGCGGGTCTTCGCGTTGAAAGCGTCAAGCCGCCTGGTTGCAAGGGTATCGGGGCAGTTCAGACGGCTAAGGCATCACCGAGGTCTCACGCATCCCCCGCTGAGCCGTAGCCCCACTACGCGCCACGCCTATCGAGGGCGCTTGCTTACGGGGGTTGCGGTCAGCCGGTATCAGCTCGTATCCCGTCTGGTCGCTCTCGTCGTCTTAGTGCAACCCCTAGGCCCCCGGCCCTGGTACCCGCCGCGATCCGTTTGTCGGCGCGGGTCCCTGAGCGGGCGCGATCACCCGAATGCTCTGAACCGGCTTCCGATCCAGGTCGTCCGCATCCCCGCCCTACGCGCGTGGGTATCTACCCACTACGGGTTCCGGAAAGACTCGCCGGGCCCTGTCCGGCGCGGACTCGAAGGTCCCGGCGCGGAGGTCCCGATCATCCTCATCGAGCGGCTGCACGAGGCACGGAGCTGGGGGCGCGGTTTCGCGCAGCCAATCGCCGTCGAAAGCTGACTGCGGCGTCACTCGTGCGGCTCACCCGGTACGCGCCTGCCGTCGCTGACGTACGCGACGAATGATCGCCGAGTCCGGATGGGCACGGTCGAGGCGAGAGAAGCGATCAGCTCGTATCGGCCCGGTTCGAGGTCGAGCAGATCTGGACCGAGGCTACAGACGTATGTCGCCCGGGGGCCCAGCCGCCGAGCAGTGACGGCTGGAAGAAAAACGCGCTGAGAGCTCCACGAGTACGTGATCTTTGCTCCCCGGCGCAGGACGACGTTGGCGTATTGGCTGGTCGGAAAGCGCAAACCGAGCGAGCTTGAGGTTCGGTTCCGCAGGCTGAGGATCCAGCGAACGCGCGGCCCGGTGACAGACCTTCCTAGCGAGTAGCTCACTCTCAGCTCGACGTCTCGCGGCCGGGCGCTTCGATCGGATGGGGGCACGCCATAGAACGTCTTGCAGTGAGAGATCTCACCGCCTGCTCGCGACGCCGACGCTGCCGGGACGGCCGCCAGCAGAAGGACTAGAAATAGGACGGCGCGGGACACTAAAGAGTAGGACCCGACGGACGGCCACAAGTTGGCTGTGTCCTCGTCTACACACTCTGCGTAGCTCAGCCCAGGGCCACGCGCTCTGCCCTATTACCGATGCTATTCAGAGTCGCCAGAACAGACCCCATGGAGTTCACAGATCTACGGCGAGCGGACGAGACGGCGCAGGCATCACCGCAATGCGATTTCAGGGGTACCAGTCGCACAAAGCCACCGCACGGTTGAGCCAAAACCGCATTGCTTTGTAACACCTGCCTTTCTGGTTTTCAAAGATGGGCCGGTCGGCCTATTGGCTTTTCCCACCCTGCCGGGGTAGCGTCCAACGCACTGGGCGACGCGAACCGCGGTGCGCGAAACCTGGCCATGATCCGCGGTGAGCAGAGGGAGCCCGCCGCACCGACCCCCCCGAGCGGCGGGCCTCCCTCGTTTCACGCAGCCCGCATCTCGCCGTATCATCAAGCAGCGTGTTGCTCATCGCGCTACCGCTCGCTGCGGCCACGGTCGGTTACCTCTTGCTAGGGCTCGTCGGTGCGATCATCCTCGGCGCCGTCGTCCTGCTGATCACCTACCGGCGCCGCGCCGCGGCCGCCCAGGCGCTGCCCGAGCCGGACGCCGAGCCGGCGCCGGCGTCGAGCCCCGACTCCGACCTGCTCGACTCCGTCACCTCGCTGTCGACGAGCCTCTCCCACGCTGAAGACCAGGAGTCGATCGCCCGGGCGCTCCTACGCGAGGTCGTGACGTTACTAGGGGTCGAGTACGCCTCTCTTGCGCTGATCAGCGACGACGCGAAGGAGGCGACCGGCCTGACTGAGTGGGGCGAAGGCGCCGACGACGACTGGTGGAAATCCGTCAGGATCGATCTCGAGAACGAGCCCTCGGCCGTCGCCAGCTGCGCCTTCGAAGCCGCGCCGCTGACGATCTACGACGTCGAGTCGTCGCCGCGGGTCAATCGCCGTCTCGCCGAACGCGTTGGAGCCAAGAGCGCGGCCGTTGTCCCGCTGATCTCGGGAGATCGCGTGATCGCCGTGCTCGTGGCCGCCACGACCCGGCACCGCCGACACTTCCCGGCGAACGAGATCGTCCTCCTCGAGGCGCTCGCGGCCGAATCTTCCCTCGCGCTCGAACGGGCTCGCTCCGCCGTCCAGCTCGAGGAAGCGCTCGAGCGCGAGCGGCTGATTGCGGCGATCGCGCACAGGGTCCGCTCGGAGCTGGACATCGACGCGGTCCTGCGCGTCGCCGTCGACGAGACCGGCAACGCACTGGGGCTGATCCGGTGCTTCATCCGGCTCGGGGACGAGGGCGAGGCGACGCCGATCCGCGCCGAGTGGGACGCCCCGGGCGCGGTGCCGATCGCGGGGGCCGCGCCCAATCTGCCGGTCACGAATCTGTCGCTGAGGGAGCGCAGAACGGTCGCGGTGGCGGATGTGACCGATGCGCCCGAGCTTGCCGACCCGGCGCTGGGAGAGGTCGAGAAGCTGCTCGACCTGGATACCCGGGCCGTAATGGCCGTTCCGATCCTCGTCTTCGACCGCACGATCGGCGTCTTCGGGCTCCATCGCAGCCAGGCGCGGCCGTGGTCGCCGACGGAGATCTCCCTGGCAGAGGCAGTCGGCCGCGAGGTCGGCCTCGCGATCCATACTGCGCAACTGCTCGAAGAGAACCGGATGCAGCTCGACCGGCAGGCCGCCCTCGTGCAGGCGGCGCAAGTGATGACCAGTGAGCTCCAGGTCGAGACCGTCCTCCAGCGCCTGGTCGTCGAAGTGACCAAGCTGCTCGATGTCGACGCGGCCGACTGTTACCTATACGACGCCCGGCGCGGAGTGCTGCGCTGCGCTGCCCTGTACGGCCTCCCCGCAGAGCTGATCGAGTTCGAGTTTCCCGCCGGCAGGGCGTTGGCCGGCGAGGCGATGCGGCGAGGGAGCGGGACGGTGTCGACCGAGTTCGAGGAGTTCGAGGCCCCGCATCCGGCCTATGACGGATTCGCCGCCGCCATGGTCGCTCCGATGACCTGGTGGAGTGAAGTCCGCGGCGTGATCGGAGTCTGGACGCGGGACACGACGCGAACGTTCAGCGCCGAGGATCTCGAGGTCCTCGAGGCGTTCGCGAGCCTCGGCTCGGTCGCACTGCGCAACGTCGCGAGCATCGACCAAAGCGCCAGGCAGGTTCGGATTCAGCGCGGCTTCTTCCGGATCGCCTCCGTCCTCGCGCAGCCGCTGTCGCTGACGGAGACGCTGGACGCGGTCGCCCAGGCGGCGAGCGAGGCGTTGGGCGGCTCGTTCGCCGCTGTGCTGATGCCCGAGCCGCGTGAGCTGCGCCTCGCTGCCTCGCACGAGCTCCCGGAGCGACTCGCCCAGTTCCTGCGGGAGGGTCTGCAAGGGACGACGCCGCTGCTCGACGCTGCGCAGCGCCGTCGTGTCCTCGCCGCGCCGACGGTGGCGAACGACGATCGCTTCGGCGACGACTGGCGCTCGCTCGTCGAGGAGACCGGCTTCGTCTCACTGCTGGCGGTTCCGATCGAAGCGCCGCGACGTGACGAGCCGGGGCTCGGCCTCGTCTTCTTTGCGGAGGAGCAGTTCTTCACCGACGACGAGATCGAGCTCGCCCACAACCTCGCGGGTGCGGCCCGCGGCGCGCTCGAGCGAGCAGAGCTCTACGAGGCGGAACGGAAGTCACGGGCGATCGCGCAGCAGCTCGCGCGGACTGGGGCGCTACTGGCGAGCGACCTCGATCCTGACGCGATCCTGGGCGACATCGTGGCGCAGGCTCCGGGTCTCGTGGGTGCCGACTCGGCCGCCGTCAGCCTGCTCGAGGGCGACGAGCTCGTCGTCAGCGCCGCGCACGGCGACGAAGCGCAGGCGGCGCTCGGCTCCCGGGCGTCGGCGGTCGGCGAGCTCGCCGGCGAGATCGTGCAGGCCCGCGCGCCGCTGGCCCTCGACGACGTTGAAGGGCTTCTCGCCGCCACGGATCCGATCCTGGAGGCCGGCCACCGCGCGTTTCTCGGCGCCCCGCTCCTCGGTTCCGAGGGGACCGTCCACGGCGTGCTCGCGGTCTATGCGAGAGAGCCGCGGGCGTGGCGGGAAGAAGAGATCGAGGCGATCGCGGCGCTGGCGGGAAACGCCTCCGCATTCCTTGCGAATGCGGAGCTGTATCAGCGCGTCGTGCTCGAACGCGAACGGAGCGTCGCGATCCTCGGAAACGTCGCCGACGGAATCGTCGCCGTGGATCGCGACGGGAACGTCGTTCTCTGGAACACGGCAGCGGAGGAGATCACAGGGGTGCCGGAGTCGGAAGCGCTTGGCCGCGCACCGTCGGACGTGCTCCAGCGAAGCCTTGATCCCGAGAAGACCTCCGACGAGGGCGGGGGCCTGATCCAGATCCCGCGCGGAAGCGAGGCGATCTGGCTCTCCGTCACCGAGGCTGTCATGCGCGATCCAGCAGGTGCCGTGGCCGGTCGCATCTACACCTTCCGCAACGTCTCCTCCGACCGGCTCATCGAGGAGCTCAAGTCGGGGTTCGTCTCCACCGTCTCGCACGAGCTGCGCGCTCCGCTGACCTCGATCTACGGCTTTGCCGAGACCCTTCTGCGCGACGACGTTTCGTTCGCCGACGAGGAGCGGCGGACGTTCCTGGCCTACATCGCGAGCGAGGCTCAGCGCCTGACCGGGATCGTCGATGCGCTGCTGAGCGTGGCGAGGCTCGAGGCGGGAGATCTCCAGGTGCACCTCGCGCCGACCGACCTGCGGGACGTCGTCACGGACGTCGTCTCGAGCGCCCAGCGCGAGGTCGTGAACGGACGGCGGTTCGTGATCGATGTGCCGGAGGAGCCGCTCGACGCCTCCGCCGACCGCGAGAAGGTGCAGCAGATCCTGGCGAATCTCGTCGACAACGCCGTCAAGTTCTCGCCGCAGGGCGCAACGGTGACCGTCGCCGCCCGCCGGACCGACGACGCGGTGCAGGTCCGCGTGGCCGACGAAGGTGCCGGTGTACCAGCCGGTGAACAGGAGCGGATCTTTCGGAAGTTCTACCGCGCGGATGCCGCGGGCCCCGCAACGGGTGGAACCGGAGTCGGGCTGTTCATCGCGCGTGGTCTAGCTTCGGCGATGGGCGGGCGGCTGTGGATCGACTCGGAGACCGGTCGCGGGGCCAGCTTCGTCTTCGAGCTGCCGACGGAGTCGCGTTGACGAAGGTCCTGGTCGTCGACGACGAGGCGCCGATCAGACTGCTCTGCCGAGTCAATCTCGAGGCCGAGAAGATGCAGGTGCTCGAGGCGGCAGATGGGGAGTCGGGTCTCAAGCTCGCCCGCGCCGAGAAGCCCGACGTCGTGCTGCTCGACGTGATGATGCCGGGGATGGACGGCTGGCAGGTCGCCGAGCGATTGGTCGAAGACGAGGCCACCACTCAGATCCCGCTCGTTTTCCTGACCGCCCGTGCCGAGCTGCGCGACCGCGCCCGCGGTCTCGAGCTGGGCGGCGTCGACTACATCACGAAGCCGTTCAATCCCCTCGATCTCGCCCCGGTGATCGAGAGCCTGCTCGAGCGGGTGCGCCGCGGTGAGCGCGACGCCCTCCGCCGCGAGAAGATCGC
>Ga0126313_10000782_pt1 | contig 15739 bp, 16 predicted proteins | sample Plot105A_FD_89954 | JGI IMG/M metagenome (GOLD analysis project Ga0126313, IMG submission 89954) | Serpentine soil microbial communities from UC McLaughlin Reserve, CA, USA - Plot105A | ecosystem: Environmental > Terrestrial > Soil > Grasslands | place: USA: UC McLaughlin Reserve, Lake County...
CCCGTCGAGGTCGAGGCTCACCCTGACGAAGGTCTCCCCCGTCTCCCGCTCAACGCGTCCGATCCGCGCCATCTCCCTCCTTTGTTCTCCGCAGCCGCACAGCGACGCTCTCGGCGTGGTTCTCGAAACCTTCGAGGCGGGCCAGGCGCTCGACGTGCGGCCCGAAGGATCGCAGAGCTTCGCCGGTGTAATGTACGTAGTTGGTGCGGGCGGTGAAGTCGCGGGTGCCGAGGGCCGAGGCCCAGACGGCCGCCCCGCCGGTGGGAAGGGCGTGAGAGGGACCCGCACCGTAGTCCGCGAGCGCCACCGGGCTCATGTCCCCGACGGCGACCATCCCCACCGCCTCAAGGTCCTTCAAGATCGCCTCGTCATCCTCGGAGATCAGGTGCGCGTGCTCCGGGGCGTAGAGGTTGGAGATCGCCACCGCCTGTCTCAGGTCCCTGGTACGGACCAGGGTGATCAGCCCGGACGCTTCGCCCGAGAGGAGCAGCGCGACGTCATCTATGAGCCGGGCGCTCGGGGTGAGGAGGATGGCGGAGGCGCCGGAGAGGTGCTCGGCCTGGGCCATGAGGTCGTAGGCCACCCGTTCCGGCAGGGCGCCCGCGTCGGCGATCACGACGACCTCGCTGGGGCCCTGGGGGGCGTCCACGCCGACCGGGCCGAAGACCTCGAGCTTGGCCGCGGTGACGTAGTCGTTGCCGGGGCCCACGATCTTGTCCACGGCCGGGATACTCTCCGTCCCGTAGGCCATCGCCCCGATGGCCTGCGCCCCACCCACGGCGTAGACCTCTCCGAGACCCAGCAACCCGGCGACCGCGAGCAGAGAGGTGCTCACCCGTCCGTCCGGACCGGGTGGGGCGCAGACGCAGATCTCCGCTACCCCCGCGACCTGCGCCGGCACCGTGGCCATCATCAAGGTGCTCGGGTAGGCGCCGTGCCCGCCGGGCACGTAGACGCCCGCCCTCCGTAATGGCCGCACCCTCTGCCCCACCGTCGCCCCGTCGCGAGCCAGCTCCCACGAACGGTCCATCTCCCGTTCGTGGAAAGCCCGCACGTTCTCGATAGCAACCGTAAAAGCCTCCTCCACCTCCGGCGAGAGATGAGCGCGGGCGCGCGCTATGTCTTCGTGCGGTACCCGGATCGGGTCGGGTCGCACGCCGTCGAAGCGCTCGGTGTACTCCAAGAGCGCCGCATCGCCCCTCTGACGAACGTCCTCGACGATGCGGCGTGCGGCGTCGCGGATCTTTGCGGAGAGGAAGCCGCCCGGGCGCCGCAGCTCCGCGATGATCTCCTCTGGATCCCTCTCTCGGGCGTCGAGCCTCTTAACCACGGAGGGGCTCCTGCATCGCGTCGAGGAGTGCGGCTATCTCCTGGTGCCGGAGGCGGTAGGCGCCGCGGTTGGCGATGAGGCGGGCGGTGGAGTAAGAGATCTCATCGAGGACGACCAGGTGGTTCTCGCGGAGGGTCGTCCCGGTGGCGCTGAGGTCCACGATGCACTCGGCGAGGCCGACGAGCGGGGCGAGCTCGACGGAGCCGTGGAGCTCGATGATCTCCGCCTGGCGGCCCAAAGTCTCGAAGTAGCGTCGGGCGGTGTTGGGAAACTTGGTCGCGACCCTCACGACCTCGGCGTGAGAGATGGCCCGGCGTATCTCCTCCGCCCTCTCCTCGGGGGCGGCCAGGATCATCCGGCACGCGCCGGTTCCGAGGTCCCTGAGCTCCATGACGTTCGGCCGCTGCTCCTCGAGTACGTCCTTGCCGACTATCCCGACGTCCGCCGCCCCGTACTCGACGAAGACCGGCACGTCCGAGGGACGGCTCATGATGAACTCGGTCACCTCGCCCCGGTAGAGGAGCCTGCGTCCGTTGTCCCGCAGCACCTCCACCGGCAACCCTGCCCTACCGAGCGCCTCGAGGGCATCTTCGAAGATCGCACCCTTCGGTACCGCCACCCTCAGCCCGCTCAAGGGAGAACCCTCCCGGCCACGGCCTCGCACGGGATAAGCTCGAACTCGCCGCCAGGTTCGGCCGGGGCGAGCTTGAGGCCGTCGGGGGCCGGGTAGCAGACCCAACCAGCGTCGACCGAGCGCGCGTACTCGACGGCGGACTCCGGCGGCGAGTCCTCGGCGAGGTGCAGCACCGGGACGCCGGAGGACCGCAGACGCTCGGCGGCCCGGGTCGCCTCGACGCTCGCGCCGACGAGGACGAGCAGGGGGGCGGGCTCCTGGTCGGGCAGCACGGAGATGAGGCGCTCCAGGGAGATGGCGAAGCCGGTGGCGGGAAGAGGCTCCCCGAAGCGCCGGAGCAGGTTGTCGTAGCGGCCGCCGCTGGCCAGGGTAAAGCCCAAGCCCGCGGCGTAGACCTCATAGACCGCGCCGGTGTAGTAGTTGCGGCGTCCGATCAGGCCGAGGTCCAGCATCACCGCGCCCAGGCGGCCGTGGGCATCCAGGTGCGCCAGGATCTCGCGCAGGTTCTCGAGCGCGGCCCCGGCCTCGTCGCCGACCGCGTACCGTCCGGCGCGCTCCAGAACGGACCCGTCCGTGGCCTGCCCGACGAGGCGGGGTATGCCCCGGACGCCGGCGGCGGCCTCGTCGGGGAGGTTCGAGGAGATCTCGTCCACGCTCACCAGGTCCTTGGCGGCGAGCGCCGCGAGCAGCTCCGGCGCCGCCTCGGGGGCCGTCCGCCTCAGATAGCCCTCGTAGAACGCCGTCTGGCCGAGCACGACGACGAAGTCGCGAGGGGCCTCGAGGCCGAGGTTCTCGAGAGTATCTACGAGCAGGGCGATGGTCCCGGCGTCCTCGGCGGGGCTCGTCGAGCCGACGACCTCGACGCCGGCCTGGTGGAACTCCGCACTCTGCCCCCGGCCGACGCCCGCCCGGCGGTAGACCGGCAGGCTGTAGGAGAGCTTATGCGGCGGGGGGCTGTTCCGGAGCCTCTGGGCGACTAGGCGGGCGATCGGGGTGGTCATCTCCGGGCGCAGGAGGAGCGTCTGGTTGTCCTGGTCGAAGAGCTTGAAGGCCGTGTCCCTGAGCTTCGGCTCCTCGACGACCTCCGAGTACTCGAGGGCCGGCGTGACTACTTCCCTGAAGCCGTGCATCCGGAACCGCTCCAGGATCCTCGCCTGCACCCCCAGCTGCCTGGTCGACTCCGGCGGCAAGACGTCCCGCGTCCCTGGCGTCGTCGCGAATTTTCTCGGCGTCTCCCGTTTCATCCGAACCGCTATCTTAACCGATGTTCCCGATCTCATAGCGGCGGCTCGCGCGCCGTCGTATCGACCGCTGGCTCTCGAGCGGTCGGGCGCCTATCTGTGATTCCTGCGCGCCCACTCGGCCGGCGGGCGAGCACGGTGTCAGCGCTGGGTGCCGAAGTCGGCGGTGTACATGGTGTACCCGGTGATGCCGTAGTACTCGCCGGTGGCGGTGCCTATGCCGACTTCCTCGAAGCTCCCGTTGACGATGTTGGCGTGGTGTCCGGGGCTGGCCATCCACATATCGAAGATGTTGTCCGGGGAGGAGGCGTAATAGCCGTATCCCCCCGCGATGTTCTCGCCGTAGGTGAGCCACTCGTAGCCGTGGCGCGTAAGCCGGGCCCCGACGTCCCCGTGCGCGAAGAGGTCGAGCTGGATCATTCGGGCCGAATGAGTTCGCGCGGCCGCGGTGAGGACCGGGTCGACGCACAGGGGCCTGAGGCCGTAGCTCCGTCGCGCCTGGTTGTGGAGGGCGAGGGCACGCCGCTCGTTCGGCTCGAGCACTATGCTCCCCCCGTCGCAGGTCCTGACCGTCTCGGTGTCCACCGCCGCCCCGGCTTCCTTGGGCTCGACCGCGGACAACGCGACGGCGGCCATCGCCGCCAGCGCCATCGCGGCGAGAACAACGGTCGTGCATCTTGCAGCCATGGAGACCCCCCTCCAGTTCGCTGTACGAAGCGTACACTAGCGTTCCCGCCGCAAGAGGTCAAGCACGAGCCTCGGCGGACCCACCTGCCAGCCGGCGCGGTGCTTCGGAGAGACGAGGAGGAGCCGTGCCCCGCCGAAGGGGGCGCCCGGGTCGCGTATTTTGTTAGACGGTTTGCCAAACTTTCGTGCTGCGTCGGCCCCGTACGAGGCGCAGAAGACCCTCTAGTACGTCGCCCTTCCACCGCTGACGTCGTAACACTGCCCGGTGACGAAGCTCGCGTCGTCAGAGGCCAGAAAATGCACCACCGCCGCCACCTCTTCCGGGCGGCCCATCCGCCCCATCGGGACCTTGCTCCTCATGTACTCGATGGCCTCCTCCTGGAGCTGCTCGAGCAGCGGTGTCTCGATGACAGCCGGTGCCACGCAGTTCACCCTCACGCCGTCCTGGACTACCGCCCTGGCCAGCGCTTTGGTCAAGCAGATCACCCCCGCCTTCGAGGCCGAGTAGGGGATCATGTTCGGGTTGCCCTCCTTGCCCGCGACGGAGGCCACGTTGACTATCGCGCCGCTCCTGCGCCGGCGCATGTGCGGGACTGCCGCCCGGCAGCAATAGAAGGTACCGGTCAGGTTCAGGCCCAGCACCTTCTCCCAGTCCTCGTCGGTGGTCTCCCAAAGGGGGGCGTCGCGGCCCGTCATGCCGGCGTTGTTCACCAGTATGTCGAGCCTGCCGAAGGCGTCGAGGGCGCGCTCGACCATAGCACCGACCTCGTCGGGACTGGTAACGTCCGCGACCGTCGCCACGGCCTTGCCTCCTCCGTCACCCAGGCGTTCGACGGCCGCGGCGGCGCCTTCTTCGTCGACGTCCCCGATCACCACGCTCGCGCCGGCCCGCGACAGTCGCTCGGCGATCGCGAACCCTATGCCCCGCGCCGCCCCGGTGACGAGCGCAACCCTTCCTGGCAGTTCCAAGAACACCGTCCAGCTCCTCGCCCTACCGCTTCATCACACCGTTACCATCGTACAATCCCTGCCGGTCGCCCTTTCTGTGTAGGCATTGTGCCCCCTGCCGAAGCTCGGCGCCGCCGGCTATGGGACCGAGCTACTCTAACGGCCTGATCTCGGAATCGTCTCGGCCGAACTCGTTCAGACGGTCCAGGCGGCGGACGGCACCCCGCACGTCTGCGTGGCGGGGTTCGTCGCGGTGCTCCTCCAGCTCGGCGTAGAAGTTTACGACGGCCTCGGCCCTCTTCCCCACGAACCAGGGACTCGCGTCCGGCAGTGCCAGCCGCTGCAGGAGCAGGGCGGCTTCTACGGCCTCGAACGAGCGCCACCCGTAAGCATCACCCATCCGATCCAGCAGCTCCTCGGCCGCATCCAGGTGATCGAGCGGCTCCCCGCACAGCTCCCTCCAGCGCTCCAGTGCGGCCCATTCCTCGGGTGTGGCCTCCTGGTAGACCTCCGGGTGGCGTACGTCGCCGTTCGGTAGCACCCCGCCCCGCTCGGCCAGGGCCAGCGCCCGCCGAAGTTCGTCCGTGGTCAGGAGCTTGAGGGCGCTCTCCCGCCCCGGTTCCCGGCGGCGATCCTCGAGGGCCTTTACCCGTCGCTCCAGGCGGCTCATACGGCTTCCTCCGGTCTGTCGGTCCTCTGTGCTCCGGACCACGATCCAACGTGTCCTTGACATATAATCACACGGTAGCCGATGTCGTGAAGGAGGTCGTTCGATGCCCAGGGTGGTGTTGTTCAGCACCCCTACCTGCTCCTGGTGTCGTCGGGCGAAGCGGTACTTCCGGGAGAGGCGGGTTCCGTTCAAAGAGGTCAACGTGGAGCGCGACCAGGAGGCGGCCCGGGACGTCGCCCGCAAGACCGGGCAGACGGGCGTACCGGTGATCAAGATCGGCAACCGCTGGATCGTCGGGTTCGATAAGGACAGGATAGAGAAGGAACTCACCCGCAAAGGCTCATAGAGTCCGTCGGAACCGGCCTGGTATCTATGTCCCTACCCACTCGGGGTGGGAAGCCGCCGCGGGCTATTCGAAGACGACGGTGCGGTTGCCGTCCACGAGAATCCGGTCCTCGAGGTGCCAACGCACCGCGCGGGCCAGCACCCTCCGTTCGACCTCTCGCCCGAGGCGTGCCAGGTCCTCGACGGTGTCGCGGTGGGTTACGTGGGCCACATCCTGGTGGATGATGGGTCCGGCGTCGAGCTCGTCGGTGACGTAGTGGGCGGTGGCTCCGATGGTCTTGACGCCCCTATCGTGTGCCCGGCGATAGGGGTCGGCCCCGGCGAAGGCCGGCAGGAACGAGTGGTGGATGTTGATGATCCCGCTCGGGTAGGCATCGACGAACTTCGGACTGAGTATCTGCATGTAGCGGGCGAGCACGACGAGGTCCACGCCGTGCTCGAAGAGCAGATCCAGGACCCTTGACTCCTGCTCGGCCTTGGTCTCCGCCGATACGGGCAGGTGGTGGAATGGGATGCCGTAGTTCTCGGCCCGGGAGGCGAGGTCCGGGTGGTTGGAGATGACGAGCGGTATCTCGGCGTCGAGCTCGCCCGCGTCCCAGCGCCAGAGGAGGTCTATCAGGCAGTGGTCGTAGCGGGAGACGAGTATCGCCATCCTTTTAGGCGTGTCGGTGTAGGAGACGCGCCAGTCCATCCCATGCCTGCGCGCCAGCGGGGCGAAGGCGCCCGCGAACTCGTCCCGGGCGAGCCCGAAGCCCTCGCCCTCGATCTCCAGGCGCATGAAGAACGTCCCGCCGGCGTCACCCTCGCTCACGTACTGGTCGGCGGAGAGGATGTTGCCGTCGTGCATCGCGATGAACGAGGAGATCGCCGCGATGAGACCCTTCTTATCCGCGCAGGAGATCAGGAGTCTGAGGTTGTAGCTCACGGACGGCGCACGCTCCGGTCTTTACGGGTTCACGGACGCATCGCATTCTGCTACACCGGGTCGCGAACCGGCAAGCGCCCTATACGCTACTCTGGGCGCCGGATCTGGGTGACCGCCGGGTCGTAGAAGAGATCCAGGAGCCAGTCGGCGGCAATCCGGGCCCGGCTCTGCGGGCTCTCTAACTTGTACAGGTACGTCAAGCGCCAGAACAGGGCGGCTATGAAGCCGCTGAACTTCACGCCCATGACCTCGTTGACGGCGAACTCGCTCCCCATCTCCACCAGTTGCCCGAGGGGCTTGTACCGGAAGGGAGCCAGCTCTCTTCCGTCTATGGCGGCGAGGATGTTCCTGGCCACCGCCTCGCCCTCCTGGACCGCCGCCTGGGCGTTGGGCGGCACCGGCTTGCCGTCTTTATCCACGTTGGCGGCACAGTCGCCGATGCCCCACATGTTGTCGTGGCCCACGACGCGCATGAACCGGTCGACCTCCAGGCCCTTCCTCTCGTCGTGGGGGAGGTCGAGGTCCTCGAGCTTGATGCTCGCGCGGGCGCCCGCGGTCCAGATGACGTTCTGGGCCGAGATCTCCCGCCCGTCGTCCAGGATGACCTTCTCCGAAGTGACCTCCTTCGCCTTCACGTTGTTGATCACCTCGATCCGGAGGTCCGCCAGCTTCTTGCGAGCGACGCGCCGGAGGGCGGGGTCCAGCTCCTTCAAGACCTCCTTGTTGGCGTCCACGAGGATTATCTTGATGCGGTACGGGCTGATATTCGGGTAGTCGGGGACCAGGAGGTCGTGTACGAGGCTGTGGAGCTCGGAGGCCACCTCGACCCCCGTCGCCCCGCCGCCGATGACCACGAAGGTGAGCAGCGAGTCCGGGACCTCACCGTGGGCCAGCGTGGTCTCTTCGTAGCGCTCTATGACCCGGTCGCAGATCTCCTGCCCCGCGTGGAGGCCCCGGATGCTGATGCAGTACTCCTCCACGCCGGGTATGCCGAAGTAGGCCGGTTCGGCGCCCAGCGCCAGCACCAGGTGCTCGTAGGGGAACTCCCTCCCGCCGGCCGTAACGATCCGCCGCCCGGTGTCGATGCTCTCGAGGTCCACGCGCCGGAAGCTGGCGCCGCGCCGGATCAGGCTACGCCTCAAGGGTTGCGCGACGTTCCTGGTCTCGACATCGCTGCTTATGACGCTGGGCAGCATGGGCCAGAAGGTGAAGTAGTTCTCCCGAGAGAGCAGCATGATCCCCACGTCGCCGCGATCCCTGGTGAGCTTGCAGAGGGTCTCGGCCGCCTTGTAACCGGCGAACCCCCCGCCGACGATGAGCACCCGGTTCGGGAAGTCCCTGTAAGGTGGCCGCTCCCAAGGCTCGTACCTAGGCCGGTGCCCGGCCCCCAGCGTCCGCCGCAAAACCTCCGCGGCGGCCGCCCCCCCACCAACCGCGAGCGTACCCTTCAGCAGTCTGTTCATCGTACCTCCCCCGTCTAGATCGGCTCGACGATGCCTCATAGTTTTACCCACGCCCCCGCGATGCCATACTTCGAACGGGGCTGATGGCCCTGGGCATCTCCTCGGAGCGTGACGCCGGTATCGTAGCTCCGGAACCCCTTCCCTCGAACCTCCAGTGAACCAATGCAGACACACCTCGGAGGTTCTCCGAGGCTGTCGCAGCCGGTGAGGGCACATTTCTGGAAATCCGCCAAACCGGGCGGGCCGGCGATGCGTACAAAGATAGTGTAATCAATATTACAAGGAAGGATTCTGCGTGTTCAAGAGGAACATCGAGGCAAGGTAGCACCGGAGGGCGGAGAGGCAGCGGGCGCCTCCCCGTAAAGAAAGCGGAAACGGACAAGGAGGAACCCACATGGCGAAGCGACTGTTGCGGCTGACCGCGCTCTGGCTCATGGCGTTCCTGGTCTTCGCGCCTGCGGCCTGGGCGCAAGGTCAGGACGTCACGGTGAGGATGGAAGACAACTTCTTCGCTCCGGCCGACATCACCGTCGAGCCGGGGACCACGGTCACGTGGGTCCAGAGCGGCAACAATGGGCACACCACGACTTCGTACGACGGACTATGGGACTCGGGAATGATCGCGGGGGGTTCTGACGGATCGTTCTCGTTCACGTTCGACGAACCCGGTACGTTCGAGTACTTCTGCATACCACACGAGCAGTTGGGCATGGTTGGCACCGTCACCGTCGCGTCCACGGCCAGCCCGACGAGTACCGCCAGCCCCACCGCCACGGCGAGCCCCACGGCCACCGCGCTGGCGGACACCGGCGGTCCTCCAGTTCCCCTGCTGGTGACCCTTGCGGCCACCGCGACGTTAGCGGTGTCTGGCCTCGTAGCGCTGGTCCTGCGGGGACGCAGCGCAGATTAGATCTTTCTTGGTGAGGGGATAGCCCGCGTCCCCTCGTCCCTGAGCCCTGTCGCGGGCCGCGTTCCCGGCAACGCGGCGTAGTTCAGCCCTCGCGGACCTAGGGCCTCTCCCGGTCGAGCCGGCTCTTGACGAGGATGTCTACGCCGTAGAGTACGACCCCGAGCAACAGCAACACACCTGCCAGCACGAAGATGGTGACGTCGTTCACGGCCGAGTAGACCAGTAGTGCCAGCGAGACCACGATACCGAGAACGGGGAACACGGTCGGGGTCCGGAAGTGTTCGTGCTCGACACGGTCGCTGCGCAGCGCGAGTACCGCAGAGTTCACCATTATGAACGCCAGGAGGAGGAGCACCACCGTGGTGGACGACAGGGTGTCGAGAGCATCGGCACCGAGGGATATGAGCATGATCAGGGCGATGGTGGTGACGAAGAGGATGGCCACCCACGGCGTGCGGCGGCCTTCATGAACCCTGGCGAACACTCCGGGTAGTACTCCTTGGTCAGCCATACCGTACGTGATCCGGGAGGCCATGATCAGGTTGATCAGTGCGCCGTTGGAGACCGCCAGGAGTGCGATGGCCGCGAACAGCTTGGTCGGGACCGACAACTCGCCCCGCTCCACTACCTCGATCAGAGGTCCGCTCGACTCCGCGAGGGCTGCAGTCGGCACCACCATCGAGGCGGTGAAGGTAACGAGCAGGTAGATTACGCCGGCGACGAGGAGGCCACCGAATATGGCGCGCGGGTAGTTCCTGCTCGGGTGCCGGGTCTCTTCAGCCACGTTGACCGAATCGTCGAAGCCGATCAGAGCGTAGAAGGCCAGTACCGTCCCGCCCAGAAGGGCCACGAGCACGTTAGCGCCTTCTTTAAACTCGAAGGCTCGCCCCGGATCTCCCGTGCCGGCGCCAGCGTCACCATGCCGATAAGGATGATCAGGAGCAGTCCAAATATCTCGACGCACGTCAGAACGACGTTGATCCTGACCGACTCCGAGATGCCGTAGAAGTTGATCAGCCCGAGCGCGATCATAAACAGGACCGCGGCGATGATGCTCGGGATGCCGACGAACTGGCTCAGGTAGTCGCCGCTGAACGCGAGCGTGAGGGTACAGGCCGAGGTGATCCCGGCGGCCATCACCGCGAAGGCCACCATGAAGCTCAGGAAGGAGTTCCTGAAGGCGTTGTTGACGTAGGTGGCGGCCCCACCTGCCCGGGGATACTTGGTAACGAGCTCGGCGTAGGAACCTGCCGTGAAGATAGCGAGGATAAATGAGAACAGGAACGCGGCCCAGATGGCGCCGCCAACCACGGCCCCGACCTCTCCCACCAGCGCGTAGATGCCGGCACCTACTATGTCGCCAAGAACAAAGAAGAACAGCAGCCACGGGCCGATGCCTCGCTTTAGCTCCGCGTGCTCGGTCGCGTGAGATACGTGCTCGTCCATCTGCCCCACCCCCGTGTTTGCCGGCCGACGACCGGCTGTCCTCCACATCCCCACGTATTACACAAAGCATTCTAATCGTGCTGTTCGACCCCGGTCAAGCTCGGGCGCGCCCGTCGCCCTGACTCGCCCGTCCCCGCTCCTCAGAGCAGGCTCGCCAGCCGCCGGACGCCCTCGTCGATCTGCTCCGGCGTGACCGCGCAGAACGGCAGCCGCACGAACCGGTCGCCCGGTGTCGGCTCGCCATCGTCGGGGTCGGCGAAGAACGATGAGCCCGGGGTCAGTACCAGCCCTTGCTCCTTTGCGCGGCCGACGAGGTTATCCGTGTTGGCGTCCTCCGGCAACATCACGCTGACGAAGAAGCCTCCATCGGGGATGAAGGTCCGCGCCCCCGACAACTCGCGGCGCACCGCGCCGGCCATCGCCTGCCAGCGGGGCGTGTACAGTGCTTTGAGCCGCTCGATGTTCGGCCCCAGCCAGCCCCGCCGCAGGTATTCTGCGACGGCGGCCTGGGTCGGCAGCACCGGGGAGAGGTAGGTGTCCTCGCCGAGTCTGGTGACGGCCCCGATCAGGCCGGACGGCGCGATCATGAACCCGACGCGGATGCCGGGGCTCAAGATCTTGCTGAACGAGCTCATGGTGATCACCCGCGACGCGTCGATCTCGCGGAGCAGGGGCAAGTCCTCCCCACGATAGCGGAGCTTGCGGTACGGCACGTCCTCGATGACCCAGAAACCGTACTCATTCGCGAGCTCGACGACCCTTTGGCGTTTCTCGAGCGAGAGCGTCGCGCCGGCAGGGTTCTGAAAATCAGGCACGAGGTACACGAACGCCGGGACCTCGCGCGTGAGCGCCGCCTCCAGCCGCTCGACGCTGATGCCGTCCTCCTCCAGCGGGATGCCGATCGCCCGCGCGCCGCGCCTCCGGAAGGTCGTAATAGCCCGGTCATAGCTGGGCTGCTCCGTGAACACCGCGGTCAAGGACGCGGCACCGACCAGATGGGCCGAGACGAGATCCTGCAGGTGCAACGAACCGTTGCCAACCAGGACCTCCGACTCGGAGACGCCGTACTCCCCCGCGAGCTCCCGACGCAGCGGCGCGTAGCCCGGCTGCTGGCCGTACTGCAACACAACTGCCGTGTCGTTCTTGATCGCCGCGTCGAAGCACTCGCCTAGCTCGTCGGTGGGGAACGCCTCGGGCGGCGGGACTCCACGGGTGAACACGATCTTGTCGTTCATGCGCGTGATTCTCCCTGCTTCGCGTGTCGGGTGCAAGACCACCGGGGTCTGCGGCCATCGGAGACGTCTCTAGCGAAGCTGTAGCTCGTGCTGGCGCCCGGTGCCCGCCAGGCGGAAGCCCGCGCGCCGGAGCAGCGGGCCGGAGGTGCCGACCCGCGCCTTGGCCAGGACGAGCGTGGCCCCGAGGGCATGAGCGACGCGACATCTTTCGAGGACGAGCGCCCGGTAGGCGCCACGACCCCTGAACTCCACGAGCGTACCGGCGCCGAACATCCTGCCGACCTCGCCCGCCATTCCCAACCCCGCCGAGGCAACGGCCCTCCGCTCGCCGCCTCCGTTCAGCTCGACGAAAGCCAGGAAGCTCAGGGCAAACTCTTCTCGGGCAGCTCGAGAGCGCCTGCTCCATCCGCGGCGCCTCAACCTCTTCAAGCCTCTGGCGAACTCATCGATCTCCTCTTCGTAGGCCTCGCTCGAGAAGACCCGAGCTTTTATGTATGACGCCTCCTCGATCCCCTCGACGTCTCGCACGAGCTCCGCAGTAACGTCGCCGGGGGTCCCGAGTCGCGGCAACCTCGGCTCAGCCCCGTCCCCGAGCTCGAAGGCCAGGACTTCCAACTCCTCGGTGACCTTGAAGCCCTGTTCCGCGAGCAGCTCTCCTATGTTCCCGGGCTCCGTTGCACCGCTCGTATGCCACACGAGCTTAGCACTGCCGGCGGCGCGTACCTCTGCGATCGTCTCCTCTATGAGATCCCTCGTCCGTACCTCGTCCGCTACTGCGAAGCGCCATACGTTGCTCCTGCCCCAGTGTCGAGGCATGTGTACCAACAAGCGTCGCCCCTCTTCGATGCGGACGGCGCCCTCCGGAGACCATACCCAGCGCTCGACCTCCCTTAGAATGGCCTCCTCCGTCCACACCCCATCGTCTCGCCGCATGGTGAGATAACGGTAGCCCAAACCACTCGCGATTGGCAAGTGCGTGGGCGGCCGCAGGACTAAAATGCTAAGCCCGCGCGTAGCGTTTGCAGCGCGTGCGGGAGCACCTGTTCGGTGGCGAGGAACGCCCCGACGTGGCCGACGCCCGGCAGGGTTACCGCCCGACCGGACTGCAAGTGCGCGGCCACGTTCGCCGCCTCGCCTCCGGGGTCCTCCGCCGCCCCGACCAGGAGCAACGCTGGAGCGGTAACCGAGCTCAATGAGGCATGCACCTGCCTGCCGTCGCCGAATCCTTTGACCTCGGCGGCGAAAACCCTCGGGTCGGTGGCGAGGAACTGTTCTCTCATCCACGGGGGCAACGAGATCCCCTCGTCCTGCTCGAGCGCCGCGTTGAGGCCGGGCATGCCGGAGGATTCCAGGAGCTGGAGCAGCTCTGTCTGCTCCTCAGGACTGCCCAGGTCGGCGATCCAACCGGTGGTGATCAGGGCGTCCACCCGATCCGGGACGCGCCCGGCGACCGCAGCCGCCACGTGGGCTCCGCTGGAATAACCCCAGAGCGCGACGCTCGGCGCTCCGAGCGCGTCTATCACCGCCTCCACGTCCGCCGCGTACTCCTCGAGCCGGTAGGCCGCTTCCTCGCCCGGCCCGTCCGACAAACCGTGGCCACGGGAATCGACGAGAACGCGGCTAAAGCCGTCCAGGCCATCGACGTAACCGGCGTGGCGCCACATTGTGCTGTCTCCGGCGGCGCCGTGGAGGAGCACCACCGGCGGCCCCGCACCCACAACTTCGTAGTGGATGCGCACCCCGTCACTCTCGACGAACGGCATCGCCTTCTCAGCCGCTATGCGCCGCCACTACGCTTCCTCCGGTGGCGGGACCATGTACCATTCCACAAACTCGGCGCAGCGGCCGCCTTCGCCGAAACGGAGAACCCACAGGTTCAAGTAGGTCTCGCCGTCAGTGTAGCGAGTGGTGCCGAGGGCGACCGCCCGGTCGCCCTCAACCATCAGCGGCCGGTACTGCGCCTCCCAGGAGCCGGGCGGGTCCTGTTCCTCGAGCCAGTTGGCGACGATGGCGTCCCGGCCCCGGACCAGCGCCCCGCCCTCGTCCCAGGGATGGTACGCGTAGGTTGCGTCTTCCGTAAACAGGGAGACGATGGCCGCGGGGTCGTAGGTACGCCAGGCGTCGACGTAAGCGTCGAGCCATACTTGAACGTCATCGTGTGTCATGTTGACCTCCCTTTAATACTCCCTCCCGTGCATTGAAGCACGAGCCCAACCACGCTCCTCCTCGAGTCCAATTATAAAGGGGAAGTCCTCGCAACACCCCTTAGCGAGGTGGGATCAGGAGACCTGCTCCATCTCCGGCTCGGCGACGCGTCGGGCGGTGGAGATGGACCGCGGGCCGAGGAGTTGTTTGAGCTCGGCGTAGAGGTCGGAGGAGTCAGAGACGGCGAAGATCCGCTCCTCCGTCCCGTCGCCGGAGACGAGGAGGAGCGGGCTCTCTCCCCTGTGGCGGCCTATGATCTCGAACGCCCGTCCGGCTTCTTGGCGCGAGAGCCCGACGAAGGCGTCGGCGTAGAGGTAGACCGGGTCGAGGCCGGGCTCGAGGTGGAGCTCCTCCATCTCCATGGCAACGATTCTAGGGATGCCCTCCTTGCGCTCGACGCGTCCCTTGACCTTGAGCACAGCGTCCTCCCTGACGCAGTCCGCGCAGGCCGCGTAGACGCGCGGGAAGACGATGACCTCGGCGAGGCCGCGCGTGTCGTCTAGCTGGAGCATCGCCATCGTGTCGCCCTTGCGCGTGGTGTTGGTCCTGACGGAGGTCGCGAGCCCCCCGACCCACACGACCGCCCCATCCCGGCAACCGTCGAGGTCCGAGACGGTCGTGTCGGTGTGCCTCTTGAGCTTGTGCAGCACCGGGCGCAGCGGGTGGTCGGAGACGAAGAGGCCCAGAGTCTCCTTCTCCCACTCGAGGCTCCGGCGCCGGTCGTCCTCGGTGGCGGGGATCTCGGGGCGCGCGGGCGCGAGCTCCGCCAGCTCCACGGAGTCGAACATGCAGAACTGGTCGTCGCCGGCCTTCTTGAGGCCCTTCGCGACCCTGTCCACCGCCTGAGCGTGGACCTCGAGCATCGCCGCGCGCGGGTGGCCGGTGTTGTCGAAGGCGCCGCACTTGATCAGGGACTCGAGGGTGCGCTTGTTGTAGGTGCTCGAGTCGACCCGCTCGCAGAAGTCGAAGATGTCCGTAAAGGGGCCGCCCTCTTCCCTGGCGGCGATGATGGCCTCTACCGTGTTCTCGCCCACGTTCTTGACCGCCGAGAGCCCGAAGCGGACCGTCTCCCCCACCACCGTGAAGCGCCGCCCGCTCTCGTTGACGTCGGGGGGGAGCACCTCGATCTTCATCGCCCGCGCCTCCGCCACGTACTGAGGCACCCGGTCCTTGGTGTTCATGACGCTGCTCAAAAGCGCCGCCATGTACGCCTCGGGATAATGCGCCTTGAGGTACGCCGTCTGGAACGCGAGGAACGAGTAACACGCGGAGTGGCTCTTGTTGAACGAGTAGCCGCCCGCCTTCTCCATCCAGTTCCACAGCTCCTCGGCCACCTTCGGCGCGACATCGTTCGTCTGGCAGCCGTCCACGAACTTGTTCTTGAGCGTGGCGATGAGCGTCTTGTCCTTCTTGCCGATGGCCTTGCGCAGCGTGTCGGCCTCGCCGGGGGTGAATCCCCCCAGGGTCTTGGAGATCTCCATGAGCTGCTCCTGGTAGGCCGCGACGCCGTACGTCGGCTCCAGGATGGGTTTGAGACGCGCATCGAGGTACTTGACGCTCTCGGGGTCGTGCTTGCCGCGCTTGAAGTTGGGGATGTAGTCCATCGGACCGGGACGGTAGAGGGCGTTCAGCGCCACCAGGTCGTCGAAACGGTCCGGCCTGACCTCCTGGAGCATCCGCTGCATCCCGCTCGACTCGAA
>Ga0126313_10000783_pt1 | contig 15736 bp, 14 predicted proteins | sample Plot105A_FD_89954 | JGI IMG/M metagenome (GOLD analysis project Ga0126313, IMG submission 89954) | Serpentine soil microbial communities from UC McLaughlin Reserve, CA, USA - Plot105A | ecosystem: Environmental > Terrestrial > Soil > Grasslands | place: USA: UC McLaughlin Reserve, Lake County...
ACGGTCCTGCACGAGGATCCCTACCGGCTGACCGAGGTTCCCGGCGTCGGCTTCGCCCGCGCCGACAAGATCGCGCTGGCTGCCGACGTGCCGCCGGAGTCGAGCCGCCGCGCCCAGGCGGCGGCGCTCTACGCGCTGATCGAGGCCGAGGCGCAGGGCAACAGCTACCTGCCGCTGGAGGAGCTGGCGCGGCGCACGGCGCGGCTGATCGGCCTCCCCCCCGATCCCGACGTGCTGGTCGAAGCGCGGGGGCTGGTCGACGACGAGGGACGGATCTACCGCGCCGGGACGCTGGAGAGCGAGCGGGCCGTTGCGGCGACGCTCGCCACTCGCGCCGCCGCGCCGGCCCACCTCGACCTCGATCCCGGCGAGACGCCGCGCGACGGCCTCACCGACGAGCAGTGGGCGGCGGTGCGGGCGGCCTTCGGGGCGCGGCTCTCGGTCCTCACCGGCGGCCCCGGCGTCGGCAAGACCAAGTGCACCAAGGAGATCGTCGCCGAGGCCGAAGCGGCGCACGCGACGATCGCCCTCTGCGCCCCCACCGGACGGGCGGCGCGGCGGCTGGAGGAAGCGACCGGCCACGAGGCGATGACGATCCATCGCCTGCTCGAGTGGATGCCGGGGCGCGAGCCGGCCTTCCGGCCCGGGCGGCCGCTGCCGGTCGACCTGGTGATCGTCGACGAGTCCTCGATGCTGAACCTGCGGCTCGCCGAGGTGCTGCTCGGGGGGGTCGCGGAGAGCACCCACGTCGTCCTCGTCGGCGACGCCGACCAGCTGCCGCCGATCGGCGCCGGGAAGCCGTTCGAGGACCTGATCACCTCCGGAGCCTCGCCGGTCGTGCGGCTGACCCAGATCTTCCGCCAGGCGGCGCGCTCGATGATCACCACCGTCGCCCACGAGATCAACCAGGGCCGTCCCCCCCACCTCGAGCCGGGCCCCGACCAGGACCATGACTTCTTCTTCATCGAGCGGGGGACGCCGGAGCGGGCGCTGGAGACGGTGGTCGAGGTTGTGGCCGAGCGGGCGCCGGCGAAATTCGCCGTCGACCCGATCCGCGAGGTCCAGGTGCTGGCGCCGATGTACCGCGGGCCGGTCGGGATCGACGCCCTCAACGAGCGCCTGCAGGCTGAGCTCAACCCCGACGGCAAGCCGGCGCTGAGCGAGCGCTTCCGGATCGGCGACCGCCTGATCCAGACCCGCAACTCGCACGAGCTGGGGCTGATGAACGGCTCGATCGTCTTCCTCCGCGCCGACGACCCCGACGAGGAGACGATCGTCGTCGACACCGACGAGGGGGGCTCACTGGTGATCCCCTACGGGGAAACCGGGACCCTGCGGCTCGCCTACGCGATCTCCGTCCACAAGGCGCAGGGTTGCGAGGTGCCGGTCGTAATCGGCGTCTGCCACCGCTCGCACTCGCGGATGCTGAACCGCCCGCTGCTCTACACGGCGATCACCCGCGCCCGCAACAGCTGCGTGCTGGTCGGAGACCAGGCCTCGCTCACCGCGGCGGTGCGGCGCGACGACAGCGGCGGCCGCCACTCCGGGCTGGCCGAGCGGCTCAGCGGCGAGCGCTGAGCGGCATCTAGCCTGGGTCGGTGGAGAAGGACCGCCTGCCACTGGCAGAGATCGGGGTCACCCTGGCCGGGATCGTCTTGATGGTGGCCGTGGTCGTCCTCGTCGACCCCCTGCGGGACTCGGTCTCCGCCCTGATCGAAGGCAACCACGACGAGGTTCGCAGCCAGATCGACGAGCTCGGGTTCTGGGGGCCGCTGCTGATCCTCGCCCTCGCCGTCCTCCACGCGGTGGTCTTCTACCCCGCCGAGATCGTTGACGCGGCGGCCGGCTACGCCTACGGCTTCTTCCCGGCGCTGGCGCTGGTGATGTTCGGCTGGCTCCTGAACGGGATCGTCTGCTGGGCGATCGGCAAGTCGATCGCCCGCCCGCTGCTCGACCGCTGGTTCGGCGAGGAGCGCTTCGAGCGGGTGGAGAAGGCAATCGAGCGGGGCGGCGCGACGCTGCTGATCGCGATGCGGTTGATCCCGATCCTGCCCTTCAGCATCGTCTCCTACGCTGCCGGGGCGGCGCGGGTGCCGCTCCCCCGCTTCCTCTGGACGACGGTAGTCGGCTACCTGCCGATCACCGCGATCTCGGTCTACTTCGGCACCCGGCTGGAAGGCCTCTCGATCACCGACCCGCTGGTGATCGGCAGCGGCTTCGCCCTGCTGGCGCTGCTCGGCGCCGGGCACTGGGTGATGCGGCGGCAGTCGCGCCGGCCACGGTCAGCCGGCGCCGAGTAAGCGGAAGCGGGCGACCACGGGGGTCGGGTCCAGCACCCCGGTGGCCCCGCGCGCCTTGACCCGGAGGACGTGCCGGCCCCGCCCGTAGAAGCGGGAGAAGCGGCTGGGACAGGGCCGGAAGCGGGAGCGGTCGACCCGGCAGAGGAAGGTGGCGTCCGCCTGGTTGGAGCCGAAGCGGAAGCTGAGCCGGACGCTGCGTGCCCGGATGCGGACCAGGTTCGGGGGGCGATTGATGATCGCGGTGGAGGGCGGTTCGAGGGGGGCGGGCGGTGACGGCGGGACTGCCGCCGGCGGCAGCACGGTCGGGCCGTTGTCGCCCCCCGCGGGATCTTCTTCCAGCGCCGGCACCTGACCGCTCGGGCCGTCGCCGCCTTCGATCGGCCCCGGCAGGCCGTCGATCGCCGCGAAGGCGTCGAGCAGGCCGGCGCCGGCTGCGGTCGCCGGGAAGGCGCCGACCGGCACAGCCGTATCGGTCAGCGCGGCGCGGACCTGCTGCTCGGGCAGCGTCGGTTTCGCCTGCCGCACCAGGGCCGCGGCGGCGGCCGCGTGCGGCGCCGCCGCCGAGGTTCCGCAGAAGCGCCAGACGCCGGCGGAGAGCGAGGCGAAGAAGGTGGTCGCGCCGCAGTCGGTGGCGGCGAGGTCCGGCTTGGCGAGGACTTCCGGGGAGCCGAGCGGCGCCGCCGGCGTGCTCCCTTCGACCGGGCCGAAGTAGTGAGTCACCGGACCGCGCGAGGAGTAGCGCTCGACCTTGGCGCTGTTGTTGAAGGGGACCGCGGCGACCGCGATCGCGGCGGCGGAAGCGGCGTGGCCGTAGATCGCCGGCCCGACCACGTCTTCACCGCTCGCTTCGGGGTACTCGGTCGCGGTCACTCCGCCGCCGTTCTGCAGGAGGATGAACTTCAGCCGCGGGGTCGCCCCCGAGAATCGGTTGACCACCAGCCGCACCGATTTCGCAACCGTCGAGGTGTTTTCCCACTGGACGATCTCGACCGGCCGCTGGGTGCCGGAGGCTCCCGCGTTTTCTTCGGAGGAGGCGGTGAGGAGTTTTCCGGTTTCGGAGAGCAGGAAGGCGTCGAGGTCGCTGCCGACGCCGAACCAAGGTTCGGCCCACTGCAGGTCGACGGTCAGGACCTCGCCGGCCGACACGGTGATCCCGAAGGTGCGGTCGATGGTGGCTTCCGGGTCGAAGTCCAGGCAGTGGGTGCCTTCGAGTCCGGCGAGTTTTGCGACCGTTTCCGGGCAGCCGAGGGAATCGCGGAACGCCGGCGCTTCCCAGGAGGCGATTTCGTTGCCGCCGGAGTCGAAGAGGTTGTCGTTGCCGGCGGCGCTCAGGTAGGTGACCCCGGCGGCGGCGGCGTCCTCGATCGCAACCGCGATCGGGCCGTCCTGGAAGAAGGGCTCTTCGAACCAGGCGACATCGTCGACGATCGTCCCGGCTCCGGCCCCGCCTTCGGAGGTCGGGCGGGCCAATCGTTCGATGTTCTCGGCGAACGATTCTTCGCTGTCGACGGCGGTGGCGAAGGCGAGCGAGGCGTGGGGGGCGAGGTCGTGGACGATCTGCAGCATCCCCCGTCCCTCGTCGCCCCATTCGGCAGGCCCCTCGGCGAGGACGTCGACCGGAAGCTGCTGGCCTTCGCAGGTCCCCGCCGGGCCCGGCAGGTCGCCGGAGAGGACATCGCCGTGCGCATCGGTGGCGGTGCCGTTCGCGACGTCGAAGGAGTCGGAGAGGACGCCGACCGTCTGTCCTTTGCCGCGCAGTTCGAAGGCGCCGCGAGCGTCGTCCACCCGCAGCTGACCGAGGCCCTCCGAGATCTTTGCCCCTCCCTCGCACTGGCCGGCGGGGGTGCGGACGACCGGCGAGCGCACCTGCCAGACCGCGCGGACCCAGGGGGTCGCTGCGACGTCGGGTAGGCGAGCGGGCAGGACCGAGAGGGTCGCCGACTGGGTAGACGCATTGGCGCTGACGATCCTCGCCCCGGCCTGGCGCAGATCCGCGAACGCTGCCGACGGACCGCCGGGGATGCGGGCGGTGACGAGCACGCGGCCGCCGTCGCGGACGAGGCTGCCGGGACCCTCGAGCGGGAGGCCGAGGCGGCGGGCCTGCGCAGCGACCGTCTCGGCCGCGACCGCGGGCCGGGCCAGCTCTTCCAGGTTGGGAGAGAGCGGCCCGCTCCCCTTCGCGCCGGGAACCGCGCCCGCGGCGACGGCCGGCGCGAGCACGGCAAGGGCCAGGGCGAGGGGAAGCGCACGCGCCGCCAGGCGGCTGAGACCGTGAAGAGAAGACATCACCTGGTTCTATATCGGCAGGCGGCGGCTTCTGTGAAGGCCCAGTAGGCCCGGCGACGGGTGCCGATCCTGCTACGGTCCCGTCCGTTAGGGCCGGTGAGTACCGGCGAAAGTTGTGCGTAGCGCTCGCAGTCGTTGCTTTTGCATCCTCCGCGTTCGCAGCACATGAAGTGGAGGCAATGCATGCCGACTGGAACTGTCAAGTGGTTCAGCGACGACAAGGGCTACGGGTTCATTACGCCCGACGACGGCTCGAAGGACGTCTTCGTCCATCACAGCGCGATCATGGGTGAGGGCTTCAAGTCCCTGACCGAGGGCGCCAAAGTGAGTTACGAGTCCGAAGAAGGCCCCAAGGGTCCGGCCGCAGCGAGCGTTCAGCAGCAGTAGCTTTTTCGAACGCTTAAGCAGTCCGCGAAGCCCGCCGCCAGGCGGGCTTCGTCTTGCTGGGAGCGCCCGTCCCCTACCCTCCGAAACCTCATGAGCACGAGCCGAGACAACCTCCGCAACATCGCGATCATCGCCCACGTCGACCACGGCAAGACGACGCTGGTCGACGCGATGCTGTGGCAGACCGGCACCTTCCGCAAAGGCCAGGACGTCGCCGAGCGGGTGATGGACTCGATGGACCTGGAGAAGGAGAAGGGGATCACGATCCTCGCCAAGAACACCGCCGTCACCCGCGACGGCGTCAAGTTCAACATCGTCGACACCCCCGGGCACGCCGACTTCGGCGGCGAGGTGGAGCGGGCGCTGACGATGGTCGACGGTGCGCTGCTGCTGGTCGACGCGAGCGAGGGGCCGCTGCCGCAGACCCGCTTCGTCCTGCGCAAGGCGCTGGAGCGCAAGCTGCCGATCATCCTCGTCGTCAACAAGGTCGACCGCCCGGACGCGCGGATCGCCGAGGTCGTCGACGAGGTCTACGAGCTGTTCATGGACCTCGACGCCGACTCCGACCAGATCGACTTCCCGATCGTCTACACCAACGCCAAAGCCGGCTGGGCGGCGCTCGAGGAGGGCGTCGAGGGAACCGACCTCACCCCCCTGCTCGACCTGATGCTGGCGAAGATCCCGGCGCCGCAGTACGACCCCGAGACGCCGCTGCAGGCGCACGTGACCAACCTCGACGCCTCGCCCTACGTCGGGCGGCTGGCGATTTGCCGGGTCCACCAGGGGAACATCCGGAATGGGCAGCAGATCGCCTGGTGCCGCGCCGACGGCAGGGTCCAGCGCGCCGCGGTCTCCGAGCTCTACGTCACCGAAGGCCTCGACCGGGTCGCCGCCGAGGAAGCGGGGCCCGGCGAAATCATCGCCGTCGCCGGGATCGAAGAGGTGACGATCGGCGAGACGCTGGCCGACCCGGAGGATCCGCGGCCGCTGCCGGTGATCACCGTCGACGAGCCCTCGCTCTCGGTCGTGATCGGGATCAACACCTCGCCGCTGGCGGGCACCCAGGGCGGCGACAAACTGACCGCGCGCCAGATCCTCTCGCGGCTCGACGCCGAGCTGGTCGGCAACGTCTCGCTGCGGGTCAACGAGACCGAACGTCCCGACGCCTGGGAGGTGCAGGGCCGCGGCGAGCTGCAGCTGGTGGTGCTGCTGGAGATCATGCGGCGCGAGGGCTACGAGCTGACCGCGGGGCAGCCGCAGGTGGTGACGCGGGAGATCGAAGGCAAGACCAACGAGCCGGTCGAGCGGCTGGCGATCGACGTTCCCGAGGAGCACGTCGGCGACGTCACCCAGATGCTGGCCGGGCGTAAGGGCCGGCTCGAACAGATGGTCAACCACTCGACCGGGTGGGTGCGGATGGAGTACCTGGTCCCGGCTCGCGGCCTGATCGGTTTCCGCACCGAGTTCCTCACCGTGACCCGCGGCAGCGGCCTGCTGCACCACGTCTTCGACCGCTGGGAGCCGTGGGCGGGCGAGCTGCGCACGCGCCAGACTGGGTCCCTGGTCGCCGATCGCCGCGGCCAGACCGCGGGCTACTCGCTGCAGAGCCTCCAGGACCGCGGCAAGCTCTTCGTCGGCTCCGGCGAGGTCGTCTACGAGGGGATGATCGTCGGCGAGAACTCGCGGTCCGACGACCTTGACGTCAACCCCACCAAGGCCAAACAGCAGACCAACATGCGCGCCGCCAGCGCCGACGTGCTGGTGCGGCTGGCGCCGCCGGAGCGGCTGTCGCTGGAAGGTGCCCTGGAGTTCGTCCGCGAGGACGAGTGCGTCGAAATCACCCCCGACGCGATCCGCCTGCGCAAGGTGGAGCTCGACAAAACCGCGCGCCTCAAGGCCTCGAAGAAACGCGACACCGCGCCCGCGCGCTAACGCCTCTCGCGATCCGTGAGCAGCCGCGCGACCCGCCGGATCACCTCGTCCGGTTCGCGTTCGAGGCGCGGTCCGGTGACCCGAGTCATCGCAATGCCGACGAGGAGCAGATCCTCCTGCCGCTTTCGGTCGCGCTCGAAGGCGGCGCGCGTGCCATGGGTCTCGAAGACGTCCAGTTCCACGACGAAGCGATGCTCCGGCCAGTAGCAGTCGAGCTCGAACCCGTGCTCGACATAGTTCGTGTGGGGCTGAGGCAGTCCCGCCTGGATCACGAGTTCGAGGAATCGCTTCTCCAGCCCCGAGCGGGTGAAGCTGGTGGGTTTGTAGAGGGCGATCGCGCGGCGCAGTCGCTTGTGGCCGTGATGGCCCACAGTTCTCGCCAGAAGGTCTTCGACGGCCCGCAGGTCGAAGACCTCCTTTTCTTCCGAGCGCTCTACCAGCTTCTCCAGCCAGTCGAAGCGAACGGTCGCAGCCAAATCCAACAGCGTCCGCGATACAGAGGTGACGGGAATGCCTTCCCTCGATGCTAGATCCTCGTCGGCGATGAAGCGAGCCTCGTGCAGGCGGATCGGAGGCCTGAGACGGCGATGGATGGGCGTAGTCACCGAAGCAGGCAACGGAGACACCTTGGCGAGATCCCAGAGCCAAGCCGCCGAGACGTGGCTGAGCAGAGACCCGGGACCGGAAGCGAATACCGCGGCCAGGCATCTGCCTTGCTGCGAGATGTTGGTGTGACCGACGGCGAAGACTCCGCGATGAAGTCGATGTAGGCGGCCGGCAGCCACCGCCCGGTGTATCCCGCTCCGCGAATAACCGAGCTTCCCGGTGAGCTGACTAGCGGAGACGACACCGTGCTGCCGGTTCGCCAGCTCCGCCAGCGATCCCCGCTCTGCAAATACGTCCGCCGGTCCTTTGTTCCGCATGGCGAAACTAAGGACCGGCGGACGTTGTCTCTCCCCCCGTTCGCGCTTTATTTCCGCACCGAGCACATAAAAAAGCCGCCGGCCGGGGGCCGGCGGCTTTGGAAACGCTTGCGCGCTGGAGCTAGACCGTTGCGGCGGCCTGCTCGGACTGGCTCTGCTCTGAGGCCTGAGCCTTGGCGTCCGGGGCGGGCGTAGTCTCGGCCTGGCGCGGCAGCAGCACTTCTTTGGCGATGACCAGGCGCTGGATCTGGCTGGTCCCCTCGTAGAGCTGCATGATCTTCGCGTCGCGCATCAGTTTCTCGACCGGGTACTCCTTGATGAAGCCGTAGCCGCCGTAGACCTGGACGGCATCGGTGGTGACCTCCATCGCCGAGTCGGCGGCGAAGCGCTTGGCCATCGAGGAGATCTTCGAGTTGCGGATGCCCTGGTCGAGCAGGAACGCGGAGTTCCAGGTCAGCAGGCGGCCAGCCTCGACCTTGGTCGCCATGTCGGCGATCATGAACTGGATCGCCTGGTGCATCGCGATCGGGACGCCGAACTGGACCCGTTCCTTCGAGTAGTCCGTCGCGTACTCGAGCGCGGCGCGGCCGATGCCGACGGCCATCGCCGAGACGCCCGGGCGGGTCCGGTCGAGGGTCATCATCGCCAGTTTGAAGCCCTTGTTTTCCTCGCCCAGGAGGTTCTCGGCAGGGATCTCGACTTCGTCGAAGGAGATGGTCGCGGTGTTGGAGGCCCGCTGACCCATCTTGTCCTCCTTCTTGTCGACGGAGACCCCGGGGAGGTCGGCGTCGACGACGAAGGCGCTGATGCCGCGGTGACCGGCCTCAGGGTCGGTCTTCGCGAACACCGTGAAGTAGTCGGCGTAGGTGCCGTTGGTGATGAAGCACTTGGAGCCGCTGACGACGTACTTGTCGCCCTTCTTCACGGCTTTGGTCTTCATCCCGGAGACGTCGGAGCCTGCGTCCGGCTCGGTCAGACCGAAGGAGCAGAGCTTGGGAGATTCGGTCAGCATCCCCAGGTATTTCTTCTTCGTCTCCTCGGAGCCGCCGAGGGTGATCGGGGCCGAGGCGAGGCCGTTGGCCGCCAGCGAGGTGCCGATGCCGGAACAGCCCCAGCCGAACTCCTCCTCGATCAGGCAGCCAGAGAGGTAGTCGAGACCGGCGCCGCCGTAGGCCTCGGGGACGTGGGTGTTCATCAACCCGACCTCCCAGGCCTTCTCGATCACGTCCTGGGGCCAGGTGCCGTCAACGTCGTACTCCCATGCGACGTTGCGCATGTCTTTCTCGGCGAAGCTGTGGGCCAGCTCGCGCAGGTCCTTCTGCTCATCGGTGAGGGTGAAGTCGACCACCGGTCGGTGCTCCTTTTTTCGCGGTTCTCTTGAAGTCTGCGGGAGCGCCGCCGGGAGGCTGACGTCCCTACCGATTGACTGGTCAGTCAACCGGCCAACTAGGTTAGCGGACACGGCGGTAGACAAGGGGGAATTCGCCCGACAGGCCGGTTCGGGAATCGGCCTCTACCCTTGGACGATGGATCTGCCCATCGCTATGACCGCGCTCCAGAAAGGCATGGTGGTGCTCGGCTTCACCGGAATTGCCGCGCCGCTGATCGGCCTTCTGTTGAAGCGGGTCAGCGGTGGCTGGGAGACGATGGGCGGCGGGCCGTTCGCGATCCTCAACGAGCGCCCCAGGAAGCCCACGGGATTCGGGCCGGAGCAATCCATCGACCCCGCGATCCAGGCGGCCGAGGTGCGCCAGATGCTGGCGGCCAAATCGCACCGCCGCGAGATGCGCGGGGAGGCGCCGCTCGACGTCGAGGCCGAGGCCAAGCGCCTGCTCGCCGCGTCCGAACGGCCACGCGGCGCCGAGGCCATGGACGCCGAGCTGCGGGCGGAGGTGCGCCAGCTGGTCGTCGCCCGCAACGAACGGCGCATGCGAGAAGGGCCGGAGCCGCTCGACGTCGAGGCCGAGACCGAGAAGCAATTGGCTGATCTCATAGGATCGAGTTGATGCCTCCATCGGGGGACAACGTCTACGAGGTTGAGGAGATGCTCAACCAGCCGGGGACCTACTTCAACCCCCAGACCGAGGTCGTCGTGATCGTCGACGACTCCGCCTCGGCCGACCAGGAGGTCTTCAACAGCCTCGAGGGCCTGGAAGGCGCCGACTGGGTCCGCGTCTCCGACGACGTGCCGGTCGACGAAGACGGGCGCGACCGGGCGCTGGAGAGCTTCGAGGTCAGCAACCAGGGTGACGCGGTAGTTGCGGGCGCGCTGGAGCCGAGCGACGACGACTTCGAGGAAGAAGAGGAACGGCCGGAACCAGATCCCGAGCCGGAGGAGTAGGCAGATGCTCTCCGAGGGGGACAGGGCACCGGCCTTCACGCTGCCCGATCAGAACGGCGAGAAGGTGAAGCTGTCCGATCTGAAAGGGCAGACCGTCGTCCTCTACTTCTACCCCCGCGCCGACACGCCCGGCTGCACGACCCAGGCCTGCGGCGTCCGCGACCGCGGCGCCGACTACAGGGCGGCGGGGGCGCGGGTGATCGGCATCTCCCCCGATGAGGTCGGGGCGCTCGGCAAGTTCGCCGGCAAGTACGACCTCGGCTTCACCCTGCTCGCCGACGCCGACCACTCGGTCGCCGAGAAGTACGGCGCCTGGGTCGAGAAGTCGATGTACGGCCGCAAGTACATGGGTGTCGCCCGCGCGACCTTCATCATTGACCCGCAGGGGAAGATCGCCAGGGTCTTCGCCAAGGTGCAGCCGAAAAAGCACGACGCTCTGGTGCTGAAGGCGCTCGGCGAGCTCGCGGCAGCCTGACGGCGCTTCTTCGGATCAGGCGCTGACGATCACCGCGACGATGAAGCTCGCGTAGAGCGCGAACCAGCCGACCACGGCCGGCAGTTTGAAGCGCCGTGCCAGGTGCAGGCTCTCGTAGGCGAGCAGGCCGCCGGCGAGGCCGAGGCCGATCGAGAGGATCGCCGTCCCACTCAGGTCCCAGTCGGTGAAGATCAGGCCGATCCCGACCGGGATCATCGACTGGAAGACCATCGCCCCGGTGATGTTGCCGAGCGCCAGGGCGTCCTTGCCTTCGCGCACCCAGAAGAAGCTGTTCACCTTCTCCGGCAGCTCGGTCGCCAGCGGCGCCAGGATCAGCGCCAGCACCAGCGCCTCGACCCCGATGCTCTCGGCGATGTGCAGCAGCTCCTCGACGAAGAGGTGGGCGCCGCCGACCATCGCCCCCAGCCCGACCAGCAGCTGGATCACGCAGAGCGCCAGCGCCGGGTCTTCGCGGCGGCCGGCGCGCCGCTCGAAGATCAACGGGTTGAGCGACTCTTCGCTCTGCACGTCCCCCCCGCCCCGCAGGGTGAGGCGGATGTAGAAGCCGTAGGCGAGCAGGAAGACGACCCCGACCGCGATCCGCACCGGCGCAGGCGGCCCCCAGGCGAGCAGCCCGGCGAGGGTGAAGAGGACGAGGAAGAAGACGAGGTCGCGCTCGAGCGTCGGCCGGTGGACGTTCAGCTGCACCCCCTGGTCGCGTTTGTCGCGGTAGAGGTAGGCGAAGAGGCCGACCAGCCCCATCGCCAGGGTCGCGAGCAGGAAGGGCGCGCCGACGATCGCCCCGACCGCGACGTCTTCGGAGCCCTCGCTGACGTCGAGCAGGGCGACGATCGCGATCAGCGTCTCGGGCATCGCGGTGCCCACCGCGGCGAGGATGCTGCCGACGGCCCCCACCCCGACCTCGAGCCGATGGCCGATCCACTCGACGGCGTTGGTGAAGATCAGCGCGCCGGTGAGGACGACGGCGAAGCTGACCAGCAGGAGGACGACTTCCATCGGCGCAGCCTACTCATCGACCCTAAGCGTGGCTGGCAAGGACGCAGGGAGCGTGGCGTGCTCTGCACGCGAGCGACCGAGGACGCCGCCAGGCGCGCTTAGGCGAAGTAGAAGGCGAGGCCGAAGACGAAGTAGACCGCAAGCAGCTGCACACCCTCGAACCAGGTCGACTCGCCGTCGGTGGTGACGTGGTTGCCGACCAGGATCGCCAGCAGGATCGCGCCGAGCTCGAAGCCGTTGAAGACCAGCGCCAGCGGATAGGGGCCGATGAAGAACGAGGCGAGGACGAGGACCGGGGCGACGAAGAGAGCGATCTGGGCGCTGGAGCCGATCGCGATGTTGACCGCCAGGTCCATCTTGTCCTTCATCGCGACCAGGACCGCGACCCAGTGCTCGGCCGCGTTGCCGACGATCGCGACGACGATCACGCCGATGAAGAACTCGGAGAGGCCGACCGACTCCGAGGCCTCGGTGATCGACCCGACCAGGACCTCCGACATGATCCCGACGAGGACGCCGGCGATCGCCAGCGCGATCACCGAGGTGCGCGTCGACCAGCCCCAGGTGTCTTCCTCCTCGTACTCGGGGTTGAAGAGGTCGCGGTGCGTCTTCAGCGAGAAGAAGAGGCCGATCACGTAGGTGGCCATCAGCACGACCGCCACCGCCAGCGAGAGGTGCTCGACCGTCCCGCCGTAGTGGATCGCCTCCGCGCCCGGCGCCGGCAGCCCCTTGCCCTCGACCAACTCGAAGATCGCCGGCATGATCAGCGCCGCGCCGGCGAGCATCAGCATCGTCGTCTGGATGCTGGCGCTGGTGCGGCTGAAGGTCTGTTTTTCCCGTCCGATTCCGCCGGCCAGCATCGCCGCCCCCAGCACCAGCAGCATGTTGCCGACGATCGAGCCGACGATCGAGGCCTTGACCACCTCCTGCAGCCCCTGAGAGAGGGCGAAGAGGGCGATGATCAGCTCCGGCGCGTTGCCGAAGGTGACGTTGAGCAGGCCGCCGATGCCGGGCCCCGAGCGCGCCGCGAGCTCCTCGGTGGCGCGTCCCATCAGGGCCGCCGTCGGGATGATCCCCAGCGCCGAGGCGGCGAAGACGACAGTGGCCGGCGAGTGAAGAACCTCGAGGACGACCGCGATCGGGATCAGCGGCGTCAGCAGGTAGGGCCAGCCCATCGGCGTCCGCAAAAAGGACGCGTCAAGGCGGGGCCCTCCCTGGTTCACGATCGCGCGGCCTCGCTACTCGAGCAGGCTCGCGCACTTCTGCAGGTCAGCCGGGGTTTCGGCCCCCTGCAGGCATTCCGTGTATTCCTTCGCCGCGCCGCTGTCGACGTTCGGGACAGCCGCGGAGCCGCCGGACGAGGAGCCGGACGAGGAGCCGCCAGAGGACGCGCCTCCGGAGACTCCGCCCATCAGACCTTCGAGCAGGCCGCCGAGGCCGCCATCCTGCCCGGCTTCGAGCAGTTCGAGCGGGTTGACGCCGAGCTGTTTGAACAGCCCTTCCAGCGGCTTCGCGTCGGAGGGCGCCGAGAAGCTCTGCTCCTCGTTGACCGCGGAGAGCGAGAGTTCCATCGCCAGTTCGACCTTTTCGTCGCTGCTGCCGGGCGGCTGGATCGTCAGTTCGGCCGCGAACTTGCGGACGATGTCGTCGTCGCCGACGTAGATCTCGACGTGGGCCTGCTTGACCGCCTTGGACAGTTCGCCCCTGGCTTCTTCGAGTTCGCTCAGGGGGAGCGGCCCAGCGGCTTCCAGCTGTGAGCTGCAGGCCGGATCCTCGGTCAGCTGGATCAGCGCGTCGACCGCGCCGGAAACGTTGAGGTCGCCGCTGACTTTGGTGGTCGAGGTGCCGTCGACGTCGACGTCGCCGTCGTTGGTCAGTTCGTCGGCGAACTGGCTGAACTTGATCCCTTCGGCCGCCTTCTGGCAGGCCGTGATGTCGCCGCTTTCGACCCCTTCCTGCTGCTGGGCCTGTTCGAAGGCCGACTTGAGGAATCCGAAGGTGGTCGGGTCGACTTCATAGGCGGTGCCTTCGAAGGTGACGAAGGCGCGATCGGTGAGCGCCGTGAGGGCGCCTTCGAAGTCGAGGTCTTCGCCGCCGACCGAACCGCTGGCTTCAGCCGTCATTTCGACCTGCGGCAACTCGCCCTTGGCGCCGGCTTCGAACGGCCCGGAGAGGTTGACTTCGACGTCGCCGCCTTCGTCGCCTTCGGCCTTGACGTCGAGCGTCAGGTCGAGTTCGCCGCTCTTCACGCCTTCGAGGCTGGCGTTTTCGACGACCTTTTGCGGATCTTCGCCGCTGCCGCCGCTGCTGTCGTCACTGCTGCCACAGGCGGCGAACACGGTCGCCGAGAGGGCGAGGACGGCGAACAGGGCAAGAATTCGGAAACGGGTCAAGAGATGGGACTCCTCGTGATCGAGAACAGGACCGAGCCGGCAGTTTAGGGCGGGGGCGGCGGATCCTGTCCCGCGCGTCGCATCCCTGCCTCGATTTCCTCGATCACCGCCCGGACCACCGCGACCCGCGCATAGTGCTTCGACTCTGCCGGGATCACCCGCCAGGGGGCCCAGGAGCGGTCGGTTTGCTCCAACATCTCCTCCACCGCCTCCTCGTACCGCGGCCGCTTCTCGCGGTTGCGCCAATCCTCGTCGGTCAGCTTCCAGGTCTTGAGCGCGTCAGCGGCGCGGGCTTCGAAGCGCTTCAACTGCTCCTCCGCGGAGATCTGCAACCAGAGCTTGACGATGATCGAGCCCTCCTCGGCGAACGAGCGCTCGAAGCCTTCGATCTCTCCGAACGCCCGGCCCCACTCCTCGGGGCTGGCGAACCCCTCGACCCGCTCGACCATCACCCGGCCGTACCAGGAGCGGTCGAAAACGGTCATCCCGCCCCAGCCGGGCAGCGCCGGCCAGAAGCGGCCGAGGAAGTGGTGGCGCTTCTCGTCGTCGCTGGGGGCGGCGAACTGGGCGACGCGGACATGGCGGGGATCCAGCGGCGCCACCAGGCGCTTGATCGCGCCCCCCTTGCCCGAGGCGTCCCAGCCCTCGAAGACGACGACCAGCGGCGGTCCCAGCCGGCGATCGCCGATCAGCCCGCCCAGGGTCAGCCGCAGCTGCGCCAGGCGTTCGCCGAGCCGCTTCAGCTCGCGCTTCTCCTCCTCGCCGCTCAGCTTCAGCGACAGATCGGCTTCGCCGAGGCGTCCCATACCGTCTGAACCTACCCGCTGACTATTCGCCGCTATCGCCGCGCGATTCCTCGATCGGCGGCGGCCTGTCTTCGGAGGTGACGTTGGCGAGGAACGGGAAGAGCAGGGCGCCGAGGAAGATCAGGGCGACGCCGGCGGCGATCAGCCAGCGGGCGCGGGCGAGGTGGCCGAGGATGCCGATCGCGAAGCCCACCAGCATCATCGCGATGTAGGGCGTGGGGCTGTGCGGGAGCAGGGCGGCGCAGGGCGCGAGAAGGTCGAGCACTGCGCGGGATTATCATCGGCGGCCATGCCAGATGGTTCCGTCGCAGATGTGAAGCGTTCGCTGGCCGAGGTCGGCTACCTCGCCGACGAGCCGGCGGCGCTGGTCTCCTTCCTCGCCCAGAAGTTGGGCAAGCCGGTCCTGGTCGAGGGGCCCGCCGGCGTCGGCAAGACCGAGCTGGCGAAGGCGCTCTCCCGCGCCACCGGCCGCGAGCTGGTGCGGCTGCAGTGCTATGAGGGCCTCGACGAGGCGAAGGCGATGTACGAGTGGAACTACCGCAAGCAGCTGCTGCGGATCCAGGCCGGCGGCGCCCAAGGTGGCTGGGACGACGTCCAGGACGACATCTTCAGCGCCGAGTTCCTGCTCGAGCGGCCGCTGATGCAGGCGATTGCCAGCCCCGAGCCGGTGGTGCTGCTGATCGACGAGATCGACAAGACCGACCAGGAGTTCGAGGCGATGCTGCTCGAGCTGCTCTCCGACTTCCAGATCACGATCCCCGAGCTGGGGCAGGTCGCGGCGACGACGATGCCGATCGTCGTCCTCACCTCGAACGACTCGCGCGAGCTGACCGAGGCGCTGAAGCGCCGCTGCCTCTACCTCTGGCTCGACTACCC
>Ga0126313_10000784_pt1 | contig 15732 bp, 16 predicted proteins | sample Plot105A_FD_89954 | JGI IMG/M metagenome (GOLD analysis project Ga0126313, IMG submission 89954) | Serpentine soil microbial communities from UC McLaughlin Reserve, CA, USA - Plot105A | ecosystem: Environmental > Terrestrial > Soil > Grasslands | place: USA: UC McLaughlin Reserve, Lake County...
GGGTCAGTGCGTCGCGGCGGCGTTGACGGCCGGGTCCTGCGCGACGTGGGCACGCGAATCAGGTCAGGTCCGGAAGGAAGCAGCCTTAAGCGGATGCCGCGGGTGCCGCAGGCGAGCCCGGCCCGAGCCATAAGCGACGGACACGCCCGGTGACCTTGTTTCGAAGGACGGGTGCACGGTCCATTTAGTTCTTGGTGATCAGGATTAAGATCACCAAGGCGAGGAGCGCGTTCGTGTCCATCATGCACCTCCCTCACGAATCGCCTCTTGGATCCACTCGGCTACCTGGGGATCCATGAGGTATTTGGCTTCGTGGCGCCCAGGGTCCCAGGAACTCTCCCAGGGCTTCAGGCTTCCGTAGCGGTGCTTGGCCCGGCGTCCAAATGCTCCAAACATGCCTGCCATGCCTTTCGAACCGCTCTTGATCCCTACGGCGGGAGCTAGTTCGGCGGTGAAGAGCCACTCTCCGGGATGCTCCGCGAGGACCTTCAGGAGGTCCCGGTGCCGGTCTTCGGACTCCAGGTACATCCTCATCACGATCTCCCGCCCAAATCGGGCCTCCGGAACGGGTTTCGGAGTAGGCGCTGGACTCCGGGCATCCCGCTCCAGGTCGGCAAGGAGTTCCGTCACCTGCGGAATGAACTCCTCGCGTACTGGGAAATCAATGTATCTACCACTGAGTTGGCGCTGTGGCTCATCTTGGCTCATGTTGAGCACCTTAGCACACTGCCTCAGTGCTTCACAAGTGTTCTGTCAGTCGATGAGGCGCTTCTTCATTTGGTGGATGGCGACGCGCCAGGTCGCCACCGCGAAGGCGACCAGGAAGGCGAAGCGGAGGATGTCCTCCCATTCGAAGCCGAAGGCGCCGCCGCGGACCAGTTCGACCAGCTGGTGCAGGGGGTTGATCTGGGCGACGATCTGAAAGCCCTCGGGCAGCCCTTCGATCGGAAAGAAGGTGCCGGCGACGAGGAAGAGCGGCGTCACGAACAGCGCCGTGACGTAGTTGAACTGGTCGATCTTCGACACGGTCGCCGCCATCGCCACTCCGAAGCCGGCGAAGCCGAGGGCGGTGACGAAGGCGAAGAGCGGGGTCAGCAGCATCCCCGGCTCGGGATCGAGGCCCCAGAAGAAGGTGACGATGAGCGGCACGCAGCCATAGACCGCAGAGCGGGTGCCGATCCAGAGCATCTCGGCGCTGACCAGCTCTTCGACGTCGACCGGCGCCGCGAGGATCGCTTCGTAGGTGTTCTGGAAGCGGTGCTTGACGAAGGTGCCGAACATCGCCGGCAGGGCGCTGGAGAAGATCACCGCCGTCGCCACCATCCCGGTGCCGACGAACTGGATGTAGGGGACGCCGTTGACTTCGTCGACCAGGGTGGCGCTGAGGCCGAGGCCGAAGGCGAGCAGGTAGACCAGCGGTTCGAGCACGCTGGAGAAGGTGGTTCCCTTCCAGTAGGTCTGGAAGTTCGCCACCTCGCGGCTCATCACCCCGGCGATCGCGGCGGGTTCCAGCCGGCGCATCGTTCGCTGCGTCATCGCGTGGTTCCTTTGTCCGGCATAGCAGGACAAAGGAACCACGGAACGGTGGTACTGGCGTTCACTCGGCCTCCTCGCCGGTTAGGAGTACGAAGACGTCCTCGAGCGTCGCCGCCCGCACCACCGCGTCCTCGGGGACGGTCCCGTCGCTCGCCTGCTCGGAGCCGACGATCGCGATCGCCGGGCCGGCCGGCCGCACCCGCAGCCCGGCTGCTTCGGCATTCGCGCGCAGCTCGCTCAGGCGCTGCGGCGGCGCGTAGACCTCGGCGGTCTGGCGGCCGGCGTGCTCGGAGATCAGGTCGGCCGGCCGACCGCGGCTGATGATCTTGCCCCGGTGCATCACGGCGACCTCGTCGGCGAGGCGTTCGGCCTCCTCGATGTAGTGGGTCGACATCAGGATCGTCGTACCGCGAGATTTGAGCTCGCCGATCAGGGTCCAGAGCTCGGTCCGGATCTGCGGGTCGAGGCCGACCGTCGGCTCGTCGAGCAGGACCAGGCGGGGTTCGTGGACGAGGCCGCGGGCCAGCAGCAGGCGTCGCCGCATCCCCCCGGAGAGCTTGTCGACCGCGTCGCGGCGGCGGTCCCGCAGGCGGGCGAGGTCGAGGCAGCGGTCGACGGCGGCGCCGACGTCCTTGACCCGGTAGAGACGCGCGTAGACGGCGAGGTTGTCTTCGACCGTGACGTCGACGTCGAGGTTGTCGAGCTGGGGGACGACGCCCATTTCGGCCCGGGCGGGCTTCGACTGGTCCGGCAGCTCGTAGCCGAGCACGCGCAGCTCGCCGGAGTCGGCGACCGCCTGCCCGGTCAGCAGCCGCATCGTCGTCGACTTGCCCGCCCCGTTCGGGCCGAGCAGGCCGAGACAGATGCCTTCCGGCACCTCGAGGTCGAGCCCGTCGACCGCGGTTATCGGGCCGAAGGTCTTGACTACGTCGCGGAGCTCGATCGCGGCCATCGGTCTGATGGTTTCACGACTGGACCTTTTGTTCAGTGAGCTCAGCCGGAGGCGAGGCGCTGGGCGAGCCAGAGGTCGCAGAGCCAGTCGCCCTGGCCCGCCTTGCGGCGCGAGACGACGACCCCGTCCGGGCCGCTGCGCACCTCGACCCGCTTCGAGGTCGCTTCGAAGGCACGGCACGGCTCGGCGACCGCCACCTCGCGGTGGCGGGCGTCTTCGTGGCCGCCGAAGCTGATCTTCACGCGCCGGCCCACGTCCCACATCTCCGCTTGCGCCTGGACCGCGTCGACCTCGATCGGGCCGGTCGCCAGCGCCGCCCAGAGACCGGATTCGGAGAGGGCGGCCGGATTATCTGCCGCCGGGCCGCCGCCTTCCGCCGCGGCTCTGCTGCGCCCGGTCGCGTCGCCCCCCGGCACGTGCTCGAGATCGGCGCGCTGGAGCAGGAGGAGGACGAAACCGAAGATTCCGATCACGCTGAAGATCAGGCCAAGGGCCAGCTGCGGGTTCGATTCGCCTTCGCCCATCGTCAGCCCGATCACCGCCGCAGGGCGGCGACGATGAAGACGCCGATCAGCCCGAAGCGCGATGAGCGCTCGAAGTCACCGAGAACACGGCGGCAGCCTACCCGCGCAAATGGCAGACTGGCGCTGATGCTGGACGAGCGCTGGATCCGGTCGCTGCACGTGGAGACGATGCGCCACGCCGACCTGCACCGCGAGCGCGAGCATCACGTCCTCTTCCAAGCCTCGACTATCGGCGCCCTGCTCGACGGGGCCTTCGACGGCGACCTCAGCTTTGCCGAGCTGGCCGAGCACGGCGACCTCGGGCTCGGCACCCTCAACCACCTCGACGGCGAGATGATCGCGCTCGACGGCGAGTTCTTCCGCGCCGACGTAGACGGGAGGCTGAACCGGATCGCCCCCGAGGAGCGGACGCCGTTCGCGGTCGTCACCCGATTCGAGCCCGAGCTCGATATCCGGCTTGGCGATGAGGAGCTTGACCACGACGCGCTGCTCGACCGCCTCGACGGGCTCGTTCCCCCCGGCGCGTCCTCCTGTGCGCTGCGCCTCGACGGCCGCTTCGACCTCGTCCGCGCCCGTTCGGTCCCGCGGCAGCAGCCGCCCTACCGGACGCTGGCCGAGGTGGTCGCCGGCCAGCACGTCTTCGAGCTCACCGACGTCGAGGGGACGATGCTCGGCTTCCGCTTCCCGGTCTACGTCGAGGGGATCGAGGTGGCCGGCTACCACCTGCACCTCGTCAGCGCCGATCGCCGCCGCGGCGGCCACGTGCTCGGCTCGCGCTCGCGCGACCTGCGGCTGCGGATCGACCCCTCGAACGACCTCCACGTCGAGCTGCCGCCGCGGGTCGAGCTCGCCGACCCCGATCTTGCCGCCGAGACCCACGCCGCGGTGGAGGCGGTCGAGCGCGGTTAGGCTTAGGAGAGATGCCGATTAGAGCAACGATCGTCGCCCTTCTCGCCGCCGCCCTGGTGGCGGTGCTGCCCGCGGCGGCTGGCGCCGCGCCGCTGTTGGATTGGTCGTCGCCCCATCAGCTCGACCAAGCCGCCGAAGAATCGCCGGAACCGGCGCTCGGCTCGGTGTCCTGTCCCACCTCGACCTTCTGCGCCGCGACCGGCACCCTCGGCCGTCTCTACACGTCGAGCGACCCGACCGATCCGGCCGCGTGGACGGAGGCGACCGTCGCCGAGCCGTACAGGCGGTGTCCTGCTCCGGTCCGAATTGGTGTGTGGCGATGGGGTCTGGGTCGACGCTCCTCTACGCGAGCGAACCCGGTGGAGGCGCCGGCGCCTGGAACGGCGTCAGCCTGCCGGCGGGACGGTCCCTCACCTGTCCGAGCACCGCCTTTTGCGGCCTTCTCGCCGGCGACGACGAAGTCCTCACCTCGAGCGACCCGCTGGCGGGTGCCGGGACCTGGAGCGGCGTCGACCTGGAATTGCCGGAGTGGCGGCTCGGGCCGAACCACCTCTACCGAATCGACTGCCCGACGCCGAGTGCCTGCGCGGTCTCCGGAGACGTCGGAACCGTGCTCGCCACCTCGGAACCGACCGGCGACGCCGGGGCCTGGATCGAGTCCTTCATCGGCGCCAGGGACTCCTACAACAACGGCGCCGGGCCCGCGGTCGAAGGACTCGACTGCACCACCGCCTTCTTCTGCGCCGCCACGACCTGGGGCGACACGGTGGCCACCAGCGACGAACCCCTGGCGGGGACCCCCAGCTGGGGCCTCTCGATATCACCCGACGCCTACTTCATCCGCGCCATCTCCTGCGCGGAGGACAGCTCCCTCTGCGTCGCGGTGGACCGCAACGGTTACGCGATCAGCTCAAGGGATCCGGCGTCGGTCACCGACGACTGGGGAACCCGCGAATTGATCGACGGGGAAGAAGCGCTGACGGACGTCTCCTGCGCGGCCGGCGGCGACCTCTGCGCCGCCGTCGACGACGAAGGGCGGGTGATCGTCGGGACGCCGGTCGAGAGCCCCGAGCCCGGGACGGGTCCGACGCCCGCGGCCGGCAGTCCGCAGACCCCGCTCGGCTCTCCCAACTGCAAACAGCCGAAGCGGAAGGCAAAGCACCACCGCAAGCCGAGGGCGAAGTCGATGCCTTCGATCGGTCAAGCCCAGGCGGTCAGTGGCCGCGGCAAGCAGCCCCAGAGCCTCTGCTCGCGTCAGGGCTGAGCGCCTGCTGCGCCGGGGAGCGCCACGTCACGGGCAGCGGCTGTAGACCGTCCAGGAATCGTTGCCGGCGACCTTGGTGAACCCGTCCGGGACCGGGAAGGAGGGATCGGTCGGATCGTTCGGGTCGAGGATGAAGTTGTGGATCACTTCCTCATTGGCGGGGGCGACGAAGTAGCCGCGTGTTGGGACCCCTTCCTCGCTGGCGCTGACGATCTGGGTGGGCTTCACGTCGAGGCCAAAGGCGAGGCGGGGGACGGCACGGTGGTTGGGGACCGCGACCCTGCCGCAGAGCGGCTCGAAGGCGCCGGCGTCGACCAGGTCGGTGAGGTCCCCCTCGATCCGGGCCTGGTCGGTGAGGTCGGCGTCCACGCGGGAGTCGAGGTCCCACTGGTTCGGCAGCCAGACGAGGAACATCGCCAGGACGATCGCGGCAAAGACCTGCCAGCGGCGGCGCCAGGGGTGGCCGGGCTCGAGCAGTCGCCAGCCAAGCAGGCCGACGGCGGCGAAGATCGCCAGGATCGAGGCGGCGAGCATCGTGTAGCGGGGGAGGATCGCGAGGCCAGCGCAGGCGAGCAGGGCGAAGGTGCCGAGGGCGAGGGCGGCAGCCGTGACGCCCAGGACGGAGCGGCGGCGGAGGAAGGCGAGCCCGAGGGCGACGCCGCCGAAGGCGCCGACCATTCCCGGCCACTGCAGGACCTCGCCAAGGCGGCGGGGCCCGTAGAGGACAAGATCGACGGGGCCGGTCTGGCGTTCCAGCGTCTCGACCGTTTCTTTGGTTCCGGTCCACGAGTAGGTGGGGCTGCCGGTCGTGATCCAGTCGAACAACACCCACAACAGCGGTCCGGCGAGCGCGAGGAAGCAGAGGGCGATTGGGGGGGAGGAGAAGGCATCCCTCGCCCGGACAAAAGCCGGCCTGATTAGGCCGGCTTTTTGAGTATCCGCCCGTTCGAGGGATGCCTTCTCCTCCCTCTCGGCGCCGCGATCAGGGCCGGCCCGCTCAGGGTCAAGAGACAGATAGGCCAGGTAGGCGATTGAGAAGAGCCAGGCCTCGGGGCGGAGGAGGCCGGCGAGGGCTAGGAGAGTCAGGACAGGCCAGCCGGCGCGGGGGCGCTTGGCCTCTATCAGGAGGGCTGCCAGGCAGAGGGCTATGTAGGGGAGGTCGATGTAGGCGCGGAGGCCGTTGGAGAGGAAGGGGGCGCGGGTGAGGACGATCGCGGCGGCGACGGCGCCGATCCAGCGGTCGAACCAGATCGCCCCGAGCCGGTAGACGAAGTAGGCGATCAGGCCGAGCGAGAGGTAGGCGACGACCATCGTCACCGTGATCGCCCCCTCGCCCAGCGGCGTCGCCACCAGCCCGATCAGGTCGGTCAGCGGGTGCGGCGTCGGCGGCAGCGCGGCGCCGTAGTCCGGGCTCTCGAAGTGAGCGAGTTCCCGCCCCCAGACCAGCGCGTAGATCGTGTCGTAGTTCGGGAATCCGTAGGGGAAGAGCAGCAGCAGCACACCCGTCACCCCCGCGACCCAGGCGGCGGGCGTCAGCCAGTTGCGGGCCCCCTTCGGCACGGCGGGACCGTATCGGTAGCCCCTGCCCAGGGGGTGTCTGAGCTCCACCCCCATATATGACGGGAAAACTCAGACACCCCTGGCGGGAGCACTTTTTGGGCGTGGATACACTGGCTCGACAGCGCATGAGCGAGTCGACTTCCCTCTACAGACGCCACCGCCCCGGGTCCTTCGACGAGGTCGTGGGCCAGACGCACGTCGTCCGCACGCTGCGGAACGCGGTCGAGCAGGGCAAGGTCCACCACGCCTACCTCTTCGTCGGCTCGCGCGGCACCGGCAAGACCTCGATGGCGAAGATCCTCGCCCGCTCCCTCAACTGCGAGCGCGGCGGCCCTACCGTCACCCCCTGCGGCGAATGCGAGTCCTGCATGACGATCGCCTCTGGGACCTCGATCGACGTGATCGAGATGGACGCCGCCTCCAACCGCTCGGTCGACGACGTCCGCGACCTGCGGGAGCGGGTCGCCTACGCTCCGGCCGGCGGCCACTGGAAGGTCTACATCCTCGACGAGGCGCACATGCTGACCAAAGAGGCCTGGAATGCCTTCCTGAAGACGCTCGAGGAGCCGCCCCCGAACACCGTCTTCGTCCTCGCCACCACCGAGTCGCACAAGGTGATGGCGACGATCGCCGACCGTTGCCAGCGCTTCGACTTCCAGCGCCCCTCGCTGGAGCAGATCTCCGAGGTGCTGACCCGGGTCGCCGCCGCCGAGTCGATAGAGGTCGACGAGGGCGCCAACGCGATGATCGCCCGCTCGGCCTCCGGCAGCTTCCGCGACGCGCTCGGCACGCTGGACCAGCTGGTCGCCTTCGGCGGCAGCCACGTCGAACTCGAGGACGTGCTGGAGATGCTGGGCGCCGCCGACGCCGACCTCCTCTTCGAGGCGCTCGACGCGGTGATCGCCCAGGACCCGAAGGGGGTCCTGATCGGGGTCGAGAAGATGGCGCGCTCGGGCCGCGACCCCTCGCAGTTCGCCCGCGACCTGCTCGCCCACCTGCGCCACCTGCTGATCGCCCAGACCACCGGCGAAGTCCCGACCAGCTTCGTCGTCACCGCGACCGACACCGCGCGGATGCAGGCCCAGGCCGCCTCGATCGGCACCGCGACCCTGATCCGCACGATCGACGAGCTGGCCGACGCGCTGACCGCGGTGCGCGAGGGAGACGATGCGCGTCTGGCAGTCGAGATCGCGTTGTTGAAGGCAGCGCGACCCGATCTCGACCCAGATACCGCCGGGTTGCTCAGGCGGATCGAGCGATTGGAGCAGCGGGACGGGGGCGCTCGGGCCGCGGGTCCTGTCTCCGATACGACCCCGCCGCCCGGTGGCGGCGGTCCCGCATCGTCGCCACCCACGGCAGATGCGCCCAGCCGGGACGATCCGGCCCCAGCCGAAGAGGAAGAGTCCGAGGCAGCTCCAGCCCCGACCAATCGAGAGGCCGAGGTCCCGGCGTCTGAAAGCCCCGCGCCTCCGGCGGGTGGCGACGATGCTGAGGACTCTCCCGGTAGGGAGAGCCCAGCATCGGAGACAGGACCCGCCGGCCAAGCCGCATTGTCCTTCGACGAGATCCAGCGCGTCTGGCCCGCCGTCCTCCAGAAGCTCGCGGAGACGGCCCCGGCCCTCGCGGCCAGCTTCGAGGGGGCGCGCCCGGTGTCCTACGGCGAGGAGGGCCTGCAGATCGGGTTCCCGGCCGAGATGACCTTCAACAAGAAGAAGGCCGACAGCCCCGAGCGGCGAGACACGGTGGCGGCCGCATTCGCGGCGGTGACGGGGCTGGGCCTGCGACCGACTTACGTGCTGCTCGACGGGGAGGCGCCGCCGGACACGCCCGCCCCGGGCAGCGACGAGATCGACGAGGATGAGTTGCTGGAGCGGCTGAAGAGCGAGTTCGACGCGGAGGAGGTCAGTTAGGTGGCACGAGGAGGCGGACCCGGGGGCTTTGACGTCAACGCCCTGATGAAACAGGCCCAGCAGATGCAGGCCGACATGATGGCGGCGCAGGAGAAACTCAAGGACGAGGTCGTCGAGGCAAGCGCCGGCGGCGGCATGGTCAAGGTGAAGATGGGCGGTGACCTGACCCTGCGAGAGATCGTCATCGACCCCGAGGCGATCGACCCGGAGGAGGCCGAGCTGCTCCAGGAGATGGTGCAGGCGGCCGTCAACGAGGGCCTGCGCGCCGCCCAGGAGCTGGCCAGCTCGAAGATGGGCGGGATCGCCGGCGGCGACATGGGAGGCATGGGGGGCCTGCTCGGTTGAGCGAGGGCCCGGCACCGCTCGCGCGCCTCGTCGCCGAGCTCTCGCGACTGCCGGGGATCGGCCAGCGGACCGCTCAGCGGCTCGCTTTCCACCTCCTGCGCGCCCCCGACGAAGAGGCCTTCGCCCTCGGCGACGCGATCCGCGAAGTGAAGGAGAAGGTCGGCCTCTGCGAAGAGTGCTTCAACCTTGCCGAGGGGCCCCGCTGCCGGATCTGCGCTGACCAGAACCGGGACCGGACTGCGATCTGCGTGGTCGAGGAGCCGGCCGACGTGATCCCGATCGAGCGCACCCATGAATACCGCGGCCTCTACCACGTGCTCGGCGGAGCGCTCTCTCCGATCGACGGCGTCGACGCCGAAGACCTGAAGCTCGCCGAGCTGCGGCGGCGGATCGAGCGCGGCGGGATCGGCGAGGTCGTGATCGCCACCAACCCGACCACCACCGGCGAGGCGACCGCCCTCCACATCGCCGACATGCTGCGCGGACAGGTGACGGTCACCAGGCTGGCCAGCGGCCTGCCGGTCGGGGCCGACCTCGAGCACGCCGACGAGGTGACCCTTGGCAAGGCGCTGGCGGGCCGAAGAAGCCTGGAATAAGCGGGACCGGACATCCGTCCTGGACGAGCGTCGAGCCGCAAATAGCGGCTTTTTGAAGATCGGGCGTCCGCCGCTTCCGCGAAGGTCCCTCCGTGCCCGACCAGTCCGGATTCGAGCGTCGCAGGGAAGATCGATCCTCCGCCGGTCGCATCGCGCTCAAGGTCTCCGAGCTGCACGCCGATCTCTTAGGCAGCTTGCACGAGGAGATTGGAACCGGTGGAGGGAATTTCGTCCAAGCCGCGCAGCGGCTGGCGGGCGAGTTCGGCTCGGTCACCGCCGCGGCGGTCGAGGTGGCACAGGCGACCCCGCTGCCGATGCCGGCTGCGGAGGAGAAGGCGGCACAGTCGCTCGAGGACGAGCTGGAAGAACTGCCGAGCCTCTACCGGCCCGGCCATATGCGCCGCCGGCTCGAACAGCTGCTCGAGACCAACCGCCGCTACGGCCACCCCTTCGGCCTCGCCGTCTTCGACGCCTCCGGTCCCGGCACCCGGCCCGGCGACGTCGCCGGCGGCCAGGAGACGGTCCTCTCGATCGTCGGCGCGGCACTGCGCGACAGCATTCGCATCGTCGACGAAGCCTTTCGCCTCGAAGAGGACGCGCTCTGCGTCCTCGCGCCCAACATCGGCACCGTCGAAGGGGTGCAGATGTGCGAGCGACTGCTGGGACAGCTCGATGATCTCGAGCGAGCCGGCGGGCTGCGGATCTGCATCTCCGCTGGGGTTGTCGCCTGCCCCGACCACGGCGCAGACGCCGAAGAGCTTCTGCACAAGGCGGACGCGGCGATGTGGCGGGCACGCGCGGTGGGGCAGCCCGTCGGCGTGGGCGCCTTGCAAGATCGCTAACAGTTTCAGCGAAATCTGCCGATAACCGGTGTAAACCTGGGAAACGGGTGGGAGAATCCTCGCCTGACGCGAAATAGACGCGCAGTCCACCCGTACGACCTTCTTATCTAATGCCAGGAATACGAACCAACGCCGCCGCCGAAGTCCTGGGCGTAAGCCCCAACACCCTGCGCAGCTGGGAGCGGCGCTACGGCTATCCGACTCCGAAGCGGACCGTCGGCAACCACCGCAACTACGAGCTGGTCGAGCTGCAGGCGCTGCGCGACGCGCTGGCGGAGACCGGCAACATTTCCTCGGCGATCGAGCTGGCGCGCCAGCGCCAGGCGGCGCCGGCCAACGACGGCAGCCTCTTTGCCGCCTTCGAGAACTTCGACGAGCCCGCCGCCGACCGCGCGATCGAGGAAAGCCTCGCCCTGCGCTCGCTCGAGCGCACGGTCGAGGAGCTGCTGCTGCCGGCGATCGACCAGCTCGCCGCCGACCCCGAGCGCGAGGCCGAGCTCGAGTTCGCCGCCCGCTGGGCAACCGGTTGGCTGCACGGCGCCCGTCGCCTCGCCTCCGCCGCCTCCCGCCCGGCCGGGATCCTGCTGCTCGACTCCAGCCACGGTCAGGGGGCCGAGGAGGTCCACACCCAGGCCCTCGACCTCGCCCTGCGCCGCACCGGCTTCCGCGTCCTCGTCCTCTCCAACGAGCTCGGCGATGAGCGGCTCGGCCGCGCCCTCGGCGCGCTCGACCCCACCGCGATCGTCCTCTGCGGCCCCGGCGCCGACACCAAGGGCGCCGTCACCCTGGTCCGCAAGATCCGCGAGCTCGGCTTCGTCGCCCCGCTCTACGGCTTCCGCGCCGACGGCCTGATCGGCGCCGCGGTCCCCTCCGCCGGCCAGAGGCCCAGCGAAGTCACGGGGATGCTCAACTCAGACTTGCGCCGCCGCGCCACCCAGGCCTTCGCCTAGCACCGCGCAGGCTCCCTTCCCCACTAGCTAGCCACTGATCGGGGCGGCCGCCGCCTCCTCGATTCCCGCCGCGGCCATTCCGTCGAGCAGCGCCGTGACCTTCTCGGTATCGAGGTAGCCATGGACCTCGACGCCCTTGCCCCACCGCAGCCGGATCCAATGGGAGCCGTGATTGACATAGGGGGTGCCGTCGGCTCCCTTGCCGCGGTCGATCCACTCGATCGCGACGGAGGTGTCCCAGGGCCAGCCGCGCACGGCGACGTCGCGCACCTCGAACTCGATCTCCGGGATCAGCCGGTATAGGCGCCGCAGCCACAGCTCGAAAGCTGCCCGCGAGTGCCGTTCGCCGCCAAGGGCGTTGGCACCCGGGAAGACGTGGTGGACGTCGTCGGCGAGGTCTGCCGTTACCGCCGGCACGTCACCGCGGCTGAGTGCGGAGAAGATGCCTCGGGCCTTGCGCTCGACGACCGCCCGGTAGACCACCTCATGCTCCCGATCCGCCGGCGACGGGCTCCGTCTCGCTGATCCCCCAGCGCTCGTGCAGGCGCCGCAACGGCGCCGGCGCCCACCAGTTCCACTTGCCGAGCAGCTCCATCAGCGAGGGGACGAGCAGGGCGCGGATGATGCTGGCGTCGATCAGGACCGCCAGCGCCGTGCCGACGCCGTTCTCCTTGATGAAGATGATCTGCGAGGTGGCGAAGGCGCCCATCGCGACCGCGAAGAGGAGTGCCGCGGCGGTGACGATCCGTCCCGTCCGCTCCAGCCCGATCGCCACCGACTCGGAGTCCGAGGCGCCGTTGTCGCGCGCCTCCTTGATCCGTGAGAGCAGGAACACCGCGTAATCGGTGGAGAGGCCGAAGGCGACGGCGAAGAGCAGGATCGGCATCGTCTGCTCGATCGCCCCGGGGCTCGAGTAGTCGAGGAACCCCTCCAGCCTCCCGTCCTGGAAGATCAGCACCAGCAGGCCGAAGACGGCGCTGAGGTTGAGGAAGTTCATGATCAGCGACTTGATCGGAAGGATCACCGAGCCGGTCATCAGGAAGAGGACCACCAGGGTCGCGAGGATCACGATCCCGAGCGCGATCGGCATGTGCGCGGTCAGGCTCGACTGGAAGTCGACGAAGTCGGCGGTGGCCCCGCCGACCAGGACGCTGGTTCCCCGCGGCGGCGGCAGGTCGCGGATCGCGTGGACCGTCGCCTGGCTCGCCTCGGAGATGAACGGGTTGACCGAGACCACCTGCAGGGCGGTGACCCCCGGCGCCAGCCGCTGCGGCGGCGCGACTTCGGCGACTCCGTCCACCCCGCGCACCTGGGCCGCGACCGCGGCCGCCGCTCTCGGACCGCCGCCTTCGACGTCGATCCAGATCGGCGTTTCGTGGTAGGGCGGGAACTCGGTGCTGACCGTGTCGTAGGTCTGCCGCGCGCTGGCCGAATCCGGCAGCACGGTCGGGTCGACGGTGTCGAACTTGATCTGCAGGAAGGGCAGCCCGAGGATGATCAGGAACAGCGCGCTGAAGGTCGCGACCGGGATCGGCCGCCGCATCACGAAGCGCGAGAGGCGGTACCAGAAGCCGTCCTCCGCCGGCCGCGCGTCGGCCTCTGCCCGGCGCTGGAGGAACTTCGGCGCCCCGGCGTTGACCTTCGACCCCAGCAGCGTCAGCACCGCCGGCAGCACGGTAAGCGAGATCAGCGCCGCGAACAGCGCCACCAGCGCCCCGCCGAGGCCCATCGAGTAGAGGAAGCGCTGCGGGAAGACGAGCAGCGAGGCAAGCGCCGCCGAGACGGTCAGCGAGGAGAAGAAGACGGTGCGCCCGGCCGTCGCCATCACCCGCCGCATCGCCTCCAGCCCGGGCCCGCTCTTGGCGATCTCCTCGCGGTAGCGGGAGACGATGAAGAGGCTGTAGTCGATCGCCAGCCCGAGCCCGAGGGCGGTGGTCAGGTTGAGGGCGAAGATCGAGATCGAGCCGAATTCGCTGGCGATGCGGAGGATCAGGAAGGTGCCGACGATCGCCAGGCCGCCGATCATCAGCGGCAGGACCGAGGCGACGAGGCTGCGGAAGAAGAGCAGCGAGAGCAGGAAGAGCAGCGGGAAGGCGATCAGCTCGGCCTTTTTGAGGTCTTCCTCGACCTGCTTGTTGACCTGCTCCTGGGCGACCGCGGCGCCGCCGACGAGGACGTCGGGCTCCGCGTCGAGCTCGTCGGCGATGTCGGCCCCGGCTTCCTGCCAGGCCTTGTCCTCGGTGGTCTTCAGCGCCACGGCGAAATAGGTCGACTGGCCGTCCTTGGAGACGAAGGCCCTGGAGCCGGTGTCGTAGTAGCCGGTGACGGAGGCGACGTCGGAGCGCTCGCGGACCTGGCGTTCGAGCGTCTCGACCCGCTGCCTGGTCGCGGGCTTGGCGACGGGGGCGTCCTGCACGACCGCGATCACCGCCGGGATCCGCAGCCCCGCCTGCTCCAGCTGGTCCATCGCCTTGACGGTCTCGGTCGCGGGGTCCTCGGCGCCGTAGGGGTCGAGCCGGTCGGCGACCGAGCCTCCGATCCCGCCCGCGAGCAGGAAGAAGACGACCGCCGCCAGGCCCACCCACTTGGCCCTGCTGTTCGCGAGGCGTGCCAGGGAATCGAACATCAACTGCTCCTTTCGTCGAGAGCGGAATCCAGAAGCCGCGCTTCCATCCGCTCGCACCAGTCCGCGAACCACTCGGTGAACTCCAGCCCTCCCTGCAAAACGATCATCGGGAAGGGGTCGTCGATCTCGCCTTTCATCTGCTCGATCGCCCGCAACTGCTGGTTGACCACCAGCCGCTTCGTTCGCATCGAGCGCAGGATCTCCAGCGCCTCCTCACGGGGGAGGGCGTCGGCGAAGAACAGCTTCAGCAGCCCTTCGTCGCGCATCTCGAAGGTCTCCGGCTCCTGGCGCAGCCAGGCCCGCAGCTCCTCCTCGCCGTCGGCGGTGATCTCGTAGACCGTCCGCTTCCGCCCGCCGGTGGGGGAGTCCGAACCTGTCACCAGGCCCGCCTCGGAGAGCCGTTTCAGCTCGGGGTAGATCTGCCCGTAGCTGGCCGCCCAGAAGAACCGGGTCGAGTTGTCGACCACGGCTTTGATCTCGTAGCCCGAGCGCGGTTCGTTACGGACGAACCCGAGGATCACGTAGGCGGTGGTGCTCAGCTGCTCCATTGGGCCAATATATATCTCTCAGATATATCTTCAAGTGTGATAGCAGTCACACCTGCCCTTCTCCCGTATGGTCAGCGATCCGGGTTGAATCACGAGCAGGAGAAGGGAGTCCCAGATGTCGCTTGACCAGAGCAAGGTCGGCCGGGTCGTGGCCGAACAGATGGAGGCGATCGAGAACGACTACGGCGACGACTGCGAAATCGGCGACGTCTGCACGATCGTCGAGGTGGTCGGCCCGCACGGCTCGCACGTGCGGGTGCGGAGCAGCGACATGCGCCCGCACAGCGGGCTGGGGCTGATCCGGATGGCCGAACAGGCGATGCTCGGGAACCTGGGAGGCTCGGCCGAGTAGGAAGCCCACGGCGACTATCCTCAACCGTCCATGAGTGGGGACGGATCGGACATCGTCGTGATGAAGTTCGGCGGCACCTCGGTGGCCGGCGCCGAGCAGATCAAGCGTGCCGCGGCGCGGATCGTCGCCGCCCGCGAGGCCGGCAACCGGGTCGTCGCGGTGCTCTCGGCCCGCGGCAAGACGACCGACCAACTGGTCGCGCAGGCGCACGAGATCTCCAAGCGCCCGGTGGCGCGGGAGATGGACATGCTGCTCTCGACCGGAGAGCGGATCTCCTGCGCGCTGGCGGCGATGGCGATCCACGACATGGGCCACGAGGCGATCTCGCTGACCGGCTCGCAGGCAGGGATCGTCACCGACTCCTCCCACACCAAGGCGCGGATCATCGACGTCCGCGCCGACCGCATCTCCGAGGCGCTGCGGCAGGACCGGATCGTCCTCGTCGCCGGCTTTCAGGGCGTCTCCACCGACAGCCGCGACGTCACCACGCTGGGCCGCGGCGGCTCCGACACCACCGCCGTCGCCCTCGCCGCCGCGCTGCGCGCCAGCGTCTGCGAGATCTACACCGACGTCTCGGGCGTCTACAGCGCTGACCCGCGGATCGTCTCCGACGCCCGCAAGCTGACCCGCGTCTCCTTCGAGGAGATGCTGGAGATGGCCGCCTCCGGCGCCCGGGTCCTGCAGCTGCGCTCGGTCGAGTACGCGCGCAACCACGGCGTCCGGATCCATTGCCGCAGCAGCTTCGAGGACGGTCCCGGTACCCTCGTCGTCTCAGAGGAAGAGACCATGGAGAACCCCTTCGTAACCGCAGTCACCCA